>JGI24770J26754_10000383_pt1 | contig 31541 bp, 23 predicted proteins | sample LakOneMetagenome_FD_26754 | JGI IMG/M metagenome (IMG submission 26754) | reverse complement strand
GGTCCGCCCGCTGATCAGCGGGCGGACCGACGTACGCTCGGGCAGCATAAGAGTGGTCGTGAATGGTGTCATCCACCTCGTGATCGGTTCTTCGACGCGAGCGTCATCGGCTGAGTGCACGAACGCGGAACCTCCAACGGGTGCGGTCGCGTCGACCGGCAACTGGGGAGTCAGTCCATCCGCAGCAGGTCCAAGACAACGGGAGTGAGCGCGCGGCCGAGGGTCTCGTGCTGGTCGGCATCCAGATGCACCCCATCGACGGTGCTGCTGGTGGTAACGGAGTTGGCGTCAAAGAACGCACACCCCATGTCTGCACTGACCTGCCGGATTGCAGCTGCCAGACCGCGCGAGGCGACATCACCGCCGGCGAACTTCGGGCCGATGGGGCCGCGAGGGTCCTCGAGCTGCGGAGGCGCTATCAGAAGAATCAGTGGTACCGGTATCCCCGGCTCGATCGGGGCCGTGCGCACGGCGTTGACGACCGCGGCTAAACCCGCCGCCGAATGCCAAGCAGTGTGCGGATGCATCGACTGGAAGTCGTTCGTGCCAAGCAGCAGAATGACCATCTCGAGCGGCGACTGGGCCTCTATAACCTGCTGGATGCCGACCAGTGCGTTTCGCCCCGGCTTGTAGGGGTCGTCGAAGGCCGTTCGACGACCGTTCAGGCAGTCCTCGGTGACACGGACCCGCTCAGCACCGACGTTGAGCGCGTTGTACATGACACCTGGCCATCGGAAGTCGAAGCGGAGCCGCCGTCGAGTCCCGGGCACGATCCCCCACGTGAGCGAGTCGGAGTACACGAGGATGTGCTTCGTCTGATCCATCCCTCCACGATAAGCGGTCCATGTGGACCGCAAAGAAGGTGCCCGGCCTGAGAACAACCGACAGATCAGGAGTGCGAGCCCTTGCCCCTAGGATCACCTCATGACCAACCACGAAGAATTCCCGATTGCTCAATTCGGTTTTCCGGGTCCGCTTCGGGAGCGACTGATCGCCGCAATCCTGGGCGGCACGAAGACCTGCACAAGCTCGACCCTCGCGCAGTATTCGATAGAGGACGAACGGTTGCCCATCGTCAGGAACAAGCAGACGGTCGTGGATTCACACGACGTCGCGGTGGCCACCATTCAAACGGTTGCAGTCGAGATCGTCCGACTTGCTGACGTCGGCCTGGAACATGCCCGCAACGAGGGCGAAGGATTCGATTCCGTAGCCGCCTGGCGCCGCGGTCATGAAGTCTTTTGGAACAGCGCAGAGATGCGTGAGTTCCTCAAGAGCCCAGACTTCACCGTCGATGACGAAACGCTCGTCGTGCTGGAGCGTTTCCAGCTGCACCGTGACCTGCGCGGCAGACACTGAAAGACGCGAACGGGACGGCGCTTTTCGATATTGTCTGAGTGGGGCGCAAGAGCGCGGACTGAAATGGGGCGGATGTTATGTTGCGGGCTGAAGATATCAGGAAGTCGTTTCGCGTTCACAAGGGGACGCCTGACGTTGAGGTGCTCAATGGCATCAGCCTGTCGATTGACGGCGGGGTTACCGCGATCGTCGGTCCGTCAGGTTCCGGCAAGTCCACTCTCCTGTACTGCCTCGCCGGCCTCGAACGGCCAACGTCAGGACGATCCGTGCTGCTGGACCAGGACCTCACGACCATTTCCGCTCGCCGGCTCGCATTCATGTATCGGGAGCAAATCGGGTTCGTCTTTCAAAGCTTCAATTTGATTTCGTCGCTGACGGCGTGGGAGAACGTCGCGCTACCCCAGAGGTTGGGTGGAAAACGCGTCGATAAGAAATCGATCGATGATGCGCTGGATCAGGTCGGCTTGCTCACACATGCGCACGACCGTCCGGGAACGCTCTCGGGCGGAGAGCAACAGCGCGTGGCCATCGCGAGGGCCTTGGCCAACGCGCCCGACATTCTCTTCGCGGACGAACCCACCGGTTCTCTCGATAGTCGCTCAGCAGCGACCGTGAACGGCTACATGCGAACCGTATCCGAACGCGGTGGAGCCGTCATTTTTGTCACACACGACATCCCCGCCGCCTGCACGGCCGACCGAGTGGTCGTTATTCGGGACGGCCGTCTCCTCGTGACGCTCGATCGCCCCGAACCNGCTGACATCTTGACCGCCCTTGCCGGCGAGATCGTTTCCGCCACACCATGATTCGGCTGCTCCTCTCCGACATGCGAACCGATGCACGAAGTTTCATTGGTCCCTTCTTCGCGACGGTCGTGTGTTCGTTCTGGGTGGCTTTGGCNGCGTTCTTCTGGTTCTCCGCTCAGACGCCCGCCGGGATCCAGGCACTGGCATCCGCGCCGGAGGGAGCCGACAACACAATCACCCAATTTGCTGTTTTCCTCTTGCTGATGGGAATCGCGTTGCCGAGCACCATCGTCCTGTCCTCGGTGGGCGCCACCAAAGTTGCGCAGGGCCGTTCANGGTTCGCCCGGTGGCGACTGGCCGGAGCAACGCCTGCCCAGGTCTTCGGCGGNGTCTTGGCACAGTTCATTTTGTTGGCCTTTGTTGCCTCGACAGTGGGAATCCTTGTCGCCCTCCCGCTGATCCAAGTCGGTTCCGACTTCCTCATGTCCGTTACCGATCTCGGAACTCTTCTCCCCGCGCAGCCGACATGGTCAGCGATCGTCGCAACATACGGGTTAGTAGTTGGTACGTCGCTCTGTGGCGCCGGGATACCGTCGTGGCGGGCNTCGAGGGTCACGGCTATCGAAGCCTTGCAAGATAGATCTGGGGGGAATGAACCACGACTTCGACCGCGGTCCCTTCTTGGAGCCGGCATCGTGTCAGCTGGCGGGATCTTCTTCGCAGTCGGCGCCGTCATCTCAGAGAACGCCTCGTCGCTTGTGATGTTCTTCGGATGCGCCGTCTTGGTCGTCTTCGCAATCTTGGCGTCGGCAGTCTTCCCGGTGTTCGTTCGGGCGTGGACAGCCATCGTCCCTGCCCGCCTCTCCACGGCCTGGTATGTGGCTCGCCACGGTGCGCTCGCCCGGCTGACGGCCACAACTTCGACGATCACGCCGTTCATGATCGGCGCGGGGCTGTTGAGCATCTATTTCAGTGCTGCAACCACGTGGGCCGTGACATCGCGACACGACCACGATGCGCCCCAACTTGTCCTGGGCCAAGGGCTCGTCCTCTTCACGCCGGGCGCCGTCATCGCCATTGCCGGAAGCGTGGCGATTGTCTTCATGGTTGGTCAGACCCGCGACAGAGAAACGGCACTGCTCCGTGCCACGGGCGCGACACCACGTACCTTGGCTCTGATGCCGGTACTGGAAGCGCTCATCTACGCGGCCACGGCCTTCTTCTTGAGCGCCATTGTCGCGCTCCTGGCCGTCCTCCTCTATTCCCTCTCCTTGTCCAATCAAGGGTACGGGTGGTCACCGCAATTGGACCTCAGAGCCGGAGCCGCTGTCACCCTCATCGGCTTCTTCGGCATCGTTGTCGCCATCGGCATCCCCTCACGAACCGCGAACAAGAAAAGCGTTCGGGACGCCCTGACGGCAGGTCAATAGGAACACGGTCGGCCCGCTCAGCCCCGCACGTCGAACGAGGTCACCGATTGAGAGGTGCCCAAAGGGGCCAACGTGTGGCATGGCCGCAGCTTGGCACGCCGGCCGCTTGACCTCACGTCAGCTTGAGCGTGTTCGTGTGATGACCCGAGAAGAGCTCGCGGGCTAGCGTGGCTGGCGAGTGATTCGAAGGCCGAAGAGACGCGGCCCGGCAAAATACCAAACAAGCGTGCCAAGCAGAGGCGCGAACAAGACGGCAATTACCCAAAGGACTTTCTCCACGTCTGACAGATCACGTGTTCGATGAATCTGGACAATGGCGAACGTGATTGCAGCGATGTACATGACAACGACGACCGATGCGATCACAACCGCAAGTGCTGCTGGACACGGCGCGGGGTAGCAGGAGAAGAACACTGGGAGTAAAATCTGTCACTGCCCGGCTGAACCACACCTGGTCTCAGCCTGAGGGCGCCAGGAGCAGGGAGTGGTGACATGACTTCAACTCAAATGACACAGACGGACAGCATGCGAGGTGTCGGCGGCGCTGTATTCGCCGGAACTCTCATGATCATCGGCGGCTTTTTTTGGGCTCTCGAGGGACTGGCCGGCATTTTCAACGGCAACTTCTTCCGGCCTGTTGCCGACTACTACAACATCAGTGGGACAACGTGGGGCTGGGTGCACCTCGTGCTTGGTGTTCTCGTTCTGCTCGCCGGTTTTGCGGTGATGGCGGGTCAGACGTGGGCGCGGGTCATCGGGATCATCCTGGTGTCTATCTCGGCGATCTTGAACTTCGTGTTCATCCCGTGGGCACCGTTCTGGGCGATCACGATCATCGCCCTTGACATTTGGGTGATCCACGCGCTCGTGATCTACCGGCCCCTCAGCAGCAGCAGCAGGGACACGGATTAGCCTTTGGGTGGCGTCTCGGTGGCGCCACCCCGATCCCGGACGCGTGTCGATGCGGCGGCCCAATCGCCGCACCGTCATGCCATTCGGCATGGATGGCGCCCGCCGGGGTCGTGCCGACCTGATCGTCCGCGGTCCGGGTGGGGGAGCGTCGTCGTCGACTCCAACGTGCCGGGGGTGATTCACCACCAGCGTGAATACCCTCCGGATGGGACCATGCGGACACGAACCGGGCGGAACCGAGCCAAAACGTCGTATGAGTACTATTCTTCAATGCTGTGGGGTCATATTCGTGGCGTCGCGCCTAACGAAGGGGACGTTCCTTGCAGTCATTCAGAAAGATTACGACCGGCACACTCGCGGGGTTGACTGTGCTCGCTCTGGCTGCATGTGGGACCGGAACAACCACGAGCGTGAACTCGTCCGCGGGCCCGGCGAGGATAACTCCAGCGGTCGCGCTGGCACCGGCAGCGGTTGGGTTCGGCTCCTTCAGAGGGCCGGCGCCGATCTCCGGCGCGAAGGATGCAGTCGGCGCCGCCGGGAGCGGAGACCCGTACTTTCCCTACGACGGCAATGGCGGGTACGACGTGCAACACTACGATCTCGCCCTGCGTTACACGCCGCCGACGAATCCCGCGGTCCTCGCCGGCCGCCTCAGCGGCGTCGCGACCATCACGCTCCGAGCCCAGCAGGATTTGCGGGCACTCAACTTTGACCTGCGCGGCCTCGACGTGACAGCGGTGCGGGTGGACGGCAAGGCTGTGGCACAGAAGAGTTCACGAAGTGGAAACAACGCTGAGTGGTCACAGAAGCAGGACGATGCGAACCGATACTGGGAACTCACCGTGGGGCTGCTGCCCAAGCTCAAAGCCGGACAAACCTCGACCATCGTCATTGAGTACGGCGGGACCACCGGGCGGCCGCTCGACACGACCGGGGCCCTCTACGGGTGGGTAACCACCGCCGATGGCGCGATGGTGGTCAACGAGCCCGACGGTGCGGCGACCTGGTATCCCGTGAACGACGACCCGCAGGACAAAGCAACGTATACGTTCCGCATCACGGTACCGGCCGGCAAAACAGCGGTGGCCAACGGGCTGCCCGTCGGTGCACCCGATACCAAGGCCGGGCTGACGACGTGGACATGGCAAGCCTCGGATCCGATGTCCAGTTATTTGGCCACGGCCGGCGTCGGCGACTTCACCGTGTCCCGCGAGGTGGGTCCCGGGGGCCTGCCGATCATCAACGCTGTCGACGATGGTGTGAAGGGGGCGGACCGTGCCAAGACGAAGGCGGCGCTCGCACTTCAGCCTCAAATGATCACATTCTTGGAGTCACGGTTCGGGCCGTACCCGTTCGAGTCTTTCGGTGCGATCGTCGATGACGACACGGTCGACTACGCCCTGGAGACCCAGACGCGTCCGGTCTACTCAGAGGTTGCGGACGAGTACACGGTGGTGCATGAACTGGGGCACCAGTGGTTCGGCGACTCGGTGACCCCCTCGGATTGGAAAGATATCTGGCTGAACGAAGGCTGGGCCAGCTACATCGAGTGGCTTTGGGCCGAGCATCAAGGAACTGCGACGATTTCGAGCCAGTTCGCCGACACGGTGGCGTACCTGGATTCAAACGACGGGTGGTCGCTCAACATCACCGACCCGGGTCGCGACAACCTGTTCGCGAATCCGGTTTACCTGCGGGGCGCAGCTGCCCTGTACGCGTTGCGCGCGAAGGTGGGAGACGCCGCGTTCTTCGCCGGCGCCCGAGTGTGGCTGACCCAGTACAAAGACTCGAATGCGACCACGGAAGACTTCGAAGCTGTGATGGAAAAGAGCTCGGGTCAGCAACTGCACACCTTCTTCGACGATTGGCTGCGCGACGGCGACCGTCCGGCAATGCCGTAGCCGACCTGGCCAAGGAACCCGCCGTAAGCGATTACCCGTCATGAAAGCCTGATCCGCTTCGCTGGGAGTGCTCCCCGTCCTGCGCGCCAGCCCTTCAGCGTTTTCTAGCCGAAGAGCGCCCGATTTAGGCGGGGAGGCTGGCATAGGAACGTCCCCTACTATGTCTGCATGATCACATTGATTCAAGCGGCGATTTTGGGTCTGCTGCAGGGCATCACCGAACTGTTCCCCATTTCAAGTTTGGGGCATAGCGTGATCCTCCCGAAGATTTTCGGCTGGAATCTGGATCAGGCCAATCCTGCGTTTTTGGGGTTACTGATTGCCACTCACTTGGCCACGGCCGTGGTCCTGTTCCTGTTTTTCATCAAGGACTGGATCAAGATCTTTCAGGGCCTGGGCCGCTCGATCCGGGACCGGAAGATCCGGACCGACGACGTGTACGCGAAGCTGGGCTGGCTACTGATCATCGCAACGGTCCCGGCCGGAATTTTGGGGCTTCTCCTTGAAAAACCGATCCGGGGCCTGTTCGCTACTCCGCTGATCGCGGCGGTGTTTCTTATCGTCAATGGCTTGGTGCTCTTCACCGCGGAACGTCTCCGGTCACGACCGCAACGGGTGGTGGTCCCCTCGATGTCCGCGGTGGAAAACTCTTCCGTGCCGTCTCCGGGCCCGGCCATCGAGAACACCACAGCAGCTGATGAGACATCCGATACGTCCATTTCCAGGTTGGGCTGGAAGCGGGCGTTGGGCATCGGGGCCGCACAAGCTGCGGCCCTGATCCCGGGGATATCCCGCTCTGGCACGTCCATGGTCGGTGGCCTGCTTTCTGGATTGAACAATGAGACCGCCGCTCGTTTCAGTTTTTTGCTGGCAACTCCCATCATCGGGGCGGCAGCAGCCCTGAAGCTGCCTGGATTGTTCAGCCCGGAAATGGTTGATGAGCGCGGTGCGTTCCTCGTAGGGGCACTGTGTTCGGGTGTCGCGGCCTGGTTCGCCACAAAATTCCTGTTGCGGTTCTTTGAGACGAAGACCCTGACGCCCTTCGCCATTTACTGCGTTGTAGCTGGGGTTGTCTTCTCCGCACTCCTTCTCCTCATCCCCTGAAGTTATTTGCCTGGCGTCACGGATACCAACGCGCGCTGAGGTGGTTTGATGCGCTCCAGAGAGAGGGTTATAAGATCCCGAGTCGTCCTCAACCGTTGGATCTGGACCAGCGGCAGCTGAGCCCGTCACCGCCTCGGATAGTCTCCTTCGGTGCCCCTATCGCATCGCCACAGCCCGGGTAGTCCCGGTCCGTGAGTCAACGCCGGTACCGAGCGCTGTTTCTCCTGTGCTGGGGGTCCGTGCGTATACTGAGATTATCTCACCGCACAGTTTTGGCGAACTCCAGCACTCAGCGGAAGACCCTGACTGATGCGGATAGAGGATCAGGTGGCATTGACGACACACACGTTCGAGAGTCTCGTGGAGGCCGTGCCGTGTTCATTGATGGGGATTGACCTCGCGGGAACGATCCGGTTCGTCAGTCACCAGACGGAGTCCCTGTTCGGCTTCGACCGTGACGACCTCGTGGGCCAGCCGATTCGGCGGTTCATACCCGAGTGTCCGTGGGAGCTCTACTCGGATCAGTCAGAGGAATGCGTGGCGAATCCTGTGACCCCGCCTACCGCCCTGGAGCTGCGTGGAAAGCGCAGGGACGGATATGAATTTCCGGTCACCGTCAGTGTGTCTTACCTCGATCAGGGCGACATCCTGTTGGTGATCACGGCCGTGGGCGGGGCGAACGTGCGATCTGACGCACAACCGCGCTCCCCGCTGGTGGCTGCGGACACCGAGGACACACATGACGGCGTCATCACCAAGACACTGGACGGCATCGTCACGAGCTGGGATCAGGTAGCCGAGACGATGTACGGCTACTCCAGCGAAGAGATGATCGGCACTCCCATCGCGCGGCTGAGCCTGGAGGGCCGAACCGGCGAGATCGTTTCAATCCTCTCCAAGATCAAGGCCGGTCTGGGCGTTGAACAATTCGAGACTCTCCGAGTGCGCAAGGACGGGACGGTGTTCCCGGTCTTGCTCACGGTTTCCCCGATCCGCGACGCCGGCGGTGTCATCGTGGGGGCGTCTACACTCGTGCGGAATGTGACGGCGGCGCGGCGGGCGCTTGATGTGGCCCGCTCGATGATTGAGTCGAGCCTGGATTCCTTGGTGGCGATCAGTCCGGAAGGAATGATCACGGATGCCAACGCGGCTACCGTCCAGGCCACCGGTTTTCCCCGGCTGGAATTGATCGGGACGGCGTTTTCGGACTATTTCACCGAACCGGTGAAGGCCATCGCGTTATACCAGCTGGTCTTTGAACAGGGCATGGCCGTTGATTACCCGTTGACGATGCGGCATCGGGACGGAACACTGACCGAGGTCTTGTATAACGCGTCGGTGTACCGTGACGCCGGCGGCAAGGTGCTGGGTGTCTTCGCGGCCGCCCGCGACGTGACGGCGGCGAGACAGGCGTTTGCGGCGGCCCGTTCGATGATTGAGTCGAGCCTGGATTCGTTTGTGGCGATCAGTCCGGAAGGAATGATCACGGATGCCAACGCGGCTACCGTCCAGGCCACCGGTTTTCCCCGTCTGGAATTGATCGGGACGGCGTTTTCGGACTATTTCACCGAACCGGTGAAGGCCAACGCGGTATACCAGCTGGTCTTTGAACAGGGCATGGCCGTTGATTACCCGTTGACGATGCGGCATCGGGACGGAACACTGACCGAAGTCTTGTATAACGCGTCGGTGTACCGTGACGTCGGCGGTAAGGTGCTGGGTGTCTTCGCGGCCGCCCGCGACGTGACGGCAGCGACGCACGCGAAGGAAGCGTTGGCTTACCACGCGTTCCATGATCCGCTGACGGGGCTGCATAATCGGGCCTGGATTCTGGACATCCTGGCAGCCGATCTTCTTGCCGCCAAGAGACTGGGCCATCCGGTGGGAGCACTTTTTCTAGATCTCGACCGTTTCAAGGTGGTCAATGACTCACTGGGGCACGCTGCCGGCGATGAAGTGCTGGCCACCGTGGCGCAGCGGATTGTGGCGGCTCTGCGACCGAACGACCGGGTCGCACGCTTCGGTGGTGACGAATTCGTCATCGTTATTCAGGACGTTCAGGACGTCCAGGACGTCCTTCACTGCGCCGAGCGGGTGTCCGCCTCGATTTCCACTGACTTACAGGTGCGGGGTCACCGACTCGTACCGACCGTATCCATCGGTCTGGCCAAGTCCACGTCCGCCTCCACGCCAGACAGTTTGTTGCGCGATGCAGACTACGCGCTGTTCCACGCCAAAGACGCGGGGAGGGCCCGATGGCACTTCTTCGACGACGCCATGCACGCCCGTGCTGTCGCCCGTCTGACCGTTGAGGACGAGCTTCGTGAGGCGATCAGCCGCCGGCAGTTCGTTGTGCACTATCAGCCGTTGGTGGCCCTGGCCGATACCCGCGTGGTCGGACACGAAGCACTGGTTCGATGGGCGCATCCTCACCGCGGGCTGCTCAGCCCCGGGGAGTTCCTGGACATCGCCGAGGACACAGGGCTGATCATTGAGATCGGCGCCCAGGTGCTGGATCAAGTCTGCGTCATGTTGGCGGGGCATGAGAACTTGCCCGGCCCGATCAGCGTCAATGTTTCGGCCGTTCAGCTGGCGGAGCCGGGCTGGCTGACAAGATTTCGAGACACGCTCACAACGCGCCGGGTCGCTCCCGAACGGATCGTGATCGAAGTCACCGAAACTGCTGTTCTGAGCCAGGTGGAAGTCGCCAGCGTGGCGTTAGCGTCGTTGCGTGACCTCGGTGTGGGAATCCACCTGGACGACTTCGGAACCGGGTACTCGTCTATCTCTGTGCTGCGGGACCTGCCGGTGACAGGGGTCAAACTCGACCTGAGGTTCGTCCAGGACCTCACCATCGGCGGTAGCCAGGCTAATGCCCTCGCACAAGGTGTCAGCGGGCTAGTCAAAGGCTTGAGTCTGACTGGAATCGCCGAGGGTATCGAGACGCAAATGCAAGCCGACATCCTCCGCGCCCAAGGATGGGAATTGGGACAGGGCTACTATTTCGGCCGGCCGGCCGCACACCCCGCGACGTCCACCGCGCACGCCGAGTGATCGACTTGCGGATACTGATCCCCTCCGGTCTCGAAGCCGGTGCCCACCCGGCTCAGGGAGCTCGTGGTGCGGGGCACCCACGTGGAATCGCAATGAAAGCCGTCCCTGCTCCCTGACCACAGCTCCGGGTTCTTCAGCTGCACCCTGTATCGGGACGCTCGGAACCGGCTGCGCCTGTCTGCCAGGTAGGCGCAACGACACTGGGCTGGCCGTTTCAGGCCAGCCCAGTCTCCACTGCCTGGCGCCGGCTGGCTTGCTCGGCTTCGGCAACGGCCAGTCACATGAATTTCTCGTATTGGTTGTTCTCCCCATCCTTGTCGCGATCCTGTTTTGTGTTGGCTTCGCGGTGCCGTCTTGGTGGCGGCCTCTCTCAGGCCAGCAGAGCCAGCTCTGCGATCGGGTCGAGGCGCACCTCCGAACCGGACTTGGCCGATTCGTATATCGCCGCGAGGATGCGAGCCATTTGCAGACCGTGCACGGCGGGCGCGACCGGCGTCTGCGTTCCCTGTGCGGTGCGCACGAACGTATCGATTTCGTTCTGGAAGCCTTCTTCGACGTTGAAGGTAGGGGAATCTATCGTCGGGGTCAACTCCACGATGGTGTCGTGCAGCTCGGTTGTGATGTGAAGCGCAGGCTCGAGGGTCGCGCCGCCCTTCTCCCCGTAAATCTCGAAGAACTGGGTGTCCCGCCCGTGCAGCGCGTACGAGGTATCGACCATCAGTACGGCACCAGAGCTGAATCGCACGAGTGCGCCGGCGAGATCTTCCACGGAATTCTGAGAGACGTCATAGTCCGCAGTGGTGTAACGACTGAGTCCCCGGATGTTTCCCCGGTTACCGAGACGCTCAAATGAGTACCCGCTGACTGACTTCACCTCGGGAAAGTCCATGAGGTACAAGCACATGTCGATGAAGTGCACGCCGAGGTCGATGAGCGGTCCGCCGCCGGCGATGGACTGATTGGAGAACCATCCGCCCGGATTGCCGGCCTGACGCAGAAATGTCGCTTTCGCATAGTAGAGCGGGCCGAGGTCTCCCGCGTCGATGAAGGACTTCAGGGTGACGGCATTGGCGGAATACCGGCGAACGTAGCCGACCTGAACGAAACCGACGCTCGCCGCCTCCGCCAGTACGATGGCTTCGGCTTGCGCCACGGTCACCGTCATCGGCTTCTCGATGAGCACGCTTTTGCCCGCTTCGAGGGCGGCGACCGCGATTTCGGCATGGGTGTCATTGCGGGTGCAGATGCTCACGACGTCGATGTCCGGTGAAGCGATCAGCTCGCGGTAATCCGAGAACACTGCGCCTGCCCCGAACTCGCGGGCACGTTCGCCGGCCCGCTCGGCATTGATGTCACAGATGGCGGCGATGACGACATCCGGGTTCTTGGCGTACGCGGCCAGGTGGAATCCAGCGACGGTCCCCGCGCCGATCATTCCCACTCGAACGATGCTCATGGTCATTCCACCTCATTCCACATGCGTTGGGCGTTGGCGAGACCGATACCGGCCCCGATCAGGGAGTCTTCGAGCCCTTCGAACTCGATGGAAATCGGCCCGTCAAAGCCCGATGACTTGATGCTCGAGATGAGAGAGCGCATCGGCAAGTCACCGAAACCGACGATAGCCCCCAGGATGCTGCGCTCAGCGACCGTGGTCAGCCATCCGTCGCCCGGTGAAAAGTCGCGGATATAGAAATCCTTCAGGTGCACCGCGGAGGCGTAGGGGAGCGTCTGCGGCACCGCCGACTGCGGCAGTTCGTCGACGCAGAGGAAATTGCCGACATCGAGGGTGACCCTGAAATTCGGCATGTCCACGGCCTCGACCAGACGCCGAACCCGCTCACTGTTGTTCATGCTCATACCGTGGTTTTCGATGCTGGTGGTGATCCCCAGGGTTGCCGCGTAACGGGCGATTTGGCGGCAGACCGGAACGATCGCCTCGAAGGTTCGTTCAAACTCGGCTTGGTCTTTCTCCCGCCAGTCCCAGGCCACAACGTCGTGGCGGAACAGCGGAATGCCGAGCACGCTCGCCACGTTTAGGTGGGCTTTGAGCCGCTCGACCTGCGCATCGAGGTCGGGGTCGCGAAAGTCCGCCGCCACGACGTAGTTGGCCAACGGCACACCGCGCTCGTGCGCCCGCTGCCGAATCTTTTCGACCATATCGGGGTCATCGATGAGCTGGCTCCCCAGTCCGGCGATGGAAATCTCCAGGTGGGTCGCCGAGGACTCGGCCACCCAGTCGATAGCGCCCAGAATGTCCATCGTCCCTTTTTCGAACGCTGACGTGAAGCTGTACGAACTGATTCCGATTCTCATTCGGACCACCCGCCCTCTGTACTGCCCGATCGGCGGGCTGCATGGTAAAACTATCGGTGTCGACGCGGATGCGTCCCCGGACCGGGTGGTTTGGTCGGCAATTAACAGAGTGTTCACGGCGCACTGTATTCTGCAGGTGTCCGGGACCCTATGGTGGGGAGCATCCCTCCGGCGGTCCGGCGATGAACCCCGCTCCTGCCACCTGAAGACTGGACCCGATCATGTCGAATCGCCCTCGGATCATCTCTCTCGGAATGTCGCTTGAAGCCAGCGTCTACTCGCCGGCGGTGACGCCGATCGATCAGTTCATCCGATCGGAGGGAGAGAGCTATTTCGCTCTGTACCCGTTCCTCCAGGCGGAGTCACCGCTGCGAACCCGCTCGGATTGGACAGCCCTCGTGCATTACCGGGCCCTTCCGGGCGGGCCGGTTCCGGCGGAGGACTACCGCATCATGACTGAAACCCTGCTCGCCGCAGTGCATGACTCCCTGCGAAACGACGGACCGCTGGACGGGGTGCTTTACGACATCCATGGGGCGATGAGTGTTATCGGCACCGATGACCCTGAGGGGGAGTTGGTGGCCCGGATCCGCCGGCTCATCGGCCCTGACACCCTGATCTCAGCCAGCATGGATCTGCACGGAAACGTCTCGGAACAGCTCGCCGCTAATGTGGACTTGATCACATGCCACCGACTCGCCCCGCATGAGGACGCCGCGCTCACTGTGGAGCGTGCGGCGACGAACCTGGTCGAGCGCCTTCTCGGACCGCGCCGGTCCGAGAAGGTGATCATGGCGTGGATCGCCGTTCCGATCTTGCTGCCCGGGGAGAAGACCAGCACGAGGGTCGAGCCGGCGAAGGGCCTCTACGCCCGGGTATCGCAAGTGGAAGCGCGGGTCGGCGTGATCGATGCCGGGATTTGGACGGGGTACGCCTGGGCAGACGAGCCACGCAACCAGGCCGTGGTCGTGGTGACGGGAGACGACCGCGCCGTCGTGGCAGAATCCGCGGAGTTGTTGGCGAGTAACTTGTGGCGGGTGCGGCACGACTTCGAGTTCGTGGCGCCGACCGGCACGCTTGAGCACTGCCTCTCCACCGCCCTCGTGAGCTCGGCCAGGCCGTTCCTCATCAGTGATTCCGGGGACAACCCGACGGCCGGCGGTGCCGGCGACGTCACGAGCACGCTGCGCGAGTTGTTGCGCAGACCGGAAGTCGTCAATGGCTCTGTCGACATGGTCTACGCCTCCATTCCCGACCAAAGCTCCGTGGACCTGTGTGTTGCCGCCGGGGTCGGTGGCTCCGTGTCCCTCCGGGTGGGGGCGATCGTGGACAATACGGTCGCACCCCCGGCAGAGATGACCGGTACAGTCGAGCACATCGCGCACGGAGACCCTGCTGCGCAAACCGAGGTCGTCGTCCGCAGCGGGGGCCTCCGGGTCATCTTGACCGCCCGGCGCAAGCCTTACCATCTCGAGTCGGACTTTACGCGGAACGGGATCTCCGTGCGCTCTGCCGACATCGTGGTGGTGAAAATCGGATATCTCGAGCCGGAGCTGTTCGCCATGGCCGCAGACTGGTTGATGGCGCTCACTCCCGGCGGCGTGGACCAGAACCTGTTGAGGCTGCCGCACCAGAGGATCAATCGGCCGATGGTTCCGTTCGATGACGTAACGGTGACCCCCGACCTCTCGGCACGGATCCTCGGGTCGGTCTGAGCGGAGCCGGGTGGCATCACCCCGACGAGCATGCCCTGGTGCGTGATGCAGCGTCCCGGCCCCGCTTGAATCCGCCTTAGAGCACGGCTGCTGCCACCTTCTGTGTGTCCATTGCATCGGCGAGCAACAAGTCCGCTGCCTTCTCACCGATCACAATCGAGGGAGCGTTCGTGTGCCCCCGAATGATCTCCGGCATGATCGACGCGTCGGCCACGCGCAGACCCTGCACTCCTCGGACGCGAAGTTGCGGGTCCACGACCGACCGGGAGTCCATTCCCATCCGTGCTGTGCTCGTGGGGTGGTAAATCGTCTGCGCGAACTCATCGAGGACTGTGGCATGGCGTTCGGCCTCGGTGTGGGCATCGGAACCCGCGGGTTGGATGAAATTGCCCGTGCCACGGGTGCTGGCAAACGCTGTCGCGGAAAGAATCTGCTCGCAGACGTGCAGACCGGCGAGCAGCGTCGCTCGGTCGTGACCGTCAACGTCTCCGAGGTAATTCGGGTTGATGAGCGGCTTGTCCAGCGGATCAGCCGACGCCAGTCGAACCGTGCCGAGGCTGCGCGGTTGAAGCAGGATCGCTCCAACGCTCACACCGTGACGGGGAGCGGGAACAAGGCCCTCGCCGATGTACGGGACGGTGGCGAACAGGACTTCGATATCGGGGTGAGCAAGCGCGGCGTCGGTCTTGACGAAACCGTAGGCCTCGGCGACGTTGGAGGTGAGCATGCCGTTTTGGTTGGTCATGAAGTCGTTGAGCTGATCCTCCGTCTCGGCGGCGAAGAGTGTGTCGTCTTCTGTTTCCACGGCCAGGGCCGCAAACAGATGATCGCGCATGTTCGCTCCGACCTCCGGCGCGTCGACCAGCACATCGATGCCAAGCGACGTCAGGTGGGCGGCATCGCCGATTCCGGAGAGCATCAGCAGCTGCGGCGTATTGACTGCGCCTCCGCTGAGCACGATCTCGCGCCGCGCCGCGACCGATGACGTCTGGCCGTTGAGCACATACTCGACGCCGACGGCTTGTGTCCCCTCGAACATCACCTGCGTGACCTGCGCGCCGATTCTCACGACGAGGTTACGTCGATCGGCTGCCGGTGCAAGGTAGCCGGCAGCGGTACTGTGACGCATCCCGCCGCGCTGGCTGACCATCGTCTGACTCACACCGGTCGGGTCTGCCGAGTTGGGCGCGACCAGCGGAAGTCCGACTTCGACGGCGGCATTGAGGAAAGCAGCCGTGTGAGAGCGCGGGCTACGCTGATGGGAGATCGAGATGGCGCCGTCCGTTCCCTGGTTCGGGTCCGTGTTGCCCTCGACCGCCTCAACCTTGCGGAAGTAGGGCAGGAGTGCCTCGTATGACCACTCCTCACCGGCCAGTTCTGCCCAATGGTCATAGTCTGCGGCGAAGCCGCGCACCCACATCATCGCGTTCAGCGACGACGACCCGCCCAAAACCTTGCCTCGAGGCCAGTAGACGGAGCGCCCCTCGAGCTGCGGTTGGGGCTCGGTTTGGTAGTTCCAGTCGACATCAGATTTGAACAGCTTGGAAAAAGCGGCGGGGACGAAGATTTCCTGCTTATCATCGGCGCCACCCGCTTCCAGGAGCAGCACGGCGATATCGGCGTTCTCTGTGAGCCGCGCGGCGAGCGCGGCTCCCGCTGAACCGGCACCGACAACGATGTAGTCGAATTCTTCTGTGCTCTTGCTCTTGCTCATGCGAGCGCTCCTTGTACTCGGGTCCCTGGACAGGACCTCGCCTGATGCCGACTCCGGAAAGAAGTCGACCATGTGCATGAAACAGATCCAATTGCGGGAAGATCCCGCTGTGATGGTGTGATAACGCTGAGCGTGATCGGATCAGGCGCGGAAAGCCGCCAGAAAGATGGCCGGCAATTTCAGCCAGGACGGTCCGGCGGCATAACCGGCCAGCCGCCGCCCGGTTTTCGCCGCGCTGCGAGCCTGCACGAACCATGGAGGCTTTGGAAACAGCGTCCATTCGCCGTGGGCGAAAGAGCGCGGAAACGGACGAAAGGGTCCGCGCACGACCGTGCGTTCGGGTTGGTCGATCAGCAGGGCATTGTGCACGATCCCGATCCCGCTCTGCACATCATCGATCATGGCTCCGGGGAAGGCTCCCCATGGTGCAGTTGCCGTGAGGAATCCGAGGCCGGTCCAGGCGTTGACGGCGATCGTGCCGTAGCGCAGGTTCGCGATGGCGCCGAGCAGACCAGCACCAAGCTGTGCTGCTGTCTTCGGTTCGATGATGATGTTGGCGCCCAGGGTGCCGACGAAGTCGTCATTGGCCAGCGTCACGGCCGCGTCGAGGAAAGCTTGCCCCGTACCTGGGACCTCAACGACGCCGAGTACGGGGGAGAAGTACTCGGTGGACAGTAGCGGTGCCGGATCGTCACCCGACCTGACGTTGACCAGCAACCGGCATCCGTCGTTCCCGAGCCGCGCGGCGGAGGGATACGAAGCCGCTGCCGCTTGGAGACGCGCGTCGCTGCCCGGGTACCAGGCTGGTCTAGCCGGTGCGGTTCGGAGCGCTCGGCGCAGCTCCGCGATGAATGCGGCCTTCTGCGGCCAGTCGCTGCTGACCACGACGACCTGGCCGGCGATGCAGTTGTAACCGCCGTTGTGCAGCCGCTGGGTGACGACGTGCTCGGCTTGGTAGCGCAGATCCCGCTTCGTCCACAGGCTCGGAACGACGATGATGGGCGAGACGCCGCCGAGTTCGCTGGTGATCGGCTTGTTCAGGAGAGGGATCCCGGCTTCTTTGCGTTGCCGGCCGGCCTCACCCGGACCCCAGACCACAGCGTCGTGCGTGGCCGCGCTGCCCGTGATGTGCACGTGCTCGATGCTCTCGTGATGGGCCAGGTAGGCGCCGACGTCCCCGCCGCCCTGAACGATGCGCAAGACACCGAAATCGATCAGTGGCGCCAGAACCTCGTCGAAAACCGGTTTCATCTCCGCCATGATCGGGTTGAGCTTGAGAAGAACCGCTCGATTGTTGGCCACGATCTCGTAGAGCACGTCGAGTGGGGGAATGGATGTGATGTTTCCCGCCCCAAGCACCACACCGATTCCTCCTGATTGGGAAGGCGTGAGCTCACCGAGACCGGCGGATGCTCGCACCTGGTCGACCGTGCGGCCGGGCTTCATCCAGACTTCGGCACTGAACCCGTTGAGCAGGAGCCACTGTTGTGCGTTTGTGGGCAGCACCGATACGGTGACCCGGCCGCCGGGCGCGGTGCCGAAGGTCGCTTTGGCCAGCGGACTCTTCCCGGCAGCCAGCGCGGCGACCGAGTGCGCCAGTGCGCCCACGCCGGCGATTGCGGCATAGGGGCCCGAGATCCATTCCTCTCCGAGCAGCTGGGACGCAGGGTCCAGGCCCTTGATCGAGGCCGCGGTTTCGGCCCATTCGCGGGAATTGGCCGTCATAGCGCGCTGCACCGCGGCGAGAAGATCGGATCGTTCAGAAAGAGGCGTCACCGCCCAGCGGGCCGTGCCTGTCACCAGCTCAGAGATAGCGGTGTCGAGAAGTGCGCGATGTTGCTGGTCCAGGACCGGAATGGCCTGTGCGGTGGAGGTCGGTTCGAGGGTGGTCATCAATCTCCCTTGATTGTCGCCACTGGGCCAGATCGAGCTGACACGACCCTTTGTAGACTGACAGCATGACGACTAGCGGTCCGTAAAGCCATGGGCCGGTGTCGTGATTTCTGTGCTCACCGTTGTGCGGCGGCACAAGCGCTGAGCCGATCTCAGCACTACTCTAGGCCTATGGAAAACGAGGGAACACTATTCGTCTCGCCGACTGTCGCCGCGGCGGACGGGCGCGGACGGGCGCTGTTCGCCTCGATGAGGGAATCCGTTGACGAGCTGTCGGACAACGTCCTTGCCCAGATCATCAACGGTGAGCCCGCCTATGCCCAAAGCGTGCTGAGCTCCGGGGTGCTCGAACGGATCGTGCGCGACAACATCCAATCAATTGTTGATTGCCTGACCGGATCGAGCGACTCGTTGGAGGCCCCCCGGACCGCCGGCCGGGTGAAGGCAGAGCACGCCATACCGATGGCGAGCCTGCTCCGGGCATACCGCCTCGCCGGTATCCATCTGTGGGATTCTATGATGGCTCGGGCTACGACCGCCGAGCAGTCAATCGCGCTGCTCCGGGCCTCCTCACGATTTTGGGGAGTTATCGACATCTATTCCAGTACCGCCGCCGAGACATATCGAGATGTGGTTGACGCGCGCGACCGAACCGCGGAGCAGGGTAAGAACGTGCTCCTCCTTGCGTTGCTCGAGGGTGTTTTCACCGGCGATGTGGGGCGGGCGACCCGGGCGCTGGGGCTTCCTGAACGCTCGCGATTCTTCGTACTCGCGCTGGAGATGCGCGATTCAGGAGACGACCCACGTCCGTCCTTGAGCAGCGAACTGCAGGCGTCCGGGGTGAGGTCGGCCTGGACTCCGTGGAAAGGCGAATATCTCGGCCTGATCAGCACCGGTTCTGACGGCGATGCGGGTGCTGTTCTCACAGGTGCGCTGGGAACTCTGCGCTGGCGAGTCGGGGCAAGCCTTCCGTTCACCGCCCTTGAGAGCGCTCCAGCCGGTGTGGCACAGGCGCTGCTCGCGATGCGGTGTATAGCCCCGGGCTCCACGGGTGTCCATGCCTACGGAACCGCCCCGATCGACACTCTGCTCGTAGCTCAACCCGCCTACGCGGCGGAGTTGCGCGAGAGTGTGTTCTCAGGTGTGGCTGAGCTGGATTTCATGGACGCATGCGTGCTTCTCGATACTCTGGAGTGCTGGTTCTCGACGAGTGGGTCGACGGTGGCCTGCGGCAAGAAGCTGCACTGTCATCGGAACACGGTCCTGTATCGGCTTGATCGACTCGCTGCCCTGACGGGCTTGTCCGTGGCCAGGCCGGCTGAGGCCGCGGTGTTGTACACCGCACTTCGCGCCGTCCGCCTTGCCGGACTCGTCGTTCCCGCGCCACAGGGGCGAGTGCGGTTGCCCCACCCCTGAGCATGCTGCGTGATTGCTGGAACTGTAACTGAGCGGACCCGTGCACCCGGCAGAATTGACAGGTGTACCAACTTGTCACCCGCACCGGCACGGACGACGTGATCGTCGCCACGCTGGACCAGCACGGCTCGCCGAGCAGTCCTTCCCGGCACCTTTCCTTGAACGAATTCTTTCGGTACGTCCGCGAGCAGGAACGCGGAACCACCCGGTGGGTATGGGAGGACACGGCGCGTATCTACCCCGTGCTGCTAAATCAGGACATCCGCGTGCAGCGGTGCCACGATCTCCGGCTGTGCCACGTCATCCTGCGCAACTCGGCGCTGACCGCGGAGAGCGAGATCGGTCGCCAGGACTCCGGACGCTGGGATTCCCCGGTCGCCCTGGAGCCGAGCGGTGCTCCCGGAGCAACGCTGTTCGACTTGGTGGAGGCGGACACGTCGGACGGCGGCCCCGAGGAAAGCCGCGACCACGAGGAGTTCCTGCTCCAGCTGCGTGCGATCACCGGGGCGGACCAACCGGGACGCTTGCGCCTGCTTGTGGCCGCGGAATCGGCGGGAGCCCTGATCGCTGCGGAGATGACCTTCGCCGGCCTGCCGTTTCGCACGGATATCCACGACGACCTGCTGACGCGGGAGCTTGGGCCTCGGGTCGCACCGGGTTACCGACCGGAACGGCTGGAACGCCTGGCCGCGCAGATCCGAAGGGATTTGGGGGACCCCACGGTCAACCCGGATTCGCCGGCGGAGCTGCTGCGTGCTCTGCACCGGGCGGGCGTGCCGGCTACGTCTACCAGGGCGTGGATCCTCAAAGAGCTTGAACACCCCGTGATCGAGCCCCTGCTGCTTTACAAGAAGTTGTCCAGATTACTCAGTGCCAATGGCTGGGCGTGGATGGACTCCTGGATCAGTGGCAGCAGGTTCCACCCGGAATATGTGCCGGGCGGGGTTGTCACCGGGCGGTGGGCGGCGCGAGGAGGGGGAGCGCTGCAACTCCCCAAGCAAATTCGCGGCGCCGTGGTGGCGGACCCGGGATGGAAGCTCGTGGTGGCAGACGCCGCACAATTGGAGCCAAGAATCCTGGCCGCTCTTTCCGCGGACCACACCATGGCAGCAGCCGGCCGAGGCAGTGATCTGTATGCGGGAATCGTCGCCAGCGGCGTCGTCGACACCCGAGAACACGCCAAGGTCGCCATGTTGGGAGCCATGTACGGCGCCACGACGGGTGAAAGCGGCCGACTTCTGCCGCGGTTGGCCCAGGCCTATCCCCGGGCGATCGCGCTCACTGAAACGGCGGCTCGGGCCGGTGAGCGGGGCGAGATCGTCACGACGAGGCTCGGTAGATCCTCACCACCGCCTGGTCCCGCTTGGCAGGTCGTGCAAGCGCAGGCTTACGACACGGGTGCCACTGCGTCCGACGAAAGCCGGGCCCGGACCCAAGCCAGGGACTGGGGCCGATTCACCCGCAACTTCGTGGTGCAGGGCAGCGCTGCCGAGTGGGCGCTGTGCTGGATGGCTGAAATCCGCAAGGAGCTGCAGGCTCTCCCGGCGTCCGGGAGCGGATTCGACACCGTGCCCCACCTCGTATTCTTTTTGCACGATGAAGTCATGGTGCACACGCCGGAGGGGCTGTCGGCTCGGGTCGAGTCCATCATCACCGAGGCCGCGGCAACGGCAGGGCGTCTGCTGTTCGGAGAATTCCCTGTCGATTTCATGCTGACGGTGGCGACAGTGGACAACTACGCCGCCGCCAAATGATCCGGCGCTCCACTGGCAGTTTCGGCGCAGTGTCGTTGTGGATTGCCAGTTAAGTGGGGCATAATGCACGTAACGACAGCAATGTCGGAGCAGGATTTTCGTTCAGAGGTCGTTGGGGAAGACGCACCTCAGAGAACGGAGAGAATAATGGCTGCAACACAAACCCGTCGGGCATCTACGGCACGGGGCGTACTCTATGTGCACTCCTCACCCCGTGCACTGTGCCCACACGTCGAATGGGCCGCTGGACGGGCCCTCGGAGAGGCCGTGAATTTTGACTGGGCCGACCAGCCCGTGTTGAAGGGTGCACAGCGGGCGGAATTCTATTGGGAAGGCGAACGCGGAACCGGCGCTGCGATCGCTTCTGCCCTCCGTGGGTGGGACGACCTGCGATTTGAAGTGACTGAAGACGCTGGACTCGGAAGCGACGGTGGGCGCTGGCTGAACACTCCTGAGCTGGGAATCTTCCACGTACAGACCGACACCGCCGGCAACATGGTGATCCCCGAAGATCGAATTCGGTCGGCCATGGAGAACGCGGGCGCAGACGCGCTTGAGATGCACCGGCAATTACGTCTGGCTCTCGGACAGGCTTGGGACGATGAGCTCGAACCGTTCCGCCATGCCAGTGATTTCAACTCCGTGGTCTGGCTGCATAAAGTGGGCTGAACCTGCCTTGAACGAACAAGGACCCCGATCGCTTCACGACCGGGGTCCCGCTGAGCAGGGTGAGCGTTCTGACTACACGGAGCGGAANCCGACGACAGCGTTATGGCCGCCGAACCCGAACGAGTTGCTGATGGCGAGCAGGTCTCCGGCGGGAAGCGCACGCGGCGTGGTCACGACGTCGAGCGGGATCGCGGGATCCTGTTCCGTCAGGTTGATCGTGGGCGGAGCGGTACGGTCGGCGAGGGCCTTGACCGTGAAGAAAGCCTCGAGTGCACCGGCGCCGCCGAGGAGGTGGCCGGTGGAGGCCTTCGTCGCTGAAACCGGAATTCCATCGAGAAGGTCGCCGAAGACTCGCCGGAGGGCGTTGTACTCTGCGATGTCCCCGACCGGAGTGCTGGTGGCGTGCGCGTTGATGTGTGCCACATCAGCCAGGTCGGCCCCGGCCCGCTGAATGGTGGTAACCATCGCGCGAGCCGCGGCAGATCCCTCCGGGTCAGGGGCAGTGATGTGGTACGCGTCACTGTTGACAGCGCCGCCGATGAGCTCGGCATAGATATGCGCGCCGCGGGCTTTGGCGTGTTCTTCCGTTTCCACGATCAATGCGGCCGCACCCTCACCGAGCACGAAGCCATCACGTGAGATGTCGTAGGGCCTGCTGGCTGTCGCCGGATCCTCATTGCGCGTTGAGAGGGCGTGCATAGCGGCGAAGGCGGCGATCGGCAGCGGGTGAATGGCTGCCTCGGACCCCCCGGCGATCACGATATCGGCCAAGCCGGCCTGCAACCGGTTATAGGCGTTGACAAGAGCTTCGGTGCTCGAGGCACAGGCGGAAACCACTGTCGTGATCCCGGCACGCGCGTGCAGGTCCATGCCCACGGCCGCTGCGGGTCCGTTCGGCATGAGCATCGGGACGGTCATCGGGAGGACACGCCGAGGGCCGCGTTCACGCAGAGTGTCCCAGGCATCCAGAAGGGTCCAGACTCCACCGATCCCGGTGGCCCAGTCAACGGCGACGCGGTCAGGTTCAGCTTCCGGGGAACCAGCATCGGCCCAGGCTTCACGGCCGGCGATGAGGGCGAATTGGCTGGAGGGATCGAGACGCTTGATCTCGAAGCGCTCCAGGATTGTGCTCGCGTGCACTTTTGCCTGCGCGGCAAAGGTCACGGGGATCTGGGTCTCGGCTACCCATCCCTGCTCGAGGGTGGTAGCACCGGGTTGACCGGCGAGCAGGGCGGCCCACGTTTCGGGGGCGGTGCCGCCGAGTGGAGTCGTGGCACCGATGCCGGTGATAACGATTTTCTTGGTCATAAGTCAACTCTCCATGGAACGAAAAACCTGAGGGCGGGCATGACGGTGCGCTATGCCGTGGGCACACGCACGTTCATTGCTGTACCCATGGCACAACCCCAGTGAGCAGGCCGATCAGCGGCTGCCGATCGGCCTGCTCGCAGGCTGGTGTTCTAGTCCTGGGCCTTCACGATGAAGTCGACTGCGTCGCCGACGGACTTGAGGTTTTTGACCTCTTCGTCAGGAATCTTCACATCGAACTTCTCTTCTGCGTTGACGACGATCGTCATCATCGAGATGGAGTCGATGTCGAGGTCGTCGGTGAACGACTTGCTGAGTTCAACCGTGTCGGTTGCGATCCCGGTCTCGTCGTTGATGAGTTCAGCGAGACCTGCAAGAACTTCTGCGGTAGACAATGCCATGATATTTCTCCTTGGGGGGTTGACTCGGTTGACCGAGGTTTAGTTTAGAGCGTGGGGCGGCCGCAACCGCACAGCGGCAGCTGGGGCTCAAGCGTGTCTTAGGGCAGCACGACGACTTGGGCGCCGAAGACAAGCCCGGCACCGAAGCCGATTTGCAGGGCCAAACCACCGCTCAACTCAGGGTGCTCCTCGAGAAGGCGGTGGGTGGCCAGCGGAATTGACGCCGATGAGGTGTTTCCTGTCACGGCCACGTCACGGGCAATCACGACGGACTCGGGAAGCTTGAGCTGTTTGGCGAATTCGTCGATGATGCGCATGTTGGCCTGGTGCGGGATGAAAGCGGCGAGCTGATCGCTCGTGATTCCGGCAACATCCAGGGCCTTCTTGGCAACCTTGGCCATGTCCCAGACGGCCCAGCGGAAGACCGTCGGTCCCTCCTGGCGCAGCGTGGGCCACTCCGATTCGCCGCGTCGGTATTCCTGAAGGGAATGGTTGGTCGAGATCGCATCGGCCTTTGACCCGTCAGATCCCCATACCGTTTCGGAGATGCCGACGTACTCACTCGGGCCGATGACGACGGCACCTGCTCCATCGCCGAGCAGGAAGGAAATGCTGCGATCTGTCGGGTCGATCAGGTCGGAGAGCTTCTCGGCGCCGATGATGAGCGCGTAGTGCGCTGCTCCGGCTCGGATGAGGGCATCTGCCTGCGCGACTGCATAGGCGTAACCGGCACAGGCTGCGTTGACGTCATAGGCTGCGGCCGGATTAGCTCCAACACGGTCGGCGACGACGGCCGAAATCGAGGGGGTCTGTCGAGCGTTGCTGATGGTGGCGACGATGACCAGATCGATGAGGGCAGCATCGATTCCGCTCTTTTCGATGGCTTCCGTCGCCGCATCCGTGGCCATGTCGACAGCGTCGATGTTCTGGCTCGCGCGGGTTCGGGTGATTATTCCGGTGCGCTGCTGGATCCACTCGTCGGACGAGTCGATCGCTTCGACGAGTTCACTGTTGGGAACGATACGGTCACCGCGGGCGGCTCCGACCGAGAGGATGCGGGTGTACTGCGATCCGTGGGACTGCTGAAGAGTTGGCTTACTCATTGATCTCTCTCTAACTCATGACTGCTGGCAATGCGATTCATGACTGCTTATCGATAAGTTCATAGGCGGCGGGCAGGTCGTCCGGCGTTTTGATGGCGACGGTTGGTATTCCCTTAAGGCCGCGTTTGGCCAGGCCGACAAGGGCTCCCGCCGGTGCTACTTCGATGATGCCGGTGACTCCGGCCGCGCCGAAGGACGCCATGCACTTGTCCCACCGTACCGGCGAGGAGACCTGACCGACCAGCAATTCCATGAATCGGGAACCCTCAAGGACCGGCTGACCGTCGCTGTTGGACCAGATGAGCAGGCTGGGATCGAACGCGTCGAGGGACGCGGCGACAGTGCTGAGATGGTGCACGGCGGGGCGCATGTACCGGGAATGGAATGCACCGGCAACCTGCAGGGGAATCACGCGCGCCCGCGTCGGCGGGGCCGCCGCCAGTTCGGTGAGAGCCGACAGGGCACCGGCGACGACGATTTGTCCGGCGCCGTTGAAATTGGCCGGTTCCAGCTGCAGAGCCTCAAGGCGGCCGAGCAATTCGGCTTCGTCGGCACCGATGACCGCGCTCATTCCGGTGGGTTCGAGTGCAGACGCTGCCTGCATGGCCAGCCCGCGTTCGCGAACGAAGCGGAGGGCATCCGTTGAACTCAGGATTCCGGCACCCGCCGCTGCGGTGATTTCGCCCACGGAGTGGCCGGCGATACCCGCCACCAGCTCGCGTCGACCGTCTGCAAGAAGCGCCTTGAGCGTGAGCAGCCCGGCCGCCACGATCAAGGGTTGGGCGACGGCGGTGTTGCGAATGGTGTCCGCGTCACTGACGGTGCCGTGGGCCAGCAGGTCGATCCCCACGGCATCGGACATCTCAGTGAGGTCAGCGGAAAAATCGGGTATCGATAACCATGGCTCGAGGAATCCAGGGGTTTGGGAGCCCTGACCGGGGCAGACGATGACTATCACTTTCTCAGTCTCCCAAGCTGTCGGTGGCGATGAGCGGTGAGAATGTATGAAGAAACTGGGAAGCCTTTGTACTAAAACGCAAATTGACGGTCGCTAGCGCCGACGGGATGACCCATCGTGATCGCTGATGGAACCCAAAATGAGCGCCGACTGCAAAATGAGCGCCTCGCGGGCGCCGGTTGCGTCGTAGCCGATCACCTCCGACACGCGTTTCAGTCGGTACCGGACCGTGTTCGGGTGCACGAACAGCTCGCGGGCCGTGGCTTCAAGTGATCGACCGTTGTCCAGATAGCACCAGAGCGTGGTCAACAGTTCGGTGGAATGCGCCTGAAGCGGGCGATAGATGCGATGGATGAGCGTAGCGCGTGCCAGCGGATCACCGGCCAGGGCGCGCTCGGGCAGCAGGTCATCCGCCTGCACGGGACGCGGTGCGTTTCGCCAGGAACGTGCCACGGCGAAGCCTGCCAATGCCGCCTTGGCGCTCTTGGATGCATCGACGAGGTTGGGCACTTCGTGGCCGAGAACGAGATGGCCGGAACCGAAGCTCGGTTCCAGTTGAACGGCGATCTCCATGAATGTCAGGCTCGGTGGTGTGCCTGCATTTTCCTCGGCATCGACGGGCTTCGGCCGGGCACGGCCGATTACGAGCACCAGACGGTTGCCCTGAACGCCGATCAGAACGTCGGCGGCCATATGCCGCGCAGAGCGGCGTACCTGATCGACATCGAGCATCTTGGGGGTGGTCCCCACCAGCACGCAGACCTCGCCGTGACCGTGCCAGCCCAACGCCGCGATTCTGCTGGGCAGTTCATCGTCGTATTCCCCGCTGAGAATGGAGTCCACCACGAGTGCCTCGAGACGGGCGTCCCACAGTCCTCGCGCTTCGGCCGCTCGCGCGTAGACATCCGCTGAAGCGAATGCAATTTCCCGGGAGTAGAGCAGGATGGCTTCGCGCAGCAGCTCCCCACCGTCTTTGACACGCTCTTCAACAACTTCGACGGTCACCCTGATCAGTTGCAGCGTCTGTTGCAGGCTGACTGAGCGCAGGAGTTCGCGCGGAGCGGCTCCGAAAACGTCCGCTGCGATCCACGGAGTCGATCGCGGGTCCTCGAACCAGGAAATGAACGAGGTGATTCCCGCCTGGGCAACGAGACCCACGGCAGACCGCCGCCCTGGTGGCATATCGCCATACCAAGGCAGCGTGTCCTCGAGACGTTTGAGCGTCGCCGTGGACAGCTCACCTGAAATCGTTCGTAGCCAGTTGAGCGTCTGTTCTTTCGTTTTGGGCGTCGGTGCCACAGCTTCTTAGCTCTCGCCCCCGGCAGAGCCGGTCGTGCCCGCGGTCACGTCATGCAGCTGATATTTCGCGATCGCCTGGCCGGCGAGGCTGCGGTCCACCTCGCCACGACGGGCCAGCAGCTCCAAGGTGCGAACAACCATGGACGGACCGTCGATCTTGAAGAATCGGCGGGCAGCGGGCCGAGTATCGGAAAAGCCGAAGCTGTCGGCGCCCAGGGTGGCGAAATCTCCGGGGATGAACTGGCGGATCTGGTCCGGCACGGCGTGCATGAAGTCGGAAACAGCGACGAACGGGCCCGGGGCGCCTGCGAGCTTGTCGGTGACGTAGGCGGTCCTCGGTTCGGCGTCAGGGTTGAGGAAGTTGTGCTCCTCAGCCGCCAGGCCATCACGACGCAATTCGTTCCAGGACGTGACCGACCAGACATCGGCAGAAACTCCCCAGTCATCGGCGAGAAGCTGCTGGGCTTCAAGTGCCCACGGCACGGCGACGCCCGAAGCGAGGAGCTGCGCCTTCGGTCCGGCGACGCCGGATTCGCTGACCCGGTGGATACCGTGGAGGATTCCGTCAACGTCCACAGCGTCGGGCTCGACCGGCTGAACGGTCGGCTCGTTGTACACAGTGATGTAATACATGACGTTGGGATCCACGTGCGTTCCGCCGTACATGCGCTCCAGCCCGGCCCGAACGATGTGCCCGATCTCATAGCCATAAGCGGGGTCGTAGGACACGACGGCCGGGTTTGTGGCAGCGAGCATGGGAGAGTGGCCGTCAGCGTGCTGCAGCCCCTCACCGGTGAGGGTGGTCCGTCCGGCCGTGGCGCCGATGATGAACCCGCGGGTCATCATGTCACCTGCTGCCCAGAGGGCATCGCCGGTGCGCTGGAAGCCGAACATCGAGTAGAAGACGTAGACCGGGATGAGCGGTTCGCCTTGCGTTGAATAGGACGTTCCCACATTGGTGAACGCCGCGGCAGCGCCGGCCTCGTTGATGCCGACATGCAGGATCTGGCCCTGGGGGCTTTCCTTGTAGGCCAGGAGCTGGGCGTGGTCTACTGACGTGTAGTGCTGGCCATTAGGGTTGTAGATCTTCGCCGTCGGGAAGAACGCGTCGATGCCGAAGGTGCGGGCCTCGTCGGGAATGATCGGGACGATGCGGTTGCCGAAGTCTTTGGCGCGCACCAGTTCCTTCAAAAGTCGCACGAACGACATGGTCGTCGCGATCTCCTGCGTACCGGACCCCTTTTTGGCGACGGCATATGTTTTGTCGTCTGGAAGCGTGAGCGCGGTGTGCTTCGTGCGTCGCTCGGGAATGTAGCCGCCGAGCGCACGGCGACGCTCATGCATGTATTCGATGGCCTCATCCTTGGCGCCGGGGGTGTAGTACGGCGGGAGGTAGGGGTTCTCCTCGAGCTGGGCGTCCGTGATGGGCACGTGCATGCTGTCGCGGAAGGACTTGAGGTTCTCCAGCGTCATCTTCTTCATCTGGTGGGTCGCGTTGCGTCCTTCGAAGCTCGGACCCAGACCGTAGCCCTTGATCGTCTTGGCCAGGATGACGGTGGGCTGGCCCTTGTGCTCGGAGGCCGCCTTGAAAGCGGCGTAGACCTTGCGGTAGTCATGTCCGCCTCGCTTGAGGTTCCAAACCTGATCGTCGGTGAGGTTTTCGACAAGTTTGAGCGCACGCGGGTCGCGGCCGAAGAAGTTTTCGCGCACGTATGCGCCGCTTTCGGCCTTATACGTCTGGTAATCACCATCGGTCGTGACGTTCATCAAATTGACGAGGGCGCCATCGGTGTCGCGTTTGATCAGGTCGTCCCACTCGCGACCCCAGACGACCTTGATGACGTTCCAGCCGGCACCGCGGAAGAAACTCTCCAGCTCTTGGATGATCTTGCCGTTTCCGCGAACCGGGCCGTCGAGGCGCTGGAGGTTGCAGTTGACGATGAAGTTGAGGTTATCAAGACCCTCGTTCGCGGCAACCTGCAACTGGCCGCGGCTTTCCACCTCGTCCATTTCGCCGTCGCCGAGGAACGCCCAGACTTGCTGGTCGCTGGCGTCTTTGATGCCACGGTTGGTGAGGTAGCGGTTGACCTGAGCCTGATAGATGGCGTTGATCGGGCCCAAGCCCATCGACACGGACGGAAACTGCCAGAACTCGGGCATCAGGCGCGGGTGCGGATATGACGAGATGCCGTTGGGTCCGTGAGACTTCTCCTGGCGGAATCCATCGAGCTGCTCGGTCGTCAGCCGGCCTTCGAGGAAGGCGCGGGCGTAGGTGCCGGGGGAGGCGTGGCCCTGGATGAAGATCTGGTCGCCACCGCCCGGGTGATCCTGGCCGCGGAAGAAGTGGTTGAAGCCGACCTCATAGAGCGCGGCAGAGGATGCGTAGGTCGAGATGTGGCCGCCGACGGCGATGCCGGGGCGCTGCGCGCGGTGCACGAGCACGGCGGCATTCCAGCGGATCCAGGCGCGGTAGCGACGCTCGATGTCTTCATCACCGGGGAAATCCGGCTCGTTCTCGGTGGCGATGGTGTTGAGGTAGTCCGTCGTCGGCACCATCGGCACGCCGAGGTGCAGTTCCTTGGACCGCTTCAGCAGACTGAGCATAATCTCTCGTCCGCGCTCCGGGCCGTGCGCTGCGACCACCGAATCCAGCGACTCCGACCACTCAGATGTTTCGTCGGGATCGGAGTCGGCGTTCGTTGTCGAGTACGGGTCTTGGTCGTTGACCGTCACAGTCGACCTCTCTCTGTTGTTCACACAGCGCTGTATGTCACAGCGCAGTGACTCAGCCCGCACGGGTGGCGGTTCGAGTCTGGTTCGGTGTGCCAGCAGAGGACGGGTCGGATTGCGACCATCGGCACCCCGCAAGCCTACAGATCTTGAGTGGAGTATGCGCACGTGACACCTGCGGGGTTAAGCTGATGGACTGACATACCCGCGAACGTCCGCGGCGGAAGGGAAGCGCAGCATGGCTCTGGAGAACGACACACAGGCACCTGATTTCGAATTGGTCAATCAGTTCGGGGAGAGCATCCAGCTCAGCCAGTTCCGCGGTGAGAAGTCTGTCGCGCTGGTCTTCTTCCCGCTTGCGTTCTCCGGTATCTGCAGCGGTGAGTTGTGTGAGTTGCGTGACAACCTGTCGCTCTTCGCCGACAGCGACGTCGAATTGATCGGAATCTCGGTCGATTCCAAGCATGCCCTGCGCGTCTGGGGCGAGCAGGAAGGGTACTCGTTCAATCTTCTCGCGGATTTCTGGCCGCACGGCGGCGTTGCCAAGGAATACGGTGTCTTCCTCGAAGACAAGGGTTTTGCCAATCGCGCCACGTTCCTCATCGACCCGCGGGGAATCATTCGCGCCAGTTTCATCACTGCTCCCGGCGAAGCTCGCTCCCTGGAGGCTTACAAGGCTGCGCTGCAGGAACTCCAGCCGGCGTGAGTGCGCGGCAAGCCGCGCGGCTTCAGGTAAGCTGAGAATATCCTGCCCGTGATTTTCACGAGCCGCAGGGGCCTTTAGCTCAGTTGGTAGAGCGCCACGTTTACACCGTGGATGTCATCGGTTCGAGCCCGGTAGGGCCCACATAAATCACTTTCTTTGTGGGAGAGTGACGCGCGAAATATCAGCTGTTTTCTATGACGCCACGCGTTATGGCCGCGATGATTGTTCGACAGATAAGGCTCCGGCGGCTGTCCTTGAAGGACAGCCGCCGGAGCCTTATGTGCTTGCGCCGGTCAGCGGTTGAGCGGCGTCATATCGGCGTAGCGATCGCCGACCGGCCCGTTGATGGCGCTGAGCGCGGTAACCTGCTCGGCACTGAGCGTAAGGGCATCCGCGGCCACGTTCTCCTCGAGGCGCTCGACGCGCTTAGTGCCGGGAATGGGGGCGATGTCCTCGCCCTGGGCGAGAAGCCAGGCGAGGGCGACCTGCGCCGGTGTGGCGTCGAGCTCGACGGCGATCGCCTCGACCTGGTCGACGATGGGAATGTTGGCGGCGAGGTTGTCTCCCGCAAAACGCGGAGCGGCGCGCCGGAAGTCAGTTTCGTCCAGGGTGTCGAGGGATCGGATTGTCCCGGTGAGGAATCCGCGTCCGAGTGGTGAGTAGGGCACGAAGCCGATACCGAGTTCGCGAACCAGGGGGAGCAGCTCGACCTCCGGGTCCCGGCTCCAGAGTGAGTACTCGGTCTGCAGGGCGGTCACCGGGTGCACGGCGTGGGCGCGACGGATGGTGGCTGGGGCGGCCTCGGAGAGCCCGTAGTGGGCGATCTTGCCTTCGGTGATGAGATCAGCGAGGGCACCGACGGTTTCTTCGATCGGCACGCCGGGATCCATCCGGTGCTGGTAGTACAAGTCGATGTGGTCGGTACCAAGCCGGGTGAGGGATCCCTCGACGGCGAGGCGCACGTTCTCTGCGCTGCCGTCCAAGCCGAACGAGCCATCCGTGCGGTGCAGGAGGGTGCCGAATTTGGTTGCCAGCACGATTTGGTCGCGGCGG
>JGI24770J26754_10000381_pt1 | contig 31557 bp, 26 predicted proteins | sample LakOneMetagenome_FD_26754 | JGI IMG/M metagenome (IMG submission 26754) | reverse complement strand
GGCACTGACCCCGCTGGCGCATGGCATCGTCGCGATCGCCATCATGGTGCTGGTGGGCCAGGTGCGCGCGGGTGCACCGTTCGGTCGTGGTGTCGTTCGCGGCCTGGTCGTCTCCGCGCTCACCATTGCGGTCATCGGCAGCCTCAACCAGATCCTGTTCGGGTACGGGGTGAGCCTGGCCCGCTGGGAGCTGCTCGGAGAGACGGGGTTGCTCGGCGGCTACATCCCGACGACGACGTTCGATTTTGCACCCATCTTCATCGGATTCGCGCTGGCGGTCGTCGCGCGGGTCTTCACGGTGGGGTCACAGCTTCAACATGAAACTGCGGGCCTCGTGTAGTGGGCAGTCCGGAGGACGGCCCCACCGGCATCCACTGCCGCCTCGACGAGTTGCTGGCCGAACGCGGCATGACGCTCACCCGGTTGAGTGAGCTGGTCGGCTTGAGCATCGTCAACCTGTCGGTTCTCAAGAACGATCGGGCCAGGGCCATCCGTTTTTCGACCCTGCAGTCCGTCTGCGCCGCCCTGGACTGCGAAGTCGGTGATCTGCTTGTGGCAGTTCCAGAGTAGAAGAGTCCGCGAATTCAGGAAATGCGCGCCAAACGGATGCGGCCGTGCGCGGGGAGGAGCGCTCTGGAGCGGAAGGTGGCGACCCGGCCACCCGGTCAGTCGAAGTTGAGGCTGAGCTTGCGGAGAAGGCCGGACAGACGGTCCTGCTCGGCGGCGGTGAGAGTGCGCAGCAGCTCGGCTTCGGCATCGACCAGGCGGGTGATCGCGGCGTCCACCCGGGTGAGTCCGGCAGGCGTCATGCCGACGAGAATTCCTCGCCCGTCATGGGGATCCGTGTGCCGAGTGACCAATCCGCGTCCGACGAGGCCATTGATCCGGTTCGTCATCGTTCCGCTCGAGACAAGCGTCTGCTGCAAGAGCGCCTTAGGACTGAGCTCATAGGGCGAGCCGGCCCGGCGAAGAGCCGACAACACGTCGAATTCCCAGGATTGCAGCTCTGACCGGGAAAAGGCCGTGCGCCGGGCCCGGTCCAGATGCTTCGCGAGCCGGGCGACCCGGGACAGCACCTGGAGCGGCGCGAAGTCCAGATCCGGGCGCTCGCGCAGCCACGAATCCACTATTCGGTCGACTTCATCATGGCCAGGCATGACCCTATTATCCCGGTTGAGGGAGTGGGGGAGCGTGCAGGTGCCCGTCATCTGGCACACTTGGAACTATCGTCGCCTCATAATCGACGTCTTCCGCCGTGGTGTAATGGCAGCACGACAGCCTTTGGAGCTGTTAGGTCTAGGTTCGAGTCCTGGCGGCGGAGCACTCATTCTGTACGCGAATACGTAAAGAGGAACCCCGTGACCGACGCCCACCTCGCCATTATTGTGCTCGCCGCCGGCCAGGGCACCCGCATGAAGTCCAGCCTGCCCAAGCTGTTGCATCCCCTCGCTGGGCAGCCGATCGTGAGCCACGTGCTCGCCACGGCCCGCGCTCTGGATGCCGCCCACGTCATCACCGTCGTGCGTCACGAACGTGACAGCCTCGCCACACTTGTGGCCGAGGATCTGCCGGCCAGCATCATCGTCGACCAGGACGAGATTCCCGGTACCGGACGAGCCGTGGAGCAGGCCGTGGACGCCCTCCCCGCCGATTTCGACGGTGACGTCCTCGTGATCAACGGCGACGTTCCGCTGCTCGATGCCGCCACACTGGCCTCCTTCCTCGCCGCGCACCGCGCCAGCGCCGCCGCCGGCACCGTCATGTCGGCCTATCCGGAGGATTCCGCCGGCTACGGGCGCATCGTCCGCTCGGCCGCAGGTGACTTCGATCGCATCGTGGAGCAGAAAGACGCCGACGAAACCGAGCGGGCGATCACCGAGATCAACGCGGGCGTGTACCTGTTCGGCCTGGTCGCGCTGCGCGAGCAGCTTGCCCAGATCACCACGGAGAACGTGCAGGGCGAGAAATACCTCACCGACGTGATCGGCTTGCTGCGCCGGGCCGGTGCCGCCGTGAGCGCTGTTCCGGTCGCCGAGGCCTGGCTCGTCGCCGGCATCAACGACCGCGCCCAGCTGAGTGAAGCCGCCCTGACGTTGAACCGGCGCATCGTTCGCGGCTGGCAGCTCGCCGGAGTGACGATTCAGGACCCGGCCACGACGTGGATCGACGTCACAGCCACTCTCGCGCCCGACGTCACGATTCTTCCCGGCACGCAGATCCAGGGTGCCACCGTGGTGCAGACCGGTGCCATCATCGGCCCCGACACCACCCTGCGAGACTGCGAGGTGGGCGAGAACGCGCTTGTGAACCGCACCGACGCGACCCTCGCCGTGATCGCGGCCGGGGCATCCGTCGGCCCGTTCTCTTACCTGCGTCCGGGAACCCTTCTCGGTGCCGACGGCAAGATCGGCGCGTTCGTGGAGACGAAGAACGCCACGATCGGCGCCGGCACCAAGGTGCCGCACCTCAGCTACGTCGGGGACGCGGTGGTGGGCGAAGGCTCCAACATCGGTGCTGGAACCATCTTCGCCAATTACGACGGCGTCAATAAGCACCACTCGACCATCGGTTCGCATGTGCGCACGGGATCGCACAACGTCTTCGTTGCGCCGGTTACCATTGGGGACGGGGCGTATACGGGAGCGGGCACGGTCGTTCGAAAGAACGTTCCGGCGGGGGCGCTGGCCATCAATGTGGCACCGCAACGCAATATGGACGGCTGGGTACATGCCAACCGCCCGGGAACAGCCGCCGATACGGCGGCGACCAACAGCACCAGCACCACTGAGAGCGGAGAATAAGTGTCTGAAATCAAGACCAGCGGCGATAAGCGACTTGTATTGGTCTCGGGGCGCGCGCATCCACAGCTCGCCATCGACATCGCCACGGAGCTCGGCTCTGAACTCCTGCACACCGACGCACGAACCTTCGCCAACGGCGAGCTGTATGCCCGTTTCGACGAAAGCGTGCGTGGCTCGGACGCCTTTGTGATCCAGTCCCACACAGCCCCCATCAACGAGTGGCTGATGGAACAGCTCATCATGGTGGACGCCCTCAAGCGCGCCTCCGCCAAGCGCATCACCGTTGTCGCCCCGTTCTACCCGTATTCCCGTCAGGACAAGAAGGGTCGTGGCCGCGAGCCGATCTCCGCCCGCCTCGTCGCCGACCTGTTCAAGGTGGCCGGTGCCGACCGCATCATGTCGATCGACCTGCACGCCGCCCAGATCCAGGGATTCTTCGACGGCCCCGTGGACCACCTCTTCGCCATGCCGGTGTTGCTCGAGCACTTCCGTGAGAAGCTCGACCCGGCCACCCTCACCATCGTGTCGCCCGACATGGGCCGCGTGCGTGTGGCCGACATTTGGAGCGACCGCCTCGGAGTGCCGCTGGCCATCATCCACAAGCGTCGCGACCCGCTGGTGCCGAACCGCGTTTCCGTGCATGAGATTGTCGGCCAGGTCGAAGGCCGCGTCTGCCTGCTCGTGGACGACATGATCGACACCGGTCGCACCATCGCCCTCGCCGCTGAAGCCCTGCGTGAGGCCGGCGCGATCGGCGTCGTCGTCGCCGCCACCCACGCCGTGTTCAGCGACCCGGCCGTTGACATGCTGCAAAACCCCGCCATCTCGGCTGTTGTCGTCACCGACACCCTGCCGATTCCGATGGAGAAGCGCTTCCCGACGCTCACCATCCTGCCGATCGCTCCGCTATTGGCTCGCGCCATTCACGAGGTGTTCGACGAGGGTTCCGTCACGTCGATGTTCGACGGCGCAGCTTAGCCCCGACTGCGGCGCCAGGGTCGGCCCGGGCGTTCCTGGCCGCAGCGCTCAGGCGCGGCCGAGGACCTCGGTGAGCACGCGACGGATGGCGTCGGCTCGCGCGATGAGGCCGTGGGCGCCTACCGGCTCAGCGCCGGCCACGAGCCGGGCCAGCCCCGCCACACCGAGATGCATGGTCGTCGATATATTCACGTCGCCGCCGCGCAGGGTGAGGACCACGGTGTCAGCGTCACCGAAGGCATCCCAACCGGGATCATCTGTGAGGTCGCGCCGGGCTGAGAGCTCGAGCCACCCGCCGTCGTGCAGCACCCGGGCGGCATAGGTGAGCCGCGCACCGTCGATCTCGACCCGGCCATCGGCAAGGAAGGAACGGGCTCCCCACGGCGGGTAATCGATGAAGCCGGCCAGTTCGGGGATGCCGGATTGCCCGGGCAGCGGCAGGCCGACGGTGAGCGAGAGGGCCAGCTCCGACCCCGCCACCTGGGTGACGAGGTTCTCCACGTAGCGGATACCGGCAGCCGGCTCCGTCATCGCCGTACAGGTTTCATCCGCCGGCACGCCGTTCTGAGTCTGAGCGGCGAGGTAGCGTCGTGCGTCCCGGTATCCCATGGCCAGGAGCGAGTCGGTGCTGATCCGGCCTAGGAAGTAGTCGGGGTCGAGCGGCAGGGGATGCCGGGGCTTGATGACGTGCAGCACGAAGCGGCGGCCGGCTGCGGAGGCTTCGCGGAAATCAGCGAGCAGGGCGCCGGTAGCACTCATCTCGATCATGTGCACGTACTGTTCCAGCGGGCCGTCGCCCCAGTAGCCGGTGTTGCCGATGCACCAGACGAGCCAGATCTCGTCGGCACCGCGTCGGAGGGCTTCGGACACGTTGGCGTCGCGGATCCACACGGCATCGGTGTACACGGCGCCGTCGCGTCGCAGCGGAGTCATGAAGATGGGCAGTGACATGCCGGCGGCGAGCAGCTCATCGTCGATCTGCGCGGCCTCGAAAGCGATGGACGTCTTGTGCGTGAAGTCGGCCACGTTGAATGTGCCTTCCCGGCCGGAGGAGCGGATGCGTGCCGGGTCGATACCGAGGGCCGGGAAGACCTTGTCACGGATTCCGTCCGCGTCGCCGAGCGCGGGCAGCGACCACGGCCCCTTCAGGTACTCGGGCAGCGGGAGGCTGGAGGAGAAATCGGCCACGTTGAGGGCGCTCCAGTGCCGCACCATCTCGTCGGGGTTCTGCCCGGACAGCAGCATGGCGGCGGTGAGGATGCCCCCGCTCGTGCCGTCGATGTGCTCGAAGCTCAGTCCCTCCTCGACAAGGGCCTTCACCACACCGGTCTGCCAGGCCACCCGCATTCCGCCGCCGGCGAGCACCAAGGAGCGTTTCATGACCTGTCGTCGTTCCGCTGGGGCGGGGACAGAGGGACAGACACCGTCTGGTCTCGCAATCGGACCCAATACACGACGAGCAGCACCGCTGTCGCCAGGTCGAAGGCGGCAACGAGCAGGGCGATCGTGCCGAAGACGGTGTGCGCGACCCCCACCGAGACGGCTACGACGGCTCCGGCCTTCTGCAGCCCCGACCAGAGCACCACGTCACGGTCCGGCGCCGGCCGCAGCAAGGACCGGGTGAGCAGCCCGCCGACCACCACCATGAACATTCCCACGGTCGCGAAGAGCTGGCTCGCGAGCGGGGTCGGTGTGGCGCCGAGTGCCGCCAGCACCGCCGCCGGCGCCACGATCTCTGCCACTCCCGTCAGTGCGGTGATCACCGCCAACGCCACCAGGACGGCGCGCATCGCTTGCCGTCGCGGCCGATCGGCGTCCTGAGCCGGCCGCGAGCTCACGCGAACGCCTCCCAGAGCGATCCCTTGTCCACGAGGTACCAGACCACCACCAGCCAAAGCACCGTGGCACCGTAGAAGCGCAGGTCGTTGAGCCACATCCAACGCAGCAGCATGGAACGCAACTCCTCCACCCCCGCATACTCGCCGCCGCGGATCTTCTTGTTGATCGGGATGATGAGCCCCTGGCCGATGTAGGTCAGGTAGACGATGCCACCCACGCACAGCCAGGCCAGCCAGACCTGCGGTGTGCCCCACTCGGAAACCACGAGCACTGCTGCGGACAGCATCATCAGGGGCACCACGACCGTGAAGAATTTCGTCGCCGCGAGGGTTGGAATGCCGAAGTGCACCGGCTCGGACTCGGGAGTGAGGCCCTGCCAGGTGGGATAGAAGAAGAACTTGAGCACCCACATCGTGCCCATGTAGAGGGTGGCACCGAACAGGAAGTACAGGGCGTTGATCAGCAGCAGCCATCCGGTCATATCTCCACCTCGGTGGCGCGGGCCGGACGCGGGGGTTCGAGCCAGTCCTCGCTGTTGCTGAGGTGCACGACGCTGTCGAGTCCGTCTCCGCCGTGGGCGGATGCCGCGAGTTCACTGGTGTTCGCCGTGAGGAACCAGCCCTCGTAGTGGTCGTCGAGCACCCCGTGGGCCTTAGGCATGTACGCGGTGAAGAGCGGACGGCGGCCTACCTGCAGGGTCTTCAGGGGGGCAACGCCCGGGGCGTCGCCGAAGACCAGNCGGGCCTTGGCCCGTCGGCCGAAGGCGACATCCGCCTCCGCTTCGAAGTAGATTGACGATTTCATGAGTTGGCCACGGAAGGCACAGTAATTCACCGCCGCCAGCTTGAGCGGCAGGGCCTGGTGCGGTGGACGCTTGATGTCGATCGTGCAGCCGTGCACGCCGTCCTGAGAGTACATGGCGGAGACCTTTTTCGAGGTCACGAGGAAATCGAGATTGGCCTGGTGCTTGGGCATTCCCCAGATCCCCTTGCCGCCTTTCACTGAGATCTCGCTGCTCACGGGCAGGTCAACGACGTACTGGCCGGTGCCGTAGGCCTTCATGAGCAGGCCGGGCAGCAGTGGCAGGGCCGGCCGGGAGCCGTGCGTGACGGCGATCGCGAGCGAATATTCGATATAGGCGCCGATATCGGTTTTCAGGTAATTGACCACGGTCACCACCAGCAGTCCCCGGCCCCAACCGATGTCCACCGGGTGCAACTCCTCACCGGGCAGCAGCCGGGCGGCGGCGGCGCGGTTGATGGGGAAGGCCGCCATCAGCACGGGCGAATCCTCGGAGTTGACGGGCATTGTGTATGGGATGCCGTCGACGAGGGCATGTTGCCCGGCGAGGTCGTTCTGCCGCGGGGGAACCGGGGATGGCAGCAGGCTCAGCGCCTTGCGGAGGACCTCGGTGAGGACGTTCATAGTGTGAGCTCCTTCTGGATGATCGGGTAGGTGTCCCGCCAGGCATTGGCCCCGAAAAACACGTCGAGGTGTCCGTAGCCGGGTATCAGGTGGAAGGTGTCCTTGCCGGGACGATGCCGGTTGAAGAACTCGTAGCTGCGCCGCTGGCTGATGGGCAGGAAACAACGGTTGTCGTTTCCGGCCAGGAAGACGAACCGGGCATCCGTTTTCGGGGCTTCGGCCACGAGGTTCCTCGGAAGCTCGGGGTGCACTCCGGAATGCACGAGATGTCCGGCGGCGAGGCAGTCCTTCATCTGTTCGAAGAAGGTCATCGGCGACTCGGCGAATTCGCCGGTGATCCAATCGTGCGTGGTGGCGTCGATGTTGCGGTGCGCCCACAGCGCCGGGTGGCCGCTGCCGTACGTGAAGCTCACCATCCGGCAGACGGTGTTCTCGCACTCGGGATGGGTCGCCCGCACCATTCCGCGGACGGCCCGGGAGAAGTATCCGTTGGACTTGTAGCCCCAGGCGGTGTTCAGGACCGGACTGAAGCGTTCCACGACGGGGGCGAGGCGGGTGATCTTGAACCGGGAGAACGTCGGGACCACGGGGTGCAGCGACACGGCGTTGCTGATGACGGTGTCCACCTCGGGCAGCAGGCCGGCGACGGCGGCCATCGTGAACGACGTCGACCCCTGGCAGTGCACGATCGCCTTGAGGGTGTCGGCGCTCGTCTCGACCAGAATGCGGCGGACGGCCGTGGGATAGTCATAGACCGCAGCGTCGTCGAGCGTCCACGGGAGCGGGTCGAAATCGATCGACGCCCGCCAGTTCAGCAGCCAGACATCCCAGCCGTCTTCGAGCAGCGCATCCACAAGCGTGCGTTTCAACGGCGGACGGAACAGTTCGGCCCGAACGCCGGCGCCGTGCACCAGCATCACCGGGCCACGCGAGGGCGTTCGTGCGGAACCCGATCGGATGCCGATGTGCACGAGGGAGAGCGGGGCGCCGTCAGGGGCGCTGAGCGGGATGATGTCGGTGTCGTGGTCGGCACGCGTGATGCTGGATGTCGTCACAGGTCGAATCCTTTGCGAGAGATGAGGATGGGTGGTTCCAGCAGTCGTGGTTCCAAGGGCACCGCCGGTACTGCTCGGTGCGTCGCCCCGGCGCCGACGAGTGTCCATTCCCGGCAGACCCGGTCGATGACCACCGGGAAGATCTCCAGATCGCCGTTGGGGTGCAGGTGCATCCGCAGGAATCCCTTGTGGTCGTCGACGGCCTGGCTGGACATCTGCCAGTCGAAGACCTGTCCGCTGTGCTGGCTGAGAATGAACAGGGCGAAAGCTTCGGTGCCGAGCACCGCCCCGACCGTCCAGGCGATGCCGGCTGCGCACACCACGATCGCCGCGGTCGGCCATCCGGTCGGCCAGGGCACGCCGAACGTCACGAGCACGGCCAGTAGCAGCACGGCCACCTGGAATCCAATGGCGGCGGGCAGGGGCGACCGCGGCAGCCATCGCCACGGCGACATCGCGGCCACGATCGANATCACCAGGATGAGCACGATTGCGCCGGCCAGNGCCTGGAGCANGCCCAGCCGGGGTGCGGGGTGGGCGAGGTCCACAAGACCGCTGTGCGCGCTCAGGCCCAGGATCCAGACGAGCGGCAGGAAGAGCAGCAGGTGGGCGGTCGCGAGGAAGGGGGCGAATGAGGGGTTGCGCCAGCCCAGCCAGAACCGGCTGAACGGGTTGGCGATGCGGGAACTCAGGGCGAGGGAGTGCGCGGCATCGGGGTAGGTGGTGGGAGCCTGGCGGTAGTGAGTGCCGGTGGAGTCCTTGCCTCGCATCCGGGACTGCGGTGAGGGAAGCGTGAGGTGGGCCGGTAAGCGGTGGGTTGCTGCCAGGAAGGCCCCGCCGAGTCCGCAGGTGATCAGCTGGGTGCGCCGCGGGTCCGCGCCCAGCGGGGACGGCTCACCCTCGTCTTCCGGTACGACCTGCTCGTAGCGCGTGTAGTGGTGGGCATCGCCGCTCACCCACAGCCGAACATGCGCTCCCGTCGCGGTGAGGGACTCATCGTCGGGGTTGAAGCGGTTGCGCAGGAAGTACTTCTCGAAGTAGTGCAGCTCGTTGAAGGCATTCGGGTTCGAGATGCCGGTGTGCACCCAGGTCGGTGCGGCGGTGCAGAGGATGATGGCATCTCCCGGCTGAAGCTTCTCGCTGAGATGTTCTCGGAAGTAGTCCAGCTGGGGTTGGTCGATGTACTCACCGAGCTGACTGTCCAGACCGGCCAGCCACCAGCCCCGGCCGAGGTTCAGGACGAAATAGCTGCGCGTCTGAATGGTGTGCCAGGCCCCGATCTTGCGGGGGGTGGTGAAGATTCGGAGGAAGGCGGACAGCCCGTCGTACCAGTCGTGGTTGCCGGGCAGGGCCAGCAGACTCGGCTGACGGTTTCCCGCCGGCAGCTCGGAGTCGCCCGGCAGGGCGGAGGAGTACGGACCGAGCGTGCGATCTTCGTAGGCGCGAGCCGAGGGGGTGGGATAGACCTCGTCCCCGCCCATGATCAGCAGGTGGCCGCGGGGTAGGCCCGCAGGCAGTGCGGGGTCGGCGAGATCGCGAACCGGCAGCTCGTCTTCGGCCAGCAGCGTGGCGACGCTCTCCGTAGAGTCGAAACCGTCGCCGAGGTCGGCGACGAAATCAATCCACAGGTCTCCACCGGGCCGCTCACGCAACTGCAGCGGTGCTTTCGAGAAGACCTCCTGCAGTTCCCGTTTGTCGCCGTAGTTCGCAAAGATCTCGGCGAGCACCACCTGCACGGCGGTTCGCAGCAGTTGCCCCGGAGCGAGCCAGCGCACGCAATCCCGGGGCACGAACCCCAGGACTGCGTCGTGGCGGGCGAGGCCTGCGCGTTTCATCAGTCCGTGTCCAGCGGCTTCTCGGGGGACAGATACACCCGAACGAGTTCGCCGATGAAGAGCCGCGCGAAAGCAGCCAAGGCTGCGCCGGGGTGCGCACCGGTCATCCGGAACGTGGTGAGCTGACGCGCGAGAGCGAGGGGCGAGATGCGCAGGACCCCGGCTGCCCGCACCCCGGTGTCGCCCGTGGTGAAGGCGGTCTGGCCCACCCGGTCCGTCAGCGGGTCTGGCGGCGGCAGGTGGCCGTCGAACACCCGGGTGAACAGGGTGGTGGTGTCCCGCCACGGCGTGAAGCCGGCCCGATTGGTCACGTCCTTGTAGCCCACGAGGGTCAGCTTCGTGCCGCCGGCATCCCGGAGCCAGAGCCGGTACAGCATCCGTCGCCCGGTGGAACCCGCCGGGCGCACGAAGAGATTGAACCAGCCGCGTTCCACCTCGAGGCGGCCACCGAGAACGTCGCACATCACATACCCGGTCGCGGTGCCGGCGTGTAAAGGATCACGGACGAAGGCGGTGATGTCAGGCGCCGTGATGGTGAGTTCGAACATGAGCGTGTGGCCCCGGGTACGGCCGGTGAGGGCGCCCCGGCGGGGGTCGGTCGAATCGATCGTGGCGGGGCCGCGCATCTGTTCGGTGAAGCTCAGCGAGGTGCCGCCGGGTAACCGTGCCGGGGGTGGGGCCGGGGGCAGCAGCAGGGCAGGGTCCGGTGGCGGGGGAGCGGCAGCGGTGCGGGCCCGGGAGCGGGAGGCTTTCCAGCCCGTCTCGAGCAGGTGCTCGGAGGCCCGGTCTGAGAAGGCCGCGATCGTGAGCGAGGGGTTGGCCCCCACCGGGCCGGGCATGGCCGCCCCGTCGAGGACGTACAGCCCGGGGAAGCCGAAGACCTCACCGTACTGGTCGCAGACGCCCTGTTCTATACGAGGGCCGGCCGGGGCGCCGCCGAGCGGGTGCACGGTGATGACCCGCTTGGCCCACCAGAGCGGGTTGTCCTGGAACCGAGCGTGCAGAACGGTGGCCAGTTCTTCCATGGTGGCGCGCATCCGGTCGAAGTAGCGCTGGGAGGTGGCCAGCGTCCAGTCGATTTCCAGCCGTCCCTCGGACAACGTCATGATCCCGTCAGGCACGTCGCGGCCCATGCCCAGCAGGGGAAGCGAGCTCGACGAGAGGTGACCGTCGCCGAGCGCGGCCGCCAAGTCGCGGGAGATGTTCGAGCGCTGCCCGTGGAAGAGCCGATTCATCAGCAGTTGCCAGGCCACCGAGCCGGTGCGGCTGAAAACTTCGGGTAGCTGGGCGGTCTCGAGCAGCCAGTTCAGGAATGCCGGGTAGCCCGCGTCTTCGATGTAGTACCCNCGTCCGTGACCGCCGTCGACCGTGTCCGGCACCCGGATNGCCGAGGTGATCACCGGCCCACGGTCGCCGCGGAGCGCGCGCACCGACCCTGAGTCGGTGCGGGCGTCCATCAGCAGGGTGAGCAGGTCGCCGTTGCCGCTGAACCGGGTGCCGAGCAGGGGGCTGATGCCGGGCAGGGACGCGCGGTTCTTCAGCAGCAGGTAGGACGAGCCGAACGTGCCGGCTCCCAGCACGAGACGACGACAGCGGATGCTGCGCACGGGCAGCCGGGCCGCGGCCCCGGCATCCGTCGCCGCGGCATCGTGCACCACATAGCGCACCTCGTAGCCGCCGCCGTCGAGGGGGCGGAAGCCGCGCACCTCGTGAAGCGTGCGCAGGTCGGCGCCGTGGTGCTTCGCGGCGGACAGGTAGGTGTGGTCGAGGGTGTTCTTCGCTCCGATGTTGCAACCGATGTCGCACTCGCCGCACAGGGTGCAGGTCACTCGCTTCCGGCCGTGCAGATTGCCGTACTCCGGCTCGGTGATCGCCACATTGGGCTCGGGGGTCTCGTAGCGGGTGGGACCGAAGCTCACGGCGAGCGGGGGGCGCCTGATGGAGAGGTCGAGGGCAGCGGCAGCCTGTTCCATGGCTCGCGTCTTCGGGGTATCGACGTAGGGGTAGCCGGTGGCTGCGAGCATCCGCTCGGCATTCTCATAGTGCGGGTCGAGGTCGGCGCGGCTGAACGGCCAGTTCTCGTAGCCGCCGCCGGGAACGGGCGCCTCGTGCACGAACCAGTCCTCGTCCTTGCGCAGCAGCACGTTGGCGTAGATGAGTGAGCCGCCGCCGAGGCCGCTGGACACGATGCCCTCGAGGCCGCGGAACGTCCAGGCGTCGAACAGTCCGTACAGGCCACCGCTCGGATCCCAGAAATTGCGGCCCATCTCGGCCGGGGTGCGGGCGAAGCTTCCCGGCGGGTACGGTTTTCCGCGTTCGAGCACGACCACGGATTTGCCCGCCGCCGAGAGCCGATAGGCAGCGACGGATGCGCCGAAACCGGATCCGACGACAACGGCGTCGACATATTCCATTTCTGCCGGGGTTTTCGTTACGGCCACCCCCTTCGGGGTTCGCTCACAATGCTGCCGGCTGCACGGTGGCTTCCGGCTAGCCCTCAGCGGTTCGCTCGCTCACACGAGCCGGTCCCGCGTTTCGCCCGTCAGTGTGCCACCGGGGCAGAAGCTTGTCCAGAGGTCCGGTGAGTTGAGCGAGGGAGCGTGCCGGTCAGATCGAGCGGCCCGGCACGTCGGTGCGCGGCGCCGAGGGGATGAGGCCGAGCGGGGTGACGAATCTTTCCCGCTCGTTGATGTCGATGGCGTAGCACTGCCAGCCCAGGCCGCCGGGGCCGAACAACTCGAACCGGGCCGAGGCCGCCACGGAGTCCGGACGATAGCGGGACACATCGTAGGCACAGGCGGCATCCGCTGTTCCACTGGCCACCCGCATGGTGGTGAGCACGCCGGGCACGACCAGCGCGAACAATCCCAGCACGACGATGATCCGCATCAGGCGCACGGTGTGCCGGCTGCGCAGCGGTCGCTTGTCGTCGTTGGGCTCGTAGCCGGAGAGTTCGGGGTAATTGTCACTCATGGGTGACTCCAGTATTCCAGACGGGGATCAGAACGAGCCTGAGCACCGACCCTCCAGATGAAAAAGACGGAGATTCCCGGCCGAGCCGGCGTCCCCGCGGGAAAGCCGGCCGCGCTCCGAAAATCTCCGTCGGCGTCGAGCGGGACTTCGCCCTAGTGGGTGGAACCCTCGGACTCGATCTCGGTGCGGTCGCCGGACCACAGGGTGTGGAACGTGCCGGGCATGTCCACGCGCTTGTAGGTGTGCGCGCCGAAGAAGTCGCGCTGGCCCTGCACGAGGGCGGCCGGCAGCCGCTCGCTCGCGAGGGAGTCGAAGTAGCTCAGCGACGCGGCGAATCCGGGAACCGGGATGCCGGAGAGCGCCGCGGTGGACACGACACGGCGCCAGGCCGCCTCGCCGTTGGCCACGGCCTCGGCGAAGTACGGGTCCACGAGCAGGCTCGGCAGCGCCGGGTCTTTCGCGTAGGCGTCGACGATGCGGTTGAGGAACTGGGCACGGATGATGCAGCCGCCGCGCCAGATGGTGGCCATGGCGCCCATGTCGATGTTCCAGTCGTACTTCTTCGCTCCAGCGGCGATGGCATCGAAGCCCTGGGCATAGGCGACGATCTTCGAGGCGTAGAGCGCCTGCCGGACGTCTTCCTGGAAGGTGTGGCCCACGATCGCGATCTCCGGACGGGCGGTGAGCGCGGCGCGGAACGGGACACGCTGCTCCGGGTGGCTCGATACCGCGCGGGCGAAGACGGCCTCAGCGATGCCGCCGACGGGGACGCCGAGGTCCAGTGCGTTCTGCACGGTCCAGACTCCGGTGCCCTTGGAACCGGCTTCGTCCAGGACGACATCGACGAACGGCTCGCCGGTCTTGGCGTCGACCTGGCGCAGGATCTCGGCGGTGATCTCGATCAGGTAGCTGTTGAGTTCTCCGGTGTTCCAATCGGCGAAGATGTCCGCGATCGCCGCGGGGGAGTGGCCGCCCACGCGGCGCAGCAGGTCGTAGCCCTCGCTGATGAGCTGCATGTCGGCGTATTCGATGCCGTTGTGGATCATCTTCACGAAATGGCCCGCGCCGTCTGTTCCTACGTGCGTGACGCAGGGCACGCCGTCGACGACGGCGGCGATGGATTCGAGGATCGGACCGAGGGTCTTGTACGCCTCGACGGAGCCGCCGGGCATAATGCTCGGGCCTTTGAGTGCGCCCTCTTCGCCACCGGAGATGCCGGCGCCGACGAAGTTCACGCCGGTTGCGCTCACCGCCTTCTCGCGGCGGATGGTGTCGGTGAAGTCGGCGTTGCCGCCGTCGACGATGATGTCGCCGGGCTCGAACAGCTCGGTGAGCTGGGAGATGACGGCGTCGGTGCCGGCGCCGGCCTGCACCATGATGATCGCCGTGCGCGGCTTCGAGAGTGAGGCGACGAAGTCGGCGATGGACTCGGAGGCGACGAAGCCGGCCTCCGGGTGCTCCTGGGTGAGCAAACGGGTGCGCTCCGGAGAACGGTTGAAGACGGCGACCGTGTTTCCCTCGCGGCTGGCGAGGTTGCGAGCGAGATTGGATCCCATCACCGCCAAGCCGACGACGCCGATGTTTGCCTGTGTTGAACCGGATACTGACACGTTTGCTCCTTCAGGGCTGTGATCTCCAGACCACTCTCAAGGGTACTCGGTGGCCTGTGTTAGGCGCATGTCGGGGCGGACCACGTTGACTCGACAGGCACGACGGATTATGTTTACAAATGTAATCTGATTTATTGTGCAAAGGCTGCGAATAAATCCGATGTTAGTGGCAGAGACACACGAAATAACAGGACATCGAGGGGAGCACATCGATGATCGATGATATGCCGACCGGCGTGACCCGGCCCGCCATCGTGGTGATGGGCGTGCAGGGATGCGGCAAATCGACGGTGGGCCGGGCGCTCGCCGAGGTCCTCGGCATCCGTTTCGAAGACGGAGACGACCTGCACAGTGTCGAGGCCCGCGGCAGGATGGCGTCGGGACGCCCGCTGACGGACGCAGACCGCATCCCGTGGCTGAATCGTATCGCCGAGCGCATCGTCGCATCCGCCGAACGGAACGAGCCGCTCGTCGTGGCCTGCTCCGCGCTCAAGCGCAGCTATCGAGACCTGATGCGCGCCGCTGTCCCCACACTTGTCTTCTTGGAGCTCTACGGCGACCAGGACCTGATCGCCGAGCGGCTCACTCACCGTGACCACGAGTACATGCCGCCGAGCCTGCTCGCCTCGCAGTTCGCCGCCCTGGAGCCGCTCACCGCAGACGAGGCCGGACTGCGCATCGATCTCGCCACGACCCCCGACCACATCGTCGGCCTGGCTTCGGACTTCCTCGCCTGCCACGATGCCCGCACGAGGGCCAGGCGCTCGCCGCCGTGGTCGGCTTCGTGATTGCCGTCACGATCGATCTCCTTGCCGGACGATTCTNGGGACCTACGTAAAGTAGGGCCGCGCCGTATCGGCCCAGGTGGGCTCGACCTCCGCGATTGTGCGCCGCATGATGAGGTCCATGGCATCTCGGGCCTGCTCGGGGCGCCTGGCCTGAATGGCATCGGCAACATCCACGTGCCACTGCAGTGCGGTCTCGTGGGGCTGTTCCGGCATGAGCCCGAGTCCGGTGCGTCCTGAGAGGACTGCGGCGATGACAGCATCCAATTGGGCGAACATCTCATTCCCGGAGCCGTGCAACACCAGGCGGTGAAAACGGATGTCAAGCGCCAGAAAGCTGTCCAGGTCGCCGGAACGTCCCACCGTCTTCATGTGCGCGGCCACCGTCATCAGCTCGGCAGCGACAGTTGCCGGGGCGTAACGGGCGGCGAGTGCAGCCGCCATCGGTTCGACGGATGCCCGCAGCTCGGTGAGGGAGCGCAGCTGGGCGCCCAGCCCGGGGCCGGCCAGCCGCCAGCGAATGAGCGTCGGGTCGAAGGCATTCCAGCGCTCGGAGGGCAGTACCCGGATGCCGACGCGCTTCACGGATTCGACGAGGCCCATCGCGGCGAGCACCCGCACCGCTTCTCGGGCGACGGACCTGCTCACGCCCTGACGCCGCACGATATCCTCCGAGAGCATGATCGAACCCGGCGGGGTGCGACCGTCCACGATCGACTGGCCGACCGCGTCCAGGACGCGGTTGTGCAGACTCGAGGGCATATCCAGACCCTATCCGCTCGGCGCGCACCCGGCGTGGTCTCGCCCGGACCTCCGGCGACGCGCCCGGGCTGCGCGCGGTCCGGGAAACGTGTAAAGTCGGAACCTGAACTTCGGCGAGGGATGTCGCCTGCCCGGGAAACCGAGCCACTGGCATCCGTTATCGACGCGGCGGACGAGACTTTTGGCTTTTCCTCACGCTGACATGCGTTCGAGTTGACATCACCAAACAACGACGCCGCACAGACAAACGATCAGGGCCCACGGGGCCCGCAAGGAGATACATCATGGCTAAAGAGATCAACAAGGTAACCGTTGACCTGCGCGAGAAGTTCGGCAAGGGTGCGGCCCGCAAGCTACGCGTGCTGGGCATGATTCCCGCCGTCATCTACGGCCACGGTACCGAGCCCGTCCACGTGTCGCTCCCGGCGCACCGCATGGGCCTGCTGCTGCGCCGTGCGAACGCGATCCTCGACCTGGACATCAACGGCACCAGCCAGCTCGTCCTGGTGAAGGACGTTCAGAAGGACCCGGTTCTGGCCATCATCGAGCACATCGACCTCATCGTCGTGCGCAAGGGCGAAAAGGTTCAGGTTGAGGTTCAGGTGCACATGGAAGGCGAGTCCTTCGCCGGCACGATCGCCGACTTCGACACCAAGACCCTCCTGCTCGAGGTCGAAGCAACCGACATCCCCGAGAACGTCGTGGTCTCGATCGAAGGCCTCGAAGACGGCGCCCAGATCCACGCCGAGGACGTCGTCCTTCCTGCCGGAGCTTCGCTCATCTCCGAGCCGGACACCCTGGTCGTCTACATCCACACGCCGCGTGGCGAGGACGAGTCCGACGAGACTGAGGTCATCACCGCCGGAGCCACGACTCCCGCTGCGTAATCATCCCCTTCTGGTTCCGTCGTAAGCGGAGGATTCCACTGGACGAGAATCTCTGGCTCGTAGTCGGGCTCGGTAACCCCGGGCCCGACTACTCCGGTAATCGCCACAATGTCGGCCACATGGTGCTGGCCCAGCTGGCCGAGCGCCTGCGTGCCAATTTCAAGAACCACAAGGCCGCGGCATCCGTCGCCGAAGGTCGCAGTGCGCCCGCTGGCCCGAAGCTCGTCCTGGCCAAGCCGAACACGTTCATGAACGTGTCCGGCCGCCCGGTCGCGGCGCTCCTGCGCTTCTATTCGCTCGAGCCCGCGCACCTGATCGTGGTGCACGACGACCTCGACATCCCGTTCGACACCCTCAAGCTGAAGGTGGGCGGCGGCCACGGCGGCCACAACGGCCTGCGCGACATCATTGCCGCCACCGGGACGGGTGACTTCATCCGGGTGCGGATGGGCATCGGCCGTCCTCCGGGTCGGCAGCCCGCTGCCGACTTCGTGCTGCACGATTTCACGTCCTCCGAGCGTGCCGTGCTGCCCAACATCCTCACGGATGCCGCTGACGCGATCGAGCTCATCGCCAGCGACGGTCTCACTGCTGCCCAGCAGAAGTTCCACGCCCCCTCCTGATTCTGCGTCCGATTCTCCAATCTCTGAGGACACCGGATGCGCCTCCCAGCGGGGTTGCGTAGAATCGACCAGTGATCCTTCAGGGCTTAATCGCTGCGCTCAAGCGCGCCTCCACGTTCGACAGCGCCCTCGCCTATGCGGGCAGGGATGCCGATTTCTCGCTCACGGAAGGCCTGCGGGCCCCGTTGCTGGCCGCCCTGCTGGAACAGCGCAGTGGCGATGCCCAAGCGCTCTTCGTGATAACGGCCACCGGCCGTGAATCCGAGGCCTTGCGGGAGAACCTCGGTTCGTTCGCCTGCGAAGCCGAGATCATCGATTTCCCGGCGTGGGAAACCCTGCCGCATGAGCGACTGAGTCCGAGCGCCGAGATCGTGGGCAACCGGCTGCACGCCCTGCGCCGGATGCGCGAGTGGGAAGAGGCCCCGGCCGCCGGGCGTCGTCCGCTCATCGTCGTCGCCTCGGTCCGGGCAGCCCTGCAACCGGTGGCGGACAACCTCACCGACTACGAGCCCATCGAACTGCGGGTGTCGGCTCGCGGCCACGACCTCGCGGCCATCGTGCTGCAGCTGGTGAGCGTGGCCTACGCCCGCGTCGACATGGTCACCCGGCGCGGCGAGTTCGCCGTGCGCGGCGGAATCCTCGATGTGTTCCCGCCGGTTGCCTCGCATCCGTTCCGCGTTGAATTCTTCGGTGACGAGGTCGAGCAGATCCGCCAATTCTCTGTGGCGGACCAACGGTCGCTGCCAGAACCGGTCGACGTGGTCAGCCTGCCGCCAAGCCGGGAACTGCTGCTCAGCGACGCTGTGCGGCAGCGCGCCCGCGAGATGGAGCATGAGTTTCCCAGCCTCTCCGGGATGCTCGCCAAAATCGCCGAAGGAATCCCGGTGGAGGGCATGGAGAGCCTCGCCCCCGCGCTGGTGGATCGGCTCGTGCCCGTGACGCACTACCTGCCGGCTCGTGCCGCCGTGGCCGTCATCTCGCCCGAACGGGTGGCAAGCCGGGCGATCAGCCTCGCCGAGACGAACCGCGAATTCCTCGGAGCCGCCTGGAGCGCGGCCACCGCGGGCGCGGATTCGCCGATCGACCTGGAATCGGGGGATTTCCTCACGCTCGGCCGGTTGCGGGAGTCCGTCACGCACACCCGGCCCGGAGCGCCGGCGTCCGGCCACTCCTGGTGGACCCTGAGCTCGTTCCAAGCCGCGCCGGCGGATCTGCCCGTGCTCCCGGAAGACCTGGAGATGGATGAACTCCTCACCATCCGCATAGACGCGGAGGCGGTGCCGAGTTTCCAGGGCAACGTCGAAGGCGCCGTCGGCCATGTCTCGGCGCGGCTGAAAGACGGCTGGACTCTGGGAATCGTGGCGCAGGGCACGGGGCTGGTGGAGCGGGCCGCCCAGGTGCTGGCCGAGCACGAATTGCCGGCCCGCGTGGTGGACATGTGGCCCAACGACCCCGAACCGGGCATCGCCTACCTGCTCAAGGCCGGCGTCGACCACGGATTCGAACTCGCACAGAGCAAGCTCGCGCTGATCAGCGAGTCGGAATTCTACGGACGCACAGCCGGCTACGACGCCCGGCAGGTGAAGAAGCTCGCGAGCCGGCGGAAAAACGTCGTCGACCCCCTGCAGCTGAAAGCGGGCGACCATGTCGTGCACCAGACACACGGCATCGGGCGTTTCCTCGAACTCACCCAGCGAGAGGTCTCCAGCGGCGGACGCAATCCGGTCAAAACCACGCGGGAGTACCTCGTGCTCGAATACGCGCCGTCCAAGCGCGGGCACCCCGGAGACAAGTTGTATGTGCCCACCGATCAGCTCGACCTCGTCTCCCGGTACGTCGGCGGCGAAGCGCCCGCCCTCAGCAAGATGGGCGGCAGCGATTGGTCGTCCGCCAAGACCAAGGCCCGCAAGGCCGTGCGCGACATCGCCGTGGAACTGGTCAAGCTCTACTCGGCCCGGATGGCGAGCAAGGGTCATGCCTTCGGGCCGGACACCCCCTGGCAGCGCGAACTCGAAGAAGCCTTCCCCTTCGTGGAGACGCCCGACCAGCTGACCACCATCGACGAGGTCAAGGCAGACATGGAACGGCCCATCCCGATGGACCGCCTGCTCTCGGGTGACGTGGGATTCGGAAAAACCGAAGTCGCGGTGCGAGCCGCTTTCAAGGCCATCCAGGACGGCAAGCAGGTCGCCATGCTCGTACCGACGACACTTCTGGTCAGCCAGCACATGGAGACGTTCAAGGAGCGCTTCGCCGGCTTCCCGGTGCACCTGCGCGCCCTGTCCCGTTTCCAGACCGAGAAGGAATCCCGCGAGACGATCGCCGGCATGCTCGACGGAACGGTTGACGTGGTCATCGGCACGCACCGCTTACTCTCCCCGTCGATCATCTTCAAAGACCTCGGACTTGTCATCATCGACGAGGAGCAGCGCTTCGGCGTGGAGCACAAGGACGCCTTGAAGAAGCTCAAGACCAACGTCGACATCCTGGCGATGAGCGCGACGCCCATTCCCCGGTCCCTTGAGATGGCCGTCACCGGCATCCGCGAGATGTCGACGCTGGCAACCCCTCCGGAGGACCGCCACCCCATCCTCACCTTCGTGGGTCCCTACTCCGAGCGACAGGTCGCCGCGGCCATTCGGCGTGAGCTGCTGCGCGAGGGGCAGATCTTCTTCGTGCACAACCGGGTCACCAGCATCAACCGCGTCGCAGCGCAGCTCGCCGAGCTCGTCCCGGAGGCTCGTATCGCCGTGGCGCACGGTCAGCTGCCCGAAGCCCAGCTGGAGCAGGTGGTGGGCGACTTCTGGGAGCGCAAGTTCGACATCCTCGTCTCGACGACGATCATCGAGACCGGCCTGGACATCGCCAATGCGAACACCATCATCATCGACCGCGCCGACAAGTTCGGGTTGAGCCAGTTGCACCAGTTGCGCGGGCGGGTCGGCCGTGGACGTGAGCGGGCCTACGCCTACTTCCTGTACGACGCCAACAAGCCGCTGTCCGAGACCGCGCACGACCGGCTGTCCACGATCGCGGCGAACAACGAGCTCGGCGCCGGTATGCAGGTGGCGCTGAAGGACCTCGAAATTCGCGGTGCCGGCAACCTGCTCGGCGGTGAGCAGGCCGGGCACATAGCGGGCGTCGGTTTCGACCTCTACCTGCGCATGATCGGTGAAGCGGTGAGCGCATTCCGTGGCGATGTCGCCGAGGGCCAGACCGAGCTGCGGCTCGAGCTGCCGGTGGACGCGCACATACCGCACGACTTCGTGGACAGCGAACGCCTGCGGCTGGAGGCATACCAGAAGCTCTCCAGCGCGAGCTCGCCCACCGCGACGGCCGAGCAGATCGATCTCGTGCTCGAGGAACTCACCGACCGCTACGGGGAACCGCCGCTGCCCGTGCAGAACCTCGTCGCCGTATCGCGGCTACGCTGGCACGCGCAGCAGGCCGGGTTGAGCGAAGTGGTGGCGATGGGTTCCAATCTGCGTATCGCCTCCGCCGACCTCGCGGATTCGATTCAGATCCGGCTGCGTCGGATGTATCCGGGTGCGAAATACACGCCGACCAACGGTGCGCTGGTCGTGCCGTTGCCTCGCACGAGCACGGACGTGCGAACGGCCGAGCCGGTGGATGACGCCACGCTCATCGCCTGGACCGACACCCTTCTCGGCGCGATCTTCCCCCGAGCGGTGCCGGCAGTCGTTCCGGCGGGCTGAACCCGGTGAGCCTGTCCTACCCACACAGCCCCGCGTTCATGAGAACGGCGGGGCTGTTGGGGCAGGACGGGCGGATTGGGGCTATTTGTCGGTCACATAGACGTCGGGGATGCCGTCGTTGTCGTTGTCGATGGCTTCCCTTTCGGCGACCCGGCCGTAGTGGCGGTTGCGGCTGCGGAGCACGACCGTCGCCACGAGTGCGGCGAGCAGGGAGCCCATGAGGATGGCGACCTTGGCGTGGTCGTCGTGCGGGCTGCCCTGCCCGAAGCCGAGCTCGCTGATCAGCAGGGAGACCGTGAAGCCCACCCCGGCGAGCAGGGCCACGCCGACGACGTCGATCCAGGCCAGGTCGGGGTCCAGCGCCGCCTTGGTGGTCTTGGTCACGATGAAGGTGGCCAGCAACACGCCGACGGGCTTGCCCACCACGAGCGCCACCATGATGCCGATGGAGACCGGGTCGGTCAGGGCCTGCGTCAAGCCGTCGAGCCCGCCGATCGCAACGCCGGCGGAGAAGAACGCGAAAACGGGGATGGCGAATCCGGAGGAGAGGGGGCGAATTCGGTGCTCGAGGGTTTCGGCCAAGCCGGGGCCGGCATCCGGTCCTCCACCGCGTCTGCTGCGCAGGACCGGAACGGCGAATCCGAGCAGCACTCCGGCGACGGTGGCGTGTACGCCGGACGCGTGCATCAGCGCCCAGGCCACGGCGCCGATCGGCAGCAGGATGACCCAGGCCGCAAAGGCCCTGGTGCCGAAGAAATAGGAGTACTTGTGGGTGAGGATCCAGTACAGGGCCAACGGCACGACCGCGAGCAGCAGCGGCACGAAGGCGATGTCGGCGGTGTAGAAGAAGGCGATGATGGCGATCGCCAGCAGGTCGTCGACCACGGCAAGGGTCAGCAGGAAGATACGCAGGGCTGCGGGCAGCTTGCTGCCGATGACGGCGAGCACGGCAAGGGCGAACGCAATGTCCGTTGCGGTCGGGATGGCCCAGCCGCGCAGGGCATCGGAGCCGCTCTGCAGATTGATCACGGTGTAGAAGACCGCCGGGATGATGACGCCACCCACGGCGGCGGCCACGGGAACGATGGCGCGGTTGACGCTGCGCAGGTCTCCTGCGACGAATTCACGTTTGAGTTCGAGGCCGGCGAGGAAGAAGAAGATGGCGAGGAAGCCGTCAGCCGCCCATGTGCCGAGGCTCAGCTTCAGATGCCACGGTTCATACCCCACCTCAAGGTTGCGGAACGCAAAGTACGCGTCGGCGAAGAATGGCGTGTTCGACATGATGAGGGCAGCCACCGTGGCCACGAGGAGGATGGCGCCCCCGACGGTTTCCTTGCGCAGGATGAGCGAGATGCGTTGGAATTCCAGAAAGCTGCCGCGCTGGAATACGGTGCCGGAGCCCGCAGAACGGTCGGAAGGTGANAGGGGGGAAGGTGAAGTCTTGGGCACGTGCGGGTCCTCAAATTTCTTTGTGGCGCTGGAAATAGATTGCCGACCAGTCTTCCCGGCTCACCAATATAAAGATTACACCAGGCCCCCTGAACGGGACCCGGGGCGAATGCCGCCGGCTCAGCCTACGATTGCAGGGACGAAGGAGATCCCCATGGCTGACCGGCCCACACCGAGCACAAGCTCGCTCGAGACCCTCATCGCCACCGTCGCGCGGTTGCGCGGGCCGGGTGGATGCGCGTGGGACGCCGACCAGACGCACCGGTCGCTCGTGCAATACCTGGTCGAAGAGTCGCACGAGCTCATGGAGGCGATCGAATCCGGCAACCGGGACGACCTGCTGGAAGAACTGGGCGATGTGCTGTACCAGGTGCTCTTCCACGCCGACCTCGCGGCGCACACCTCCGGGGAGGACTTCGACATCCAGGATGTCGCGGCGAAGATGAATGACAAGATGATCGGTCGGCATCCGCACGTCTTCGGGGATCTCACCCTCACGACCGCGGCAGACGTCTCAGCGGCCTGGGATGGATTCAAGGCCGAAGAGAAACCAGAGCGCACGAGTGTGCTCGACGGAATCCCCCTCGGCATGCCCGCCCTGGCTCTGGCCGACAAGGTGCTCGGTCGGGCCGAGAAGATCGGGCTGATCGAACCCGATGACGCCTTCCCGTTGCCGATCGAGAATGAGGACCAGCTCGGTCCGCTGTTGCTGGCCATCGTGGCGACCGCGCGCGCCAAGGGACTCGACGCCGAGCGTGCCCTGCGCGGTGCCCTTCGGGATCTGCAGGCTGAGATTCGACAAGCTGAGGCGTCGATGGCCCCCAGCTCCGCCCGGGCAGCAGATGTCGACGCCTTCGATGCGGGCATCATTGCCTTCCCGACCTGAGAGAATCAGTTCATGGCAACACCTGTAACCCCTCCCCGTGGCATGCGCGATTTCCTCCCCGCCGACAAGGTCGCCCGGGAACGTGCGCTCGGAGTGATTCGGCAGAGTTTCTCCGCCCACGGCTTCGATGAGATCGAGACCCCGGTGCTGGAGGACTCCCAACGCCTGCACTCGGGGCTGGGCGGGGACAACGAGAAGCTCGCCTTCGCCGTGCTCAAGCGCGGAATCAAAGCCGGCGATGTCGCCGCCGCGGTCGCCGCGGATGACCTCTTGTCGCTCGCTGACCTGGGCCTGCGCTTCGATCTCACCGTTCCGCTGGCGAGGTTTTACGCCACCCACCGTGCCGAGCTGCCCGCCGTTTTCCGGTCCATCCAAATCGCCCCGGTCTGGCGCGCCGAACGCCCGCAGAAAGGCCGGTACCGCCAGTTCGTGCAGTGCGACATCGACATCATCGGTGAAGCCGGACCGCTCGCGGAAATCGAACTGATCACGGCAACGGCGGCCACGCTCGAGGCTCTCGGGCTGACGGGCTGTTCCATCCGCATCAATGATCGCCGTATCCTGGCGGCCATGCTGGCTCACTGGGGAGTGGCGGCCGAGCTCACCGAACGGGCCCTGATCACCATCGACAAGCTCGACAAGATCGGTGCCGACGGCGTTGCCGCCGAACTCGGTGGCCTCGGGATCGACACGGCAGGCGTGTCGGATACGCTGACCACGCTCGGTGGCACGGGTTGGAGCCTCGGCATCGCCGCACCGGCCTGGCTCGACCCGGGTGCCTTTGCGGATCTGCTCGCCCTGCGCGCGGCCATGCCCGACGTCGACCTCGTGTTCGACCCCACTCTCGTGCGCGGAATGGGATATTACACCGGTACGATCTTCGAGATCTCACACCCCACCCTCGGTTACTCCCTCGGCGGCGGCGGCCGCTATGACGGGATGATCGGACGTTTTCTCGGCACCGATGTGCCCGCCTGCGGATTCTCCATCGGTTTCGAACGCATCGTGGATCTGCTCGGCGCTGATTCCGCGTCGGCAGCAAATGCCGTCGTGCTCGTACACGAGCGCGACGCCGACCCGGCTCGCTTGGTGAACCTCAAGTCCCAGCTCGTGGCCGAGGGGATGCGTGTTCGGTTGGAACGCCGAACGAAGAACCTCAAGGCGCTGCTCGATCGGGCGGCCGAAGCCGGGTATGGCCGCTTCGCCTTCGTCACCGATGCCACCGAAAAAGCCGTCGAACTCGAGTTCAAGGCACTCGGCGTCTGACCCGAGCGGCACGCTGACGTGTCATCGGCTGTGGTTAGACTAACCCAGTATCACGCACCACCACCCCCAGATAGAGGAGACATTTGTGGCCCTGATTGAGGCAGTAGACGCACGCGAAATTCTCGATTCCCGAGGAAACCCCACGATCGAGGTCGAGGTTCTGCTGGATGACGGCACCGTCAGCCGGGCCGCCGTTCCCTCCGGAGCATCGACAGGAGTGTTCGAGGCCTATGAACTGCGCGACGGTGACTCGTCCCGTTACCTCGGAAAGGGCGTGCTCAACGCCGTCGACTCCGTCATTGAAGAGCTCGGACTGGCCGTCGAAGACATCGACGCCACCGACCAGCGCATTGTCGACATGGTGCTCAACGAAACCGACGGCACCGACAACAAAGAGCGCCTCGGCGCCAACGCCATCCTCGGCGTCAGCCTCGCCGTCGCCAAGGCCGCCGCGAGCTCAGCCGGACTGCCTTTGTTCCGCTACCTCGGCGGCCCGAACGCGCACACCCTGCCCGTGCCGCTGATGAACATCATCAACGGCGGCTCGCACGCCGACAACGACGTNGACATCCAGGAATTCATGATCGTCCCCCTCGGCGCCGAGTCCTTCAGCGAGGGCCTGCGCTGGGGCGTCGAGACGTACCACGCACTCAAGGCGCTGCTCCAGTCGAAGGGTCTCTCCACCGGCCTCGGCGACGAGGGTGGATTCGCTCCCAACCTGCCCAGCAACCGCGCTGCACTCGACCTCATCGTCGAAGCCATCACCAATGCCGGCTATGTTCCCGGAAAAGACATCGCCCTCGCCCTCGACGTGGCCGCAAGCGAGTTCTACAGCGACGGCACCTACACCTTCGAGGGCAAGAAGCTCTCCGCCGAGGAACTCTCGGCCTACTACGCCGAACTCGTCGCCGCCTACCCGCTGGTCTCGATCGAAGACCCGTTGGAAGAGGACGACTGGGACGGCTACGTTCACCTCACAGCCGAGCTCGGCGACAAGGTGCAGATCGTCGGAGACGACCTGTTCGTGACCAACCCGGTTCGACTGGCCAAGGGCCTCGAGCTCAAGGCCGCCAACTCGATCCTGGTCAAGGTCAACCAAATCGGCACGCTCACCGAAACGATGGACGCCGTCTCCCTTGCGCAGCGCGCGGGATATACCGCCATCATTTCGCACCGCTCCGGTGAAACCGAGGACACGTTCATCGCGGACCTCGCCGTGGCAACGGATGCCGGACAGATCAAGACCGGCGCTCCGGCCCGCAGTGAGCGCGTTGCCAAGTACAACCAGCTGCTGCGCATTGAAGAAGAGCTGGGCGACGCCGCGGTGTACGCGGGCCGTTCCGCTTTTCCGCGCTTCCAGGCCTGAGCGACCGGGGCTCGGCACGGGATTCATCCGGTGCCGAGCCCCGGTTTTCGTCTTCACCGTGCCGCCGCGCCATCGTGTCGGGGTGTCACCGTGTGGGCATTTCACTGCTTGGCATGTTTCACTATTTCTTATGTTCAGTGTTCATTTCGGGAACGAAGGGAGTCCTCGTGGTCGGCAGGTCCACTGACCGGGAAACCCTGGCGTCGGCACCGACAGAATCACCGGTCGGCGGCTGGCTGCGTGGCATCCATTTCTCCGGTTTCTCCCTGGTGATGATGGTCATGCTCGTTCTCGCCGTCGTCGTGCTGGCTCCGAGCCTGCGCACCTATGCCGAGCAGCGACAGCAAATCGCTGCCCTCAACGCGACAGTTTCTGAGCAGCAGGCTCAGGTCGATGACATGAAGTCTGAGCGGGAGCGTTGGAATGACCGCACGTTCGTCACGACGCAGGCCCGAGATCGGCTCTTTTACGTTCAGCCGGGAGACATCAGTTTTCTCGTGATCAACGACCTCCCCGTCCCGGTTGCCGGGACCGAGGAGCCGGTGGCCGTGAGCACGAATATCCAGGACACAAAAATCGATTGGCTCGGATCCTTGTTCGCNTCCGCGATGACGGCCGGTCTNGCACCGAAGGCGGCACAATAATGACCCGACCCCCGTTCGAATCTTTNACTGCAGAAGACATCGCCGTCGTNTCGGCGCAGCTGGGTCGTCCGGCGCGCAACGTCGTCGGNATCGCCGCCCGGTGCGTGTGCGGAGCGCCCACGGTGGTGGCGACGGCTCCACGGCTCGCCGATGGAACGCCNTTCCCCACCATGTATTACCTGTGCCATCCGGCGGCGACCTCGGCCATCTCCCAGCTCGAAGCAACCCAGGTGATGAATGAGTACAACCAGCTGCTCGCCGATGACGAGCAGGTGCACGACGCCTATCGGGCCGCCCACCACAGCTTTCTGGCCGACCGGGCCGTGCTCGGGGATGTTCCGGAAATCTCCGGGATCTCATCCGGCGGTATGCCCGATCGGGTGAAGTGCCTGCATGCCCTGGCCGCCCATTCCCTGGCGGCCGGCGTGGGCGTGAATCCCATCGGCGACCTCGCACTCGAACGGTGCACCTGGACACCCGCCGTGTGCGAGTGCATCGACTACTCGGCNGCGGATGCGGCGGTGGAATGAAACCGTTCGTGCGACGCAGCGGTGCCGGTCTGGCTGTGCTGCTGGCGGTGTCTGTGGTCGGCGGCTCAGTTCTCCTTGATGCTCCGGCCGCGCGCGCCGATCAGATTCGAGACCTCGAGTACTGGCTGGGTGACTACGGGTTCGCCGAGGGCTGGAACACGACCCGGGGTGCCGGTGTCACGGTCGCGGTGATAGACACCGGTGTGGACGGCAGCGTCGCCGAACTCCGCGGGGCAGTGGTCGGGGGCACGGACGTTTCCGGACTGGGTTCCGCCGACGGTCAGACTCCGGTGGGCAGCGATGCCCAAGACAGCAGCCATGGCACCATGGTCGCCTCGCTGCTGGCCGGACGGGGAACCGGTGACGGCACGGGGATGATCGGAGTCGCCCCGGAAGCGAAGATTCTCTCGGTTTCTGTCGGCTTCGGCGATTCATCATCGACGATCAGCAACGATGACCAGATTGCCGAAGGCGTGCGGTGGGCGGTGGACAACGGCGCCGACGTCATCAACATGTCGCTCACCCGAAACACCCTGTACTGGCCGCAAAGCTGGGACGATGCGTTCCTGTACGCCTTTGAGAACGACGTTGTGGTCGTTGCGGCTGCCGGCAATCGGGGCAGCGGCACCACGGAGGTTGGAGCGCCGGCCACCATCCCGGGTGTCCTGACGGTGGCCGGTGTTGACCGAGCCAAGAAGGCGAGTTTCGACGCGTCCTCCCAGGGCATCACGATTTCCGTCGCGGCGCCGAGCGAACAGCTCGTGGGAGTGGTTCCGGGTGGCGGATACGTGCTGTGGGACGGCACGAGTGCGGCCGCCCCGATCGTTTCGGGCCTGGTTGCCCTGGTGCGGGCGAGATACCCCGGACTGGACGCCGCCGGCGTCATGAACCGGGTCATCGAATCCGCCAACCCGAACGGCCAGGTGACGCCGAGTCCCATCTACGGCAACGGCCTCATCGATGCGGTCGCCGCCCTGACCGCCGCGGTGCCAGCGGCCATGGAACAAGCGCCGGCAGAACAGCTCAAGGAGTGGATCAAACTGCACCGCCGGGCCGAGATCGAGGTGCAGCCCACGGGGGAACCGTCCGTTGCTGCACCGAGGGTCCCATCACCCGACCCCGCACTGCCGGCGCAGAATGCCGCCGCAGCATGGTTGCCCAGTGAACTCACACTCACGTACATCAGCTTGCCGCTCGCTGTGCTCGTAGGATTTGGTATCCTATTAGGGTTGCTCGGCATCGGCGCCACTCGACATTTCAAGCGAATTCAGCGCAAATAGTCAGTATTTCCGTATTTAGATCCTGTAGGAGGCCCTCTCATCGTGCCCAAAATTCTCATTGTTGGTGGCGGCTACGCCGGTTTCTACACGGCTTGGAAGCTGGAGAAGTGGCTGCGATCCGGCGAAGCAGATGTCACGATGGTCGACCCCCTGCCGTACATGACATACCAGCCGTTTCTGCCGGAAGTGGCCGCCGGTTCGATCGAACCGCGACATGCCATCGTGGCCCATCGTCGGCACCTGAAAAAGACCAACATCATCTCCGCCAAGGTCAGTTACATCAACCACGCAGCGAAGACGGCCACCATCACCCCGGCAATCGGTGAACCGTGGGAATTCGCCTACGACATCGTCGTGGTCACGGGTGGCGCCGTGTCGCGCACGTTCCCGATCCCGGGTGTCGCCGACCAGGCCATCGGCCTCAAGACCATCGAAGAAGCTGTCGCCATCCGCGATCGGGTGCTCAGCAACTTCGACAAGGCCGCAGGTCTTGCTGAGGGGCCCGAGCGCGAGCGTCTGCTGACTTTCGTCGTGGTCGGTGGCGGCTTCGCCGGCATTGAGGTTTTCGCCGAACTGCGGTCCTTCGCCACCTCGCTGCTCAAGTCCTACCCTGAGATCAGCTTCGATGAAGTGAATTTCCACCTCATCGAGGCCATGGGGCGGATCATGCCCGAAGTTTCGCTGAAGACGAGTCTCTGGGTCATCGAGAACCTGGCGGGCCGCGGCGGGCAGATTCACCTGGACACCCAGCTCAAGAGCGCGGTCGACGGGGTCATCGAACTCTCCACCGGTGAGACATTTGCAACCGACCTCATCGTCTGGACTGCCGGCGTCATGGCCAACCCGACCATCGTGCGTCACACTGACCTGCCGATCGAAGAGCGCGGTCGCGTCCAGACCCGTGCCGACCTCAGGGTGGGGACCGACGAAGACATCGTGCTCGACGCTTGGGCGGCCGGAGACGTAAGCTGCGTTCCTGACCTCAGCGGCGGCGGAGTAGGCGGAAACTGCGTTCCCAATGCCCAGCATGCCGTGCGACAGGGCAAGCTCCTCGCGGAGAATCTTGTCGCGGTGCTGCGTGGCGAAGGAGCCAAAGATTACAACCACAAGAACCTCGGAGCCGTCGCCGGCCTCGGTGTGGGAGTGGGCGTTTTCCAGTCTGGCAAGATCGCGGTCACCGGACTGCCGGCGTGGTTCGCGCACCGCGGCTACCACGGTCTGGCCATGCCGACCTGGGAACGCAAACTGCGCGTGGTCGGGGGCTGGGTGAACAACTTCGTCCTGGGTCGCGACATCGCCTCCCTCGAGGGTCTGCAGCATCCCCGTGCGGTCTTCGAGGAGTTCGCCTCGCGGCCGAAGCCGCCGGCGGAAGCGCCCGCGGCGGCCGCACCGAGGGCACCCCGCGCTCCGCGTGCTCCGCGAAAGCCAGCCGTCAAGGCGGCTGCGCAGCCGGTCTCACCGGCTGCAGACGACACGGACGCCGTCATCGAAGAGGTTGTTGCCGAACGCGCCGCTGCTGAAGCGTCCGCTTCCAAGTAATAGCACCGCGTCGCGGAAGCTCCGTGACACCGCATACGCTAGAAGCGTCCGAGAACGTTTCGGACGCGCCCCCGTAGCCCAATCGGCAGAGGCGAACGACTTAAAATCGTTAAAGTCTGGGTTCAAGTCCCAGCGGGGGCACCACGTTTCAGGATCGGGCGAGCGGCCTTTCGCCGTTTCCACCGCTCGAGAGGACAGCAGTATGAGCTTGATCAGGCTGAACGACGTCAGCGTCAGTTTTGAAAACACCCAGATTCTTCGCGAGGCGTTCTTTCGCCTCGAGCCCAAGGACCGGGTGGGGCTCATCGGCAAGAACGGTTCGGGTAAATCCACCCTGCTCAAGCTGATCCTCGAGCAGGTAACACCCGACACCGGAACGGTGACGCTCGAATCCGGGGCTCGCATCGGGTACTTCTCCCAGTTCTCGGAGCTGAACGGCCGGTCCACGATCACCGAGGTACTCAACGACCTTTTCGTGGAGGTCAAGGCCACTGAGGCCGAGCTGGCGTCCATCGACGCGTCCATCGCCGCGGATTCACCGACGGGTGCCGAACTCGATCGGCTGATCATCCGGCAGTCGGAGCTGTTCGAGGAGATGGACCGGGTCGACGGCTGGGACTACAAACGGCACATCGACACCGCGCTATCCACCCTGGGGTTCAACGAGGCGCACCGGGTCTGCGCGATCGACGAGTTGTCGGGTGGGTGGCGCAACCGTGCGGCCCTGGCGAAGATCGTGCTGGAAGCTCCCGACGTGCTGCTGCTCGACGAGCCCACCAATTTCCTTGACGTGGCCGGCGTCGAGTGGCTCGAGGCGTGGTTCCGCGACTTCACCGGCGCGGCGATCGTCGTCTCGCACGACAGGAAATTCCTTGATGCCGTCGTCACGCGCATCATCGAGGTCGAGAACTACCACCTGCACGAATATCCGGGAAACTTCGGGGAGTACGTCGTGCAGAAGCAGTTCCGGCTGAAGACCCTCGAGCAACAATTCGTGCACGAGTCTGAGTTGCTGGCGTTCGAGGCAGAGGGGATCTCCGACCGGCGCGAGGCCGCGAAAGCTGAGAGCCGGGGGCTGGGCAACAAGTTGGCGCACATCAAGAAATCCCGCACTCCCCGGCCGGTCGATCAGATCATCACGGAGATCTATGGGGCCCTGCACGTGAAAGACGCGCTGTGCCGGGTGGACAACCTCGGCAAGTCCTACGGGGACAAGTTGTTGTTCACTGGGTTGACCTTTGAGATCCGTCGCGGAAACCGCATTGTCGTGCTGGGTCCCAACGGGAGCGGCAAGACGAGCCTGCTACG
>JGI24770J26754_10000373_pt1 | contig 31862 bp, 27 predicted proteins | sample LakOneMetagenome_FD_26754 | JGI IMG/M metagenome (IMG submission 26754) | reverse complement strand
TAGCCGTGATAACCAGGCACGATGCGACCCATGCGCAGCGCTCGCAGGTACTTGAGCACTGCCTTGTGCGCTGCCTTGCTGTAACCCAACTTCTTGGCATCAGGACGGAAATAGAGATCGACGCGCAGGATTAGCAATCGCGAATGGCTACCAAACAGGGCGGTAATATAATTGCATCCACTCCTGAAGTTGTCTTCGGCCTTTCGCTCGTGATCGTGCAGGACGTTCCGGAACGCCTGCGAGCGGCACACACGACGCACAAAATCCACAAAGTGGTGCAGCTTATNCACAGCGTCGACTTCCTGACCATCGATCAAGGCGCGTGAAGGTTCCCCCCAGCGACAAATCGGCTTCCACCAGCGCATCACCGCGCGCAGCAACACCGTGATAACCGGATGGAAGCGATGATGGGCGTAAGCCTCCTGCCAATTTCGCCTCTCGTTTTCTTGGGACGCGAAGTACATGCAGGCGTCCAGCACGTCCTTACCCAGCTTGCTCAGTTTTACTCCGGGCCGCTTGGCCCAGCGAACGAACGTCGGCACAGCCAGCGGCTCGTCACGTTCCATGATGCGGGCATGCAGCCGCCGCAGTTGCGGCATGAAATTTAGCAAGTGCTGGTCGTCGGTGTTGTAGCCGAACGCCTGCCCGTGACTCGTCTGCCAGCACAGGAATTTCTCAGCTGCAACTGCATGGAGCGATTCACACCGAACGATGTCGGAGATAGTTTTCCCTAGGTAACTGCTGTCGTCTCCCTCGCTATCAGGTTCAAGGCCATCTTGTTGAAGTTGTTGCACCGCCATCAGGCTTCCCCTTAGACATGCTTTTGTTGGTTAGTAGTTGGAATTGCATTGGTCGTGCTGGCATTGCTGGCATTACATACAAAGCCGGAATTAAGGACTAATGGACGCCTTGGGAAACACCTCCATTTGCGATCTAAACTGCCCGCCAAGCCCGGGCTCAGCTTGGCTTTTGCGAGTGTCGAGATAGCACTACGGAACGCATCCGTTAGTTGGCGGCGTTCCGTTCGGCTACCCAACGGAACACGTCGCCGGAATGCCAGCCGACGGCTCGCTCGCCCAGCTTGCGCTGCTTGGGAAACGTGCCTTGGCTCATGTAGAGATAGATTGTCGAGCGGCCCAACCCAGTGATTTCTTTCACCTGGGGAATGCGCAAAATGGTGTTGGCATTCTGGCCGCTCATTGCAGCCCTCCGTGTCGCACCACAACCTTGTGGCGACGCGCATTTTTCACGTCGAAAGAGGTGTGTGCATTCTTTCCCTGGAAAGTTCTGAACTTTCCGGTCCCGGATCTGCGCATCAGTCCTTCAAANGCAGCTCGCCGCGCTTGGGAGCTGCGGGAGTCGACTGACCGTTCCGCCCTCGCCTCATCCTTTCCTTCCGCAGCCCAGNTAATGCGCTACGGGGTAACTCGGCACAGTCCCGGACCGTCCATGCTACGTCTCCCTGCTCCTACGTTTTATTGCGGCGTCGGCTAGCGACTGGTGGATGTTAGGAACTTTCCGGCGAATGTTGGCAGTGGCATTCCGACGGGGTCTATAAGACAGCTCTCTNCAATAACGGAGCCAGTTGCCGTGGTCAGACCGCCTCCCGCGTTTCCCGAGCTCTACCCCACCTGCCCCATCGAGTTTCTGCCGGAGCCGCTGCGGAGCGCGGCCAAACACGCAATCCAGAAGATGGGGGTTCCTGCGGTTGTCGCTCTAACTGACGCTGTTGCGGCTGCCGCTGCAGTCGTGCATTGCGGCTATGACTGCATCACCCCGGAAGGGGAAACCATGCCTGCCACGATCAACACCTGTGCCGTCGCCCCCAGTGCGACTGGGAAGGGACGTTCGATCAAGGTGTTCTTTGCACACTTCCTGCAAGCCCAGAAGAAGCGCAACCCTCGTGTCGTCGAGAGGGGCCAGCACGGAAACCAGGCCAATGCTCTCCGCAAGCCCATCGTGGAAGCCATGATGAATAAGGTTAGCTACCGCGCCCTGATGGAGGAGCTAGATGGCGATGGCATGAACGTCACAATCCAGCGCGAAGAAGGGGCGAGCTTCCTTGCGACCGACCTGTTCAAGCAGAACACTGATGCGATTGCCCAGCTCTGGAGCGGCGACCCACCGCTCGACCACTTCGTGCATGGGACGGAACTGATCGCGGCCGAAGCGCGCGGCAGCCTGGGTTTTCGCATCCAGCCCGACCTGATGTATGAGTACCTAAAGGATGGCGGGCGCTTGGCCTACAAGCTCGGCTTCTGGCCTCGCACCATCGCCGGCTGCCACGACCCGGATCGATTTCCGTGGAACGAGAACTACCAACCCTTCCTCGATCAAGTCGCGAACCCAGCCGCCTTCCATCGCCGCATGGAGGAACTGGCGATGCAGATCAATGATCGCAACAGCTCAGGCTTTGCAGGCCGGATCGGCGTGAAGCTGGATACCGACGCCACGNCATTCATTCTGGAACTTGGCTACCGCATGAAGCAGTGGCTGAGGGCCTATTACGCCGAGATACGCGAAGCCGCGGGGCGCGCCTGGGAAAACACGCTGCGTATCGCCGTGGTGCTGCACGTTTTTTGCGTGGGAAACGGCCCGGTATCCCGCGAGACGATTGAACGCGCCTGGGCCATCGTGGAATGGTCGTTGTCCCAGCACCGCCTAATCTTTGTAGAGGCCATCCGTCCCCTACCGAAGCCGATGAAACTCGTAAAGCAGCCCAAGCTCCCCCAGCACCAGCAACGTCTGAACGCCGACATGCAGTTCATGTTGGACGCCATTGGTACTCGTGCCCCCTTCAGCCCGGCCGGCAAGGTCCCATTGGCTGAGATCTCGCTGCTGACTGGCTTGGGTAAGACTCGCTTCCTGAAGGCCCTCGGCTGGCTAGTCGCTGGCTGCTATGTTGTGGTCGATGGCGTCAACGAACACGCGACAGTGCTTCTATTGCCACACCCGCCTATCGGCTTGCGTTTCGGGTAAGCAGAAAGGCGCGTCTCGCACCACAGCGGAAAAAAAAAATGATTTCCGCTGAAGGGGGAGCCGAAGCTCCCCGTGCTTCGTACGGAAAGCCTACGCGGTGCCTACACCCAACCCCGCGCCGCCATAGTGAGGGTTTGGTGACCGCCGACGATGATGTGGTCGAGCAGGCGCACATCGACCAACGCCAAGGCCTGCTTAAGACGGGCGGTCACCGCCCGATCGGCGGCCGATGGCTCGATGGAGCCGGACGGATGGTTGTGGGAGACAACTACCGCCGCCGCGTTGTAAAGCAGGGCTTGCCTCACAACCTCGCGCGGATGGACTTCAGCGCCATCGATGGTGCCGAAAAACAGCTCGACATACTCGATAAGCTGATGCCGACTGTCCAGAAAGGCAGCCGCGAACACTTCACGACCGTACCCGGACAACCGCTCGCAGAAGAACCTGCACGATGCGTTCGGATCCGCGAACGACTCACCACGCTGCATCCGCTGGTCAACCACACTCCGAGCGGCCGCCAGGATTTGATCCGCAGTTGCCAGCTCATACCGCGAACAGCGACTGCGAACATACAGCGTGCAATCGGAGCGCAACTCCCTCGGCATCCTAACCCGCCGTTGAGACGCTATCGACGTCCATGCCGGCCTGTCGTCCGTTCGTCGGCCTCGCCATAGCTTCCGAGGGTACGCTGCGATGCCAGTCGTCCGGGCTATTGACTGCTTCGACTACCCCAACGCCCTTGCGGCGTCCCAGGAGCCTCGCCACGCCATACAGCGCAAACCCGTACACCACGATCCCGCCGATCACATGAAACATCATTTCGTCTCCTTGTTGTTGCTCTCAGCATCCGTAATGGATCACGTCTACCCGCAAGCTCCCGGGATATTCCGGGAGCTCATCAAGTCTTGGGCCTAGACGACCACCGCTAGGATTGACGACGCATTCTCGTCGAGCGTGATAGACACCCCATACAGCGCGCGCTCGCTGTCCTGCGTTTCGCGACGAGCCGAATCCGACTTGAAGGCGCGACTTCCGAACACGAAGCCCCCATCGGCGGCCCGATACAGGTTGAAGAAGCGGGTCTGCTGACGATCATGCTGCAACAGGTCGTAATTGCTGTCCGCGGGACAGGTCAGTTCGGGCGTCAGCAGGTGCGCCTTGCCATCGGCTAGGAGCACGATCGGGCACGCACCGGGCGCCTGTTCGGTGATGACATGGAAGGCGCTGCCATTACGCAGCGTGCAGGTGGTCAAGTTCATGGTGTTCCTCCTCGATGTAGTCGTGTGTCATTTCGTCCAGGGTTGCCCACGCCCAGGCCTCGTGCGGTGGCTCGCCATAACAAGCCATCCATTCGTGCAGGACATCTCGCTCCAGGGCCTCATCCCGATACACGGTGCCGTCGGCACGTAGCCGGGTCAGGGTCAGGTCCGATTCCCAACGAAACGGGTCACGACCGTAAAGCCACGCGCCACCGCCAATCTCTGGCTCGGGTTGATAACTATCGTTGCTGTACAACGCCCCGCCGTCTTCGATCCACTCGTCTGCGTTGAACAGCAGAACTTCTCCTTCAGGGGTCAGCAAGGCGAAGCGGCTCCAGCCGGTTCCATGCTCGATCAGGGGCCGTAATCGGTCCCATTGGGACACTGTCATGTCCTGCAGCAACTCCGCGAACAGCGCGGTGTCGCTCGGACCCCTGCCCGCCTTTCCAAGCCAACTAATGGTGCCGTTGTGCACCAGCGCGCCGGCCGCCACCGCGAACGGGTGGTGGTTCCGCGCGCTGGACTCGCCCCGGGTCGTGATCCGGAAGTGGATCACGGCGGGGTATTTGTCGACCTCGTGTTCCCGATAGGCGGCCCAAAACTCCCGGAAGCTGGCGTAGCCCTTGTGGATCCGGACGGCTTGGTCAGCCGCGATGGCGAATCCCGCCCCATCTGGGTTGTTCTCGAAGCAGGTGCGCAGGCGATCATCCGCGAGGCTCACGCCGCGCGGCTTGACGATGGCAATACACATGTCAGCTCCTCGTGGGTGACGGTGGTGGTGAAGCGACTGGAGAGAGCCGGGTAGCGTCCGGTCACCTTGGCCCAAGCCCGGAACAGGGCCTGTCCCAACGGCCCTCGAGTGGGGTTCGCTGGATTTCGGGTCCACTCGGTCACGGCGTCGACGTACTCGACGTAGGACATGACCTGTTGCCAGTCCGGCGTGCCCTGGAAGACCCGGAACTCGAAGCTGCCGTCCGGACGCTCGTTGATCGCCGTGTATTTCTCGTTGCTGCGCCCCGCCTTGTCGTAGCTGTAGTACTCGGGGTTGCACTTGCGGCCCGCGACGAACTCGGTCAGCGCGCGCATGTCATAGGCGGCATCAACGAGTCGCTGACGATGGTCGCCGGTCAAGCGCTGTGCATTGGTAGTGACGTGGACGCCATAACCCTTCGGCGAAGGACTAGCCGCGCCGTAGGTATGCGCTTCTTCCAATGCCTTCAACAACGGATTCCAGGGCGCCCGCAGCTCGGCCAGGCTGAAGGGTCGGGAGATGACCTCGAGCCCCCGATCTTCGTCTAGGCTGCCGTCACGTTCGGCGGCCAATTCCGCAGTCGGGAATCCGAATGCTTCGTAATAGTCCAGGCGATCGCTTTCGTGGCCGAAGCAAAGCTCGACCTCCACGCCGTAATAGGCGATGCATGAGGTCCGTGCGGCCTGCAGCGACCATTTCCGATCCGCATCGTGGTAATGCGGGATGGGGCCATCGTCGTCATNGTCCGGATCGTCATTGCGCCAGCAACCGGATTCGTCGGACCAGTAGCCGTTGAGCTCGGCCCAGGCCTCGCAAATCGTGTCGCCATCCAGCGTTTGGCCCGAATCGAACGCAGAACAGGCGTAGTACCGGCGGCTACCTTCGCAATAGAACGCCGATTCTTCGACGGCATCGTTGCACCAGGTTTCGGTTTCACGGACACCATTGCGCCACCGCACCATGACTTCTTGGCTCTGGACGCGCCGGCTGTACCAGACCTCATGGAGGCTGCAGAGAAAGACGTCGTCAGTGAACCAGCCGTCCTCGGTACAGCGGATGCCGTGCCCGTCCTCGGCCGCTTGGAACCACCCATCCTGTTCGTTGTGGGTGATGCCACTGGCAGCTAGCCAGTTACGGAGCTGCGAAACTTCAGTTTCGACAAGCTGGGCTATATCGCGGTCATTGGGCTCGCTGCCGAGCATGTTGCAAATCGGGCGGAAGGAATCCAACGCCCTGACCATCGAAAGCGAGGCCAAGGGCTGCGCGCGCTGGAGCAGCGAGAGACGGCGGCGGTCTTCATGGATACCCAGGCGTTGCTGCCATGGGACATCTCGCGGGTGGGAAACCTCCGCTTGACGGAGGATGTCAACGGCGACGGTCATGGGAAATCCTTCAAGCAGGCGCCATAACGCCCAAGGCCCGGATCGCTCCGGGCCTTGGGTGGGCAGACGCAGGGTTGGGTTACGAAGAACGATCGGAACAGGCGTTGCAGCGAACAATCGCAGCCGGGATTGCGGCGGCCACTGCAAAGATGCAGGTCCAAGCCTGCAGGTTAGGTCTTGCTCCCACGCATGGCCCTCCGGAATGACGCTTCTTCGCGGAAAGCCAAGCAAGCCCAGGAGTCTGTCCCAAGCTCACCTGGGTAATATGGGTTTGAATTTCCTTTGAGTCAGACTCACGCCCACGGCTGGCTGGAGCGCGAGCACGCCCTATCTAGCCGCAGACATACCTGCGTGCATTGGAAATTACCCGTTCCGGAATGGCTTCCCGGATGTCTTCCTCGGAAGGATTGTCCCCGAAGCCCGTTGACGCACTGGCCCAGTAAGCCGAATTGGTATTGCAATCCACGCGAAGCTCGCCCTCGAACATTGAGGTCTTTCCTTCTCCTACGATCTTGACCGAATTCGAGTTGCCATCCACCTTCGATCCGTACCAATCATTCCAGTAAATCTCGACCGGCTCCCTGCAGAGAAAGACCCGCCCGTCATCCTGGAGTGACCCGAATGACGGAGCACCGTCCTGGTCTTCGATGCATTCGGCCGAGGAGCCACGCGCCTGCGCTGCCCCTGAACTGCTCCCGGCCGGTTCGGGGGTCGTTGGCGCCCTCGACACCGCAGCTTCTGGGATAGTCGCGTGCGTCTCGCCAGCCACCGTCGCCCGGGGTTCGATCCCCAATCGCCTCAGGGCGACAGCGGGATCCACGCCGCTACATTGCGCGGTGCCAACGACCGTTGCTTCAAGCATGCCAGGAAGCTCTGTCTTCCCTTCCTGCATTGCTTCGAGACCCTCTTCACCGTACCGATCCTTCAGCTTGCCGTAGAGGCATGTGCATTTCGACTTGGGTGCTCCCTGGGCCGTGCAACCGGCCACGAATTCGCTCTTGACCTTTCCACCGCACGAACCAAGCAAGGCGGCGATCGAGATCGCAAACATTCCGGTCATTTTCCGATTGATCACCATAATCAGTTCCTTTTCGCGAGCAGCAGCAAAATGACCACCACCAGCACGATTCCGCCGATGATCTTCCCCAGGACGGGGAAGATGATGACCGGCCAGATCAGCGCGCGCCCCAGGTTGAACATGAATCCCTTATAGGCATACTCGCCCCACCAATTTCCGTAGATCGCGAACACGACGATCAGCAACGCGTACAGGCCCCCTACGACACGTCCCATGGTTTCCCCCGTGGTTACCTATTGAGGTTGTGATTGCTTATCTGCTCACCAACGCAAAGATCGACGCCAACCAGAATTCAGCCCGACCAACGAATTGATCCACCAATTGCGTTGCGTCCTGTCGCCGCACACCCAAGAGGGCGAGCGCCTTCCCCAACACCTCGTCGAGTGCCCCCGATTCGGCGTCATTCCGACCAAGAAGCATTCCCGCCATCGCTTCCAACTCGTGCTCGCTCACTTCCATCTGGTAACCAAACAAGCGCAAGAATTCGGCTCGATAGGCGTTCTTGTATGCTTCGCTGAACACCTGGAGCTGAGCGATGTCCGCTTCCATCACCGCCCGGAAATCACCCTCGATTTTGGTGAGGCCGTAGTAATGGAGCATGAGGAAAAGCACGAGCGCGAGTTCAGCCATGGCGGCATCGTTCGAATAGCCGGCTGTGAGCCCACGCTTCCTGGTATCGATTGCACGGCGTAGCTCCTCGCAACGCTCGACCAAACTCCGCATTTGCTGGTCGATCAGTTGATCGATGAGGAATGCGTCTCCATTCCACTCGCTCTGGAGCGCACTCATGGCAACGCGGTGGAGATGCTCGATCGATTCGATGTTCGATCGCTCGCCGCACTCGCCATTTTCCACGCGCTGCGCATTCTTGAGCGCTTCCGCGAGGCGCCCCGCCACCATGAGCATGGCCAGGTGTTCAATTAGATCGGCTTTGAAGAATTCGCGACCGTTAACCATGAGCCGGCAGTTGGTCCCTGGCGCCACTTCGGTGATCTGATCGAACGCGATGTGTCGGGGGCTCGCCAATTTCTGCTTGCAGTGCAGTCCGTCGGTCGCCACCAGCAAGCCTTCCCGGGCACCCCCGAACAATGTGTCGTCCAAGAGCACAAGGACCGCTTCCGGTGCAACACCGGGCGCATACGACGCGATGGCTCCTTCCAGCTTTTTGTGCGGAATGTTGGGCCGCGCGTACACCTTGTCGTGAAACCATTCCCATTCGGGCTTGAGCAGCACGGAAGCCACGTCGATTGCGCCTTGCGTGGTTGCGCGCGCCGGCTGCGCCTTCTCGCGCTTTGCCCCGGTCGATGACTGCCCTTGGTCGAGTTGCGAACGCAGAGCGGGACTGGCCAGCACGCGATACGCCTCGTTGACCTCCTGCATCTTCGTCGTCGCCCAAGCCTGCGTCTCCGCATCGGATTGCGAATATCGATCTGGGTGGTACTGGCTACGTCGGCCCTTGTAGGCCAATTCGATTTCTTCGCTCTTAGCGCTGGGCCGGATGCCCAGAATCTCGTACGGGTCCATGTCGGACTTGCTCCAAGCCTTGTTTCGGCCGCCCCCCGACCGTGTGGGCCGCTTGACGGCGGCGCCCCTCTATCTGATAGATAGAGTCTGCCACACCGATAGAGGCTTGGTCATGATTCGCGTCGCCCCTCGCTTCGTTCCGATCGGTGCCCGAATCCTCAGCACGCGCGTTGTTCGCCGCTCGCCTGGTCCAGGCGCGGCAGCTGCGTGGGCTGAGCCAGCGCGCGCTGGGGGACCGCATGGGGTTGGGTAAGGACAAGGGCTCCTCGCGCATCAACCGCTACGAGCACCAAGTCACGGCGATCGGCTTCGATAGTCTCGAGAAGCTTGCGGATGTACTTGACGTTCCAGTTGCGTACCTCATGGCGCCGAACGCGTCCATGGCGGACGCCATCCTGGCGTTGTCGCGCATCGAAGAATCCAAATTGGACATGCTGGCGGATTTGATTCCTGCCCTCGTCGACAATCCCAGGCTTCTCCAGCAGTTGGCGAAGCTCCTCCAACTTCCGAAACGCGAACAATCCAAGGCACTGAAGGCACTGGCTGGCTCGGAATGATCGTCCACAAGATGACGCCTCTGGCGGCATAGCTTCCCAAGGACCCCTGGCAACCGCGGGCCCGTGGGACATGACGTTAGATCAGGGGATTCTCGGGCCGCGGCAGACCGCGCATTTGAGAATGCCGACCAAGGCGGCGGCTACGACGACGAAAGCACAATAGATTGCGTCGAATTTTGCTTTGTTCACATCCTGCACCCTAGTTTTTGCGCTCCAACGCGCGAGCGCCAGCACGCGAAGCCGGAGTCGCCGGCTTCAACTAGGTGTTATGGGTTTCAAAAATCTTTGAATCGGCTCTAGGGGCAGCAGCTCGCTCCGGCTACTACAGTAGACCTTAGGATCGAGTCCAGTCATCGCAAACGAATTGCCCAATTCCTCGTACGTGGAGCTGTTCGCGGTCCAAGTGTCTTCGTCTCTATTCTTTGACGTCTTCAAGCAGCCATTTGGTGCTCGTAGAAGGGGTGTCTCCTGTCGTCGAACATCGCGAACAGGGCATCGAGGTTATTCGAGTCGGGGTTCAGCCAGGCATCGATGTATTCGGGTTTGAGGTTGATGATCGTCCGATCGTGACCAGCTGCGCGCACCTCAGGCTCGGGCTCATCGGTGATCGCCGCGAACGAGTACAAGTCGTCCTCGCCCTCCTTGCCCGTCCAATGCGCCCATAGCACCGGCACCAGCATGGCTTCGCCCGTGCGCGGAGTGAATTGAAGCACCTGGTTCTTGCCATTGGGCAGTCTGACGTTCTCGTAGAAGGTGTCGACTACCATCAAGCCGTGGTTGTAGCCGAACTGCTTTTTCCAGAACTTCGCCAGATTGTCGCGCCTGGCGTTATAGGTGCCATTGCGATTGTCGTCGGTATCAAAAGAAGGGGGAGCACCAGGAGGCCGAAGCAGGTAGCGCATGGGGCGCACCACGCGCTGGCCGTTTTCAGAAATCAGGATGGGCGCGTATGCCATCGGGAATATCCGATTGTCCTTTTCGATCTTGGCCTCGACGCGCTTGACGTCGGCGATCTTGGCCTTGACCTGATCGATCTTGTTTGTCGAGATGCGCAGGTCCTCCTGCGCCTTCTTCGTTGTTTTCGTTTGCAACGTGCGCTCGGCGTCGTTGCGACGCTTGACCTGCTTGAACAACTCCTGTTCAAGCTCGGCGACTTGCTCCGTGTTCCATTCCTCGATCAGCGTTTTGATCTGGCTTTCTAAGTCAGACTTAGGATCCAAGAATTGGTAATCCATGCCCCTAGGGATCTTGGTCTTGCGCGTGAGCTTGCGGTATCCATACATCTTCGCGAACTCGTGGATGTCCACGATCGCGCCGAACTCTTGGACGTAGTCCTTATAAGCCTGCCAGCATTGGGCGGAGTAGCACATAGATTCCCCCGTATGGTTGGCATGCGCCGATCTTGCGATCGGCACATGAGCAGCTCCTTATACAATTTCCGTTGTTATGACCGCAGCACCAAGCACCGCATAGCCTTGCCGTTGAATGTCTGCCACGACCTCATCGGATTTCAGTGCAGTCCACTTCTTCCCATCGCTTATGTCCCGGGTTTTCCACGGCTTGGTCTTCACTCCGTAGTCTCGGACGACTTGCTCTGGAACTTGCGTGGTTGCTTGAACGGCAATGAATACCGTCGGCTTGTTGGTTGCGTAGATGTCTATTTCCATTATTTCTTCCTCTTGGGTTATCGGCAGGATGAATTTCCTACCTCCCGTATTTAGCGTTCTCGCAGGAGCACGAACTTAATGAAAATCCCGGCTCCTGGCGTCAAGGCCGCCCAGCAGCTCCGTCAGGTCGTGCAGCCGGCTGGCGATCAGGTTCCCGACGCCATCGACCATCTCCCATTTCCCATCCACCGCCAGCAGCCGTGAGCCGAGCAGCTCCTTGCGCTGCCGATTGCCCAGATCCGGCCAGACGATGACCTGAATGACGCCGCTTTCGTCTTCCAGCGTGATGAAGGTGGTGCCGCTGGCCGTCGCTGGCCGCTGGCGCAGGCTGACGATCCCGGCCATGCGCACCCGGGATCCCGACCGGCGCTTCCAAACCTCCTGGCTCCCCAGGCACCGCCGCTGGCTGAGGCTCTCCCGGATGAGTGCCATCGGGTGCTTTCCGAGCGTCAGCCCGAGCGTGCCGTAATCGGCCAGCAGGTCTTCGCCCTCGGTGGGCTGTGGCAATGCCACGCTGTCCTCAACCGGACTTGAATCGAGTAGCGGCATCTGTCCTTCCACGCCGGCAACGGACCACCTCGCAGCGTTGCGGTGCCCCGCCAATGCCTTCAACGCACCGGCTTCGACCAGGAGGCTGCGTTCCCGGCCATTGAGCTCTGCGCGGTGGCACAGGTCTTCGGCCGACTGGAAGGCGCCTCGCGCCCGCGCGAGTTCGATCCGCTTCCCGGTAGCTTCGGAAAGCCCGCGCACCTCGCGCAGACCTAGGCGGATCGCTGGCTGCCTGCTCTGGTCTTCCCAGTCTTCCAGCGTGTTATCCCATTGGCTCATCAACACATCGACTGGAAGAACCTCAACGCCTTTGCGCCGCGCGTCCTGCGTGAGCTGGCTGGTGGAATAAAAACCCATCGGCTGGGAGTTCAGAAGCGCACACGTGAAGGCCGCCTGCTCGTGGCATTTAAGCCAGCAGCTGGCGTAGGTCAACAAAGCGAAACTCGCCGCATGGCTCTCGGGGAATCCGTAGCCGGAAAACCCCATGATTTGCTGGAACGTTTCCTCGGCGTAGGCGGGCGTGTAGCCGCGGCCCACCATGCCGGTGATGATCTTTTCCTTATGGTGATCCATGTTCCCATGTCGCTTCCATGCCGCCATCGAGCGGCGCAGCTGGTCGGCTTCGCCGGCGTTGTAGCCGGCGGCAATCATCGCAACGCGCATGACCTGTTCCTGGAACAGTGGCACGCCAAGTGTGCGCTCGTAGATCGCCTTGATCTCCTCGCTAGGATAGGTCGGCTCTTCCCTGCCCTGCCGCCGTTGCAAGAAAGGATGCACCATCTTTCCCTGGATCGGACCCGGGCGAATGATCGCCACTTCAATGACGAGGTCGTAAAAGCACTTGGGCTTCATCCGCGGCAGGAACGACATCTGCGCGCGGCTTTCGATCTGGAACACGCCAACCGTATCGGCCTTGCCGATCATGTCGTAAGTGGCCGGGTCTTCGGCCGGGATCGTGGCGGGTGAGAGATCCAAGTTCCGATAGGTACGCAGCAGATCGAGCGTCTTTCGGATCGCCGTCAACATCCCAAGAGCCAGGCAGTCGACTTTCAAAAGACCCAGGCTATCAAGATCATCCTTATCCCACTGGATGATGGTGCGATCGGGCATGGCCGCGTTCTCAACCGGCACCAAGGTCGAAAGCGGCGCATCGGAAATGACAAAACCGCCCACATGTTGGGACAAATGGCGGGGGTGATTGATGAGCTCGGCGGTGAGCGCGATCACCCGCCGCATCAGGGGCGTGGTGGGATCGACCCCTGCTTCTTCCAGTTTGTCCTCGACGGGCTCCTCCCCGCTCCACCAGCCAAAGCAATCCGATAGCACTTGGACTTGGTCTTCGGCCATCCCGAGCGACTTGGCCACATCTCGCACCGCCGATTTCCCGCGATAGCAGGTGACGGTGGCGGCCAAGGCCGCGCGATCCCGGCCATAGCGCGAATAGACATACTGGATGACTTCCTCCCGCCGCTCGTGCTCGAAGTCGATATCGATGTCTGGTGGCTCGTTCCGCTCCTTGCTGATGAAGCGCTCCATCAGCATGTTCATGCGCATCGGATCGACTTCCGTGACGCCCAACGCGAAACACACCGCCGAGTTAGCCGCCGATCCGCGACCCTGGCAGAGGATGCCCTGGCTTCTGGCGAAACGGACGATGTCGTAAACGGTGAGGAAGTAGGACTCGTACTCGAGCTCGCGGATCAGATTGAGCTCATGCTCGATCTGGGCGCGGACTTTGTCGGTAATGCCCTTCGGCCACCTCCAACCAATGCCCTCTTCGGTCAGGTGCCGCAACCACGATTGCGCGGTATGCCCATCTGGCACGACTTCGGACGGGTACCGGTATTTCAGCTCGGTGAGAGAAAACGTGCAGCGCCGGGCGATCTGCAATGTCTCGGCCATCAACGCTTTCGGGTAGATCGCTGACAGTGCCGGGATGGTGCGCAGGTGCCGCTCGCCATTGCGGAATAGATGCTTGCCAGCCTGAGCCACAGTGGTGTTGTGGCGGATGGCCGTCATGACGTCCTGCAGCGCGCGGCGCTTTCGGATGTCCATGTGTACATCCCCTGCCGCGACCATGGGGATTTGAAGCTTCGCGGCAGCCTCATCCAGCGCCTCGAAGCGCTTGCTATCTCGTCGATCGTGATGCAGTTCCACCGCCAACCACGAGCGATCGGGAAAGCACTGGCGCAGAAATTCCCCTTGCCCAAGATCGATCTTCGACCCGGGGATCCACAGCGCGAGCGTCCCAGGCAACCCGCTGGCAAGGTCGTCGCGCGTGAGATGGTATTCGCCCTTCTCCGCCGAGCGCCGACCCTTGGTGATCAGTGCGCAGACCTGTTCGTAGCCTTGTCTGTCTTGCACCAAGAGCACGATTTTCAGGCCATCGGCCAGGAGAACCTCAGTCCCGGCAATTAGGCGCACTCCGAAGTCGGATGCTGCCTCATGCGCCCGCACGATCCCGGCCATGGAGCATTCGTCGGTGATGGCCAAGGCCTCGTAGCCGCATTGGGCGGCACGCTTGAAAAGCTGCTTGGCGCTCGCCGCACCCCGCTGGAATGAGAAATCGCTCAAGCAGTGAAGTTCGGCGTAGCTCACGCGAACCACCCGTGCAGCATCCAGTTGCCCTGCTCGCCGACGGGGGCGAATGCCCAGGCATGCTGCCCGCGCGAAGTGCGCAGGATGTAGTAGTCCCGCCTCGCATCCGCTCCATCCCACCAACCCGTTTCCAGTCGTTCTGGGCCATCGACGATTTTCAGATCCGGATCGATGAGCGGCACCGGCCGTGGCAAAAGCCAGGTCGGCCGCGTTGGGCGATCGAGGCTCATGCTTGCGCGCATAACGGAGGCGCGTTCCCACGCGCGCTCCGGCCTGGGATCATTCGATGGTGCGATCTGGTATACCGCGTTGGGCCCCAGCCGTGCACGAAGGCGTTCGCGTAGTTGCTCCCAGGGCTCCGCGTTGGCGGGTCGCTCATCGAAGAGATCCCGCCCCTCGGGAACGAAGGTGGGCAAGTTCTTCGCAACCAGGCGCAAGCCCACGATCGCCTTGGGGATGGAAGTGCGTTCCAGGCAGCCCTTGGTGAGTTCAAACAGCACGCCCGCATCGCGCTCGGCCGACAACAACCCAACCTCGACGATGGTCGATGGTAATCCCTCGTGTTTCAGATGCAGTGCGAATTGCTGGACGCCGCCATCGCGCCCGGACAGATAAGCAGCCAAGTCTGCCGTCATGCGCCGCACGGGAAAGAGAAGGGCCTGGTGCTGCTCGACCTCGTATGAAAGCTCCACGCGCATGTCGAAGTTGTCGGGCGGTGCGTAAAACTCCAAGAGCTCCGGCGCATCGCCACGCATGCGGTCCAAGGTGTCGAGCAAGTCTTCGCCAAAGCGCCGGCGCAGGCTTGCCCGGGGCAATTCGAAGACTTGGCGAAGGTGCCGCACGCCCATGATGCGTAGGCGCTCTCCACAGTCGGCCGGCAGGCACGCACGACGCACGGGCACGCGAGCAAGCATGTGGTGGAGCTGCTCGACAGTGGTCACGCCCAGGTCATCCCGCACGCCCGCGAGCACGCGTGCTCCCAGAGGTGTGGGCGCCAAGGCGATGGAGTNCCGGAAGCCCAGCGCTTTGAGTTCTTCGCGAAGCCGCGCTTGCAGTACCGGCCACTGGCCCATGATCGAGAAACTCCGACCTACCTCAAGCACGATCGATTTCGGCCAGCCCATGAAGACCTGCGAGGAGAACCGGTAGGCCCAGGCAGCGAGGAACCGTTGCCAACGCANCTCGTCGGTCGGGTCCTCGGCGATCGCTGCGAACTTCGGGCAGATGGCTTGCGCGGCGACCAGTCGCTGCCCGCGCTTCAATCCCAGCTGTGCTGCAGCGCCATTGACCGCAACGAGCTCGCGCCGCTGCATCGGGCCGCCAATTAGCGCCAGCGGTTCCTCAGGTGTGGGGTGGCGCCGAAGGACGCAATCGATCCCCAGATGGGGCAGATGAATGCAGGCCCAGAGCACGGCGCGGCATCAATGGCTGACGGGAAGTGGGAAAGCGCGCGCTGGCGCGGGACCGCCTCGACATTTGCGCACATGAACGGCCCGATCGACTGTGATTTCCAGGCGCAGTGCCGCGGGTGAGGCTTGTTCGGCGTGGCGCGTATCGCGAAGCGCAATCCCTAGCGCCTGACCGGTGTCAGCGGCCAACTGCAGTCTACGCAGTGCGTGATGGTCGACTTTCTGCGGCCAGCCCAGCACGGCCGCGCAGGTGCCTGAGCGCAGGCATTGCTCGAAGGCCCACAACGCATTCTTCGGTTCGGCGTCCACGATGTGTAGGTACCGAAGATCTATCCCGCGCGATTGCAGCGCGGGTGCATAAGGAATGTAGGGCGGAGCNACCAACACTACGATTTGCTTGGTTTGCGTCAGCCGCGACAGCGTGGGCACTAGCAATTCCAACTCGCCAATGCCATCGGAAGGCAGCAGCACTTCGCTTAACGCGTGCTCCGGCCAGCCGCCCAATGGAAGCGCTGCATCGAGCGCAGCGTGCCCGGTGGGCTGCGCGCTTGGCGGCGGCGCAACAGGCTGCCCGCGCCAGACGGTGCGTGCCGACAGTAATTGATCGATGGCTAAGACCTGCCCCATCACACCACCCGGATGAGGCCGCAATAAAGGCCCAAGATCTCGAAGTCTTCCGTGGGATCGGGCTCAATGGGTGGGAACGCACGATTGCAAGACATGAGCCGCACGCCCCTGCCCCGGCGTTCCAATCGCTTGACCGTGATGGCCTCCCCGCCCAGTCGCGCGATCACGATCTGGCCGTGATCTGCCGTGCGCACCGGGTGCACGCCAATCAGGTCGCCATCGAGGATGCCGGCATCGATCATGGATTGGCCCTGCACCCGCAGCAGGTATTTTGGCTTGGGCTTGAATAGGCCCCGCCCGACCGTGATGCCGCGTTCGATATGCGCTTCCTGATAGATCGGCTCGCCTGCGGCCACGATGCCGACCAGCGGGATTTCAACAGTATCAGCGGGTTTTGCCTCCCCGCGCAGGCGGATGCCGCGCGCGCCGCCCGTGAGCGTCAGGTAGCCCTTCTCTTCCAAAGACGCCAGGTGCTTGGCCACGCCATTTGGACTGGCCAGGTGAAAGTAGGCGGCGATTGCCAAGATCGTCGGCGGCCGCTGCTCGCGCGCCACTTCTCGCTGGATGAACGAGAGGATAGCTTGCTGGCGGGGGGTCAGGTCGTCGGTCATGGTGTAAATTCTTACACCCATCGGGTGAGCAGCGCCAACACGAGTCAGCACCCACTCGGTCTCACCGACGGCGACTGCCGGCGCATCAACCATTTAGACAGGGCTCTTGAAGCCCTAGAAAATGACTATTCACAAATCAGCGGCCTCTCCGACCGCTGATTTGCGCAAAACCTAGTCGCAACACCCAGGCTCGTGCGACCGGGAATAAATACGGAGAAGGTCCTGCGCCTTGTCCAACAGGCAGGTGGGCTAAGGTTCCCCAGAACACACGATGTTGCGGGAGAAAATGATGTCCGGGCCAGGAAATATGCCAAGTGGCGCCACCGAAGAAGGCGAGGGTGCCGCACAGCATCGAAAGACCTGGAAAGCCTTGATGATCGAAGCTTACGGACGCTTTCATGTGGTGCTTGAGGACGAGCGCATAACGCATCCCGGGCTAACCGAATATGCCATTGTCGATCGCGTCAATAGCGCCCGCGGAACCTTCGCTTGGTGGTGGGGAGCGGCAGGAGAGATCCGAGAAACAATAAATTCGATAAACGCATGGAGCGTGCGTCTACACGAATGGGGCGCCTGGAACGAGGTGATCAGGAGTTATGACGCGGAAGAGGATCGATGGGATGTCCTCAATCACTTCGTGGAACCAATTGCTTTCTTTTGCATGCTGCAGCCAAGTAGTTTCGCCGATAGGCTGGCGCTGAACTCCGAAACACTTCTCCACCAAGCCAACCAAAGCTTGTTCCCAGAGGAGCCAGATCGCCTGGACCAAGATGCCACAGCCGGCCGGCCGCTTCGCAGATCCGATCGGCGCAAGCAACTCGTTAAGCTAGGCCAGCGATGGGCCTACTTTGGAGAATTCCAGCAGGCGCTGCATGCACTCGATGGCGCGGACTACCGACACGTAACACGCAACTACCGCGACCTGGCCTCCCATTCATTCTCGCCACGCCTCATGCTGGGACACGTGCAACGCGCGCTCCGCACTTACGGGCCCCTACAAGACTTAATGAAACAGCCTAACGGAAGCTACCAACACGTCGATCATCCAACTAAGAAATCCGTCAGCTACGCAATGGTCAGCTTGGAGCCACTTGCGCTCGAAGAGACATTTGCCGCCAACTTCGCTGAATTTCAAAGGGCGCATCACGCAATGAAGTGCTTCATTGCACTAGTTGGTGCAATGTGCGAACGAATGCAACAACAAGTGCTAAAGCCCTNACGCAGGGCGCCAAGGTTGGGCTTTCCCGGCCAGATGCGTCNGAGCATTCGAGACTCCTAAACCGCACGGACCTCGAGCTCCTTCACGAATCCACTAACCGCGGTTCTCTTGTGGATAGCGAGGGCTGGATGAATGCGCACTTCGCCCAAGCCATCAGTCACTGGTTGCAAGACCCGCAGGTAAACCAATCGGTCAATAAAGGTGTTGATGGGCTTATAGAAGTCAGGAATCTGCCGGTTCTCAAGTTCCGTAAAGGCCCAAAACGAGATGCGATACTTTCGAAATCCCGCGTTCCGCGCTCGGGCTCGAGCGCGATATTGCGCCAAGAACAATGCATAGAGCACTTCCTCTCGCCCGAACTCCTGCATGACCCATCGGGCAACATCACGTTTATTGAACTGCTGCCCTGCTCGCTGGTGTAGGACAAAGTGTTNATAGCATGCAGCCTGCCAGAGGCTCGGATGTGCGGTGTAGATCCAAGCATTAGTGTCGCAATAGCGCAGCGCTTCCTGCACCTTTGGGTATGGCACCTCGGCAATGAGTTGTTCTGCCAACGGCCCATCACGCTCGAGAAATTCCTCTAGCAGGCCATCAATTCGTGGGACAGAGACCAGCGCGGGGAGCGCTTCGAGCTCTCGGGCGTAGCGCTCCCGTTCTCGCTGCCGGAAGCGTTCCCGATTTGCCTGGCGTTCGGCCAAATGCGCGCGCGTTTGCTCGGCGGCTTGCTGCTGGACAAGACGGAACTCTTCTTGGCGGTGGCGTTCCTGGAGGATCTCCTGATTACGGAGGGCCACACGCGCCTTGAGGTCGGCAAAGGACGTTCGCCAGGCTTCCGTGGCCTCCGGACAAGAGAGCCACACTCGATTGGAGGCGTCGAAGAGCACAGCCTGGACCAGCTGTTCCTCGTCTTGCAGTACGCCGGGGTCGAGTTTCGAGAGGTCGATTTCCAGCAGACGTCTGCCCTCGGCCTGAATGCGGCGGCGCTTGAGAGGGTCGACAGCATGAGTGACCCGAATCTCCACCAGGAGTTCTCCCTCGGCGTCAGAGGCAATCGCATCGGGGGTGTAGTCCCCTTGTGACACCTCGAGCCGGACCTCGGTCAAGGACACATTGCGTGCCGGAGACTCCACGCGTTCCCCTGGCCACCATCGCCCTTCGAGATCGGCCAGGGCTGGCGGATTGGGCATGTCCTGCTCGCCGTCCCAGAGCGGCAAGAGCAGGGCTCGGTGTTCCTCGAGGAGCTCCTTAGCCTTCTTGTGGAGCGCGGTCTCATAGCCGGCCCGGCAATCGGTCGCGGTCTGGTGCGCGAAGTGTGGCCGGCGCTCCTCGCTGCCGGCGGCCTTGGCGATCAGTGGGGCCAGACAGGCCGGGCAGATGCATCCGCACAGGCGTCCTGCGGGGACCTGCTTGGGTCCCCACATCCGACCGTCCTTGAGTCCGAACGGGACTTTGAGCGCCCCGAGCCGGGTGGATTCCTTACCGCCCTGAAACTGAGGGCGATCGAGCGAGTCTTGGCGCATGCCCACTTTCCTTTCAGACTGATGGAAAGGACAGCGTGGGAAGCCGCCATGGACGCAAACAGCCCGAAACCTCCAGAAACCGGTTTTGATCGGATTGAGGCGATTCAAGTGTTGCGGGATTGGCTGGATCGAGAAGGCGGCAATCAGCGCATTCCTCAAGTCCTCGACCTACTTGCGGAGCACACGGCCAAGGCCTGGGCGAATAGCCAAGCGTCTCCCAGTGTCGATCCCGACACCCTGCGGCAATTTCATGCGGCCGTGCATGGTGGGCGCATCCCGGCGGCTCCCGCTTCAAAATGGCTGTCGAGCCGCGACGTGCAAACCTGGTGGGACGCGCGACACGATTCCCGCGATCAATTCTTCCGGGCCGCAGGGATCTATGCAATGCCGACACTGACCCTCATTCCCGGCGGCGGACGTGGAAACCCCACCCTGTATCGGCTCGAGTTCATACCAATGGCTTCTGCCGAGTTGGCCGCGCATGGCGGCCAACCTCACCCTGTAAATCCCGCTCAGCCAGCGGTAATCCGCTACGAAGTGCAGCCGGCCAAGGCCGCTTGGTGGTTGCAACCGATCATCGGCGACAGGCCATTTCGCATGCGCAGCGCGCGGGGCTATTGCCTTATCGGGTTGGTCCTTCTTGAAGGTTTCGTGCTTCTCGTGGGCTGGGGCCTACTTCTTCTGATCTTTCGGAGTGCGCGCCCAGTTCAGATCAGGGACCTAGGACTGTTGTTGACGCTCTTGGCAGTGACATGGACGTGGTGGCATTTCATGCAGCCGCTCATCCGATTGCCTGTCGATCGCGTCACGGTTGCAAACGATCTTCTCCTAGGTTGGTCGCAGATGAACGGACAATTTCGGCTCACGCGCGATGCCAGAAGCAAGGTGGCAGGAGGGTGGTTTCAGCTTGTACGGCACTCGGGCACCTGCCTTCTATGCGCAGGTGAGGTCGAGATTTCAGGAGGAGGACAGACCTGCCCGGGACGATTGGTGGGCCGGTGTAGCGACAGCCCAATAGGGCATGTTTTTAGCTTTGATCCTCTAATGCTGTCAGGACACCTTCTTCGCGACGACAACTCATGAAATTGGCAGCAACTCACAGACTGCCCTTCCTTATTCGACCACAAGAAGCCCGCTGAACTCGATACGCAAATTCGGTAATCACAATCACATCGGCCACGAATCCCCTGCGGAATGTCCGAGGCAGGAATCGATGCACGGTTCATGTCAAGAATGACTCATCGCGGCGCAAGCTATCGCATCAAGAACATAGGGCTATTTGGCATTTACATCCCCTGTCTGCGCAATTTTTCTCATGATGTCTTTCTGATATGTAAACCAGGCGACTAGGCAAGATTTGTCGCGGCAATTCTTCTCGCGATAGTTCCATTGCTTGCGTGCCCGATCTGTAAGTGCAACCGGGTCTGCCACAGTAGTCTTAGCCCGCTGATAAATTAGAGCCAATTCACGGTCATCATCTGCAAGCTCGGGATCATGGCAAATCAGGTACTCAGGAATAGACTCTGCCCTGGCACAATCAAAGCTTGCTTGATACGTATCATCGTCTGTGCGCTCGCTTGAGGTGTTGGGGCTCGGAAAGACTCCATCTCTCAAAAGCTTCGATGCAATAGACACGTCAGTCGTATCGCCAGCAGCGGACGCTTTTTCACTCGCCGCATCTGCTGCATCTGCTGCTGCCTCCGCAGCGGCTGCAGCACCATCAGCCTCGTCGGTATCTGGGGTGACAGCCGCCATATCGGCCGAGGTAGCGGCTGCATCTGCCGCTTGTGCCGCCGCGTCTGCGGATGCCTGCGCTGCGTCTGCAGCGGCCTGGTCGCCAGTTTGAATGGCCGTCGAAGAGTCCTGCTCGCCGCCCAACATTCGGTCTCTGCCTTCCAGTTCTAGCTGATTTTGTATCTGATTGGCTTCATTCTCGATGGGCGCCAACATCCCTTCTCTATATCTGAAATGGCTGCAGCGACTGTTGTAATCCTCCACCATGGCATTAAAGATATCGACAGACGCTTGGTTGTAGTTGTTGACGACTTTGCCGGCGGCCTGGATACGTCGATCCTCGTAAACGCAATAGCGAATTTGATCACGTGTCAGCACAAGCCCGTCACCAACCGGCGGCATCGTAATCGTCGGTCCGGGCGGGCGCTCAGTCGCGGGCTGCTCGGACACCATGGGCGAGTAGTTCGCGCCAGTCGATGGGGTGTAAATATTGTTCGAAGAAGATTGGGTACCAACCCACACGAAAAATAAAATAACAGCCCCCAAGATGCCGAAGCCAATTACCCAGCCACGCAAAGGCGAGGCTGCTGTTTGGCTCCGGGTTGGCGGCGGTGGCTGGGCTGCCTTCTGAGAGTTCGATTCTTGCCACGCCGGCGGCAATACAGGTTGTTTCTCCTTGCGCTCTGGAAGTGCTGCGGACTGAGGCGCTTTTGAGCCCAATGACTGCAGCCCCTTAAACCCCTTCCCTTGCTCCTTGTTCTCAGGATCGCTCATTTCAGCCCCCTAAGATCTCACTCAACTTGTGAGCTTTTCCTTCCCAGATTTTGTCGATTGCAAAATCAAAGATATGGACGTTCCAGCTGTCCTTGTAACTAAACGAAATTGTGAATTTCTCGTCGAGCTTCCCATAGAAGTTCAGAAACCCATTGTAAGCATTCTTGCTAACGTCAAGCCAGGTAAAAAACTTCGTCTCGTCTTCCCTCAAGAAGCGACTACGCCTTAGCACTAGCCCTTCGTTGGACACTTCTACGCCTGCGATTGTCACCTTGCGCCCTTTGCTCCAATCGTCCATCCAACCCAACAGGATACGAATGCAAACCGCCCGCCACGCTCGCTGAATAATGCTTTCGTATTGGTGCTGATTTGGCTGTAACAGCACAGACGACGTCTTGGTGCAATACCCGAAGTAGTAATCAGTTCCTGTAGGAATGCCATTCGTCGACTTCTTGACCGCCCCCCATCGAACACCCGTGATCTGATTGAGTGGAATTAGCGATCCCTTATAGTCAAAACCATCTGGTGAAATGCGGAACTTGTCTTTGAAAATCAGCCCGAACTCAGTGCTGAAGCTGATATCCCTGGCGAATTCCGCCTCACTTTCAGCTTCGTTCTTCTGCCGTTCAGCGCGCTCGATCGCAATGTCATCCAGCGCCTCAATGTCTTCTTCGACCTTGTCGCTTACTGCGGCAACTTCGGAGAACAGCTCTTGGATCGCTTCACTCATGAGCTTGGCGTCGTCGAGATAGTCATGCTTATTAAAGAGATGAATCCCAAGGCCCCGCGCGGTGAAGGCCAAATCATGACTTTCATCGTGTGTCAGGCCCCGACTCTTGTAAGCCAGCTGTATGGGTTGAGCCACCTGATCCCACATCCGCAAAGCACCGATGATTTCGTTGACGCTTGCACGGACCTGCTTTTCCGAAATGTGTTGGTCAGCTGCTGTTCTTGCCTTTCCGATTAATTCCTTGATCCTGCCTGCTTCTTCAGCAAGGAAGCTGCTCGCCTTCAACTCGTAGCTATCAATCAAAGCATCAATCAGACGACACCCAGCATCCTCACCTTGGTTGGTGCTATCGGAGACCAGTGTTTCATAGACCTCCACCATCTCCATAGTGGGCAGACCTTCTAGGAGCGCGGTCGCAGTGCGCTCATAATGCTTTAAGCGCTCACTGATCTCTGCTTCCACCAGCGACGGATCGGTAACAGTCGGCAATCCTGCGGCTAGACGGTCTTCGTTGATCGCCTGCAGAACGTCATCGACGTCGATGTTCTCGATGTGACATGCAAGCGTTTCGATGCCTTCCTGGAGCTCCGTCGGACCACGCTTGGCATGCGTTTCCAAGGTTTCAACGAGAAAGTTTGCGCAGCTCAAAGCATTGAAGCCGCTCAACGCAGGGAAGCCACCCTGGGCAATGTGTTCTAACGTGAGAGTGATCCTCTTGGGGCTCAATCCCGGAAACCAAGCCACCTCAGCTTCAAGACGCGTACGCGGGTTGGAGAGCACATTGCGTGCGTTGACGGCTGCATCATGGTCACCATGCAGGGCAGCTTCATCTGCAAGCTCGTTCAGGCGGGCTTTTCGGTCCCTGGTCGATGCTTTGAGCACTGCAAACGGGTTCTCGTTGGCAATCATCAGACGAAACCTATCTTGCGAGGCTTGGGCTCGGTGGGTACTCGCGATGGCGACGCGTCCAGAGCCGCCTTGATGTGGACGGCACCTACCCTGCTTGCACTGGATCTGGCGGCCAACCGGCAGGCCTCACGAATGATGAAGCCTACGTCGGACAGGGGCCGCCCCGCCAACGCTTTGGCCATCGCCGCAATGTCGACGTCACCCTCCATGGGGGTGTCCGCCAGCTTGGCGGTCAACAGGGAATGCACCTCGATTTCGCTCGGCATACCGACTTCAAGGATGTGATCGAACCGCCCGCGCCGCACAACGGCTGGATCCAAGCTGTCCAGGCGATTGGTCATGCCGATGACTAATACCTTGTTTTCGGCGGCTTTAGGAATGCTGCGCAAGAATTCCGCCACCTCTTCAACGCGATGTTGGCCCCCGGCAGAACTATCGCGAGCCGCAAGAAATGCATCAATTTCGTCAATCACTACCACCGCAGGCGACACCTTCGCCGCTTGCTCAAAGGCCTCGGCGATCTTCTTGCCCGTTTCGTGGATAAACGGACTGCCGATGCTTCCCGAGTCGATCGCGAAAAACGGCCAGTCCAGGTGTTCGACTAATCTCTCGACCGCAAAGGTCTTACCGCAGCCCGGAGGTCCATGTAGGAGAACGGCACCTGGGAACGTAATACCCAATGCCTTGTAGCGCTCTTCATTCCGAATGAGATCGATGATCTGCTCATTGAAAAATGCTTCGAGAACGGGGCGACCCGGCAAACTGAACTCGCCTAACGGTTGCTCTCCAGCGGAAATGGGCTTGCTGACGCGTTGCTGTGGCTTTGGGCCATCAGAAGTTGCTTCTGCGGTCGTCTCGGCTTCGAGTTCGGAGAGGTTCAAGGTCGCGGTCAACTGGCTCAGTTGCCGCGTCTTTAACCATGGGGCCAGCGAGCGCATCCGACGGCTCGACAGCATCGAGACATTCACGCCGCCTGTGATCCAGAAGCCAACGATGGTCGCGTCGTCTGTCTTGGGAGCAGGCGTATAGCAAGGCAACACGCGAGACAAGCGCTCGACATAGATCGCATCGTGAAATCCAGCGTCCGGAAGGAGCTTGCGCGTCTCGGCTACGGCCGCCACAAACGCCTGGCAATCCGTGAAGTCGTCTGGCGTTTCCGCATCGTCCACGGGCTCCAAACGATATCGCCGCCCACCCAACACCAGTACGTAGCGCTGGCTGCCGTAGGAGAACGCATCCTGCTCGGTGCCCGTCAGCAACCCATCATCGAGCCATTGGTCGGCAAGGTCAGCATCAGCAACAAGCACTCGTCCGGTGTTTGACGTGTCATAAATCTGCCAGCGAGCCTCTGCAAGCAGGCACCGCTGCAAGACCGTGCCGCCCTTGGGAGAAAACCCACGCGGAAGCCAGGGATCAATCGCCACGGCATCACGCGGCGATGATATTGGCGTTTTCGGACATTCCATTGTCCCCGCCGAGGTGAATGCGAACAGCCCCCATCATCGACACGACCTCACGGAGCTTCTGCATGTCGTCGTCTTCTGCAGCCTTCTGGCCCAATGCCACCAATTGCTTAAACTGTGCGTGGTCCTGATAAAGATGGGAAGATTTGGCCAGCCATTGGAACCTGGCCACTACAAACGAATCCTGACGCCAGAGAATGTCGAAGTTCTTGCCGCGTAGATCGTCCAAGTAGTTCTCAAATGAAGAGTCGTTGAGTTCAATGGCGCGCCTGGCGCTACGCACGGCATTGTCGAATTGTGTTTCTTCGGACGGCTTAGCGTGTTGACGCACATGTTCTTCGAAAAACTCAACGACACTCTCCAATTCCATCTGCCGAATCGTCTTAAGATTGGCCTCACGGACCTTGGAAATCAGCCGTTTCGCTTCAAGCACTCGATCCATGGCCTCCTTCGATTGCTCTGGGTTCCCATCCTCGGCGCTGGCAGCCAATGCTTGGTCCAGCTTTTCGCGGGCCCGATCAATTTGCGGGTCATCAACCCGCTCCGACATGTTGTCCAGGCGTGATAGCTGCCGTTCTGCCTCTTCGTGCACTTGCTGACTTGCGGCCGAGTAATCGATACCGCCTTCTTGCCGTGAGTACAGATTGTGGCCGGATTTAAATGACCCTTCCACGGAAGGCACGGTGACATCCAATGTGACATTGCCTGAATCACTGACCTCAAACTCGCAAATGAGCTCAGCCCCCTTGACGATGACACCCTGCTCAAGATCATTACCCTTGATCTTCAGGCAGCCAATTGGTCTGTTGTCGAAGACGGGCGACCTAATTTCGCCTTCCCACAAATTGAATTCCAAACTGTTCTGTGAGCCGGCTTTGAGCATCTCGCCAGCCTGAAATTTCATCGTGCCCTTCTTCGGCAACGGGTCGCCAGCCCTCACAAGCCACACCATAACTGGCTGACCGCCGGCTTTTTCCAACGCAGCAATGCCGATTGAATGTGAGGCCGGAATCGAGTCGATGGTCGCTGCCGTGCGTGAAATGGCGATGCGATCATTTTCGAGCGCAATCGGTGCGCCGCTCGGATCGATTACGAACACCTTGAATTCGTTTTCGCCCAGCTTCGACAGGGTCAGTTCGACAGAAGCACCGTCTTTGAGCGTTTGCCGACCTGAACTCCAACCCGTCTCCAAGCTGTCGACTTGAAACTCGCTACCAGCGGCTATCGTCCCTTGGACCTTCACCATCAGCCTTGATTTGATGTCGGGCGTGCGTGCGATGTAATTGAAGCTCATCGCGAGCGCTGACCCTGCTGAAATCGAGCCGCGAGTTGCCTTTCGACCCTTGCGCTGCGAGCTCCAGTCGACCGATTCCGCAAAGATCGCTGCTCCCTCAGCCACCGCGATCATTGGATTTACATCAAGAGCCCCCGGCAAGCCAAGCTCGAACGCAACCTTGTCGCGCACTGTCTTATATTGGGTCGGCCCACCAACGAAGACAATGCGATCCACATCCTGGGAGCTCAGCTGCGCCTTAGTCATGGTTTCACGCACAGACTCAATCGAGTCCTTGAGTTTGTCCTCGATTAGTCTGTCCACCTGCTCCTTAGTCAGAGGAATGTCTAGGTAAATGTCAGCACCATTTTGGTCCTGCACTCCGACCTCCACCTCAGACAAACTAATAATGGCTTCGCCGCGAGAAGACAGTTCAATTTTGGCCTTCTCTGCAGCCCAATCCAATTTGGCAAACAGCTTGCGATATGCTGGGCTGGTCGGGGCGTCCCCTGGCAGGTCGAAGTTCTTTTCCAGCCACGGGCGGACGATATTGGCCACAATGGCACGATCCCAATCGCGCCCGCCACACATCTCGATGCCGCCATGGGCCAGCAGACTGACGCGCCCGTCCAGACCTTCGGCAATGGCTACATCGAGCGTGCCGCCGCCCAAGTCAAAAATAATAAAAGTGCCGTTGGAGGACCGCGCACGCATAACACTCATCACCGCGGCAACGGGCTCTTGCATCAAGGTGACGGCACCAATGCCCGCCATTTCTGCGGCCTGCAAGGTGGCGTCCTTTTGCATTTGGTTAAACGCCGCCGGAACCGTGATGACAGTGCCTTGGATCTGCGAGCGCTCTTCTTCAGGCACATAGGCGAACAGCGTTTTCAGGATCTCAGCCGAACACCATTCTGGGGTCACGGCATCTTGGCCGCTGATATTGATCGGCGTGGTGGTGCCCATCAGACGCTTGAACAAGGTGGCCGACTTACTGCGGTCCTGCGGCGCCAAGTCATACGCGCGCTGTCCAACATAGCGACCACGACGATCAAAATAAATCGCAGAAGGAGTGACGTCATTTTGCTCAGGACTTTTCCAGAGCCTGAAGTTTGATCCGTCCCAAGTCGCGATGGCGCTGTTAGTGGTGCCGAGGTCGATGCCTGCGTAGTAAGCCATTACAATTTCCTCAGCATCATGGTGCCCGTCCTAAGTACGCCTTCATTGCCCATCACGATGGGTTCCAGCATCTGGTCGACGAATAGCGTGTCGCCGTCTTGGAAGTCCTCAAGATTAAGCGGGCTTGCAGCCATGCCAGGCTCGAAGGACTGTCCTTCGATCGTCACGATCCGAGCGCCGGCCGCTTCAGCGGCACTCTCTATTCGTTTCTGGAAGAAGCGCATTTGATTGGCATATCGGGCTTGTTCCCCGGCATCCAATTTGGATATTACTCGCGTAAATAACCTGGCAAACTTCCAAGAGTCGACGGCCAAGTCAATTAAGGCCCACTCATGCGGTGATATCACCTTCTCAGAATCTGTCACCAGCTGCCCCCTTGTGGCATGACAACCTAACGTTGAACTAGCTACGCCCCCTTGATAGCAACGGCTTATGCTTTAAATGCGATCAGCTAAGTTTAGCCGAAGACTGAGCAACCTACCCTGTCGCCATTGATGCCAAGCGTTGGTAAGCTTCCTGGCTTCGTCCACTGCAATGTAGTTAAGTACTTTGTCCGGGCCAGATACGAAGCAGTTGAGCAAACAAATGTTCCGTGCGGGTCTGGATAGCTGCCTCGTTCCATTCGTCCGCCTCCTTCCCATGAAAGTAGCGAGTCAGGTTCATTTTCGAATACTTCAACAGCTCGGGCCGTTTGCTCGTCCACGCAGCATTTTGCAACGAGGAATTGAACCTGCCAGTGATCAAAGTCAGGTTGCCCAGGGTATTAAGCATGACACTCCTGCGGACCATGGCCTTTTGCTCGGTCATGGGATCCATCTTGGCCTCGTCTGGCAATGGCCAGTAGGTAAGCCATTCCTGTGGCATCACATGTTCAATCGTGAGATTGGCCGGCATTGCGACCGCTTCGCTCTTGCTGGACATGGAGTAGGCGTCCAAGGCTTCCAACACGGCTCGGACCTTTTTCTGCGCAAGCCGGCCATAAAGCTGTTGTTCGAAGATGGCGGCCAGCAAATCACCATCCGTTGGGAATTTCGCACTTTCGCCGGCGCCCTTTCCGAGGTGGCTGGCGACCGTCGCTGCCGACACCCCACCGGCCTTCTCAACAGCCTTAATGAGATCCACGAAGAGGCGGTTGTAGTTCTTGGGTGTGTAATTCGCAATCAGGCGCCGCATCAAAAAGCTTTCCAGTACCGCTAGTATCTTGTCGAACTCCTCTTGATTATCCGGCATCAAGATGGTGTGTGCGTAGAGCAAGAAAGGGTAAACAGTAGCGGTGTCCACGGCTTTCAATCGCCGCAGGAAGAGCGCCAACGCATCATGACCCTTGGGATCATAAAACGCCTCGAACACGTCTCCGAGCTTAGCTAAGTGGGCGATATGCTCTGCCGGCGACGTGGGCGGTGGAATCTTCGCTTCAGGATCCGTATCTACGTTCTCCACAAAGCTCTTGTAGGTATTGAACAGGTGGGTGGACTTCACCTCATCCCGCGTCATCATCGATAGGTAGTGGTTGATAAATAGGTCGATCCGAGGGCGAAAGATGCGGCCCTGATGGACTGGCTCACGCCAGAAACTGCTATCAAAGCGCTTCCAGTGCTTTGAATAGAGTCTTTCGACATCCTTCTCCGTCGCGCCTTCAACGCGTGCGGCTTTGCGGAAGAGGAAATTCTTGATCAGATCAGCGGGCAGCAGCTCGGTACCTCGCGCGTTGAGCGTCTCAAAGATCACCTGCGTTTCATCGCCACTGCTGAGATTGATCACGACCAGCTGCAGGCCGCTCTTCACTACTTGCCACAAGCTCTCGATGCGATCCTCGTTCGTTTTTCCTGCAAAGGCTTCGGCGTCGCTGTCATCATCGAGTTCGCCTGCAGTCCACTCAGACAACCGCTTACTGAAATACCGATAGGCGCCTACGATATTGCTTGCCCGTAGCTCCGAATCGCCCTTTAGTGCCATGTCTAACGCACCATCAGAGGCCGACTCATGTACTAGCTGAAACGCCGCTCGATCTGAGTTGGTTGGCAGGAGTTTGTATTTTTCTCCTTCGCTTTCGATTCGATCTTCATCGTTCTCGACAAGACCCTTGAAGCGCGCAGCATATTTGCTGGCATTGTTGGCCCCGCATAAGTTTCTGGCCGCGATCAGGAAGACTTGAAGCGTCGTGAAGCGCTGCTGTCCATCGATCACCAGGCGGGTCTCAATTGATCCGGCAGGGTGCGGCACCTGCTCAAGCACAATGGCGCCCAGGAAGTGAGGATGCGCCTTCCCGGTTCGAAGACGGCTATCCAGGAGCGATTGGATGTCCTCCCATAGCGGCTCCCAGTTCTCTTTCTCATCCCACACATAAGGCCGCTGGAATAGCGGCACTTGATAAAGAACATTGGGATCAAACAGCGCTTCGAGTTGTTTGGTAAAGGCGTCCATCTAGTCCCCTGAAGCAATAGATCCGACCGTCCTGTCTCATCACAGGAATCAGCTACTACGACTTGAATGGCTAATTGTCCATTGGTGCTTGCAAAGCTTGCACTGTAAGTAGTTCGTGGTATTGCTCACTCGCACCGCGACTTGTCTCTGACGACTGGTCGTTCCAGTGACATTGAAATTCTTATCTCGATGCGTGTCGGTGAAGGTCTTTGTTTCAAAATCCGTATAAGACTCGCGATCCTGGTCGAAGATTTCTCCTGCCCACCACTTTGTGCAATTGGGACAGCGGCGCACTGCTTTGTATAGCCATTGGAAAAAAGCAACGATAACGCCGAGCACTATGAAAGCGGCAATCGCAATACCCAGCCACGAAGTCTCCCCACCATCTGTCTTTTCGGGCCGGGCCTCCGCCGCTTGCTCGATAAACTCTGGAACGGGCTGGCCGACCTCACCGACGGGTAATTGATCGCTCGGCGCCTGGATGACTACAGGCTGCTCCACGGGCGCTGCATCGACTGGCTGTGCGGCAGCATCAGCGGCTTCCAGCTTCTCTGCGATGCGTTCGCGTGTTTGCTCTTGGGCATCTCGTTTCTTCTCTGCTTCTTGGGCCTCTGCCGCAAGCCTGGCGGCTTCGGTGTCGGTTAGGGGAGGAAGCGTGTTGACGAATGCTTGGAGTTCGGAAATTCGAACCTGATAGGAGGAAGTCAAACATGCTTCGTCTCCATTGCAGGTTTTTAAGGCCTTCCGAAATCGCTTTTGATCCGTCTTGAATGAGTCTTGGTAGGGCTGGACCCGCCGACCGAGCTCGCCCATCTGTTGGTCGAGCTGCATCAGGGCTGGGGTGGCACAGATCCTCTTCTCGGAAGCATTCATGAAGATCTGCGTGCAGCGCAATTCCTGCGCCTGAATTGCGCCCGTTGCAGGCAGCAAAGCAACTGTCCAAAGCCAAGCTTTGAGTTTCATATCGCCTCCCCCAAGCGATGTTGAAACATTTCAAACCAAATTCCCGCTTGAAATTTGCTACCGATTCGTTGCTACGGTTGCAAGCGGCTCTTGGACGCATCACCAGGCCCTAGCGTATTCTCAATTCCGCCTGCGTTGACGCTCACCGGGCCAGTCCCTGCGCCCGCCAACCCATCGAGGCGCTTTAGGTTATAGGAGATTCGAACTCCCGACACGGCGATACACCCGTCGGCGGACAGCTCACAGGCCCACTCCTGCCCGGGTGGCGTTTATCTAGATTTTCGTGGACGGCTGGCTTAGCCGCATTTTGTGAAAAATTTACGTTTGTGCTCATCAAATCGGTCCGGATTACAGACGCTGACCACGCGGGAGAACTAGGGAGCGGAAATCAAACTGCGACAAGTGAACGATGGTGATAGGCGAGGCGACGGCGGGATTACGCCACCGGGTGACGGCGGCCAAGACGAAAGGAGCAACGGGGGGCGGGTGCAAAGCTGACGCTCTTCGTGGATGTGGCTGCTGTAGACGTATGAGAACTGATTGCTCAGCAGAAGCATGTACCGGTTTGAAGGTTGAGCATCCTCAACTTTGCCGCGCCGCGTAGTTAGCCAAACTAACAGACATCTGCTCTACCCCTGATAAACATCCCAATCCCGTCTCATCCCGATGTCCGATATCGGCCA
>JGI24770J26754_10000370_pt1 | contig 31915 bp, 34 predicted proteins | sample LakOneMetagenome_FD_26754 | JGI IMG/M metagenome (IMG submission 26754) | reverse complement strand
CTCGAGCCGCAGCGACGGCCAGGGCGGCTGCTGAGCGTGCTGCTGCCGAACAGGCGGCTGCTGAGCGTGCTGCTGTCGAACAAGTGGCTGCTGAGCGTGCTGCTGTCGAACAAGTGGCTGCTGCCGAGGAATCATCGACACCGGCGCTGGGGCACGGCACACCGGAGTCCGTCGCCGCACTGCCGGAACGTGTGGTCCCGCCCGCTTCCGTGCCCGCGCCCCCGCTGATCCCGCTGGCTGTGGACACGGAGCTGGTGAGTGAACCGGTGGCCCAGCCCGTCGCACCGACGCAGAGTCGCCCCGTGGTTTCGGCCGCACCTGCAACACGGCTCGATGACCAGCCGGCACGGATCGTCCTGTCGGCAGTCGCGTTGGCGAAACGATTCGGTCGGAACACCGCTGTCCGGGGCGTTGATCTCTCGGTGCCGGCAGGCTCTTTCTACGGGATCGTCGGTCCCAACGGGGCGGGCAAGACGACGACCCTGTCGATGATCACCGGTTTGCTGCGACCGGATGGCGGCTCTGTTCAGGTGAACGGGATCGATGTGTGGGCGAACCCGCGCCAGGCCAAGGCCATCATCGGTGTGCTCCCGGACCGGCTCCGGCTTTTCGACCGTCTCACCGGTGCTCAGCTCCTGCATTACTCCGGCATCCTGCGCGGGCTCGACGCTGAGACAGTGCGCAGCCGCTCGGATGATTTGGTGGTGGCCTTCGGCCTCGAGGACGCGCTCAATCGCCTGGTTTCGGATTATTCAGCGGGAATGACGAAGAAGATCGCGCTCGCCTGCGCAATGATCCACTCGCCGCGGCTTCTCGTGCTCGACGAACCCTTCGAATCCATCGACCCGGTTTCTTCGGTCACCGTGATCGACATCCTGCGCCGCTACGTGGCGGGCGGTGGCACGGTTGTGCTCTCCAGCCATGGAATCGACATGGTCCAGCGGGTGTGCGACCACGTAGCCATCATCGTGCAGGGTCGGGTGTTGGCCGCCGGAACCATCGACGAGGTACGAGGCGAGCAGACTCTGGAAGAGCGGTTCGCAGAGTTGGCCGGCGAACGCCAGATCGGGGAGGGCATGGAGTGGTTGCACAATTTCTCCAACTGAAACTCCAGCTGCTCAGCAACACATTCAGCCGGAGCTCCCACCGGTTGCTCGGCGTGGTCGGTGGCGTGTTGTGCGTCATCATCGTTGCGGCGGCCGTGATGATCTCGCTTGTCGGCCTGCGCTCCCATAGCGATGTCGAGGAGACCCGGGACGTGCTCGTCGTTGTCGGGTCGATCGCGATCCTTGGATTCTTCCTGGTGCCGTTCATCCTGGGAACTGAAGACAGCATGGACCCGCGCAAATTCGCGCTACTGGGGCTGCCGGAACGAGAGCTGGCTTCCGGGCTGGTCCTGGCCGGCCTTCTCAGCGTCCCGGCGGTCGCCCTGACCTTTGTCCTTGTGGGCACGGTCGTGACCTGGTCGCTGAGTTTCCTGTCGGCAGTGATCGCTCTGCTCGCCGCTGGAGTGGTGCTCTTCACGGGAATACTGGCCTCTCGGGTGGGAATGGGGCTCGCGGCGCTGTTTCTGAGTACGCGTCGGTCACGGCAATTCGCGACCGCCGGCGGCGTGTTGCTGCTCCTGGTCAGTGCGCCTGTTGCGCTTCTGGCGTTGAACATCGACTGGGCCGGTGCCGATCCCGGACTACTGGCACGACTGTCCTCCGTTCTTGGATGGACCCCTCTCGGTGCTGCGTGGGCTGCACCCGGTGATGCGGCGACGGGGTTCTGGGAAGAGGCCCTGGTCAAGCTCCTGCTGGCCGGCACGACACTGGTTCTGCTCTGGCGGGGGTGGCACGCACTGGTGGTTCGGATGCTGGTGAGTCCCGGGCGGCCGCAGGTGCCGGTGCGCCAGCGCGCCGGCCTGGGTTGGTTTGAATTGCTGCCGAACAATCCGATCGGTGCGATCGCGGCTCGAAGCCTGACCTACTGGGGGCGGGACTCACGGTATTGGGTGTCCTTGGTGATGATTCCCCTCGTGCCGGTCATCGCCGTAGTGCCCCTCGCCATCGCCGGTGTTCCCGGACACTGGCTGGCCCTTGTTCCGGTTCCGCTGATGTGCGTTTTCCTGGGCTGGGCGGCCCATAACGATGTGGCGTACGACAGCACCGCGATCTGGCTCCATATCTCTTCGGGGACGCGCGGTTTCGCGGACCGGATCGGCAGGCTTATTCCCTCGCTTTCTGTGGGGATCCCGTTGATCGGGCTGGGATCCGTCGTGAGCGTGTTCTTCTTCAACGATTGGGCCGTCTTGCCATCGATGCTCGGCGTGAGCACCTGCATCTTCCTCACCGGACTCGGTGTCTCGAGCTACTCATCAGCACGCTATCCGTACGCCGTCACCAAGCCGGGAGACAGCCCGTTCTCCCAGCCGCAGGCATCCGAATCGAGTTCGGCGTACACCCAGACCCTGACGTTTCTGGGCCCGATCGTTGTTGCCCTCCCGGTCATTGCGCTCGCATTCCTGGGCCTGTCCGTCGGTTTCGTGTGGCATCTGGTGGCACTCATCGTCGGCGCCGTGCTGGGGCTGGTTGCGGCGATTTTCGGGGTGTGGTCAGGCGGACGCGCGTTTGAACGTCGCGGACCTGACCTGCTCACCTCTGCTCAGCGCAGTTGACCCGGGGTTCGTCTTTCCCGTCTGCGCCGGGTCCGCACGGTTTAGACTGATCACATGACTGAAATCTTCCGTGCCAGCATTGCAGAGCCCGGCCAGCCGGGCGGTGGAACGTCCACGTTGGACCGTGAGTTGGAGGAGCTGCTCAATCAGGAGCAGATCGAACCCGGCGACCACGAGCGGTTCTCCCACTACGTGCCCAAAGACAAGATCCTCGAATCTGCGATATCCGGCAAGCCGGTCAAGGCTCTCTGCGGCAAGAAGTGGCTCCCGGGGCGCGATCCGGAGAAGTTCCCGGTGTGCCCGACCTGCAAGGCCATCTACGAGAAGATGAAGGACAAGTAGCAGTCCGTTGCCGGCGCAAAACGCGCCGTTCCTGTCCTATTCGTAGCTCGTAGGAATGACAGCCTCGCCGCGTCCGAGCCGAAATGCCCCGATGGGCAGTTCCTGCATGGCGACGGCGTTGTGCGCACGGGCTCGGGTCGTTCCGGACGGCCCCAGGTACCGTTCATCGACGACTCCGTTTTCAATCAGGCTCACCAGCAGGGAACGCCGTGTGCCCTGCCTGCCCTGTGCGCCGGCCGCGACGTCGAACCGGCCGGACGTGGCGGGGTCTTGGTCGATCAGCACGATCTCTTCCTGTGCCGTACCGTGGGCGTCCAAGCGGCGGACTGCGTTCTTGCGTCCGCCGACAGCGGTCTTACCCGTCGACGTCTTGGCGACCGGAATCCAAGCTGACGCGGGATCACGGTGGGCCACCAATTTGTAGACCAGTCCGGCAGCAGGTTCTCCTGAGCCGGTGACCACGGAGGTGCCGACACCGAACGAATCGACCGGTGATGCCGATAACGCCGCTATTGCGAACTCGTCGAGGTCGCTTGTGACGGTGATCGTGGTGTTCACGGCGCCGAGGGAATCGAGTTGCGCTCGAGCAGCGGCCACGACCGTGGGCAGGTCTCCGGAATCGATGCGGATGGCGCCCAGTTGCTTGCCGGCTACTGCAACTGCCAAGGCGATTCCGGTCGGCACATCGTAGGTGTCAACCAGCAGCGTGGTCTGCGTTCCGAACGTGTCGACCTGAGCTCGGAACGCCTCCTCTTCGCTGTCGTGCAGCAAGATGAAGGAGTGGGCGGCCGTGCCCATAGTGGGGATCCCCCAGCTGCGGCCGGCCTCCAGGCTGCTGGTGGCGGCGAATCCGGCGATATACGCGGCCCGGGCCGCAGCCACGGCGGAGTGTTCACTGGTACGACGCGATCCCATTTCGGCGATCGGCCTGCCGAGGCTGACCGAAACCATTCGCGCCGCGGCGCTGGCGACGGAGGTGTCGTAGTTGAGCACGCTGAGGATGATCGTTTCGAGCACGACACCTTCGGCAAAGGTGCTTTCCACCTGAAGCAGGGGAGAGCCGGGAAAGTAGGCGTCACCCTCCTGGTAGCCCCAGATATTGCCGCCGAAGCGGTAGTCCGCCAGGAAGTCCAGGGTGGCCCGGCGAACGACATCATTGTCTTCCAGCCAGCGGAGTTCGGCGTCTTCGAAACGAAACTGGGCGATGAGCTCCAATAACCGGCCGGTTCCCGCCACGATCCCGTACCGTCGACCGGTGGGAAGTCGTCGTGCGAAGGCTTCGAACATGCACTCACGATTGGCGCGACCACTCTGGATCGCGGCGTCAACCATCGTCAGTTCGTAGCGGTCGGTTCGAAAAGCGGGGGACTGGGTCACGCGCAAAGCCTATCCGTCCGGGAGGTCGTGTGCGGCCGCGATGAGTGAGTCGTCGCCGCCCCGGTCCGGTGCCCGCAATCGTGCCTATCCGGGGAAGACCACCGGGCGTACCATGCTTTCAACCGCGGGGCCGGGAGCGCGCGGTCCTCAACGAGGGAGAACACGATGATGTGGCAATACGGATGGGGCATGGGGGGAATCTGGCTCTTCGGCTTGGTGACGCTGATCGGAATCGCGCTGCTCGTCGTTCTTCTCGTGCGGATCTTCGACGGTGGGACCAGCCGTGGCGCCGGGGAGGATCAACGAAGCCGCGGCGAAGCCGTTGAGCCGGCCGGGAGCAACCGTGCACGTCAGATCCTCGATGAACGCTTTGCCTCGGGAGAGTTGTCCGTCGATGCCTACCGGGAGCAGGTCAGGGTGCTCCGCGAGAGCAGATAACATCGCACTTTCTGCGCCGGCGGGCCGGACAGCAGCAATCATTGCGCACGACGACTAGGGTTGATTCTCGTGACTGACGCGCCGATTGGAATCTTCGACTCCGGAGTGGGCGGTCTGAGCGTAGCCCGGGCCATCAAGGACCAGCTCCCCAACGAGTCACTGCTCTATATCGGCGACACCGCTCACTCGCCCTACGGGCCGAAGAAGATAGCCGATGTGCGTGGCTTCGCCTTGGACGTGCTTGATGACCTGGTGGCACAGGACGTGAAATTGATCGTCATTGCGTGCAACACCGCATCGTCAGCCATGCTCCGGGACGCCCGGGAACGCTACAGCGTTCCGGTGATCGAGGTCATCCAACCGGCGGTGCGCCGTGCGGTGGGAACGACCCGCAATCACCGAGTCGGCGTGATCGGTACGGTCGGGACGGTCAATTCACGGGCCTACGACGATGCCTTCGCGGCGGCCACCGACATCCGCCTGTTCAGCCAAGCCTGCCCGCGGTTCGTCGAATTCGTCGAAGCCGGAGTGACCTCGGGCGCGGAGGTGCTGGCGGTCGCCGAAGAATACCTGGCCCCGCTTCGAGAGGCNGATGTCGACACTCTTGTCCTCGGCTGCACGCACTATCCCTTTCTGCGCGGCGCCATCTCCTATGTGATGGGTGACGCGGTGACCCTGGTCTCCAGCGACACCGAAACGGCCGACGACGTCTACCGCGTCCTCGTGAGCCAGGGGCTGGAGCGGCAGGGGCGAACGGCACCCACGTATCGGTACGAAGCAACCGGTCCGAGCGCCGATGATTTTCTGCACCTGGCCCATCGATTGCTCGGTCCGGAGATAGCTCGGGTCAACCTGATCGAAACGGGCTCCCTCAACCTGAGCGACCTCGACGAGTTCGCGGCACAGCACCACACATCCATCCCCAAGGAGACCCCGTGAACGACCAACTCCGCATTGACGGACGCACCAACGATGAGCTTCGCCCGGTCACGATCGAACGGGGCTGGAGCGAACAGGCCGAGGGATCGGCCCTGATCTCCTACGGGCGCACCAAGGTTCTGTGCACGGCATCATTCACCAACGGGGTGCCCCGCTGGATGGCGGGCAAGGGCAAGGGCTGGGTCACCGCGGAATACTCCATGCTTCCGCGCTCCACGAATTCCCGGATGGACCGTGAGTCGGTCAAGGGCAAGATCGGCGGCCGGACCCATGAGATCAGTCGTCTGGTGGGGCGCAGCCTGCGCGCCGTCGTGGACATGAAGGCGCTGGGTGAGAACACCATCGTGCTGGACTGTGACGTGCTGCAGGCGGATGGCGGAACGCGCACCGCAGCCATCACCGGCGCTTACGTGGCGCTCGCCGACGCCCTGGCCTGGGGGCGGGAGAAGAAGTTCATCGGCCAGAAAGCCCAACCACTGACGGACAGCGTCTCGGCAGTCTCGGTCGGCATCATCAAGGGCGTGCCCATGCTCGACCTGGCTTATACCGAGGATGTGCGAGCCGACACCGACATGAACGTGGTCATCACGGGCAGCGGAACCTTTGTCGAAGTGCAGGGCACCGCGGAGGCCGCGCCCTTCAATCGCAGCGAGCTCGACACCCTCCTGGATCTTGCGCTCGGTGGGGCGATCACCCTGGCCCAGTTCCAGAACCGTGCTTTGGAGGGCTGAACTCGTGCAGATCGTTCTCGCCACCCATAATCCGCACAAGGTCGATGAGCTCCGACGCATTCTGGCCCCGCAGCTTCCCGGCGTGGAGGTGCTGGCCTATGACGGACCGGAACCGGTTGAAGACGGTGCGAGCTTCACCGAGAATGCCCTGATCAAGGCGAGGGCGGCGGCCCTGCACACCGGACTGCCGGCCATCGCCGATGACTCGGGGATCTGCGTCGACGTGCTCGGCGGCGCACCGGGCATCTTCTCCGCGCGCTGGGCCGGCCCTGCCAGAGACGCCGAGGAGAACCTTCGCCTGCTGCTCTGGCAGGTCTCCGACATCGCCGATGACCATCGCGGGGCGCACTTCGCCTGTGTCGCAGCCCTCGCCCTTCCCGACGGCACCGAACGCTCGGTGTCGGCAGAGTGGCCGGGGCAGCTCCTGCACGAGCCGAATGGAGCGAACGGATTCGGCTATGACCCGATCTTCCTTCCCGACGGTTACGCCATCTCTGCAGCCGAGCTGTCGGCACACGTGAAGAATCAGGTCAGTCATCGGGCGATGGCCTTCGACGCTCTCGTTCCGCTGGTCCGCGAGGTTCTGGGCGAGTAACACTCCTGATGAGAACGGCATTCATTCCCAATTAGGCTCCGGGCTGGCAATCGAGTCCGCGGGCCTTTAATGTGAGTGTATGGGTCATGACCACGTGCACACGTCGGGGTCGAACCGTACCCGGTTATCGCTTGCCATCGGCATCGTTGCGGTTGTGCTGCTGGTTGAAATCGTCGGCGCCGCCATCACGGGTTCCCTTGCGCTGCTCGCTGACGCCGGCCACATGCTCTCCGATTTGGTCGGCCTGATCGTGGCCCTCGTGGCCACAGTGGTGGCGGCCAGGCCGGCAACGGATCGTCAGACGTTCGGCTTTCAGCGCGCTGAAGTTTTCGGGGCCCTGCTCAACGGGCTGATCCTTGTCGGTGTGGCCGGTTTCGTCATCGTGGGAGCGGTCACCCGGCTGCTGGCTCCCGCGACCACGGAGGTTCTTGCCGGCCCGATGCTGGTGGTCGCGATGGTCGGGCTCCTCGCGAACGTGGCCGCACTGGTGCTGCTGCGCCCCGCGGCGGCAGGGTCCATCAATATGCGGGGGGCATACCTCGAAGTGCTGGGGGACACGCTCGGCTCGGTGGCGGTGATCGGGGCAGCCGTTGTCATTTTGCTCACCGGTTTCGCGCCCGCGGATGCGATCGCATCCGTGCTGATCGCCATGATGATCGTGCCGCGGGCATTCGTTCTGCTGCGTGATGTGGTGCGCGTCTTCAGTGAATCAGTGCCGGTCGACACCGATGTGGCGGAGATTCGCCGGCACATCACGCAGACGTCGGGGGTTGTGGCCGTGCATGACGTGCATGTGTGGGCAATCACGAGTGGGGCGCATGTGTTCACAGCGCATATCGTGGTGGAACCGGAGGTTCTGGCCTCCGGCGGCGCCGGTGCGCTCCTTGATGAATTGTCCGATTGTCTGTCCCATCACTTCGATGTGGAACATTCCACCTTCCAACTCGAGCCGGCCGAACACGCCGACCACGGTCACGACCACCTTCATCCCTAGCGCTCGAGATCAGGCCTCGTGCCGGCCTTCGTGGTTGGTTCTGAAGGCATCAGGATCGAGCACCAGGTTCGGGTGAGTGCTGGTGCTGGTGCTGGTGCTGGCGCTGGTGCGGGCGGCGCGGCGGGCCTTCACTACCGACTGCACGTAGTGGTAGACGGTGGGGATGAGGGTGACGAACACGGCGCTGAGCAGGATCAGGTCGATGTAACTCTTGACGAAATCGGCTACTGGCGGAATATATCCCAGGAAGTAGCCCGCGAAGGTGAGGCCGGCGCCCCAGAGCAGGGCACCGATGAGGTTGTAGAGCGAGTACTTGCGGTAGTCCATGCGCCCCACGCCGGCGGCCACCGGCGCGAATGTGCGCACGATGGGCACGAACCGAGCCACGATCACGGCAACACCGCCGAAGCGCACGAAGAAGGCATTGGTGCGTTCTACGTTCTTAATGCTGAATAGTCCGGATTCTTTGCGCTCAAAGACGTGAGGACCGAATTTCCGGCCGATCAGGTAGCCGACTTCTCCGCCGAGAAAGGCCGAGAAGCCGATGGCCAGGGCGACCCACCAGATCGGTAGCGTGATCACCCCGGCGGCAGGAAAGGCGAGGAGCCCCGTGATGACGAGGAGAGTGTCTCCGGGCAAGAGGAAGCCGACGAGCAGGCCGGTCTCGGCGAACACGATGGCGCACACCACGAGCAGAGCCCATGGTCCAGCCGAGTTGATGATCTGGGTCGGGTCGAGCCAGGGAATCAAGGTGGTGTGAATCACTGAGATGGCTCCATTTGACGATATTTTCTGGCTTCGACGACAGCATGTCTTGACGCATAGAATACCGCGTTTGCCCGAAAAAAAAGCTTCACCGGGCCCCCGAGAACGGGGCTGTTCTGGAGTTTCACAGCTTGGTGCGGGAGAGGGGACTTGAACCCCCACGCTCGAAAGCACAGGATCCTAAATCCTGCGTGTCTACCAATTCCACCACTCCCGCGGGTGCGCCCTCAGTCTACTTTCATTGCGGCGCCAGGCGTCCCATCAGCGCTTCGCCGAACGCGGCGGTTTGCACCTGCAGGGCGTTCACGACAGCCGCGACGGCGGGCTGTCGCAACGAATCAGGGCGAAGCACCATCCAGTACGGGAGTTGTTCCTGGAAGTCTTCGGGCAACAACCGCACCAGGTCGGCATGCCGGTCGGCCATGAAGCAGGGCAGGTAACCGATTCCGGCACCGGTCCGGGTCGCTTCGACATGCACGAACACGTTCGTGGAGCTGATCGAATCCCGCATCAGGGGCACCAGTCGGCGAGGCGCGTCCAGATCATCGACCTGGAGCATGGAGTCGATGAAATACACGAGCGGGTGTGCGCACAGCTCCGCCACGTCGCGGGGTGTGCCATTGTCGGCGAGGTAGGTCCGCGAGGCATACATGCCCAGCATGTAATAGCCGAGCCGGAAGGCTTCGGCGCGGTGTACCTGCGGTTCGCCCACGACGACTTCGATATCCAGCCCGGAACGGTGCTGCAGCGCGCGCCTGGTGACTGTGACGATCTCGACCTGGAGTAAGGGGTGGTCTTTCTGCAGGGCAGAGATGGCCGGGGCCGCGATATAAGCGCTGAAGCCATCCGTTGCCGAGAGCCGGACCACACCGGACAGCTGTGGTGGTGCGCCGAGCGGATCCCGAAGCAGGGCGACGGCTGATTCCACATTCTCTGCCGCGGCCATGGCGCGGCCGCCCAGATCGGTGAGTTCCCATCCGCCCACGGTCTTGGAGAGCACCCTGCCGTCAAGGGCCTTTTCGAGGGCAGTGATCCGGCGTGAGACGGTGGTGTGGTTCAGCCCCAGGCTTTCAGCGGCGAGCGTGAACCGGCCGGTGCGTGCGACGGCGAGTAAGACGAGCAAGTCGTCGGGGTTCGGGGGCTGCGTTGATACGGGGGGAAAAGTCATATCTGCAATTATGCACACGTCGTGTGTCGATCTGGTTGTTGTCGGACCACTGTTGTGCAGGAATACTCAGTGGTGGCTGCTGTGCTCGACACGGAAGCCACCACCCCTCACTGGACCGGCCGAACAGCCGGGCCACAGCGTGTCAGAGACGACACTGAAGGAGACAGACATGAGCGTCAATGAGCAGGTCGAAGGCTCGGGTTCCGTCGCGGAAACGTCGGGCCTGAAGAAGATCGTGGCCGCGTCCATGGTTGGGACAGTCGTGGAGTGGTATGAGTTCTTCCTCTATGCCACGGCGGCCAGCCTGGTCTTCGGCAAGCTGTTCTTCCCCAACGCCGGCAGCGAACTCGACGGAATCATCGCGGCGTTCGTCACGTATGCCGTGGGCTTTGTGGCGCGTCCGCTCGGTGGCATCGTCTTCGGCCAAATCGGTGATCGGCTCGGCCGCAAGCACACCCTGCAGGTGACCATCATCATGGTCGGGGTCGCGACTTTCCTGATGGGATGTCTGCCCGGTTTCGACACCATCGGATACTGGGCCCCGGCGTTGCTGGTGATTCTGCGGTTCGTGCAGGGTTTCGCCGTGGGCGGCGAGTGGGGCGGCGCGGTCCTTCTCGTCGCTGAACATAGCCCGAACACGTCGCGTGGTTTCTGGTCCAGTTGGCCGCAGGCCGCTGTTCCCGCGGGAAACCTGCTGGCGACCCTGGTGCTGCTGCTGATGAGCACCCTGCTCACCGATGACCAGTTCCTGAGCTGGGGCTGGAGAGTGGCATTCTGGCTCTCGGCGGTGATCGTCGTGATCGGATATTACATCCGCACGCACGTCACGGAATCCCCGATCTTTCTGGAGGCGCGCGCGCAGGTCGAGTCCGAAGAAACCATCCGCTCCGGTGTGCTTGAGGTTGTGCGCACGTACCCGAAGGGTGTTCTGGGCGCCATGGGCCTGCGGTTTGCGGAGAACGTGCTGTATTACATCATCGTGAGCTTTTCCATCGTCTATCTGGTGACCGTTCATCAGTACAACACCAGTGAGCTGTTGCTGGCCCTGCTGATCGCGCACGCTGTGCACTTCATCTTGATTCCGCAGGTGGGTCGACTCTCGGACGCGTTCGGGCGCAAACCGGTCTACCTGGCCGGAGCAGTTCTAGGATCGGGGTGGGCATTCCTCGCCTTCCCGATGTTCGACACATTGAACCCGGTCCTGATCGTTCTGGCGATCACCCTCGGACTGTGCTGTCACGCTCTCATGTATGCCGGGCAGCCCGCGATCATGAGCGAAATGTTTCCCACGCGGATGCGCTATTCAGGCGTTTCCCTCGGCTACCAGGTCACGTCGATTCTGGCCGGTTCGCTGGCGCCGATCATCGCTTCGGCCCTGCTGCAGAAGTTCGATTCCTGGATTCCGGTGGCGATTTACATCATGATCGCCTGTGCGATCACCGTCGTGGCTGTCGTCACTCTCAAGGAGACCGCAGGCGTGTCGCTGCGTGATGTGGACGCCGCCGACGCGCGCTCGCACGGTCTCGAGCCGGCGACGGCACTCCGATGACCACGGCAGTGCACTCGCCGTCGGCCCAGCGTGAAGTGTTGGCATCGGTGCCGCACCCCACGCACAGCTCTGCCGGAGTGGAGGGCCCGTTGGCAGGCAAACGCGCCCTGGTCACCGGGGGAGCGAGCGGCATCGGTGCCGCCGTGGCTCGCTCACTGGCAGAGCAGGGAGCGCACGTGATCATCGCGGACCTGGACGCCCGCGGTGCTGCTGCGCTTGCCGAGGAGGTGGAGGGATCGAGCTGGACCGTGAATCTGCTCAAGACGCAGGAACTGGGCGAGCAGGGACTCGCAGCGGCCATGGACGGCGTCGATATTCTGGTGAACAACGCCGGGATCCAGCGCATCAGCCCGATCCAGGACTTCGAACCGGCTGATTTTCGCCGGATCCTCGCCCTGATGCTTGAGGCGCCGTTCCTGCTGATTCGCGCAGCGCTGCCCCAGATGTATGAACGGAACTTCGGACGCATCATCAACGTGTCCTCTGTGCACGGGCTACGCGCCTCACCGTTCAAGGCGGCCTACGTCTCAGCCAAGCACGGGCTTGAAGGGCTGTCCAAGGTCACCGCGCTCGAGGGCGGCGAACACGGGGTGACCAGCAACTGCGTCAGCCCCGGATACGTTCGCACGGCGCTCGTGGAGCAGCAGATCGTGGATCAGGCCCGTGCCCACGGCATCCCGGAATCCGAAGTGCTGAGCAGGATCATGCTCACCGAGAGCGCGATCAAGCGACTGGTCGAACCGGCTGAGGTCGGATCCCTGGTGGCTTGGCTGGCCTCAGAGCACGCCGCCATGGTGACCGGTTCGAGCTACACGATGGATGGCGGCTGGTCCGCGCGGTAGCCGCCACGTTTCCGGGCGATCTGGCGGCGATACCGCTCAGCAGCGGATTNGCAGGCCCGCCGGGAACTCAGAGCGAACGAGAATGAGCAGTTGTGGTGACGGGGTTTCGGGGGTGTTTCTGTCGGCGCCGGCACGCGCGGGGCGGCCGAGGGCGTCAGACACACTCTCCTCCTGTGGATAACTCTTACGCGCCCCGGGCTATCAGGGCATCATGCAGCTATGACAGAAGCCGTTCGTCTCATCACCGATCAGGTACGGCTGCGAGTGCGCCGCGATGGGGTCGACCTGGCAGCGGACAACGCCCTCGCTGAACGCTACGTGCGTGACGAGGTGCGACGGTACAGCGAACGTGCGCTCGGCGGCTCCGTACCCCTGATCGCCGATGAACACCAGGTCTCTCGCGAGGTGGTGGCGTCGCTCACCGGATTCGGAGCGCTGCAGCCGTTTCTGGACGACCCCGATATCGAGGAAATCTGGATCAACGGTCCGGCTCGGGTCTTCGTGGCCCGCGACGGAGTGCCGGAGTTGACCACAATGCTGCTGAGCGAGCAAGAGGTGCGCGACCTGGTCGAGCGGATGCTGCAGGCATCCGGTCGTCGTGTCGACCTGTCGAGCCCGTTCGTCGATGCGTCCTTGCCGGACGGGTCGCGCCTGCACGTCGTGATTCCGGACATCACCCGGAAATTCTGGGCGGTTAACATCCGCAAGTTCACCCGGCGCATCCACGACTTGAATCAATTGGTCGCGCTCGGCTCGCTCACGGCGCAGGCAGCGGAGTTCCTGCGCATCTGCGTGCTGTCCGGCCAGAACATCCTCGTGTCGGGAGCCACTCAGACGGGCAAGACCACCCTGCTCAACGCCTTGCTGTCGGCAACCCGACCCGGTGAACGAATCGTGACGGTGGAGGAGACGTTCGAACTCGACCTGAGTGCGCGAGATGTGGTTTCCATGCAGTGCCGGCAGCCGAGCCTCGAGGGCACCGGCGAGATCACGCTGCGTCGATTGATCAAGGAATCCTTGCGCATGCGGCCGGACCGCCTGATCGTGGGGGAGGTCCGAGAAGCCGAGAGTCTCGACCTGCTCATCGCGTTGAACAGTGGATTGCCCGGAATGTGCAGTATCCATGCCAACAGCGCGCGTGATGCCCTCGCCAAGCTGTCCACGTTGCCCTTGCTGGCCGGGCGGAACATTGATTCCGCCTTCGTGCTGCCGACGGTGGCCGGCTGCATCGATATCGTGGTGCACTGCGAGATCGACCGCCATGGCCGTCGCCGGGTGACGGAGATCATTGCCCCGAGCGGTCAACTCTCCGGGGCGACGATCGAAGCCAGTCCGCTGTTCATGTCCGCACGCGGCCATCTCGAGCCGACGGGCAGCCATCCCACCAAGCTCGCCAAGTTCCGGGCGAGCGGCCTGGACCCCACTCCGGTGCTGCGACAGGGGGCCGCATGACGCTCGTGCTCGGCTGCTTTCTCGGAGCAGGCCTGCTGCTGCTCGCATCGCCGATCCTGTGGCCGGCAGGGGTGTCGGTTTCGCGTCGTGGCACAACTCTTCTGGGTCCGTTGCGCGCGCAGATGGCGCAAGCAGGCCTGGGGTCGATACCGGTGGGAGTCTTCCTGGCCTTGTCAGTTGTGGTGGCGTTGGCGTTGGCCGGACTGGTGCAGGGAAGCTTCGCGGTGACTGCACTCACAGCGGTGGCCGCACTCGTTGGTGTGGTGCTGCCCGGCCTGGTCGTGACGTGGCGCGCCCGGGCCCGGCGTCGGGCCAACCGTACCGTGTGGCCCGACGTGGTCGATCATCTCGTTTCCGCACTGCGTTCGGGCCTGGCGCTTCCGGACAGTGTCAGCAGCCTGGCATCGTCGGGACCTGCTGAGATGCGCACCGCATTCGCCCAATTCGAACGCGAGTATCGGGCCACCGGTAATTTCAGCTACTGCCTGGACGAGCTCAAGGCTGGCCTCGCGGATCCGGTGGCCGATCGTATTCTGGAGACTCTGCGGATGGCGAGGCAGGTGGGCGGCAGCGACGTCACACTTATTCTGCGCAACCTGTCCGCCTGGCTCAGGCAGGACGCCGCCATCCGCTCAGAAATCGAAGCCCGGCAATCGTGGGTCGTGAACGCGGCCCGGCTCGGGGTCGCGGCCCCGTGGATCATCCTGGCGTTGCTCGCGTCGCGGCCCGAAGCGGCCTTCGCATACAACACACCGTCCGGTGTCGGGGTGATCGTGGGCGGCCTCGTTGTTTCAGTGATCGCCTACCGGCTGATGATCGCCCTCGGGCGACTGCCGGAGGAGCAGCGTTGGTTCGGCTGAGGCACCGGGAGGGGCGCCGGCGGCCACTCGTGCGCCGACCAGGAAAGGTGTGACTCCAGCAAGGCAGAGGGCGGCGCCGGCGGCGCCCAACAGGAATGCCGCCGGAGGAGACACCGCGCCGACGATCAGCCCGGCCCCGGCCGCGGCCAAAGCGGCACCTGTGTTGACGGCGGTGTTGATCCAGCTGGAGGCTTCGGTGCGGACCTCGGGGAGGGTGAGTTCATCTGCGAATAGATATCCGGTGATGAGGCACGGGGCCAGAAACAATCCCACGACAGCCAGGCCCAGTCCAAGGAAGACGATGGTGGGTGCGAAGGCGAGCAGGCCGCAGAAGATGGCCATTGCCGAACCGAGGGTGATCAATCGGCGGGACAGGGACATGCCCCAGTTACGGTGCCCGTAGAGCAATCCGCCGACCGCGCTGCCTGCGGCGAAGCCGGCCAGCAGCGCGCCGGCGAGACCCACAGATCCACTTGACGCGGCATATGCCGGAGCCCCGACCTCCACGACGCCCAGAACGATTCCGACCCCGAGCAAGGTCAGGAGTACCGGAAGGAACCCGGGTTGTCGCAATGGACGAGAGCGCGCCGACGGCGCGACGGGTAGTGCGCGCTGCGCGCGCGAGGCGGAGCTGCTGGTCATGCCCACCGTGCCGACGACGGCGAGGCCGGCGGTGACCACGAGCGCCATCGGCGCCGACCAGAGCGTGATAAGGGCGGCAGCCAGCAATGGCCCGGTCGTGAAGAGCAACTCCTCGCATACGGCATCCACGCTGTACGCCCGAATCCGCACCGCGGGCGTCGGGCAGATTCTGCCCCATACGACGCGCATAGCCGCGCCCAATGGCGGGGGAAAGAGCCCTGCCGTGGCTGCCGGCACGAGTACCGCCCACGCGGCGGGGTCCGGCGAAGCGGTGACTGCCGCCAGGGAAAGGAGCCCGACGGCGTAAAACGCGGCCAGCAGCGTCAGCACGCGGCGCTGTCCCCACCGGTCCACGAGCCGTGCCCGATAGGGCGAGGCCATCACGTTCGCCAGACCGAAGGCCCCGGTGGCGGCCCCGGCTAGGGCGAAGGAATCGGTGCTGGATTGCACGGAGAAGAGAAGGGCGAGCGTCACCGTCGCGAAAGACAGTCGACCGAGCAGGGCGGGTAAGAACACCCGCGCCGCACCGGGCACCCGGAAGACATCTCGATAACCGCCTGGGCCGGTCACGGTGTCACGGTGTCGCCGGAAGCTCGGAGGGGAAAGACCGCCAGAGTGGCGCCCAAGTGAACGAACCCGGAATCGGGGGGACCGGCCTCGTCGTGGATGAGAGTGCCGAGTTCGCGGGTGAGCACCTGGATCCTTGCCCAGGCTTTCGGGGAGACCCATACCTCGGCATCGGTGAAGACGAACGGTGCATCCGCGGCCTGGGCCGCCCGTCGTTCGAATTGCCCCGCCAGAGCGGTGAGCAAGGATGCGGTCGAGCCGGCGTCGCCGGCAACCAGGGCCTCACCGCTGAGCGGATTGTGACGGTACCTCCTCGCCATGCCACCGCGAACCCGGGTTTCCTGGACCAGCTCGACGAGGCCCGCCTGCGCCAGCCGTCGCAGGTGGTAGCTGACGTTCGCCTGGCTCTCCCCGAGTGAGCGGGCTGCCTCGGCGGCGCTCAAGCTCTCCCCCGTGAGGAGTGAGAGCAATCGCAGTCGAAGGGGGTGCGCCACCACTCGGAGGTCGTTCAGGTTTCCGGCAACTGGATCAGAGGTCATCGCCTGAATCTAGCGGAGCGAAACCGCAACCGTCAAATAATTCTTTGGAGGTTGTTCAACGAGATCAGGGTCAAGAAAATCCCGTATACGTACCCTGTGGATAAACACAATCATGTTGCGCAACCGAGGCATCATTCAGCCATGACACAACCTCGTTTCACCGGCTACGAACCGGAAGGGGGCGTCCGGTGACGGCTGCGCTCGGCTGGGCGGCGTTGTTCGGCGCCACGCTCGGCCTGGGGCTGTGGTCGTTGGTGAGCGTGACCCCGCGGTTGAGCCGTCCGCGCTTGGCGGATCGGCTGGCGCCGTACATCCTGGATGTGTCGCCCGAGGCACGGTCATTCATGGGGCGGGTCTCGGTTCATCCGCTGCCGGTGTTGGGCACTCTGTTGGCGCCGACGTTCGGGTGGTTGAAACGATTGCTGTCACGTGTCCTCGGCGGCCCGGAGTCCATCCAACGGCGGCTGCGCCAGTCGGGTTCGACCCGCTCCGTCGATGAATTCCGCTCAGCCCAGCTGGTGTGGGGCCTGGTGTCTCTGGCCGCGGGGATCGTGCTGACAGCCGCGATCCCGATGGCACGAGCGCTACCCCTGACCCTGCAACTTGCGCTTCCGATGCTGGGCGCCGTGGGCGGCGCGCTGGCGCGCGAATGGCTGCTGCAGCGAGCGGCGGCGGCGAGGCTGGCGCGCATGCGCAGCGAGCTTCCGACGATCCTGGAATTCCTCACCCTGTCTTTGTCGGCGGGGGAAGGGATCCTCGACGCACTGCGCCGGGTTTCCGGCACCGGCTCCGGCGAATTGTCGCAGGAATTCGCGGGGATCGTTTCTGAGGTGCGCACCGGGGTGCCCCTGGCCGGGGCCCTGCAGTCGCTCGCGCGGGGACTGGAGCTGCCGGAGGTGACCCGCTTGGTCGACCAAGTCATCTCCGCCCTTGATCGCGGTTCACCGCTGGCCGAGGTGCTTCGCGCCCAGGCGCAAGACGCCCGAGAGCAGCACAAGAGGGTGCTCCTGGAAGTCGCCGGCAAGAAAGAGGTCGCCATGTTGGTGCCGCTGGTCTTCCTGATCCTGCCCATGACCATACTCTTCGCGGTTTTCCCCGGCCTGGTCGTTCTGCAGTCGGGCTTCTGACCGAAACAACGCCCTCTACGTTCCCTATCGAGAGAAGAACACCATGACATGGTTCACACGCCGCGCCGCCGACCGCTGGAATGACGAAACGGGTGATGTTCCCGGCTGGGTGCTGATCACCTTGATGACAGCCGGGCTGGTGCTCATCATTTGGGGACTGGCCGGTCCGGCCCTCAGCGGCGTCTTCGAACAGGCCATTGCCCGGGTCAGTGGCATCTGAATGCCGGGCGCCCGACGTGAGCCCGGGAGGGATGTCGTGATGCGGATGCCACGTTCCGTGCTCACCCGCCTGGGCGAAGAAACCGGATCAGCGGTGGCGGAGTTCGTGATGGTGGCGTCGCTACTCACCTTCCTCACCCTGGGCGTGCTGCAACTCGGGCTCGCGCTCTACGTGCGCAACACCGTTCTCGACGCGGCCGCTGAGGGCGCGAGATTCGCCTCTCTGGCTGACAGCGGGCTGACGGGGGGAACCGAGCGCACACGCGATCTGATCACGACGGCGGTGGGACCGATGTATGCCCGGGACGTGACGGCCACCTATGGAGAGGAAGGCGGTTATCCCAGCGTGCAGGTGCGTGTCGTGGCACCGCTGCCGCTGCTCGGTCTTTTCGGAATCGACCGCGGTCTGGAGGTTTCCGGACATGCCGCACGCGAGACGCTGGAGTGAGGGTGTGGTCTCCGATACCGGATCGGCCTCCCTCGAATTCATCACCGCCGGACTGATCCTGCTCGTTCCGCTGGTCTATCTGGTCGTCACCATGTCCGTGCTGCAGGGCGGCGCCTTTGCTGCGGAGGGCGCGGCGCGGCAGGCGGCACGAGCCTATGTTCAGGCACCCGACGAAGCGAGCGCGAACGCTCGCGCCCAGCGCGCTGTTGAGTTCGCCCTCGCCGACTACGGAATTGCGGCCGACTCGGCGGAGGTGGGAATCGGCTGTGCGTCATCCCGCACGGGATGCCTCGCCCGTCTGAGCGCGGTCACCATTACGGTTCGGATCCACGTGTCCCTGCCCCTGATGCCCGAGGTCTTGTCGTTGCCGAGCGCGGCGAGCATTCCCGTCGAGGCCACGGCGACGCAGGTCGTGTCGCGCTTCTGGGGCGTCAAGTGAGCCACCTGCGAGCAACGGCTCTCACGACCCGGTTTCGGGACGAGGAGGGCTCAACCCTGCTGCTGACCCTGTTCTACGCGGCGCTGTCCCTGGTGCTGATCCTGGTGGTGGTGGCCGCGACGTCACTGTACCTGGAGCGCAAACGTTTGTTCACCCTCGCCGATGGAGCGGCGCTCGCCGCAGCCGAAGCCTCCCAGTTCGATGCAGTCGGCCGTGATGGGACCGATCCCACCCGCACGGTGAACGCCGCCGATGTCGACTCCGCAGTGGCCGCCTATCTCGCGCTGCCGCACGGCCCTTTCGAGGGATTGGCTGTCACCCGTGCATTCTCCGCCGACGGTTATAGCGCCACGGTCACCCTCTCTGCGCAGTGGCGACCCCCGGTCTTGACCCTCCTGATTCCGGCCGGATTGACCGTTGATGTGACGGCGGTGGCACGCTCAGTTTTGTGGTAACAATTTTGAGGTCTGTGGTGTACGCTACTCAGAACACGTAGTGGGCACCCTAAGCTTCTTACTCTGTAAGAGGCTTGTTTTTTTCCTCTTTGTGGTCCTCTGTTTTCTTCCAGCCCCGGACCCCGGTTGGCATACCGACGTTTTCGTCGTCGTACACCCGGTGTGGTCGCCAGTGGGTGTTGTGTCCCAGTGTGCGACTTCAACCTCCTTCTCGGATGGATCGTTCACCTCATGGATGCGTTACTTGATGCCGTACTCGACGTCGAAATTGTCGAGCTTCTCGACTTCGACACTAATTTTCCCTGCGAGGGGGTGCATCACGAGCGCGGTCTCAGCGGGCACGATCCGAAGGAGCCCGGTGGCTTCATGGTCATCTCGCCATGCTGCGGCCCGAAGGTCATTCAATGTTCCTCGCGGGTCGACGCGATGCGCAACTCCGGTGTGTTGTACTGCGGCATCTGCAAGCGGGAACACCTGACGAGCGAGTACTCCTTCATTCCGCTTCCGGACTAACCTGCTGGCGGTTGAGGCGACGGAAGTCCAACCGGTATTCTCGGTATCGCACTGTCCGTGCCGAGGGGAAGTGTCGTGAGAGCCAAACGGGATCGCCTGAATGGCGCGGGGGCACAAATCGCCACCGAAGTGAGCATCAACTTCGGCTCGAGCCTGGCCGGTCTGCTGATCCCGATGGTCGGGTCACCGGTTGTGGTGGCGGTCAGGCAGATTGTGATGGTCTGCGTCATCTTGCCGTTCTATCGGCCCAAGCTCGCCACGCTCAGCTGGCAACGCGTGTGGCCCGCCTTGGTGCTGGGCGTCGTCCTGGCCATCATGAACGTCACGTTCTACATGTCGGTCGGACTCCTCGGGCTGGGGATCGCGGCGACCATCGAATTCCTCGGGCCCTTCGGCCTCGCCTTGGCCACGTCCCGGCGTCCACTCGACTTCATCTGTGCCGCAGCGGCGGCCGGCGGCGTTTTCCTGCTCACCTGGTCTGACGGCACGCTGAGCGCCCTCGGGATCGGTCTTGCCCTGACGGCGGCTGCCGCGTGGGCCGCCTACATCTTGCTGACCCGTCGGGTGGCGACGGACTTCGCCGGATTCGAGGGCATCACGATCGCGAGTGTGATGAGCCTCAGCCTGGTGGTTCCGCTGGCCCTGTTCACCGTCGATTTCAGTCGCCTGAATTGGGGTGTCCTCGGCCTGCTCGCCATGATCGGTCTGCTGTCCTCTGCGTTTCCTTACACCCTGGATACCTACATTCTGCGTCGCATCACCCCGCGTCTGTACTCCATCATCACGAGCTTCGGCCCTGTCATCGCCGCCGGCTTCGGTGCCCTGGTGCTGGGGGAAGTGTTCACTGTGAAGCAGCAGATTGCGATCGTGGTTGTGTGTGTTGCGGCCGGCGCCGCTATCGCGACCCAACGCGACCGGCCCGTCCGCTCCGACCTGGAGCTCACCGCCACGGCCGTCCCTTAGGTCCAGCCGCGGGCCGCGCGGTTAGGTTTTGGGAACGGGTTCGAGCGCGAAGAGGGCAATCACGCGCTCGGTTTTGGTCTGGTAGTCCGCGTAGTCCGGGAAGGCCTCGACGGATCGATCCCACCACTCGGACTTCTCCGCGCCGGTCGCCGCCGAGGGAGGCGACCGCGGCGTAGCGGCCCTCGTGCCGCTAATCGGTGCGGGCGACGAACAGCTCGCACCGGGCATTGTAATACTCCTCGGTCACACCTTGATGAACCATGCCGATCCGCTCGCACACTCGCTGTGACGCGAGGTTGAGCGGGTCCGTCACGGCGACAACCCGGTCCAGGCCTTGGGCGAAAGCATGGTCGAGTACAGCGGATGCCGCTTCGGTCGCACAGCCCTTACCCCAGGCGTCCGGATGGAAATGCCACCCGATTTCCGTGTCCCCGTGCGGCGCGACAGTAAGGTCGCTTCCAGATGCCGGAATGAACTTGAGCAGTACGGTGCCCAGGAGCTTGCCGCTGTCGGCCTCGGTGACCGCCCACGCGCCGTGCACGCCATCGTCGATCGTGCGCCAGGCGTGGATGCGGTCGAATGCTTCACTCATCGACGCCATCACCCGGGGCACGGCGCCGATGTAGCGCTGCACCTCCCATCGGGAATAGACGTCGTACACAAAATCGGCGTCATCGCCGTTGAAGGGCCGGAGCAGGAGCCGGTCGGTGCGAAGCAGATGCATGAGTGGTGCCTATCGCTGGTGCCTGTCGGTGGTGAGAGTGAGCCTATCGTGGGCGGAAAGGGGCATAGCGAGGAATGTACCGATACAGCAGGAGCGCGCCGACCAATCCCACGACGCCCATCACTGCACTCGCCAGGGCAAGGGAGGCAAGCCCGGTGATACCGGCGACAGCGAGGGGAGCTGCCGCGCTTCCCGCATCCGCGGTGAATCGCCACGCACCCAGGAATGGGGCCGGGCCGATTCGAGGTGCAAGATCGGCTCCCAAGGTCATCAACAGCCCGCTGCCGAGGCCGTTCGCTATGGAAAGGAACATGGCGATCCCGATGAACCACTCCACGTTGCCCGGCAGTTCGTGGGTGAGTGCGAGGACGAGATGGCCGGCGGCGAGCCCGATCATGGAGGGGATAGCACTCCAGATCCGACCGAAGCGATCCATGATCTGGCCGCTGAGGTAGAACAGGGCAAAGTCGATTCCGCCGGCGATCCCGATGATCAGGGCGGTCTGCGGAGCGCTGATCCCGATGCTCACCGCCCAGAGCGGCAGCATCACCGTGCGACTGGCCCGAATGGCGCCCACCAGCGCAGCACCGGTTCCGAGTCGTGCCAGGACCCCCCGGTTTTCCCGGATGGTTGCGAACAGGCCCGTGATCGGGACAGTGGCCGGGTGCTCCGGCGAATCCGTGCCGCGCGGGGACGCGCCGGAGGGTCGTGAGGCACCGAATGTGCCGGACGGATCCGGAAGCAGCAACAGGATCATGGCCGCCGCGAGGCAGCACCCGATGAAGAGCCAGAAGGCGGAGTGGGTGGACCCGGTCAGATAAATCAAAGCCGCGGACAGGATCGGGCCGATGAACCAGCCGGCGCGAAAAACGCCGCCGAGCGTGGAGAGCGCTCGGGCCCGATAGACAAGCGGCACATAGGTGGTCATGAAAGCGTGGCGTGCCAGCGCGAAAACCGCCGTCGCGATCCCGATCAGGAAGATCCCTGCCCCGAGAACGACGGGGTTGGGCGCCACAATGCAGAGGACCACCGCAATGATCGTGGTCAGGGACGCCCAGAGCATGGCATTGCGCTCGCCGATTCGAGAGACGATGAACCCGCTCGGGATATCGCCGATAAGTTCCCCGAGCATGATCATGCCGGAGATGAAACCGGCCACGGCGAGGGTCGCCCCCAGATCATTGGCCACCAGGGGAATCAGGGGAATGATCGCTCCCTCGCCGATGGAGAACAGCAGCGTCGGCAGAAAAGCAGCGAGTGCAACCGAACGAAGACTGAACGGGCGCTCGGAATTGCTCATAAAATCCGATGCTACGCCTGCCTGCTCTGCCCATCCACGAGAACGGGGCCGGGTAGGCTGATGATTGACATGATTGACTTGGATTATTCGGAGCAGATCGCCGCGTTGCGGGCCACGTTTGGTGACATTCGGTCGGTGATCGACATTGATCGCCTGAAATCGGACATTGAGGACCTCAGCGGTCAGGCCGGCATGCCCGATCTGTGGGAGGACACCGAGCACGCCCAGCAGGTGACGAGCGCGCTGAGCCATCGCCAGTCCGAGCTTGCCAAGATCGAGAGCATCGAGTCACGTCTCGACGATCTCGAAGTACTCGTGGGGATGGCCAACGACGGCGACGGCGACCAGGATTCGGCCGATGAAGCCGCGGTCGAGCTCGCGAGCCTGCAGAAACTGCTCGGCACCCTCGAAGTGCAGACGCTGCTCAACGGAGAATTCGACGAACGCAACGCCGTGATCACGATTCGCGCCGGCGCCGGGGGAGTGGATGCTGCGGACTTCGCCGAGATGCTGCTGCGCATGTATCTGCGCTACGCCGAACAGCACAACTACCGCACCAGCGTGCTCGACATCAGCTATGCCGAAGAGGCCGGCATCAAGTCCGCCACCTTCGAAGTCGATGCGGAATATGCCTTCGGCACGTTGAGCGTGGAAGCGGGCACCCATCGCTTGGTACGGATGAGCCCCTTCAACTCTGCCGGCAAGCGCCAGACGTCATTCGCCGCTGTCGAGGTGGTGCCGTTGATCGAACAGACTGAGTCGATCGAGGTTCCTGACAATGACATCCGCGTGGATGTCTTCCGCTCAAGTGGTCCGGGTGGCCAGTCGGTGAACACCACCGACTCGGCGGTACGTATCACCCACCTGCCCACCGGCACGGTCGTGAGTTGCCAGAACGAGAAGAGCCAGATCCAGAACCGCGCGGCAGCGATGCGGGTGCTGCAATCCAGGCTCCTGGTGCTCCAGCGTGAGAAAGAGGCGGCTACCAAGAAGGAGCTGGCGGGCAACATCACGGCCAGTTGGGGCGACCAGATGCGTAGCTATGTGCTGGCGCCGTACCAGATGGTCAAGGACCTTCGCACTGAGTACGAGGTCAACAACCCGAGCAACGTGTTCGATGGCGACCTGGACGGGTTCATCTCCGCCGGCATCCGCTGGCGAAAGAAGGCTCCGCAGGATTAGGGACCGGTGTCTTTTTTCCATCCGCCGGTTTGAGGCATGTCGCTGTAGCAAAAACCGCAATGCCTGCTTAGGCTCGGAATGCCATGATTCGATTTGATCACATCACCAAGAAGTATCCCGGTACCACCCGACCGGCCCTGAACTCCATCGATGTCGAGATTTTGCGCGGCGAATTCGTGTTCCTGGTCGGGGCTTCCGGCTCAGGAAAATCGAGTTGCCTGCGTCTTGTGCTCAAGGAAGAAAAACCGACGAGCGGTAGCATTCACGTGCTCGGCCATGATCTTCGGTCTATTTCCAATCGAAAGGTTCCCTACTTCCGTCGTAATCTCGGCGTGGTCTTTCAGGATTTTCGCCTGTTGCCCAACAAGACGGTTTTTGACAATGTGGCGTTCAGCCTGCAAGTGATCGGCAAGTCCCGTGGGTTCATCCAGGAAGCCGTTCCGGACACGCTCAAGATGGTGGGATTGGCTGAGAAGGCGCAGCGGTTCCCGCATGAGCTTTCCGGTGGAGAACAGCAGCGAGTCGCCATTGCCCGTGCGATCGTGAACAAGCCGCAGATCCTGCTGGCCGATGAGCCGACCGGAAACCTCGACCCGACGACCAGCGCCGAAATCATGACCCTGCTTGCGAGCATCAACGCGAGCGGCACGACCGTGATCATGGCCACTCACGAAGCTGGAATCGTGGACAAGATGCAGCGTCGCGTAATCGAGCTGGTCAACGGCACGATCGTGCGCGACGAACGTCAGGGCGGCTATGCCACTGCGTCCATTCCCACAGTGACCGGTTCCCCGCAGGTGCCCGTGGCAACCACCGGAGCCGTTCCTGTCGCCGCACCCGCACCTGCACCTGAACTACCAGCCGTTCCCGCACCTCTTGCGCCCGCTCCCGTCTCGCCGGTCGTTCCCTCGCCAGCCCAGAACATCGTCAGCGAGTCGGATCCCGCCATGCCCTTCACGTTCCCGCCGGCCCCTGCGCCGGCCCAGCCGCCTGTCACGTCCCCGGAGCCGGTCGAAGAGCTGGAGCCGGTCGAAGAGCTGAAGCCGGAACTCGCGCCTGCGCCGGCTCCGACGATGCCCGTTTCGGATTCCGGAATGCCGGTGTCCCCGTCCCGGTTCGCCCCGGTCGTGCCGGAGCCGGAGTCGGTTGAGGTCGCGCCCGCCATGACGCGGCCGATGCTGCCGGTCACCCAGCACGACGCACCCGAGCAACTCACGCTGGCTGAGAAGCTCGGGCTGCGAGCGCCGGGAGAGAAACCAGATCAAACCGGCGAGCAGAACGTAGGCCCCACCCGATGAGACTTGCACTCGTACTCTCCGAGGCTGCGAACGGCCTGCGCCGCAACGCCTCTATGGTGGTCTCTGTCGTTCTGGTCACCTTCATCTCCCTCACTTTCGTGGGCGCCGCCGTGCTGATGCAGATGCAGATCGGCCAGATGAAGAATTTCTGGTACGAAAAAGCCCAGGTGGGTATCTATATGTGCACGAACGTCTCCGCCGGGGAGACCTGCACGGGCGGCGAGGCGACCCAGGAGCAGATCGACGCGGTTGAGGCGCAGCTGAAGTCTCCCACGCTGGCCCCTTTCGTAGACCGCTACTACTTTGAAACCCATGAGCAGGCGTTTGAGAACTTCAAGACCCAGTTCGCCGGAAACCCGGTCGCCGATTACGTCACGCCCGACCAGCTGAACCAAACCTTCTGGGTGAATCTGAAGGACCCTTCCCAATCAGCGGTGCTTGTCGAAAGCCTTTCCGGGGTCGCCGGTGTCGAGAACGTCGCCGACCAGCGCAAGTACCTGGACCAGATCTTCTCGGTGCTCAACGTGGCCAGTTACACGGCGATCGGGATCGCCGGCTTGATGCTCATCGCTGCGGCCCTGCTGATCGCAACCACCATTCGATTGTCGGCATTCTCCCGGCGACGTGAACTGGGCATCATGAGGCTGGTGGGAGCGTCGAATCGCTTCATCCAGACACCGTTCATCCTTGAGGGGGTGTTCGCTGCGCTGCTCGGTTCGTTGCTTGCCGGCGGCGCGATCGTGGCGTTGGTGCACTTCTTCGTTCAGGGCTATCTGGGGCAACGGCTGACCGGATTCGCCCTGGTCGGAATGGACGACGCCTTCTTCGTCGTGCCCATTCTGCTCGTGGTCGGCGCGGTTCTCGCCGCCTTTTCGGCCAACTTTGCGATTACGCGCTATCTCAAGGTCTGAGTTCGTCCGTCCGTTCGCGCGCTAGACTGATGGGCTGCCCGGTGCTAGACCGGGTGGCTCAAAGATATTGGAGAGCTCTGTGCCCAGGGAACGTGGCGAGAAGGTCGTCGCATCGAACCGAAAAGCGCGCCATGACTATGCCATCGGCGACACCTACGAGGCCGGCATGGTCTTGAGCGGTACCGAGGTGAAGTCCCTGCGTGCCGGTCGGGCGTCGTTGATCGACGGCTACGCGTTCATCGAGGGCGGGGAGATGTGGCTCGATGCCGTGCATATCCCCGAATACACCGCGGGAACCTGGACGAATCACCCTCCGCGTCGCAAGCGCAAACTTCTGCTGCACAAGCAGGAGATCGTGAAGATCAGCCATAAGACCAAAGAGGGCGGCTATACCCTCATTCCGCTGCGCATCTACTTTCTCGATGGCCGGGCCAAGGTGGAGATCGCGGTCGCCAAGGGCAAGAAGGAATTCGACAAACGCCAGACCCTGCGCGAACGCCAGGACAAACGCGAATCCGACCGTGCCATGTCCGCCCGCCGTAATCTCGGGGATTAGTGCGAGTGCCCTCGATTTGATGTAGACTAAGAGGCTGCACGCGGTGCAGGTGAAAGCCCGAATGCCGGTGCTTTCTTTGACAATTCCACAGCGTGTGACAACCACCCCTCATGGGGATGATCGGTTTCGACATTGTTTGCGCAATTATGAGAAGCGGGTCGAGGATGCAGGGTTATCTCGTAAACGATCTCTGCAAAACAATAAGTGCCAAATCAAACCGCACTGACTTCGCTCTCGCTGCCTAAGCGAAAGCACTAACGAAGTCCGCCAGACCGGGAATGCTCTCTACCCGGATCCTGACGTCATTAGAGAGATTGCTTCTACATTGAGCCACGGGGTGTAGAGGGACTTAAACGAAGGCTGGGCCCGTCGGGGTAGATGCCAGTGGCAAATCCCGGGGCCGAGAAAGCGATTTCACTGGATACACCCGTAGAAGGCATATGACCACAACAGTGGACCGGGGTTCAATTCCCCGCATCTCCACCATCGGATGGTTGTCACACGCTGTTGAGCACCGTGCGCCACGAAGGGCCGCCCAGATGGGCGGCCCGTGTTTCGTGTTTCGTGTTTCAGCGCTACCGGGGTGGTTCGGCGAGGCTCGCCCCCGTGGGCACCGGCGGCGGATTCGGGTCAACGAGGTCGTCGTGGTGGATCGCATCCGTCAGCGTGTGCAGCGGCTCGCCGCTACCGCCCCACTGCAGCGAGATGATCTCGGCGGCGATCGAGACGGCTGTCTCCTCGGGCGTGCGGGAGCCCAGGTCCAGGCCGATGGGACTGCGTACCCGCGCCAGCTCTGCTTCAGTCAGACCGACCTCTCGCAGCCGGTGCAGGCGGTCGAGGTGCGTGCGGCGCGAACCCATCGCGCCGATGTACGCGACCGGGGGTCCGTGCAGCGCGGCCTCGAGCAACGGAACATCGAATTTGGGGTCGTGCGTGAGCACACAGATGACAGTGCGGGGGTCGATGCGGCCTGCGGCTATCTCTTCCCGCAGGTAACGGTCGGGCCAGGACACGATCACCTCATCGACGCCCGGGAATCGGGCCGCAGTCGCGAACACTGCCCGTGCGTCGCAGACGGTGACACGGTAGCCCAGGAAGGTGCCCAGCCGAGCCAGTGCAGTGGCGAAGTCGATGGCCCCGAACACGAGCATGCGCGGCCGGGGCGCGTAGCTGGCGAAGAACACCTGCATGCCCTCGCCGCGTCGTTGCCCCTCGGGGCCGTAGGTCATGGTTGTCTGGCGTCCGGCGGCAAGCAGCCCCTTGGCGTCGTCGCCGACAGCATTGTTGGCGTGCTCGGAGCCGAGGTCGCCGTCGAATCCGTGCGGACGGATCACGAGGTGCTGACCGAGGCGACGGACGTCCGGATGCGCGATCACCGTGGCCACGCCCACCGGCCGGCCGGCCTCGATGTCGTCGCGCACACCGGCCAGCAGCGCAAAGTTCTCCCGCGAGACAGGTTCGACGAACACATCGAGGATGCCGCCGCAGGTGAGCCCCACCGCGAAGGCGTCATCATCGCTGATGCCGTATCGAACGAGCACCGGAATGCCGTCCTGGGCGACCTGGGTGGCCAACTCATAGACGGCCCCCTCGACGCAACCGCCCGAGACCGAGCCGACCACCGTACCGTCGGCGCTGACCATCATGGCAGCGCCGGCCGGCCGCGGGGCGGATTGGAAAGTGCGCACAACGGTAGCCAGTCCCGCGGTCGCGCCGTTTTCCCAGCCGGCCAGCAGAGTGTCCAGGACTTCGCGCATCTACGGCCCTCCCTTCTTCTCGTCGGGCTGAGGTCAGCGACCCGCCACGTATCGACCGATACGGTACGCGATGAACGCTACCGTAGCCAGAAGCCCGAGCAGTTTCACCGGATCCGCCAGCTGGTCGGCGATGACTCCCTTGGCCAGGGTCATGGCGTTCAGGCTCGGAGCAGCTTGGGGCGCGGGCCGCGACGGGGCGGTTTTCGGCGGCACAGTGGACGTGGCCGTAACGGTCGTCGGGACGGCGTGCTGCGGTGCCGGAGTAGCCGGAGTTGCGGTCGCGGCTGTGGCTGCCGCAGCGGCGGGCTCGGTCACGGCAGCACCGGCATCCGCTTCCTCGATCAACGACTGCAGGTTTCCGGCGAACATTCCCATCATCTGCTCGGTGACGCTGCTGATGACGCCCTTGCCCATGGCGGCGGCTTTGCCCGACAGCGACAGGTCGGCGCTGACGCTTCCCTGGGTCTTGCCCTCGGATTCGACGAGGATCAGCGTCACCGTGGCCTGCGCGGTGCCCTGGCCGCGAGTTTCCTGTGCCTTGCCGGAGAAGACGGCGCGATGCTCGGCGGCATCGCGTTCGTCGACGTTCATCTGCCCGCGGTACTGCATGGTGACCGGGCCCAGCTTCACCTTCATGCCCACTTGGTAGGCCTCTTCGGAGAGCTTGTTGAGAATCTCCGCGCCGGGAACGCATCCGGCGACGCGCTCGAAGTCCATCAGGGTCTCCCAGACCGTGTCGACGGGGGCCATAACGGTGAATGTTGTGTCGAGTTGCATCAGGGTGTCCTCTGCTGGTTCGTGAATGATGGTCGGGAGTGTGATTGTCGGCGAGTGGATGTCGGCGGGTCGCCTCGAATGGCGGCCGCCACCTCAGTGAGGGCCGCATAGCTGTGCCCGCTGACGAAGGCATCGACGTACGGGAGGGCAGCGGCCATTCCGCCCACCAGCGGGCGGTAGCCGACGGCGACTTTGCGTGGGTTCACCCAGACGATGCGGTGGGTGAGTCGGCGCAGGCGCGCCATCTGGGTGTCGACGTCGGCCGGGTCGTCCTGCGCCCAACCGTCTGAGAAGACCACGACGACCGCGCCGCGGGCCAGGCCGCGCCGGCCGAAATCATCGATGAAACGACGGATGCTCTCGGCCAGTCGAGTTCCGCCCGCCCAGTCCGTCGCGGTGCCGGCTGCCTGCGCGAGGGCCTGGTCGGGGTCGCGGACGGCGAGCTGGCGGGTGAGTCGCGTCAGGTGCGTGGAGAAGACGAAGGCTTCCGCGCGGGCACCCGACGCGGCGCCCTGCAGCAGTGAGAGGAATACCCGGGTGTACGGTTCCATCGAGCCGGAGACGTCGCACAGCAGTACCAGCCGCCGCGGCGTGTGGCGTCGACGGGCGTAGTGCAGGGTGATCGGATCGCCCCCGGTTCGTTGGGCTGCCCGCACCGTGCGGGCCACGTCCAGTCGGTCGCGGCTGTGCGGAGACGATCGCGACCGCCGGCTCAACCGGGTGGGCGTTGACAAGACGATATTGGCCACGAGGCGACGCAGTCGGGCCAGCTCGTCGGAGTCCAGGTCGGCGAAGGCCATATCGTGCAGGTGCTCGTCGGTCGAGGCCATGGCGAGGATGGCATCACGCTCGGGCGCATCGGCGTCGCTCGGCTCGTCACTGCCCGGCAGAGGGGCGGGCATTCGCGGATCAGGCGGTGACTCGAAAGAATCAGCGGCGCGGTTGCTCGGCGGAGCCTGCTTGGTGTGGGTTTCTGAGCCGATTGCCGGGGGAGCGTTTGAATCGCCGCGGCTGTCGGACGGGTCGAGCATCCCATCGAATACGGCGCTGAAGACAGCGTTGAAGCGGGCGAGGTGCTGCTGGTGCGACACGAAGACCACCCGACAGGCCCAGTACAGGGACGCCCGGTCGGTGGGTGGCACGATTCGGAGGGCCTCGGCCAGCCGGGCGGCACGATCCGGCGACACGGGCAGTCCCGCGCGGTGCAGCGCCGTACTGAAACCCGCCGCCAACGCGGCGGCCTCGACGGACGGATGCCGGCCGAGTCGACCGCGCTCACCCATGCGTTGCATCCACGACCCAGTTGCCCCCGCTGGCAGTGGCGAGTTCGAGGTCGTCGCGGTTCTTGAGCACAGAGCCCCACGTCTGCTCCACGGCGCGGCCACTGAGGTGTTCGATGCCGAGAACGGTGAGGGCGGTGACCCAATCGATGGCCTCGGCGATTCCGGGGGGTTTGACCAGGTCGAGTGAGCGCAAGCGGGTGATCGCCGCTGCCGCCTCCGTGGCGAGGTCCTGCGAACTGCTTGGAACGCGACGCCGCACGATCTGGGCGATCCGGTCCGGACCGGGATAGTCGATCCAGTGATAGAGGCAGCGTCGGGTGAGGGCGTCGTGCAGGTCCCGCGTTCGATTGCTGGTGAGGATCACGATCGGGGGGTGGGTGGCGTGCACGGTGCCGAGCTCGGGGATTGTGACGGCCGCTTCGGCCAGCAATTCGAAGGTGAAGGCTTCGAATTCCGCGTCTGCGCGGTCGATTTCGTCAAGGAGCAACACGGCTGGGCGCGGCCCGGGATACTCGATCGCCTGCATGAGCGGCCGGCGCAACAGGTAGTCCCGTCCGAATAGTTCGGTCTCGGCCAAGTCGACGCCGCGCGCTTCAGCAAGCCGAATACCGAGCAGCTGGCGCGAGTAATTCCACTCGTAGAGCGCCTCCCCGGCTGAAATACCCTCGTAGCACTGTAACCGGAAGAGTTCGGTGTCAAGAATGCGGGCCAGCGCCTTGGCGATTTCGGTCTTGCCGACGCCGGGCTCCCCCTCCAGGAGCAGCGGTTGCCTCATGCGCACCGCCAGGAACACGGCTGTCGTGAGCCCCTCGTCCGCCAAGTAGTCCTCGGCGTCGAGGGCACGCTGCAGCGCAGCGACATCAGGTACCAGGTTCTGCACGGCTTGCTCGGCTTCCGTCATCATCGTTCGCTTCCCGGCCCGGAGGCAGGCCCCCTAGACCGCGACAGCATATTTGTCCGGATCGGCGAGAAAGGCTGCGCGACAGGCTGCGCAGCAGAAATATACGGCCGTGCCGTTGTGCTCCACGTGCATCGCCGAGGGCAGGGCCACGGACATTCCACACACCGGATCGATCGCGACAGTAGCGTTGTGGTCCGCCTCAGCGGCTGGGTGGGGATGAGTCGCGGCCGCTCGCTCCTGCACCAGCTGCGCCAGGATCGACACGGCGACTTCCCCGGGGGTGCGCGCGCCCAGGTCGAGGCCCGCCGGGCTGAACACCCGTGCGCGCTGCTCAACGGAGACATCGAGCGAGTCGAGTACGGCGCGGCCGCGTTTGGGGCTCGCCACCAGCGCCACGTATTGCACCCCGGCCTGCAGGGCGGTGAGCAGCGCTGTCTCTTCGTCGCGCCCATGCGAGGCGACGATCAGGGCAGCGTCGCCGGCCTGCGCCGTCGTGGAGGCGCCATCTGCCTGCACGACGTCGAAGCCGACGAGCGGAGCCAACGCCGCCAGCGCCTCGGCGTCGGGTGTATACCCGACGATGACCATACGCGGCAGCGGAAT
>JGI24770J26754_10000360_pt1 | contig 32272 bp, 35 predicted proteins | sample LakOneMetagenome_FD_26754 | JGI IMG/M metagenome (IMG submission 26754) | reverse complement strand
ATTGCCTCGGCCAGACGCTGCCCCTGGCCATCATAGATTTCGGCAATGTCGAACAAGCCGCCGGCCAGCGCTTTGGCGGCGCTGTCGGCATGGCTTGCCGCGCCCGGCCCGCTCAGCGCGATGGCGCCGAAATGCCCCAACAGTCGTTGCGACTCTTCAATCGCCAGCGCAACGGTGCTCTGCTCAACGTTTTCGCGAACGACAAACCAGGATATCGGGCTGGCCAGAAGCGCCAGCAGCAGGCTGACGGCGCCGATTCGCCTGGCTGTACGCTTGTTGAACGCGTTCATGCGGCCTCCTGTCCTTTTTCGCTACGAGATTTTGATGATTGTGCGCGAAGAAGCTTAAGGCAGACTGATCACCGGCCAGATGCTGGTTTCACTCGACAGCACCGGTCGCCACCCGATACCCGCCCGCCTTGAGCATCCGGTCGTAGAGTACGACATTGACCGTCGCTGCCAGGTTCATGCAACCGTGGGTGGGGATGTAAACGATGTCCTTGCACCATGCGGTGACGTTCTTTTTCAGGCTGCCGTCTTCAGGGCCGAAGATGTAGAAGGCACGCTCGGGGTGCTGGTATTCGGTCAGTGGTTTGGCGTCCGGGTGCACTTCAATGGCGACTGGGACGCAGCCGAAGGGGATGACCTGTTGCAGGTCGTCAACACCGATCAGCGGCAGTTGCAGGTGCACCTGCTTGGTATCGGTGCGAAATTCGGCGGCGCGCTCGTAACGTTTGCCGGTGTAGAAGACTGAATTAACGCCGTAGCAGCCGGCAGCACGCATGATGGAGCCGACGTTTTCCGGGCCTTTGGGGTTGTAGAGGCCGATGCAGGCATAGCCGGTGTAGTCCTTGACGGCCTGCTTTCTGGTGATGGTTTCAATGCTCATCGTTGGCCTTACTCGGGCTGGCGGAATTCGTCGTCTATCCAGGCGTTGGCGCTGGCCGGGCTGAGCTTGAAATTCGGCCCGACGCGGACTTTGGCCAGTTGCTCGCCGTCGGCGTCTTCGGCGGACAGCGTGGCGTAGGGATCATCTTCATCGGGAACGATGTCGAGATTTATCAAAATTGGCCCGTTTTCCCGGTTGACCGTGAGTTTCTTGTGAAGCTGGGCATGTAGCTGATGTTCGTGCCGGCGCAGGACTTCGGAGGCAGTCTTGATCAGGGTCTGGAAGGCTGACACGTCGAGCGGCTTGGGGTTTTTCTTGTCGCGCCCCATGGTCCATGGGCCGACCAACGCCGGCTCTGATTCGCCATCCTTGATCATGGCGACAGCCCAGCCTTCGTCCTCTTCGTTCTTGATGACGCGGGCAGTCCAACCGTTGTTGCGCCACAGGCGCGGCTCGTTGATCACGGTGGCTTCTTCAGCCTCGACGGGTTCGTTGATTACATTTTCTGTCATCCCCGAATTGTACTGCCCGCCGATGGGCTGGCGCTTGCAGACACCGGATTAAGGCGTTGCCGCAGCCTTGGCAGCGTCGATTTCAAGGTGGCAAGGTGACAGCAGCAGGTGGGCCAGATGTTCCGGATCGTTCGAGGCGAGGTGCTCGGCGAAGGCCGTCAGGCGGGCATCCTTGGCCTCGGTCAGGGCGGCGATCAATTGCCGTGCCGCTTCGCGCGGATTCGTCACGCCCGGCACGTAGCCAGGCCAGTCCTTGTAGTGCGTCAGGAGTTCGGCCTTGTGGTCCTGATAGAGCGGGGAATTCTGCACATACTCGAGTTCGGCCTGCTTGGCGGCAATTTCAGCGTCGATCTCGGCATCGGTGTTCTGGTAGTGGGCCTTCTCGGCCTCAGTCCAGTGCGGCTTTTCACCATGCTTTTCGCGCAGGGTGGCAAAGGTGCTGTCCAGTTCGATCTGCGAATGCGTGGAGGCGTCACGGAAGACATGAACCATGTCCTTGCCGTGCCCTTCCTTGCCGACATAGCGCATGCCGGCCGTGACGCGCCGCGGATTGAAGCGGAACTGGCGGGCGCAGGCGGCGCGGAGAATGACGAAGAGTTCTTCTATTTTTGCTGGGCTCACAGGGCTATCCTTTCGCTCGCCCAAACTGCGGCGATTGCATCGCTGGCCAACTGGCCACCCTGGAGCATACGCCTGCGCTGGCCCGACTGGCGGCCCGGAATGACAAAAGCCCCCTGGCGGGGGCTTCGTTCACGCCAAACTGACTGGCGAATTACATGCGGGCGATCATGGCATCGCCAAAGGCCGAACAGGTCAGCTCGTTGGCACCAGTCATCAGGCGGGCAAAGTCATACGTTACCTGCTTGTCACCGATGGCCTTTTCCATGGACTTGATGACCAGATTGGCGGCCTCGACCCAGCCGAGATGGCGCAGCATCATTTCGGCCGAGAGAATCAGCGAGCCGGGATTGACCTTGTCCAGGCCGGCGTACTTGGGCGCCGTACCGTGCGTGGCTTCGAAACAGGCGTACTGGTCGGAGATGTTGGCGCCCGGCGCAATGCCGATGCCACCGACCTGCGCGGCCAGCGCGTCGGAGATGTAGTCGCCGTTCAGGTTGGTGGTGGCGATCACATCGTATTCGGCGGGGCGCAGCAGAATCTGCTGCAGGAAGGCGTCGGCGATAGCGTCCTTGATGATGATTTCGCGCCCTGTATTCGGGTTGGTAATCTTGCACCACGGGCCACCGTCGATCGGCTCGGCCCCGAATTCCTTCTGGGCCAGTTCATAGGCAACATCACGGAACAGACCTTCCGTGTATTTCATGATGTTGCCCTTGTGCACGATGGTCACCGACTTGCGGTCGTTGGTGATGGCATATTTGATGGCGGCCCGCACCAGGCGCGAGCTGCCTTCGGCCGAAATTGGCTTGATGCCGATGCCGGATGAAAACGGGAAGCGGATTTTCTTGACGCCCATTTCGTCCTGCAAGAACTTGATGACTTTCCGTGCGCCTTCCGATGTACACGACCATTCGATGCCGGCATAGATGTCTTCGGTGTTCTCGCGGAAAATGACCATGTTGGTCAGCTCCGGGTGCTTGAGCGGGGACGGCACACCCTTGAAGTACTGCACCGGACGAACACACTGGTAGAGGTCAAGCTCCTGACGCAAGGCCACGTTCAGCGAGCGGATGCCACCGCCCACTGGCGTCGTCATCGGCCCCTTGATGGAGACGGCGTATTCCTTCAGCGCATCGAAGGTTTCCTTGGGAAACCACTCATCCGGCCCATAGAGGCGGGTAGATTTTTCGCCGGCAAAAACCTCCATCCAGTGAATTTTTTTCGCGCCACCGTAGGCCTTGGCTACGGCTGCGTCGATGACCTTGATCATGACCGGCGTGATGTCGATGCCGATGCCATCACCTTCGATAAAGGGAATGATCGGATTGTCCGGCGTAGCCTGCCCGGGAACAATTTTCGAACCACCTGGCGGAACCGTGATGTGAGAAGTCATTTCCACTCCTTGCGTTGTATTCAGGGGCTGTCAGCCGCGAACTGCATTGACCGGCCATAGACAAAGCAAGTCACAGGCGCCGGTCAATCAAGGGAATTATGTCGTAAAACCGCAACCNGTGTCAGCCATTTATCCGGCCGGAAGGCGATGNTTCGGCCAACCGTGNTTGCTGCGGTCAACCGGAAAAAATGCCCAAAAACAAAAAAGCGAAGACCGGATCGGCCTTCGCTTTTTCTGGTCCGGCGCTCAACTGCCGGGAAAATTGGCTCGCTTAGACGCGGGCCGCCTTCAGTGCGGCATTCAGCGTCGGGCTCGGGCGCATGATTGCCTTGCACTTGTCTGCATCAGCCTTGTAGTAGCCACCGATATCGACCGGCCGACCTTGTACCGACTTCATTTCGGCCACGATCTGGGCTTCATTGTCGGTCAGGCTCTTGGCCAGCTTGGCGAAGTGAGCTGCCAGTTCGGCATCTTCCTTCTGCGTGGCCAGCTCCTGCGCCCAGTACATGGCGAGGTAGAACTGCGAACCGCGGTTGTCCAGCTCACCGGTTTTCGGCGACGGCGACTTGTTGTTGTCGAGCAGCTTGCCAGTGGCCGCATCGAGGGTCTTGGCCAGCAGAATGGCGCGCTTGTTGCCATCCTTGATGCCCTGCTCTTCGAGAGAAACGGCCAAGGCCAGAAACTCGCCCAGCGAATCCCAGCGCAGGTGGTTTTCCTGCGTCAGCTGCTGCACGTGTTTCGGGGCAGAGCCGCCGGCACCGGTTTCGTACATGCCGCCACCGTTCATCAGCGGCACGATGGACAGCATCTTGGCCGAGGTGCCCAGTTCCATGATCGGGAACAGGTCAGTCAGGTAGTCACGCAGGATGTTGCCGGTGACCGAGATGGTGTCGAGACCGCGGGCAACGCGCTCCAGCGTGAAGCGCATGGCACGAACCTGGGACATGATCTGGATGTCGAGACCGTTGGTGTCGTGCTCCTTGAGGTATTTAACGACCTTCTTGATCAGCTCGTTTTCGTGCGGGCGATAGGTATCCAGCCAGAAAATGGCCGGCGTGTTCGACTGGCGGGCGCGGGTGACGGCCAGCTTGACCCAGTCGCGGATCGGTGCATCCTTGACCTGGCACATGCGCCAGATGTCACCGGCTTCAACGTTCTGCGTCAGCAGCACTTCACCCGTTGCGTTATCGACGATGTTGGCAATGCCGGCTTCGGCAATTTCAAAGGTCTTGTCGTGCGAGCCGTACTCTTCGGCCTGCTGGGCCATCAGACCGACGTTCGGCACGGTGCCCATGGTCTTCGGATCGAAGTTGCCATGCCATTTGACGAAGTTGATCATCTCCTGGTAAATCCGGGCAAAGGTCGATTCCGGCATGACGCACTTGCTGTCGTACTGCTTGCCGTCGGCGCCCCACATCTTGCCGCCCTGACGGATCATGGCCGGCATGGAGGCATCAACGATGATGTCGTTGGGCGAATGGAAGTTGGTGATGCCCTTGGCCGAATCGACCATGGCCAGACGCGGACGATGTTCCTGGCAGGCATGCAGGTCACGAATGATTTCGTCGCGCAGGGATTCCGGCAGGGTCTTGATCTTCTCGTAGAGGTCGACCATGCCGTTATTGACGTTGATGCCCAGCTCCGCGAAAGTCTTGGCGTGCTTCTCGAAAGCATCCTTGTAGTAGATCTTGACGCAGTGACCGAAGACGATCGGGTGCGAGACCTTCATCATCGTCGCCTTGACGTGCAGCGAGAAGAGGATGCCGGCCTCGCGGCAATCTTCCAGCTGAGCTTCGTAGAAGTCGCACAGCGCCTTCTTGCTCATGAACATGGAATCGATGATCTCGCCTTCGAGCAGCGAGAGCTTGGGCTTGAGCACGGTGGTCTTGCCACCCTTGGCGATCAGCTCCATGCGAACTTCACGGGCCTTGTCGAGGGTCATCGACTTTTCACCGTGGTAGAAGTCGCCATGTTCCATGTGGGAAACGTGGGTCTGCGACCATTGCTTCCATTCACCCATCGAGTGCGGACGCTTCTTGGCGTAATTCTTGACGGCCATCGGCGCACGGCGATCGGAGTTACCTTCACGCAACACGGGGTTAACAGCAGAGCCGAGACACTTGCCGAAGCGGGCTTTAAGCGCCTTCTCTTCGTCAGTGTTGGCGGTTTCCGGGTAATCGGGAATGGCGTAGCCTTTTTCCTGCAGTTCCTTGACGCAGGCTTTCAGCTGAGCAACCGAGGCGCTGATGTTCGGCAGTTTGATGATATTGGTTTCCGGCAACAGGCAGCGTTTGCCCAGTTCGCCCAAGGTGTTCGGTACTTTCTGGTCGTCTTTGAGGAATTCTGAAAACTCGGAGAGAACACGAGCCGACACAGAAATGTCTGCTTTCTCGATCTCGATACCGGCCGGTGAAGTAAAGGTGCGGACGATCGGCAGGAACGCGCACGTCGCCAACAGCGGCGCTTCATCGGTCAGCGTGTAAATGATTTTTGACTTTCCACCAGCCATGTATATCCCCTTGCGTTGGATTGAATTATTAGGGCCGAAGAAGTATTGGCCCGTTGTGAACCACTCTGCAATAGCAAAACAAGGAGAGTATCGCCCCCGCTGTACCACAGTCAACGGAACGCATGTCCGGATCGCCCACGAAGCAGCAATTTCCCAATCATTTCCGGGGCTTAGTGAGCATGTGCAGTGATAATATTTGCTGCTGCATTTGCGATACCCGACCATGAAAATATCAGTTGGCCTTTACGGCACCAATGCGCATCAGATTGCCCTGGCCATGATTCAGGGCTTTAACAAGCACTACACGCTGTTTCGCCAAACCAGCCGCGAAGCAAAAATGCGCTTTGAAAACGGCGACTGGCTGGGCGTACACAAGGCTGTCAAGGAACGTATCCGCTTCTACGACGACCGTGTCGATGAATGTGTCGAGCGCCTGCGCCATGAATTCGACGCCCAGGGGATTGACGACATGACCTGGCAACAGGTCAAGTTGCTGTATATCGGGCTGCTGCTCAACCACAAGCAGCCGGAACTGGCCGAAACCTTCTTCAATTCGGTGACGACCAAGATTTTGCATCGCAACTATTTTCACAACGATTTCATTTTTGTCCGCCCCAGCATCTCGACAGAAAACATCGAAGGGGACGAAACCCAGACCTACCGCAGCTATTACGCCAAGGAAGATGGCCTGCGTGGCGCCATCGGCCAGATCATCGCTGACTTCAACTGGCATCGCCCATTTGCCGATCTTCCGCGCGATGTTGACTATGTCTATGAGGCTGTTTGTCACTACCTGAAAGGCATGCCGACGCGCGAAGTCAATTTTCAGATCCAGGTGCTCGGCTCGGCGTTTTATCGCAACAAGGCGGCGTACATCATCGGCAAGGCCATCAACGGCGCCAATGAATACCCATTCGCCATTCCGGTGCTGCACGATGACGGCGGCAAGTTGTATCTCGACACCATCCTGCTCGATGCATGGCGGATCGGTCTGCTGTTCTCGCTGTCGCGCGCCTATTTCATGGTCGACATGGAAGTACCCTCGGGCTATGTCCAGTTCCTGCGGTCGATCCTGCCCAACAAGCCACGCTCCGAGCTCTACATCATGCTTGGCCTCGGCAAGCAGGGAAAGACGATGTTTTTCCGCGACTTCATTTATCACCTGCATCACTCGGAAGACAAATTCATCATGGCGCCCGGCATACGTGGTCTGGTCATGCTGGTATTCACGCTTCCTTCCTACCCCTACGTCTTCAAGATCATCAAGGATGTCTTCGGCGCGTCAAAAAACATGGATCGCGCCACAGTCAAACAAAAATTCATGATGGTCAAACAGGTCGACCGCGTCGGACGCATGGCCGACACGCTGGAATTTTCCAACGTTCTTTTCCCGCTGTATCGGTTCAATGAAGAAGTGCTGGAAGAACTGCAGACGCTGGCCCCCTCATGCTTCGACATCGACGGTGACCAGCTGATCATCAAGCATGTATACATTGAGCGCCGAATGGAGCCGCTCAACATTCACCTCGACCGCATGGAGCGCTCGAACAATATGGAAGGTTTGGAGCACGCGATCAAGGAATACGGTAGCGCCATTCGGGAAATGGCTCAGGCCAATATCTTTCCCGGCGACATGCTGTGGAAGAATTTTGGTGTCACCCGCTTTGGTCGGGTCGTCTTTTACGACTATGACGAAATTGAATACATGACCGACTGTAACTTCCGGCGGATTCCCCCTGCACCGGATTTCGAGACCGAAATGTCCGGCGAAATCTGGTACGCCGTGGGTAAAAACGACGTTTTCCCCGAAGAGTTCAGCACTTTTCTGCTGGCTTCACCTGTCCTGCGAAAAGTATTCCACAAGCACCACGCTGACCTCCTGTCACCAAAATTCTGGCAAGATTCGCAACATAAGATTCGTGAAGGTCACGTCGAGGACTTTTTCCCGTACCCGCAGGAACTACGTTTTGGTCATCACCAGCGCTCAGCTGAATGATCGGCAATATCAGTCAACAATAAAACGGGGTCATTCCCGGAGCTTCAATCTGGAGAATCAGCATGCCGCTCACTATCGCGGTAGTCAGGGAGCGCGCGCCAGGCGAAAGCCGCGTCGCGCTCGTTCCCGAGACTGCCAAAAAATTCGCCGCGCTCGGTGCCTTGCTCCGCATGGAGCAAAGCGCCGGCATTGAAAGCCACATGCTGGACTCGGCTTACCCCGAAGTCTCCCTGGTCAATGGCATCAGCGAAGCCTGCAGTACTGCCCAACTGGTCATGCGGGTCACGCCGCCGAGCGCGGAAGAAATCGCGGCCTTGCCGGAAGGTTCGGTCCTGATTGGCCTGCTGAAACCTTTCGAGGACAAAGCCCGGCTTGCCGCACTGAATGCCCGCAAGATCACCGCCTTCGCCCTCGAACTGCTGCCGCGCATCTCGCGCGCCCAAAGCATGGACGCCCTGTCCAGCCAGGGTGCCTGTGCCGGCTATCAGTGCGGCTTGATCGCCGCCGCCCGCTGCACCAAGTTTTTCCCGATGCTGACCACCGCCGCAGGCACCATTCGTCCGGCCCGCGTACTGGTCATTGGTGCCGGCGTGGCCGGCCTGCAAGCCATCGCCACCTGCAAGCGCCTCGGCGCCATGGTCGAAGCCTACGACGTTCGCTCTGCGGCTCGCGAGCAGATCGAATCCCTGGGTGCGAAATTCGTCGATACCGGTGTACATGCTGACGGCACTGGCGGCTACGCCCGTGACCTGACCGACGAAGAAAAAGCCCAACAAACCGAGAAACTCGCCAAGGCCGTCGCCCTCTCGGATGTCGTCATCACGACAGCCGCCATCCCCGGCAAGCGAGCGCCGGTCATCATTACCATCGACATGATCGCCCGCATGAAGTATGGCGCCATCATTGTCGACATGGCGGCCGAATCCGGCGGCAACTGCGCGCTGACGCAACCGGGCGAACATGTCATCGCCAACGACGTAAACATCCACGGCCCGCTCAATCTGCCATCGCGCATGCCGACTCATGCGTCGGAACTGTACGCCAAGAACCTGTACAACTTCCTGTCGCCCTGGATCAAGGATGGTGAACTGAATTTCGACTGGAACGACGACGTCGTTGCCGGCACGCTGCTGTGCAAGGACGGCATCACCGTTCACCCAACCGTCAAACAAGTTATGGGAGAGGCATGATGGACGGCCTGCTCGCTTTATATATCTTCATGCTCGCCGCCTTCACCGGCTACGAGATCATTGCCAAGGTGCCGGTCATCCTGCACACCCCGCTGATGTCAGGATCGAACTTCGTCCATGGCGTGGTCGTCGTCGGCGCCATGATCATGCTCGGTTCGGCTGATACCCCGGTCCAGCAAGCCATCGGCTTCTTCGCCGTCGCCCTCGGAGCGGCCAATGCCGCCGGTGGCTACGTCGTGACCGAGCGCATGCTCGCCATGTTCAAGAAGAAGGAGGGCTGACCATGACGATGCCACTCTACGTGCAAGGCGCCTGGTTCCTGGGCGCACTCCTCTTCATCTTCGGTCTCAAGGGCATGAGCTCGCCGGCCAGTGCCCGCAAGGGCATCGTGATTGCCGGCTACGGCATGCTGATCGCCATCGCCGGTACCTTTCTGGTTCCCGGTCTCAAGAACATCGCGCTAATGATTGCTGCCCTCGGCATCGGTGGCGCAGCGGCCTGGATCTCCGGCAAGAAGGTCAAGATGACTGACATGCCGCAGATGGTCGCCATCTATAACGGCATGGGCGGCGGCGCGGCTGCTGCCATTGCCGCCATCGAGTTTGCCAAGGGTGACGCCCATAGCGTGGCCACCACGGTACTGGCCGTGATTGGTGCGCTGATCGGCGCAGTATCCTTTACCGGTTCCTGCGTCGCCTGGGCCAAGCTGCAGGGAGTGTTGAAGAAAGCCCATCGCCTGCCGGCGCAGAACACGATCAATGTCCTGCTTGCACTGATCGCCATCGGCCTTGGTGGCGCTATGGTCGTCCTCGCCCCAGCCCAGCCCGTACTGATCTTCGGCTTCTTCGCCGTGGCGCTCATACTCGGTCTGATCATCACCCTGCCCATCGGCGGCGCCGACATGCCGGTGGTGATCTCGCTGTTCAATGCCTTTACTGGCCTGGCTGTCGGTTTCGAAGGCTACGTACTGGGCAACCCGGCCCTGATCATCGCTGGTATCGTCGTCGGCGCGGCCGGTACGCTGCTCACGCAACTGATGGCCAAGGCGATGAACCGGCCGATCTCCAACATCCTCTTTACGCCGATGGTGGCGAGTGGCCCGGGCGAAGCGATCAGCGGCAGCATGAAGGAACTCTCCAGCCTCGATGCAGCTGCCATGATGCGTTACGCCGGCAAGGTCATCATCGTGCCGGGTTACGGCATGGCTGTGGCGCATGCCCAGCACAAGGTGTGGGAGATGACATCCATCCTGGAAGAAGCGGGCGTCGAAGTGAAGTTTGCCATCCACCCGGTGGCCGGCCGCATGCCCGGTCACATGAACGTCCTGCTGGCCGAAGCTGGCGTACCGTACGACAAGATTTTCGACCTTGAGGAGATCAACGGCGAATTTGGTCAGGCGGACGTCGCACTGATCATCGGCGCCAACGACGTGGTCAATCCGAGTGCGCGAACCGACAAGTCCAGTCCGATTTATGGCATGCCGATCCTCAATGCCGATCAGGCCCAGAACGTCATCGTCATCAAGCGTGGCAAAGGCACGGGTTACTCCGGCGTCGAGAATGCGCTGTTCTATACCGACAACTGCCGTATGCTTTATGGTGACGCCCAGCCGATGGCCGGGGAAATCATTCAGCACCTTAAAGCAATGGGGTAAATCAGATTCTTATCTATGCCAAAAATAGCAGAAACCGTACAATCCGGCGTGTTTGTAGCGTAGGGTTTTGCCAATGAAGCGCATTGATGATCTCTTGATCTGGCTGACCGCTGCCAGCGCCTTGGGGCTTTGGTTCTGGTCGATGGCGGTGGGTCCTGTATCAGCACACTTCTTCGGCGTGCTTGCCGGCCTGATCATTGCCACGAGTCTGTTCTCGCTCAGCGAACGAAAGCGCTGGAAATCGCGTCAGAAAAGCCACTTTGTTGAATTGCAGGAAGTCATGTCGGAGTACCAGGTACTTTCCGATGAAGCAATGGCCCATGCCGAACTGCAATTCACGTCGCTTGAGAATGACATGCGTGATGCGCAGGAAATTATCCGCGCATCGGTCAACAAGATTTCCGGCAGTCTGACCGGTCTCGAATCGCAATCTTCAGACCAGCGACAGATACTGCGTTCGCTGATCGACCAGATGCTGCAAATGACCACATCTGAACATAATCAGGCGCAAGGACAAGTCAGCCTGCAACGCTTCTTTGATGAAACCAACGTGCTGATCGCTGAATTCGTCAGCAAAATGTCCCAACTGCAAACGACCAGTCAGGGCATTGCCCATAGTTTTGAACTGATGCAGACAAAGGTTTCGACGATTACGCGCTCATTGAACGACATCGCCGGCATCACCAAACAGACCGACCTGCTGGCCCTCAATGCCGCAATCGAAGCAGCACGAGCCGGTGATGCGGGTCGCGGATTTGCCGTGGTTGCCGACGAAGTGCGCAATCTCGCCGCGCGCACGGGTGAATTCAACGTCGATATCCGAAATTCACTGACCGAAATCGTGAACTCGTTACAGGAAGTCGGCGTGCGGATCGCCGATGCAACCAACATCGACATGAGTCTGGCCGAAAAATCGCGTTCGACGCTCCATGAATTAGGTACTGAACTGCTTGAACTGACCGGCAAGGCTCGCAGTCACTCCGACCACATCACGGCCATCACCGAGCAAATGCATAGCCTGACGCAAGAAGGCGTGATGGCCATGCAGTTTGAAGACATCGTCACTCAGATGATGACGCGCATCAGCCAGCGCACGATCAACGTCGGCGAGTACATGCATGCCTTCCTTGCGCTCCAGCACGATAACGAATCCGATGGCCTGCAGCGTTTCCGCACGCGTTGCCAGAAACTGGTTGAATTACTGGTCAATTCGCACGTCAAGGGCGATGCCATCAAATCCTCCAGTGCCGGCAGCCACGCCAAAGACAACAGTGACGGCGATATTGAGCTATTCTGATAAGGCATAGTCAGTTGTCAGCAATCTAGCGACACGCCCTCACGGTCAACCGGAAATTTTGGCCAAAACTGATGGATTTAAATAGCCTGATCGAAACCCTTGGCGAAAAGACCAGCATTACGCTGGCCGGCCTGACGATAGGGATTTTTTTCGGAATTTTTGCCCAGCGTTCCAGATTCTGCCTCCGCTCCGCCGTCGTTGAATTCTGGAATCAGACCGGCTGCAACAAATTGGCCGTCTGGCTTTTCGCATTTTCGGCGGCGGTCATTACGACGCAGTTCCTGATCACGGAACACTGGCTCGACGTCTCACAAGCCAGACAACTGGCCACCACAGGCAGCCTCTCGGGTGCTTTGATTGGCGGCCTGCTCTTCGGCATCGGCATGATTCTGGCACGTGGTTGCTCGTCCCGCATGCTGGTCCTGGCGGCTAACGGAAACCTCCGCGCACTGCTGACCGGGCTTATTTTTGCCGTAACAGCCCAAGCCTCCATGAGCGGCTCTCTGTCGCCGCTGCGCACCTGGATTTCCGGCTGGCTGACGATCAATGGGGGCACCAGCCGTGATCTCCTCGCCACGATGCACCTCGGCAACCACGGCGGACTGATTTTCGGCCTCATCTGGATGGCGGCAGCGATCCACTTTGCCCGTCGCGCCAGACTCTCATCCCGAGAATGGTTGGGTGGCATAGGCGTTGGCATCACCGTCGCAGTGGGCTGGCTAACCACCTACCAAATAGGGACCCAATCCTTCGAGATCACGCCGGTACAAAGCCTGAGCTTCACCGGACCATCCGCCGACGTGCTGATGCTGGTCCTGTCTCCGCCGGGTCAGCCATGGGATTTCAATATCGGACTGGTGCCCGGCGTCTTTCTTGGTTCCTTCTTTGCCGCCCTCTGGGGCCGCGAATTGAAACTGGAAGGATTCAAGGACGGGCACAGCATGCGGCGCTATATTGCGGGTGCCGTTTGCATGGGTTTCGGCGGCATGTTGGCCGGCGGATGCGCCGTCGGTGCTGGCGTGTCGGGCGCGGCAATTTTCGCACTGACCGCCTGGGTTGCGCTGATTGGCATGTGGGTCGGCGCCGGCCTCAGCAATGCCTTGATCGACCGTCCCTTGCCGAAAGAAAAATCGGCAAGGTCCGAAACGAACGTTGCCGACCCTCTCGTTCAACCCTGAAGCGCGTTATTTCGGAAAATACATCTTTGCCTTGTCCAGTTTGTAGCTCCAGGGCAGGCCGGCGTTCTTCCAGCCATTGACCGCACGCTGACCAGCCTTGGGGCCTTCCTTGGCCATGTCGCCCTCGAAGCCTTCGACAACGCCATAGACCTTGGTATAGCCAGACATCTGCAGGCGATCCTGGGCCTTGGCGCTGCGATCACCCGAGCGACAGATCAGAATGATCGTCGAATCCTTACCGAGTCCCATGTCTTTCAGGCGACGCTCCAGTTCCGGCACAAAATCGGAGTTTGGATCAAGCTTGTAACTGCCGCGCTTGTCGTCCCAGTCGCTCATGAGTTCCGCATGTTCGACATAGGGCACCAGGGCATCGACGTCGAGCGGCTCGCCGACGTACATGGCTTCGGCACGGGTTCGGATGTCAAAGAAGGCGACGCCTTTCGGGTCCTTCTTCTTCATGTCGTAGGCCTGCTGCGGGGTCAGATAGAGCCCCATCTTTGATTTCTTGACCTCCGGCAACTTGTCCCAATCGGTGCTGCCGGGTGCCCAGTCGGCTGCAAAGGCCAGCGATGACATGGCCAGCAGGCTGGCCACCATGATGCTTTTCAGTTTTGATCCCATTTTTTATGCAATCCCCGGATTGTTAGCCGCGCCTTTCAGCGTCGGCAGGTTCAGATTGACCGGCTTCACGGTCTTGATGTCGCGTAGATATTTTGCCACGACATCCCAGATCGGCTCGCCGGCATTCTTTGCCTCTTCCGAAACCGGCGCCCAGCCGGCAACCTTGTAGGTTTTCGCCGGATCGATCAACTGGCCACGCAGCATCATGTTCTGAATCCGGCTGCCCATTTTGGCCGTCGGATCGCAGGTGTATTGCAGGCCGCCGACGCGCACCATGTCGCCACCCTGCTGGTAATAAGGATCCGGGTTGAACAGGTTGTCGCAGACGTCCTCGAGCACGGTCTTGATCACCTCGCCGCTCATGTTGGTCACCGTCGTCCAGGGATAGGTGATCGCCGTCTGGTCAAGTACATGTTCCATCAGGATGGGCTGACCGGGCAGCAGCGAGGTGCCCCAGCGGAAACCGGGCGAGAAGGCGATTTCGGCATCCTTGACCTTGAGCAGCGCATCGAGGATGACCTGGTCGAAGGTGCCGTTGAAGTTGCCACGGCGATAGAGCAGCCCTTCGGTCACCGCGAGCTTTTCGTTGAGCTTCGACAGGTACGGGGCGCGCGCCTTGTCGATAAGCGCCTGCATGTCGGCGTCGGCGGGCAGCAGGTTGGCGAAGACGGGCAACAGCTTGTAACGGAAGTCGGCGATCTTGCCGTTCTTGACGTCGAAATCGAGCACGCCGAGATACTTGCCGTTGGAGCCGGCATTGGTGACCAGCGTCTGACCGCCGGCATTCTTGACGACAACCGGCGCCGGCATGCCGTCATGCGTGTGACCGCCGAGGATGGCGTCGATGCCTTTGACACGCGAAGCCATCTTGAGGTCGACGTCCATGCCGTTGTGCGACAGAACAACCACCACTTGCGCACCGGCCGCGCGGGCTTCGTCGACGGTCTTCTGCATGTTGTCTTCCTGGATGCCGAAGCTCCAGTTCGGCGTCTGCCAGCGCGGGTTGGCGATCGGCGTGTAGGGGAAGGCCTGGCCGATGATGGCGACCGGCACGCCGTTCATGTTCTTCATGACGAAGGGCTTGAAAACAGCGTCACCGAAGTCGGTGGTCTTGACGTTCTGGGCGACGATGTCGATGTGGCCGGCGAAGTCCTTTTCTTCGATTTCCTTGACCCGTGCCTCGCCGTAGGTCGACTCCCAGTGCAGGGTCATGACATTGACGCCGAGCGCCTTGCAGGCGTCGACCATGTCCTGGGCGTTCGACCACAGCGCCGTGCCGGAACCCTGCCAGGTGTCGCCACCATCGAGCAACAGGGCGCCGGGACGATTGGCCTTCATGCGCTTGACCAGCGTCGCCAAGTGGGCAAAGCCGCCAACCTTGCCGTAGGTCTGGGCGGCCTTTTCGAAATTCAGGTAGGTGTAGGCATGCGCCTCCAGCGTATTCGGCTTGAAGCCGAAATGCTTGAGCAGGTTGGCACCGACCAGGTGCGGCACCTTGCCGAACTGGTCGCCGAAGCCGAGATTGACGTTCGGCTCGCGGAAATAGATAGGCAACAATTGGGCATGGCAGTCGGTGATGTGCAGCAGGCTGACATTGCCGAATTTGGGCAGGTCATACAGCTTGGCTGCGCCTTTTTCGGCCAACGCAAAGTCGCTGTGCAATGACATGCCACCGGCCGCCGCGACGGCCATGACCTGAAGGAACTCCCGACGATTCATGCTCATTTTTTGTCCTTGAAAAAGGCCGGCCAGTTTCCCGGCCGGCGCATTGGCGAACGCTCGTCTGGCGAGTGTTAGTCTTTGTTGACCGGCGATTCCGGATCAAGCAGGAACGCCACAATGTGGGTGATCTGCTCCGGCGTCAGCCAGCTATGCAAACCAAAACGCGGCATGTTGGTGCACGCGGTAAAGGAATTCGAGTTATAGACCTTGTCATAGACGTACTTGATGGTCTCCTCCGAATTGCCACGGATCGTGCCGAAATGCTGCAGGCTCGGACCGATGGTTCCGTAGGCCAGCTCCTTCTTCGCCAACTGGTGGCAGGCATAGCAGTTGCCACCGCGCAACTTGCCGGGCGCGTCAGGCTGGATAAACCCGATGTGACCGCCCGTACCGACGGCCGCCAGCTTCTCGCCTTCCTTCCAGTCGCCGATCAGTTTGCCTTCGACCGGATAACGGATGGTTGCCTTGTTGGCTTTTTCCAGCTGCTCGCCGATCTTGCGCGGCGGGTTGTCGCGATAAAGGCCACAGGTCTTCATCGTCTCATCCTGCTCCAGCCGGCTCATCCAGTACTTCGGATTGTCGGCACGGAACGAGTCGCGGAACATCTGCTCGGCTTCCCTGGCGTATTTTCCACCCGGCGGATCAACCGGTTTTTGCGCCAAGGCCGGCACGGCGATTCCTACGGTCAACCCGAAAAAAAGGGCAAATTTGAAATTCATGGTCATCCCCTTTTTCAGCGCTTGATGCCCGGCGTTTCCATGACGGTGCCGGTCGCGTTCTTTTGCAGATAGGTTTCCAGCGCGATCACCGAATCGGCCAGGTAGTTTGGCTCAGGCCAGCGGGCCTGGCGCATGCAATCGATCAGGCGACGCTGCATGGTCCACACCGTCCCTTGCGATACCCGGTAGGACGGCCAGGTCTTCATCGCCGTCCCGGCACCGTCCTTGGTCGTCAGGTTACCCAGATCCTGAAGGCGGATGCGCTTGCCTTCCTGGCCATGGCAGATGGCACAGGAAAAATCCTGCGGTCCGGAGCGACGGTAAAAGATGTACTCGCCCATCTTGTACATCTTGGCTTCTTCCGGATGCTTCGCCGGCACGTTGATCGGCTTGCCATTGGACTTGGTGCCGATGTAAGTGACCAGCGCCTCGATGTCGGAATCCTTGCCCGGCTTTGAGTACCACTGCTTGGTGGCTTCCGCCTGGGTCAAGCCCTGCAGGGTCATCATGCAATGCACAAGGCGAGACTCAACGTCCATCACCTTGTTGGTGTCCTTGAAATACTTCGGCAGCTGGGCGTAGGCGCCATCCAGCTGGCCCGGGCCAAGGCCCATGTCGCATTGTTCCAGCGAGGCATTCTTCGGGCCGCGCTTTTCCTTCCACAGCCCTTCGCCCTTGAGCTCGAACAGATCAGCCGGATTGCCATCGGCCAGCGCCTCGCGATATTTCGCCAATTCGTCGGCCACCTTGCTGTCCTGGGCCGCCACACCACTGGCAAAGCCGGCTATGACAGCCGCGCCAATCAATGTCTTTATCATACGTCGGATCATGAATACTCCTCCACGGGGTAAAGGCAATGGCAGTAGCGATCTGTGCCGCTTCCCTGCCATTGATAGAACTGTCAGGCGATGGCCGCTTCGTCGGAGCGGGTATCGCCCTTGGTGTCTTTCCAGTTCACCACGATCTTGTCGCCCTTGGCACCACCCTTGAACTTGAAGGCCAGGTACGGGTTCTTCGACACAGAAGGCCCAAACTCGCAGCTCAGCACCACTTTGTCATTGTGCCTGGCGGTCAGCTCGGTAATGAACCAGGCCGGCACGATGGCGCCTGCCGAATCCTTGCGCTGTCCGGTTTCCATTTCGTGGCTGACCAGCACTTTTACTTCGGTAACGCCGTCCTTGTTGGCGGCGCGGATTTTCATTGGATTGCCCATGTTTCTATCTCCTTAATTCACTGTATGAAAACGGGGAACGAAGCGTCGCGAGCGATGACAGGACGAGGCGCGTTTGCGAGACAGTGCAAAATGCACGGCGAGCAAGCGCAACGAAGTCATGTCGAGCGCAGTAGCTTCGAACTCGTTTTAACCGCCGCAGCCGCCCAGGGTTACCTTGATTTCCTTGGTGGCCATGAAGAACTTGCCATCCGACTTGACCAGCGCGTAGATGTTCGACGTCTGGCCCATCTTGACGCGCGTCTGGACGCTGGCTTCGGTGCCTTCCGGCAGGACGAAGGTCGCGGCCAGTGCATTCGGGTTCTTCTCGATCAGGATGGCGACCATCGTCACGTTGGGCAGCGTTGACGCCACACCCACCGGAACAACCGCACCGTTTTCGGCGATGTCCGGACCGGTCACCTGAACGTCCTTGCTGTCCGTCGGCGAGGCAGCGCCCAGCGCCTTCAGCGTGTCGGCCATGCTCTTGGCGTCAAAGGCGGTCTTGTTCCAGTCTGCCAGTGCCATGCCCGGGGTGATGATGCCGGCAGCGGCAAGAACGCTCATCAGGGCAGCGCCCGAACTTGCCTTCAGTACATTGCGACGTTGATTGTTCATAACTTCTCCTCTGTAGAAATTGGAATTACTTGGAACCGGACAGAATCCACTTGACCAGTGTCTTCAAATCCTCGTCTTTCACATGACTGTTGGGTGGCATCGGGATCGAACCCCAGACGCCCTGCCCGCCAGCCTTGACCTTCGCAATGAGCCGTGACTCGGCATCGGTCTGGCCCTTGTAGCGCGTGAACACTTCGTTGTAACCGGGGCCGACGATCTTGCTCTTGACACCATGACACGCCATGCAGCCGCTCTTTGTCGCCAGTTCCAGCGTGCCGGCATCGGCAGCTTTCTTGGCAGCCTCGGGACCCAGCGTCTGGGTGCCGCGAACCGGGCCGAACGAACGATTCTGGTCGCGCAATTCGCCATGCGCCGTCCGGGCATATTCGGGCAAGGTCGAACCGATCAGTACTTCCGGCTTGCAGTTCTTCATGCAAGCCTTGTTCTGCGTATCCGGCTTGCCACCGTTGCCAATGCCACCCTTGGCCGCCGAAGCACCCGGCCACAGGCCATGATCGGTCGTCATGCCGTTACGATTGGGAAGCAGCTTCTGGACTTCGCCGATATTCTTGTCGGACAACACGAAGTCGGCCGGCACCATTTCGGAGAGGTTCAGCAGATAGGCGAGGATGGCGTAGACATCGTCCGGCTTCAGCGACTTGGGCGCCGTCCACGGCATGGCGCGCTGGATGTAGTCAAAGACCGTGGATATCGTCGCCACCTTGGTGAAGGTCGTCCGCTGCGGCAATTCGCCGGAAGACAGCCCCTTGACGCGGCCGGTCTTCATGTCGTCCTTGGACGTACCGCCGACCAGCGGCGTGAACACCTCGTTCGACTCGCCAAAGGTACCGTGGCAGGTCGCGCACTTTTCCTCGAACAAGGTCTGCCCTTGATCCACCGAGCCCGATCCCTTGGGCAAGCCCTTGAAGTCAGGGCGCACATCAATGTCCCAGGCCTTGACTTCAGCCGGCGTCGCCGGGCGACCGACGCCCTGATAGTTATCAAAGGCGAATGCTGCGGTCGACACGGAAAAAAGGGCAAAAACGAAAAGCGGTTTAGAGAACCTGAACATTGCTGACCTCCCCGCTTTCGATGACTTTCCACGACTGGATCGCGTTGTTGTGATAGATCGACTTGGTGCCGCGCACCTTGCGCAACTGGCCGTAGCTCGGCTGGACAAAACCGGTTTCGTCCATCGCCCGCGATTGCAGGATAGCCGGCTTGCCATCCCATACCCAGTTGATATTGAAACGGGTCAGCGCCTTGTTCTGGATCGGCCCTTCGAGACGCGCCGTCTGCCAGTTGACGCCGCCATCGAAGGAAACATCCACCTGCTTGATTTTGCCGCGCCCCGACCAGGCGAGGCCGGATACGTTGTAGAAGCCCTTGTCGAGCAGGGTCTGGCCACCCGACGGCGTGGTGATCACCGACTTCGCTTCCTGAATCGAGCTGTACTGGCGATGCAGGCCGCTGGGCAGCAAATCGATGTAATGCACCGCTTCGTCCTTGGTCGCATACGGCTTGTCGCCCACTTCGATGCGACGCAGCCATTTGACCCACGACACGCCCTGCACACCCGGCACCACCAGGCGCAACGGGTAGCCGTTTTCCGGACGCAGCATTTCGCCATTCTGACCGTAGGCCACCATCACTTCGCCCGACTCGACCATTTCCATCGGAATGGTGCGTGTCATCGAGGAGCCATCCGCGCCCTCGGCCAGCACGTAGCGCGCCTTCCTGTAATCGACGCCACAGTCGTCGAGCAGATATTTCAACGGCACGCCGGTGAATTCCGAACACGACAGCATGCCATGGGTGTATTGCACGGTCGGCACGGCCACATTGCCCCACTCCAGCCCCGTGTTGGCGCCGCACTCGATGAAATGAATACGCGACGCCGACGGCAGGCGCATCAATTCATCCATCGTGTAAACCTTGGCCTTCTTGATCAAGGAATCATCGGACCCGTTGATCATCAGGCGGTGCCTGGAAGGATCAATGTCGTGCCAGCCCTGGTGATGGCGCTCGAAATGCAGGCCGGACGGCGTGATGATGCCGAACAGCCCCTGCANCGGACAGAANGACACGGAGGCGCCCCCAACGCGGGCCAGGCCGGGCGATTCGCGACGCACCAGCTGGCTTTCATATTTGGANGGCATNCCGTACGGATTGGTGGCAACNGGCTGCCCCAGCGAGGTCGTCCAGGGCGGATTTTCCAGAATATTGGGATCACCCTCAGCGGCCCGTGCCGCCATCGGCGCGGCCATGGCAGCACCGGCAGCGAGCAGGCTCTTGCGCAGAAAATCGCGCCGGCCAGCTGCGACGGCCTTGAGCTGATCTTCCGACAGGAAGTTCTCCGGGGCGGGCCGCAGGCGCCCCGGTTGATTGACGATATCGCCCATACGAATAATCCCCTCCAATTATTAAACGTCAGTACTGAAATTCATCGCCGACACCCCAAGCTGATCGCCCAGATCGCGGCTGGCCACCGTGATGCTGACCACGCGACAGATGTCGACAAAATTTGGATCAACGACGCGGTACAGCACTGAATTCCCTTCACGTCGGCGATCAACCATGCCTGCACGATAGAGAATGTTCAGATGCCGCGAGATATTGGCCTGTGTCAGTCCAATCTTTTCCACAACCTCATGTACGGGACGCTCGTCAGCACACAGGCAGGAAAGGATGCGCAAACGCGTCGGATCAGCCAGCAATCCGAAGTAATGCGCCACCTGCTCGAAGACTTCCAGTGTCTCGTCCATTGTTGTTTTTTGATTTCAATCAATCTTCAATCTATAACTACATACTTATATCGTCAACTACTAATATTGTTGCGTTGCAGCATGCAATTTGCGCCAAAGGTCTATAACCTTGAAGCCAAGCCGACACAAAACATGACACATAAATTCGGCGATATGACCTATCGAAAACCATTAGAGGAGGTGTCTCGATGAAACTGTTTTCCCCCTTGGTAGCCCTTTGTCTGCTGGCCTCGGCCAGCGCTTCGCAGGCAGCTGATCCTTACTTGGCACGCAACCTTGCAGCGACCTGCGCCAACTGTCACGGGACCAACGGCAACGCCGTCAAAGGCTCCGGCATGGACGCACTGGCCGGCATGGAGAAGGCCAAAATTCTGCAAAAACTGGCCGAATTCAAGAGCGGCGACAAGCCCGCTTCGGTCATGCACCAGATCTCGAAAGGCTACACCGATGGCCAACTTGATCTGATTGCCGGCTATTTCGCCGCACAAAAATAAGGGGAGACGACCATGATGCTGATGAAAAGACGCGATTTCCTGAAAATTGGTGCGGCAGCCGGCGCAATGGCCACGCTTTACGGCTGTGCCGGCGGCGGCAAGGCCAGCGGCCATGTGGTCGTCGTTGGTGGCGGCTACGGCGGCGCTACCATTGCCAAATACCTGCGCATGTGGAGCGAGGGCGGCGTGCAGGTCACATTGATCGAACGCAATCCCACCTTCATTTCCTGCCCGATTTCCAACCTGGTGATCGGCGGTCTGAAGACCATGGAAGACATCACCGTCAGTTACGACGGTCTGAAGAGCAAATGGGGCGTCCGCATCGTTCAGGATGAGGTTACTGCGGTCAACCCGGAAAAACGCTCGATTTCCCTAAAGTCCGGCGGCACGATGAGCTACGACCGCCTGGTTCTGTCACCCGGCGTTGATTTCATGTTCGACCAGATTCCCAATCTGAATAACGCAGACGCGCAGTCCAAGATTCTCCACGCCTGGAAAGCCGGCGCGCAAACCATCGCCCTGCGCAAACAGCTGGAATCGATGAAGGACGGCGGCACCTACGCCATCGCCATCCCCCGTGCCCCCTACCGCTGCCCGCCAGGCCCCTACGAGCGCGCCAGTCTGGTGGCCGATTACTTCAAGAAAAACAAGCCAAAATCCAAAGTGGTCATTCTCGACGCCAACGAAGATGTCACCTCCAAGAAGGGCCTTTTCACCAAGGCCTGGAAGGATCTTTACAGTGGCATCCTCGAATACCGCAATAACAGCGAGGTCAAGGACGTCGATGTCGCGACCAATACCGCGATCATGGAATTCGATAAGTTCAAGGCCGATGTACTGAACGTCATCCCGCCACAACGCGCAGGCAACATCTCGACCCAATCCGGATTGAAGCTGATCAACAACCGTTGGGTGGATATCAACTGGCTGACGATGGAATCGACCAACACGCCAGGCGTTCACGTGCTGGGCGATGCCGTATTCCCGGCGCCGACCATGCCAAAATCCGGCCACATGGCGAACCAGCACGGCAAGCTCGCCGCCGCTGCAATCCTCAACCTGTTGTCAGGCCTGGAGCCCAATCCGGAGCCAATGCTGATGAACACCTGTTACAGCTTTGTCGACGCCAAGAATGTGATCCACGTGGCGTCCGTGCACCATTACGACGCCGCCACCAAGACTGTGCAACCGGTCAAAGGCGCCGGTGGCGTATCGGCTGCCCGCAACGAACTGGAAGCCAAGGTCGCCCTCGGCTGGGCCAAGAACATCTGGGCCGATATGCTGACCTGATGGGCTGAGAGCATCTCGCAAAAGCCGCTCACGCGGCTTTTTTTCGCCCTGATTTCATTCAGCCACACGACCGAACTCCTGCCGCACACTGTTTGCAAGTTGTTCTGCTGCATTCATGCAGACAAAACGTTATGCTTTGGATAAATAACGAAAAAAATGAGGTGGGAGATGTTCGATCACGAGTTTGTCAGCACCATCCTCAGGCTATCGCTGGCGCTATTCGCAGGGGGGATTGTCGGCATTGAGCGAAGTTATCACGGACGCTCGGCTGGATTCCGGGAGCATACCCTGGTGTGCGTTTCCGGTTGCCTCCTGATGCTGCTGGCCGAGTTTCAGCCGACACACATTGCCGGCATTGATCATCCTGGCATATTTCTGGATCCTACCCGAATGGCCCAAGGGGTCATGACCGGCATCGGTTTTCTTGGCGCTGGCGCGATTATCAAGGATGGGCCGGCAATTCGTGGTTTGACGACCGCTGCATCCATCTGGATGATTTCCGCGATTGGCATCATGATCGGCATGGGCTACTTTGTCGCAGCGGCTGCATCGACCTTCGCTACGCTCAACATCAACTATGTTTTCCGGCTCATCGAAAGTCGAATTTCAACGGAAAACTATGCGCATCTGCAAGTACGTTTTTCCCGAGATGAGGTCATTTCAGATAGTGCGCTACAGACGCTGATTATCAATTTGGGCTATTCAGTCTCCGGCATCACCTACGCACTGATTGGTGAAGGCAAATTGTTCGAATACCAGATGACTGTGAAAACAGTGCTCAAGGAGCGCTTCCACCCTCTTTCCCAGAAACTTCTGGAAATGCCGGAGGTAAAAGAATTCTCGATATCCCCACGGGGTGAATAAAGACGGCGAATGCACAGCATTCGCGCGCAATAGCCATTCAGTTGTAGAAAAATCAACCACCGCTTGACCACCGCATAAGGGTGTTTGTTGTACATCACGAAATTTTCGTAGCTCGATATCTTATGGCGGACAAAAGCCGAGCTGAAAACCAATTCTAGGAGAGCCTCATGTTTAGAAAATTGCTTGGTAGTTTGCTGCTCTGTGCAACAGTCGCATGGGCGGGCCCGGATGCCCCTTCAAAGTTCGATGATTCACCGCTGGGCGGACAAAAAACCGTTTATCAATTCAATTTTGAAAAACCGGAAGATTTGTATCAGGCACTGGGTTATATCAATAATCAATTGAGCGGCCTGAAGGAGTTTGGTGATATCAAGCAATCGCATATCGTCATGGTGGCCCATGGCAATGAGTTACATATGCTGTCACGTCTGAATCGAGCCGCTTATCCCGATATCTATGATCGACTTAAATTGCTGACGGACCAAGGGGTAACGCTACGCGTTTGCCGTAACGCTGCCAAGTTTCGGGGGTACAAGCCGAGCGATTTCTATGATCTGGTGACTGTTGTTCCTGCCGCCATGACAGATCTCGCCATGTGGCAACAAAAAGGCTATTCCTATATCTCCGGGGCAGTCATCAATCGCAGCAAACGCAGTGAGTTCCTGGAAAAACACCCGGAAGTCATCGATTGAAAATTTAGCGTACTGGGTTCGTGATGATCAGATGGCTGCCAATAATCTCGCAGTGGTTATTCTCGACACGGCACACAGCGGCAAGCACCCGAGATTGACGACGAATCCACCCGCATTCCGAAAAGCAAAAGGCCGCCAATGTGGCGGCCTTTCTGCATCCGGTTGCCATGCTTAGTCCAACGTCGAGATGTACTCTGCCACCGCATGCGTCTCGAGTTCGGACAGCTTGGACGCGATGGTATGCATGACCGCGTTGTCGTTGGTCCGTTCGCGCTTGTTGAACTGCTTAAGCTGATCCTCGATATAGCGCGGGTGCTGCCCAGCCAGACGTGGCAACTGCGGCGTGCCAAGCCCCTTGGCACCATGACAGCTGGCGCAGGCCGGCAAGCCAGAGAACTGATTGCCACGACTGAAAATGTATTTGCCGACCGCCAGCAATTCCGGATCCTTGGCTTGACGCGGACCCACCACTTTTGACTGGAAGAAGGCACCCAGCGATTTCATCTCGGCCGGGGTCAGCTCCTCAGCCTGCGGTTTCATCGTATCGCTGTTGCGTTTGCCTGACTTGAAATCCGCCAACTGCTTCGCGATGTAGTCGGCATGCTGTCCCGCGAGCCGCGGAAAGACCGGACTTGCCGACTCACCTTCCAGTCCATGGCAGAGAAAGCAGCGCCCTGAGACAATTTCTTCTGCTCGGGCCAGATCAGGTTTCTCGTCAGCCCTGCCTTGCGTCGAAATCAGGAGTGCCAACAGGGTACCGGCCAGCAAAAAATTCTTTTTTAGTCTCAACGTACTCCCCTTTCGTGCTCAAGATCGATACATTATTAAATAGTAATTCGCTTACGCTACACTTTCAATGGAAGGTAATGTGAACCTAATATGCCTCGCACAGGCAATCCCGAAAAACTCGAAGGAGACACCAATGAACCGCCGACGCTTTATACAAAATTCAGTCGCCTTTGGCGCTTTGAGCGCTGCCGAGTTTACCCCCTGGCAAACCATCAGCGCCTTTGCCAGGGAAATGGATGATTTTGTGCGAGGCCCAGCCGTCAAGGATCACCCTCTGCGCCAGATATCCAAGCACGTCTGGATAATCTTTTCGCCAGATGGCTTCCCGACCCCTGAAAATCAGGGAATGATGTGCAACATCACCTTCGTCGATACCGCGAAAGGACTGGTTGTCGTCGATTCGGGGGCATCGGTGCAGATCGGTGAAATGGCAATCCGCCAGGTCAAAAAGCAATTCAACAAACCCGTCATCGCGATCATCAATACTCACTATCACGGCGACCACTGGCTGGGTAACCATGCTTACGTGGACGCATATGGGAGCAGCCTGCCGCTCTATTCGCACCCGGGCACCATCAAGGCAATTCAGGGCGTTCAGGGAAACATGTGGCGAACGCTCATGGAGCAATGGACCAACCAGGCGACCATCGGCACCCGCGTTGTCCCCCCCAACCAGCCTCTGGATGACGGTGCAGAGCTCAATTTTGGGGACGTTACTCTGCGCGTGCGCCAATTCGGCACAGTACATACGCCATTCGATCTTTGTGTCGAAGTCCTCGAGGACAGAGTCACCCTGGTGGGCGACGTCGCCATGGACCGCCGTATTGCCAACATGGACGATGGCTCCTATCTGGGAACTTTGAAAGCATATGACGCCCTGGAAAAAACCGACAGCACGATATGGTTACCCGGCCATGGCGAACCTAGCGCCAACGTATTGAAATGGAACCGGGGGCTATTTGAAGGGATCTATCGCTCATGTGAGCAAGCCATCAAGGACGGTATGGGACTGGAAGCCGCCAAGGCATTGGTTCTCAAGGACCCGCGTGTTTCCAGTCGGGCGCGAGAAACCAAGGGCTTCGAGACCAACATCGGCAAATACGTCAGCCTCGCCTATCTGGAAGCAGAAGCTGCTGATTTCTGAATACGTCCAAGCACAAGACCGGAGACACCATGAATCAGAAAATATTGACGATACTCGCAGCACTAAGCACCGGCGCATGGGCCGAAGAACCCTGGGGAGCGGTTGACCTGCAGGCAGGCAAAACCATGCACGACAAAGCCTGTACCAGTTGTCATATCAGGATGTACGGCGGCGATGGGAGCAAGATGTACAGTCGCGACGGACGAATGCTGTCCGACAAACTGGAACTACTGCAGCGTGTCGCCTCGTGTAACGCGTCGGTGAATGCCGGCTGGTTTCCGGAAGACGAAGGTAATGTTGCTGCCTGGCTTAACAAGCACTATTACCATTTTGAACACTGAAAAACGAGATTGCGGGGCAAAATAGCCCCGCAATCTCAATCGGCAAATGACCTCATGCCTTGCCGGTGCTGCCGAAGCCACCCTCGCCACGATGACTGGCATCGAAGTCATCGACAATATTGAAACCCACCTGCAATACCGGCACCACGACCAGTTGTGCGATGCGATCCAGCGGATTCAAGGTAAAGCCGACGCTGCTGCGGTTCCATACCGACACCATCAATTCGCCCTGATAGTCGCTGTCAATCAACCCGACAAGATTGCCCAGCACGATGCCGTGTTTGTGGCCGAGGCCGGAGCGCGGCAGAATCATCGCAGCCAGACCTGGGTCTGCCAGGTGAATCGCCATGCCGGTCGGCACCAATGTGGTTTGCCCGGGCGCCACATGCAGCGGTGCCTCAATGCAGGCACGCAAATCCAAGCCGGCTGAACCCGGCGTCGCATAATTCGGCGGGTTGTCGCGCAGGCGGTTGTCGAGAATTTTTACGTCGATACGATGCATCAGTTCTTTCCTATCAAGATCGCTATATGTTCAATAAGCTGGCGCGCCAATAACGTTTTCGGCCCCGGGTTCAGCGGATGCACGCCGGCTTCGTCGAACAGCACCAAGCGATTGTCGTCCCCGCCAAATCCATCCTGAATCAGGTTGCCGACAATCAGCGGGACTTTTTTCTTGCGCCGCTTGGTTTGCGCATACTCTTCAAGATTACGGCTTTCCGCAGCGAAGCCGATACAGAACGGCGCGTCCGACAGAGCGGCCACCTCAGCCAGAATATCCGGATTTTCAATCAGCTCGATTGGCGGAATGCCGCCTGCATCTTTTTTCAGCTTGTGATCGGCGGCATTGGCGACACGGTAGTCAGCCACAGCCGCGACACCAATGAAAATGTCGGCTGACACTGCCCTTGCCATCACTGCGGCATGCATATCGAGGGCGCTCCGTACATTAATACGGGCAACCCCCTGTGGTGCAGACAATCCAACCGGACCGGAAACCAGCGTCACCTCGGCGCCAGCCTGTTGCGCTGATCGGGCAACCGCGTAACCCATGCGACCAGAGGACAGATTGGTAATGCCACGCACCGGGTCGATAGCCTCGAAGGTTGGCCCGGCCGTAATCAACACCTTCCTGCCGGCCAATACCTTGGGGGTAAAGAACGTCGTGACAGCCTCAAGAATATCCTCAGGCTCCAGCATGCGGCCGGCACCAATTTCGCCGCAGGCCTGCTCTCCGCTCGCGGGACCGAGCACGTGTATACCGTCGACCTGCAATTGAGTGATATTTCGCTGTGTCGCCGGACTCTCCCACATCTGGCGGTTCATCGCCGGCGCCACCAGCAACGGGCAGTCGCGTGCCAAAACCATGGTCGCCAACAGATCGTCGGCCATGCCGTGCGTGATACGGGCCAGAAAATCCGCTGAAGCCGGCGCTACCAGAATCAGGTCAGCCTGGCGCGAGAGATCGATATGTGCCATGGCGTTCGGCATCCGCGCATCCCACTGATCGATGTAAACCGGTTTGCCGGAAAGCGCCTGAAAGGTGGTNGCTGTCACGAAATGNGTGGCCGCCTCCGTCATGGCCACTTGCACATCCGCCCCCTGCTTACCCAACAAACGGACCAGTTCAGCCGCCTTGTAGGCCGCGATACCGCCGGTCACGCCGAGTACGATGCGTTTTCCCTGTAATTCCATTGTCTTGCCATTAGAATTGGTGTCCGCACATTCTACTGGAAAGAATATGGCGATTACTGACTGGCCGGAAGGCGAGCGACCACGAGAGCGGCTAATGGCGAACGGCCCGGAAGCGCTCTCCGATGCCGAACTGTTGGCCATCTATTTGCGAGTTGGTGTGCGCGGCAAAAGTGCGGTCGATCTTGCCCGTGACCTGCTGCAACGCTTTGACGGCCGTCTTGGTACGCTGGCCGAAGCCTCGCTCGACGAACTGGCCAGCGTTTCCGGCATCGGCATGGCCAAAGCCGCCCAATTGAAAGCGAGTTTTGAACTTGCCCGACGCGCACTATCGCAGGACATGTCGACGCGTGACAGCTTTACATCGCCCGGCAAAGTGCGCGACTGGCTGCGACTGAAACTGGCCAACCGTGGCCACGAAGTATTCATGGCCTTGTGGCTGGATGCGCAAAACCATCTGTTGAAAGCTGAAGAATTATTCAGTGGCACCCTGACCCAAACCTCCGTTTACCCGCGGGAAGTGGTCAAGGCAGCGCTGGCCAACAATGCCGCTGCCGTCATCCTGGCCCATAATCATCCGTCCGGCATTGCCGAACCCTCGCGCGCGGACGAAATGCTCACGCGCTCGCTGAAAGAGGCGCTGGCCATGGTCGACGTCAAGGTTCTCGACCACTTCATCGTCGCCGGAAACACCCCGCCCATGTCCTTCGCCGAACGAGGTTTGCTATAAAATTCACAAAACCCCTTGAAACGATTAAGGACTTTTGGTTATACTTGTGGGCTCTCTTCTAGCGAATTCTGGAGCACCATCATGGCGCGAGTCTGCCAAGTAACGGGTAAAGGCCCGATGGTTGGGAACACTGTTTCCCATGCCAACAATAGAACCAAACGCCGCTTCCTGCCGAACTTGCAGTACCGTCGTTTCTGGGTCGAATCTGAAAACCGCTTCCTGCGCCTGCGCGTTTCCAACGCCGGTCTGCGCCTGATCGACAAGAATGGTATCGATGCCGTTCTGGCCGACCTGCGTGCTCGCGGCGAAGTCTGATAAAGAAGGAATAATAAAATGGCTAAAGGCGGTCGCGAAAAAATCAAGCTGGAATCTACAGCTGGCACCGGTCACTTCTATACTACCTCCAAGAACAAGCGTACGACGCCTGCCAAACTGGAGTTCATGAAGTATGACCCGAAGGCTCGCAAGCATGTTGCTTACAAGGAAGTCAAGCTGAAGTAATTCGGCTTCTCCGGCATTCGACAAACCCGCCTTCTGGCGGGTTTTGTTTTTTTATGCCTCGCGTTTCCTTATAAAAATCATCACAGCAAATCCCACGATACCGGCAAAAACCAGTACCGACCAGTTGGCCATCGACAGACCAAACAGCTCCCAATCGCGGCTGGCGCAGAATCCGGTCGCCAGAAACATGGACGGCAATTCCGTNCCCAGCCAGTCAACCAGACGCTCAATGGCGTTGGGGTCGGTAAAGCTGCATGCTGGCGCCAGTTCCGGATAAGCCTGCATCCAGGTCTGANACGCAGCAACGCCAAACCCGAGCAGGCCAAGGCTGCCAGCCAGCGCAGCCCACAGCATTCGCCCGACCGGCAGGGCAAAGCCGAGCAGACCGATGACACCGATCACGATATAGAGCAGGCGCTGAAAAATACAGAGTGGGCACGGCGCCAGATGCAGCAGCGTTTGTAATTCCATACCGACGGCCACCAAGCCGAGGCAACCCAGCCCCAAGGTAGCAAACCAAGCCCGGACGGGCACTTTCGACCAAGTCATCAAGACATCCCAAATAGACGATCAGCGGGAATTTTAAGCCATGACCAAGCCGGTGTTGAAATTTGGTCAGTTTTCCCGGTTGACCGTGGAAACTCTCCTGCGGCACGGGAAAGTGGACCGTTGCCCGTCAGGTCGTTAAGATTGGCGGATGAATACACGCATACTGCTTGTCGAAGACGACGAACGCCTGGCCGAACTGACGGCCGAATATCTCACCAAGAATGACCTGGAAGTCAGTATCGAGCCTCGCGGTGACACTGCCGAGGCCCGAATTCTTGCCGAACAGCCGGACCTCGTCATCCTGGATGTCATGCTGCCCGGCAAGGACGGATTCGAAGTCTGCCGTGCGGTGCGCTCGCAATATCGCGGCGTGATCCTCATGCTCACGGCGCGCGATGAGGATTTCGACCAGATTCTTGGCCTGGAAATGGGCGCTGACGACTATATTGCCAAACCGGTTCAGCCACGCGTCCTGCTCGCCCGCATCAAGGCGCTGCTGCGGCGCCTGCCGACCACCGGCGATGCGAACAATGGCGAATCGGAAAGCATGGTATTCGGCCAGTTCAGAATCAGCCAGTCGACCCGCACTGCGTCGCTGAACGGCCATACGATCGACCTGACCACCGCCGAATTCGACCTGCTCTGGCTGCTCGCCTCCCATGCCGGCAATGTGCTGTCGCGCGACGACTTGCTGCAGGAACTGCGTGGCATCGGCTTTGATGGCCTTGATCGCTCCATCGACGCACGTATTTCCCGCCTGCGCAAGAAATTGAACGACGACCCGGAAAATCCGACTCGTATCAAGACAGTCCGCGGAAAAGGCTACCTTTTCAGCAAACATGACTGGAACTGACCCGCAAGTCCCCGACGAAAGCCCGAAGGCACAAAGTCAGGGCCTTGCCCGCTCGCTGTTCCGGGTCGCCCTGCCACGCTGGCGGGGTAGCCGCTACAGCCTGTCCAAGCTGTTTTTCAATTTCTACCTGTTGGCCATGGGCTCCTTCGTCGCCATCGCCTTCACAGCCGATTTCGTCATTTCAACCGCCCAGCGCGGCATTACGGACGACTACGCCCGACGTTTCATGCGCGGGACGATCACCATCATCGAGGATGAACTTTTTCGCCAGCCGCGCCGTGAATGGCAGAAGAAGCTCAAGGAGATCGACGAAAAATTCTCCTACCGACTAGGTATCGTTGAGCGCATGACGCTCGACCATACGCTGACNCCCAGCCAGGTNGTCAAGCTCGATGCCGGCGACATCGCCATCGACCACGACGGCGATATCATGTACCACCGCCTTGGCACGTCCAGCCAGGTTCTGGTCGTCGGTCCACTCGCCTCAAACCGCAATCCGGAGCTCAAGGATCGACTGCCACTCGAACTACGCTTGCGACTGCTGACCTGGAGCCTGATCGGTCTGATCTTTGCAATTGCCCTCTGGTTCTGGGTCCGCCCGATCTGGCGCGATCTCGAAACCCTGCGCCAGACGGCACTGGATCTCGGTGACGGCAATTTCGAAGCCCGCTCGCCCGCCGCCCGTACCCAGCTTTTCGCGCCGCTCTCCGACACGATGAACAGTATGGCCGAGCGCATCCGCCAATTGCTTGCCACCCATCGCGAGCTTTCCTGCGGCATCTCGCACGAACTGCGCACGCCCATCGCCCGCATGCGATTCGCGCTGGAAATGCTTTCCGAAACCGATGACCGGGCAGAAGGCGAACGGCTATGGGCCATGATGGAGGCCGATCTCGACGAACTCGACCAACTCATCGACACCAGCCTGACCTACGCCCGATTCGAACGCGAAGCGCCAGAGGCGCATTTCTCCAGCGTCAAGTTCGCCGACTGGCTGAGTGATGAAGTCAATGCCGTACGCCTGCTGGGTCGCCAACTCGAGGTGACGGTCGACACGGCAAATCTGCCGGAAAATTTCTGTGTCGATCTTGATCGCAAGGCCATGCCCTATGCCTTGCGCAACCTGCTGCGGAATGCCTTCAAATACGCCAGCAAGCGAATTTCTGTTAACGCAGAAATCGTGGGCGACCAAATTCGGATTCATGTTGACGACGATGGTATTGGCATTCCGCCGGAAGAGCGCGAGCACATCTTCTCGGCCTTCACCCGGCTGGACCGTTCCCGCGACCGCTCGACGGGCGGTTACGGACTTGGCCTGGCCATCGCCCGCAGGGTTCTCGAGCTACAAGGCGGCACCGCGACGGCAGACGCCTCGCCACTCGGCGGTGCCCGCTTCACCCTGACCTGGAAGACCCGCCAATAAGTGCCAGCCAAGGTTACATA
>JGI24770J26754_10000351_pt1 | contig 32503 bp, 26 predicted proteins | sample LakOneMetagenome_FD_26754 | JGI IMG/M metagenome (IMG submission 26754) | reverse complement strand
CGAGGCCATCGATGGCGCCGGGGCGACCGCGGCGGTGCCGCGGTCCTCGACGACGGCGAGCACGTCTTCTCGGGTGATGCGACCACCGATCCCGGTTCCGGCGATGGTTGCCGGATCCAGCCCGTGCTCATCGATCAGGCGGCGTACCAGCGGCGACAGGAGTGCTCCGGACCCGGTCGGCGCAACAGGTGCCGGAGCAGGAGTGGCGGCAGCAGGAGCGGGGGCAGCAGGAGCGGGGGTAACCGGAGCCGGAGCAGGAGTCGCTGCAGGGGCAGGGACCGCGGCAGCAACCGGCGCAGGATCAGGTGTCGGAGCAGGCGCTTCGGCGACCGGCGCCTCGACAGCAGGAGCACCCGAGCCGTCACCGAGCACGGCCAGCACCGTACCGACGTCGACCGTGTCGCCCTCGGGTACTCGGATCTCCGTCAGCACGCCGCCGGCGGGGGCAGGCACTTCGGTGTCGACCTTGTCGGTGGAGACCTCGAAGAGCGGCTCGTCCTCGGTCACGGACTCGCCGACCGCCTTGAACCAGCGGGTGATCGTGCCCTCGGTGACGCTCTCTCCGAGCTGCGGCATCACGATGTCGGCCATTGCCGTTCCTTTCGGCGCCGGCGGCGGAACCGACGCGACTCGATCTCTGCGAACGCCCCGAGCCTACTTGTCTTGAACTTGTCTCTTCACCCGCCCGCTGGTTCTGGTCCCGATTTCTGGGACGTCGACCCCGGAACTCGGGATCAGAACGGGTCGGGAGCGAGCAAATCGGGCTCAGCCGTGCAGCGACCGACCGGTGAGTGCGAGCACCGACTCGCCGAACAGCTCGGTCAGGCTCGGGTGCGGCTGGATGAACGCCGCGACCTCGTCGACGGTCGCTTCCCAGTTCACTGCGAGGTAGCCGCCCGAGAGCTGCTCGGTGACCCACGGTCCGACCATGTGGACGCCGAGCAGCTTGCCGGCAGTGCCGTCGGCACGCTGCTCGGCGATGATCTTCACCAGCCCGTCGGTCTGGCCGATGATCATCGCCCGGGAGTTGCCCCCGAAGCGGTGCTTGGAGGTGACGACGTCGATGCCGGCGGCCTTCGCCGCGTCCTCGGACAGGCCGGCGAACGCGACCTCTGGCTGGCAGTAGATCGCCCACGGCACATTCGCGTTGTCGACCGGGACGGCGTCCTCTCCGAGGATGTCCTTGATGACGCAGATCGCCTCGGCGAAGCCCACGTGCGCGAGCTGCGGCGTGGCGATGACGTCGCCGATCGCCCAGACCGACGGCTCGCCGGTGCGGTACTGCTCGTCGACCTCGATGAAGCCCCGCTCGGCCACCCTCACGCCGGCGCCGTCGCCGAGGAGGCCCTCGGTGTAGGGCGACCGACCGACCGACACGACCACCAGGTCGGTGTCGATGGACTCGCCGTCACCGAACGCGACGGTGGTGCCGCCCGACCCGTTCGGAGAGTGACCCGTGACGGCGACACCGGTGCGGATGTCGATGCCCTTCTTCTTGAACGACTGCAGCACCACGCGGGTGACGTCGGAGTCGCAACCGGGGAGGATCTTCGGGAGCGCTTCGAGGATCGTGACCGCGGAGCCCAGGTCCGCGAGCGTCGAGGCGAACTCGCAACCGATCGCGCCGCCGCCGATCACCACGGCGTGCTCGGGCACACCGTCGATGTCGAAGAACTCGTCGGATGTGACGACGGGGCCTGCCGGCTCGAAGCCCGGGATCACACGGGGCACCGATCCGGGCGCCAGGATCACCGCATCTGCGCTCAGCGTTGCCGTCTCCGAACCGTCCTCGCCGCCGACGACGGTGACGGTCCGGTTGGCTCCCAAGGTGGCCGCACCGTTCAGGATCGTGACCTTGCGGTTCTTGAGCAGACCTGTCACGCCGCCGACGAGCTTGTCGATGACGGACTGCTTGCGCTCCATCACCGTCGACCACTCGAGGCCGACCGGCTCGACCAGCACGCCGAACTCCCCGGCGTGGGCGACGGTCCGCACGACCGCGGCCGTCTCGAGCATCTCCTTGGCCGGGATGCAGCCTCTGTGCAGACAGGTGCCTCCCACTTTGTCCTTCTCCACGAGAGCGATGTTCAGCCCTGCGGATGCGCCGTAGAGGGCGGCGCCGTAGCCGGCGGGTCCCCCGCCGATGATGACTAGGTCGAAGTGCGTCTGCTCCACGGCGCCGAGACTACCGACGTCGCCACGGCAGGCCGAACGCGACCCACGTGATGCAGGCGCCACCGCGTCATACCTGAGCGCTGCCGGCCGACGAAGAGATCAGACGGTACGCAGGAACCGTGCAGGGTTGCCGACCCAGACCTCACCATCGGGGACCGCCCTGGTCACAACGGCCCCCGCTCCGACAACGGCTCCTGAGCCGATGCGCAAGCCCTCGCGGATCACGCTGCCCGCACCGATGTAGGCCGACCCGCCGATGCGCACGCCGCCGGACACCAGGACCCCAGAGCCGAACGTGACGTGGTCGCCGACGACCACGTCGTGGGTGAGCACGACCGCCGGCATGATCGCGACGTGGCGACCCACTGCCACGTCTGCGGTCATGACCACGGTCGCGTGCACGACGGTTCCGGCGCCGAGGGTGACCGACCCGGCAACCACGGCAGACGGATGGACCAGCACGGCGTAGCGTTCGGGGTCCAGCGCGAGGCGTGACTCGATCCGGGACCGCACGTCGGGAGATCCAGGGTTGGCGATGCACAGCACCACGGACGCCTCCGGGCGCTCGCCGAGTAGCTGCAGCGACCCCAGGACGCGGCACCCTGCCACATCGGTGCCCGCGAGGCCGCTGGAGTCGTCCACCAGTCCGAGGAGGTCCCAGCGGTCGTCCGCGGCGTTGACCGCACGCACCAGCTCGACGGTCTCGCGAGCGAATCCGCCGGCACCAGCGAGGATCAGCTCAGTCGACACCCGCGCACCTCTCGGTCGCGCCACCTGGTGCTCCGGAGCAGCAGAGGTGCCGGCTCATTCGGAACACTCGTCACATATCGGTTCGACGGAAGGGACGTCGGCACCCCGGGACGCCACCCGGCCACACCGGCACGCCCACCCCATCCGGCGAGCGGGGTTCCCGGCGACGATCTCGTGTGCCAGCACGTCCTTCGTCACGACGGCGGCGGCGGCCACCACTGCATAGGAGCCGATCTCCACGCCGCAGACCACGGTTGCGTTCGCGCAGACCGACGCTCCGGACCGAACGAACGTCGGCACGAGCACCCAGTCCCGGTTGCGCGAGCGCGGGTAGCGATCGTTGGTGAAGACGGCACTCGGTCCGACGAAGACGTCGTCCTCCAAGGTGACGCCCTCGTAGACCGAGACGTTGTTCTGCACCGTCACCCGATCACCGAGCACCGCGCCGTTGTCCACGTAGACGTTCTTCCCGATCATGCAGTCGCGACCGACCACACCCTCGGGACGGATGTGGGAGTGCCGCCACACCGATGAGCCGGCGCCGACGCGTGCACCTTGCTCGACGACAGCCAACTCGTTCACGTACACGTCGCTCCGGATGGACATGGTCTGAGGCTATTGCGCGCCATGGTCGGTTCCAACCGACGCGACTGCGAGGACGGCGGACCGCCGCCGTGGCCGAGGCCAGCGGGATCACTTGGTTGAGAGTCGGGTCACACTCCCTACACTCGTCCTCAGCCCACAGCGAGCCGTCGGAATGCGATGGCCGAAGTCCAGCCGATCGACACCGCACATGACGACTGAAGCCACCGATACCCCGCTCGCCACCGGCGTGCGACGCGGCGCCGTCTGGTCCGGGGCGAACGTGCTGATCCTGCGAGTCGCGAACATCGCGGTGATGGCGGTCGTCGCACGGATCGTCGCGCCGCAGCAGTTCGGGGTGTTCGCACTCGCGCTGACGGTTCACGCGATGGCGATGAGCCTCGCCGAACTGGGTGTCAGCTCCGCAGTCGCCCGCAACGACCTCGATCCCGACCGCATCGCTCCGACCGTCGCGACGATCTCCATCACCGTCAGCCTCGCGCTCGGCGTCGCGATGGCCGTGTTCGCGCAACCCCTGGCCGACCTGCTCGGAGAACCGACCGCGGCAGCGCCCCTTCGCGTGCTCGCGATCAGCGTTGCGCTGGTGGGCCCGTTCGCCGTCCCCGGCGCTCAGCTCCAGCGGGACTTCCAGCAGAAGCGCCTGTTCACGGCGACGGCGGTCTCCTACGTCCCGAACACCGTGGTCTTGCTGGTGATGGCATCCCACGGCGACGGGGCGATGGCGTTCGCGTGGTCCAGGGTCGTCGGTCAGCTCGTGGCAGGCGTGATCATCGTCATGAGCGTGAAGAAGCGGTACTGGCCCGGCCTCCGCTTCTCGGAGCTGCCGTTCCTTCTGCGATTCGGTTTGCCGTTGGCGTTCGCGAACCTGCTCAGCCAGATCCTGCTCAACATCGACTACGTGTTCATCGGTCGAGAGCTCTCGACCGAGGAGGTCGGTGTCTACTCGCTGGCGTTCAACGTGTCCGCGTGGTCCGCAGCCGTGTTGGGCGCGATGGTCAACGGCGTCGTCCTGCCCGCGGTGTCACGCGTCCGACGCGAGCACGGCTCGATCAGTGCCGTCCTGCAGCGAGCCACTCGCACGGTGGGGCTCGTCGCGATGCCCATCTGCGCGTTCACCGTGGCGCTGGCAAGGCCGTTGATCCTGACGCTGTACGGCGCCCAGTGGAACGCTGCTGCGCCGGTCCTACGTGTGCTGGCGCTGTACGGAGTCCTGTTCGTCATGAGCCTGCTCTTCGCGAACGTGATCATTGCCATGGGGCGAACCGGGATCCTGCTCGGCGTCCAGATCGCGGCAGTCATCGTGCTGGTTCCGGTGATGTCCGCCGGCATCGCCGCCGCTGGTCTGATCGGTGTGAGCCTCGCCCACCTCGCCACGATCCTCGTCTGCACCTTCCCCGCCTACCTCTTCGCCATTCGACGATCGACCGGCGTCACGGCACCCATGCTGGGTCGAGCACTCGCCGTACCCACCGCCGCAGCAGCCGTGGCAGGTGGCGCCGCTGCGGTGACCGCATCGATCCCCGCGCCCGCTCCGCTGCAACTGCTCGCCGGCGGCATCGCTGGAGCACTCACCTACGCAGCCATCACCGCGCCGATGCTGAGCGACCTGCTGCCGAAGTCCATCGCCGCCCGCCCGCAGCTCGCTGCGGTGCTGCGGCTCGTCGACCGATACCCGCGACGGCTCAAGGTCCCCGAGTCGCTGGAGGTGCAGCCGTGACCCTCAAGGTCCTCGTCCAGCTCAACGGTCTCGAGCTGGGCGGCACCCCCATCAACGCGATCGAGTTCGCGGACCGAGCCCGAGATCACGGCGTCGACACGCTGCTCGTCGGACCGCGTCGCACCCTGCCCGATGGTGCGTCCGCCCTCGACGTCGCTGCCCAGCGGGGCGTTCCCATCCTGGGCCTCGATCAACCGACCACCACCCTCGCGGGAGGTCGGGAGCTCGAGCGGCTCGCTGCCGAGCACGGGGCAGACCTCGTGCACACCTACGGCACCTGGTCCGCCCGACACGCCTACTGGGGTCCGGCACGGCTGGGTCGACTCCCACTCGTCATGACCGTGTACGAGATGGCAGTCCACTGGACTGTCTACGAGCGTCCGCATCTGATCGTCGGAACGAGGTACCTCGTGGAGGACCTGGCGGAACGGCCCGGACCGGTGCACCTGGTCAGCCCTCCGGTGGACCTCGACCTGGATGACGCAACCGTCGTCGATGCGGACGCGTTCCTCGCCGAGCACCAGCTGGACGACGACACCTTGAAGGTCGTGATCGTGACAAGGCTCGACGGACCGGGCTCGAGGCCGGTGAAGAGCATCGGCGTCGAACAGGCGATGGACGCCATCGAGCGTCTGGACGACCCCTCGGTGCGACTGGTCGTCGCCGGAGGGGGGACGGAAGAGGCGCGTCTGCGAAGTACCGCCGAGGAGATCAACCACCGACTGGGCCGCCAGGCCATCGTGCTCGTCGGTCCACTCGCCGATCCCCGTCCCGCGTACAAGTGTGCCGACATCATGCTCGGCATGGGCGGGTCCGCAGCACGGAGCCTCGCATTCGGGAAGCCGCTGATCGTCGTGGGCGAGTACGGATGGTTCCGTCGATTCGATCCTGAGTCGTCGGACATGCTCTTTCGAAACAGCTTCTGGAGCGAGGAATCAGTCGACGATCCGCCTGGGATGCTCCTAGAGGAGCTGCGCCCACTGTTGTCCTCTCCGGAGTTGCGAGCGACCCGCGGCACGCAGTCGCGCCGCTTCGCGGAGGCCAGCTTCGGCCTGGCCCGCATGACCGAGCGACTCGTCGGCATCTACGAGTCAGCGGTCTCCCAACCTCTTTCGTCGCGACGGAAGGACTGGCTGCTCGACCTGCGCACCGAAGGACGGCGGGTGTGGAACGACAAGGTGCTGCGATCCCGGTAGCTGCGGGCCCCGACCGGATCGAGCTCGCTCGCCGATAGTGTGTCGGGACCGACAGCGACCAGTATCCGATGACGCCCCCGACCTCCGAACGATCCGAACCCACCAGCCGGCCGAGCGACCCCGATCCAGTCGCATTGTCGAGAGTGCACCTGTTCGGCCTCGACTTCGTCGACGCCGACGGTCCAGCGCCCGTGGCCCGGGCCGTGCTCGGCCGTCAGCCCGCTGACGGCCTGTTCCCTGCGGTGCTGACGCCCAACGTCGACATCCTGCTCCAGCTGCGAAGGCCGGAGAACGCCGACATCGCCGAACCACTCCGCCACGCTCGGTACGTGCTGGCCGACGGCCAACCCGTGGTCTGGACCAGTCGGCTCGCCGGGCGCCCCCTGCAGGCTCGTGTCACCGGCAGCTCGCTGTTCCCGCTCGTGTGGAACGACCTGGTCGAGCACTCGCGGCCCGTGGTCGTGGTCGCGGCGGACGAGACGACCGCCAAGGGACTCCGCACCGAGCACCCGGGCGCCGAGGTGCTGGTCGCTCCGCCGAAGGGCGCCGCGCCGGCCGATCGCTCGCGCTTTGCCGCACAGGTCTCAGCGGCGGTGCACAGCTCCGGAGCGGACCACTTGATGATGGGGTTGAGCTTCGGCGTGCAGGAACGCATCGCGCTGGAGGTGCTGGGTCTCATCGCAGCTGCGGACCGGGCCCGACCGGTCGTGCTGCTCCTCGGAGCGTCGTTCCAGATGCACCTCGGACTCGTGAGCCGAGCACCCAAGTGGATGCAGCGCTTTGGGCTGGAGTGGCTGTTCAGGTTCCTCCGGGAACCTCGTCGCCTGTTCCACCGTTACTTCGTAGAAGGACCTCGCTTCGCACCGATGGCGATCCGCGAGGTGCTGATGTCTCGTCGGGCTGAGTCGTCAGGCTGAGTCGTCAGGCAGATTCTTCACGACGTAGTGGGTGATCGGAGTTCTCGGCTCAGATCGCGTTCTGGCTCGTGATGCTGCCAGCATCGAACTGAGACGCCAGGGTGCAGCGATGACGCCCCACCGCTGAGATCACCCTGCCGGGGACCGAACGCCGCCAGGCCAGGAGCTGGGCGCGTCGAGGCCCGAGTGCGCGGCTGTTGGTGCCGAGATGCCAGATCATCCACTGAACGCGGCGCTGACAACCACCCAACCATCGGGGTTGAGCCAACGTCGGACCGGGTAGGTGCTGCCGGCGATGACCGCTATGGGCCGTTTGACTCAAGTTCCCGTCGGCTGACGCCGACGGTTGTCATGAGGCGAGAGCGACACCGACCCCCGAGCGTCTCGCAAACCCCCGCCCCCCACCGAGAGGCCTTTTGAATGCTGCGCTATCCGAACCACACGCGAGCCACCCCGGCCCACCGAAGGTCACGAGCAGCGTCGCTCGTCGGCGTTGCAGTGCTGGTCGCCCTGATGCTGAGCGCCTGCAGCGGCGCCCCAGCAGGCTCCACCGATGGCTCCGATGCCACCGCCGACTCGGCGGCGCTCCGACAACCCCGACGTAACGCCGCCAGGGCGACCACGACGGTGCCCAAGTCCGGCGCCACGACACCGACCACGACGGCGCCCAAGCCAGGCACCACCACACCCACCACGACGGCGCCCAAGCCAGGCACCACACCCACCACGACCACTGCCCCGCAGGCCACGCCTGCCGCGCCGTCGGTCGCCATCCCGCCGGGGGCCACCTGGAAGCTCGCGTTCTCCGAAGAGTTCTCCGGCACGTCGATCGACACCAACAGGCTCACGCCGTGCTTCTCCTGGGCGTGGACCTACGAAGGCTGCACCGTGACGTTCAACAACGGTCGTGAGGCCTACCAGCCCGGGCAGGTCCGGGTCGCCGACGGCGTCGCCCGCTTGGTCGCGGAGCCGAACAACCAGACCATCTGGGGCAAGGACTACCGCTCCGGGTTGTTGTCCACGACGAACCGCCCGATGTCATCGGGCAACGCCGCCTCGCTGTACAAGTTCCGCTACGGCTACGTCGAGGGCCGGATGCGGGTCCCCCGCGAGCGAGGACTGTTCTCGGCGTTCTGGATGCTCCCACCCGACTACAACAGCTGGGACTACCCCTACGAGATCGACATCCTGGAGACGCTCGGTTCGACCGATCGGACGTCTTGGATGCACGTGCACCACACCGACCGCACGGCTTCGTGGACACCGAACGCCAACGGCGGCAACGGCGCCTGCTCCCTCCAGGACTACTCGGACGGCTTCCACACCTACGGCGTGGACTGGCAGCCGACGTACATCGACTTCTACATCGACGGCCAACGCTGCGGCCGCTTCACCGGCCCGATCTGGAAGGGCGACATGGAGATCATCGTGAACCTGATGGTCGACGTGGACTGGCAGCGCCAGTTGGGTCTCCAGTCGAAGGGTCCGGTCACCGGATCCCTCGACGTCGATTACATCCGGGTCTGGCAGCATCAGGACGTGACACTCGCCGGCTGACGGGACTCCCCTACCGCCGAACGACCGATGAAGGTGCCCGAAATGTTGACGACTGCCGCGCCCGTCCGCACGCTGCCATGACGGGCGTACCCCCCTACCTCCAACCCACCAGCGGAGCTCGACGCCACCCGGTCGACCTCGGGGCGTCGTCACGACCCACGGTGAGCGTGCTGGTGCTCAGCTACAACTACGGCCGGTTCCTGGCACCGTGCGTGACGAGCATCCTCGACCAGGACGGAGTGAACGTCGACGTGGTGATCGTGGACGATGCCTCGACCGACGACACGGCAGAGGTCGCGGAGCGCCTGGGTCGCGACGAGCGGGTCACCGTTAGGACGAACGCCACGAACCACGGCCAGCTCCGGTCGATGAACGAGAACGTGGAACTGCTGCGCGGCGACTACGTCACCAAGATCGATGCCGATGACCTGCTGCCCCCGGGTTCGCTCCGGCGGTCGTGCGCGCTGTTCGAGGCGGATCCATCCATCGGTCTGGTGTATGGGTTTCCGCTGCACTTCGAGGGAGAGGTCCCGACGGTACCCGACGACGCGCCAAGCAGCTGGAGGGTCTGGAAGGGCACGGACTGGATCGACGCGCTGGCCCAGACCTCGGCGAGCGTGATCAGCCAGCCCGAGTCGCTGATCCGACGGACGGCGCTCCAGCAGGCGGGACAGTGGAACGAGTCGCTCGGACACACCTTCGACCTGGAGATGTGGCTGCGCCTGGCGTCGCAGTGGAACGTCGGTCGAGTGGTCGGCACGGTCCAGGGCCTGTACCGGGTGCATCCGGACTCGCTGCAGCGCACCCTCAACGCCGGCAAGGTGATCGACCTCGGCGGGCGGCTGGACGCGTTCGAGTCCGCGCTGGGCCGCACCGACGCACCGGCCGCGGCCCGCAACTCGCTCTCGACGGCGCGACGACAACTGGCCCGGGTGGCATTGTCGGAGGCAGCGCGCAGCATCGAGCGCGACCGGTGGGACGCCGAAGAGGTCGCCGAGCTGACAGCGATCGCCGAGCGAGCGGACCCCGGATGCCACCGTTCGAGCGCCTGGCGCGCGCTGCAACGGCGACTGGAACCACCGACGGCGGCCCGTCCGATGCTGCGCTCGTACTACCAGGGTCGCGCCGCGGTCCGTCGACTGGACCAGGAGCTGGCCGCGGCGCACTGGCGACGCACCGGGGTCTGACCCGGCCCTACAGAAGATCCGCCGCCCAGAGGTTCCGCCCGCAGCGCACTCGAAACGTGCGCTGGGGGCGGACCCTTGTCTGCATCCGGAGGGTCAGGTCGCCGTGAAGAGCACGTCCACCCAATAGTTGGACGCGTTCCATGTGTTCGTCGGGAAGCCACCAGCGCCGTACAGGTAGACGCCGTTTCCTCCGGAGGTATCCGTGGCGAGACCGCGCATGGCACCGTTGACCCGTTCCGCGTTGAACCCCCCGACCTCGATCGAGTAGTTGCCGTTCGGCGCGTAGTAGGACACGACGTAGGTCGTGCCTGCCTGGATCGTGACCGGGGTGCTGAAGAGTGCCGACTGCCAGCCCGATGCGGACTCGGCGCTGAAGGTCACCTGCGCGAGCCGCTGCCCCGACGAGCTCCAGAGGCTGCCGATGTGGGTTCCGGAGTTCGCGGAGCCCTTGTGGAATCGGATGCCTCGAACCTGGCCGGCAACGTCGGAGCGGAACTTCATGCCGAGCTCGACCGCGCCCGGATCGGTGCTCACCGTGATCTGCGGGGTCGCTCCTGGCACGAACACGCCGACGTCGCCGCCGGCAACGGTGAAGCTCCACGACGTCGGAGACGACATCGCGTTGCCCTGGGCGTCGGATGCCGACACCGATGCCGTGTAGGTGGCCCCGACGGCAAGTGCCGCCGAGGGGGTGAACGTCGCCGTCTTCGTGGTTCCGTTCCACCCCACCGAGCCGGCGACGAGGCCGCCACCACCGTCACGCAGCTGGAACTGCAGCGACGCCGAGTCGATCGCCGCCTCGAAGGTCGCGCTCGGCGCGACCGACGCCGCGACACCGGTCGCACCGGCGGCGGGAGCGGTGCTGACGACTCGAGGACCAGCCACTGCCTGGACGACGACATCGACCCAGTAGTTCGACGCGTTCCACGAACCCGACGGGAACCCGCCGGACCCATAGAGGTAGACACCGTTCGGCGCGACCCCGCTGCTGGCCGGAGCCTGGAGCGGAGGGGAATCGACACTTCGGCCGGTGAAGTAGCCCGTGTCGATGGAGTACCGGCCCTGCGGCGCGTAGTACGACACGACGTACGTGGTGCCCGGCGACAGCACGACCGGAGTCCCCAACGCCCCCTGCTGCCAACCCGACGCCGTCTCGTTCGGGAACGATGCAGTGCCGAGCAGCTGGCCGGAGGCGTTCCACAGCCGACCGAGGTGGGTGCCGCCGTTGCCGGTGCCTTTGTAGAACCGGATCGCAGTCGCCGCGACCTGCTGGGAGACCGTGAACCTGACGCCCAGCTCGACCGCATCGGTGTCGGCGGCGGCAGCGACCGCCGGAACGGATGCGCCACTCCACAACGAACCAGACGGGCTGGACACCGGAGCCACCGTCGTGAAGGTCCACTGCACCGCGTCGCCGAGCGAGCCACCGGGCGCGGCGGCCCGAATGGTCGCCGTGTAGGTGGTGCCCTGCGACAGCGCCGCCTGCGGCGTGAGGACGGCGGTCCGCCCCGAGTCCGCGAACGTCAGCGCCGCCGCAACGGCGGTGGATCCCGGGCCGACGAGGGTGAACTGCACCGTCGTGGCGTCGATCACCGCATCGAATCCGGCGCGGACCGTGGTGTCGGTGGGAACCGACGAGACGCCCGGACCTGGATCTCGGGTGACCAGCGTCGGTGCTGGCGTCCCGCCCGTCGACGTCGGCACGACGAGGACGTCGGCGAAGTAGCAGGCACCCTGCCACGTGTCAGACGGGTAACCCGAGGTGCCGTATCGGTACACGCCGTTCGGCGAGCCGGTCGCGGTCGCAGCAGCGGTCAGCAGACCCGACACGCGGGAGCTGCCGGTGAAGTACCCGCTCGTGTAGGCGTACACGCCACCCGGGGCGTAGTACGACACCACGTACGAGCGCCCGACCACGAGCGCCACTGGGGCTGCCAAGCTGGCCTGCTGCCAGCCGGACGCCGACTCCGAGTCGAACGAGGCGGTGGCCACCAGCTGGCCGGTGGTCGTGTCCCAGAGGTGCCCCACGTGCGGACCGGGGCTACCTGCCGCCTTGTAGAAGCGGAGCGCGACCGCCGAGCACGCCGCGGTGGCACGGAACGCGGTGCCCAGTTCGACCGCGGCGGTCTCGAGGCTGCTCCCCACCGGGACCGTCGAGCTGTCCCACAGCCCGACCGGACCCGTGCCGTCCGCCGAGCGGGTCGCGAAGCTCCATGACTGCGGCGCAGCGAGCGCCTGACCGGAGGTGGCCGTGGCGGCCGACAGCGTCGCGGTGTAGCCCGTGAGTGCCGCCAGCGCGGCCGACGGTGTGAACGTGTAAGTCAACGTGGTGGCGTTCCAGGCGCCGGTTCCCGCCACCGCCGCGCCGCCCTGGGCGACCAACTGGAACGCGATCGACGACTGCTGGACTGCGCGATCGAACGTGATCGTCACCGTGGTGTTGGTCGCGACCTGCGAAGTGCCGGCGGCCGGAGAGCGGTCCGTGATGCTCGGACCGGCGGTCGCCACGGTGTTGAACACGGCGTCGACCCAGTAGTTGGTGGCACCCCACGTCTGGTCAGGGAAGCCCGATCCGTACCGGAACAGACCGTTGGATCCACCGCTGCCGTTCGCCGGCGCTCGCAACGGCCAGAGCTCGTACGCGCTCGCGAAGAACCCGGTCGTCCCCACGTAGTCGCCGCTGGGGCTGTACACCGACACGACGTAGGTGGAACCCGCGGTGACGTTGACGGGCGTGATCGGAGCCGACTGCCAGCCGACGGATGTCTCGTTGGTGAAGGTCGCGGACGCGAGCAACTGACCCGACGACGACCAGAGCTTGCCGACATGGGTCCCGGTTGTACCGGAGGGCTTGAAGTACCGCACCGCGGTCAACACGCCGTCGACGATCGGTTGGATCCGCGTGCCGACCTCGATGCTGGAGCCGTCGTTGCTGCGTGGCACCGAGGGGACCAGTGAGTCGGGGAAGAGCGGTGCGGGCAGCGAGCGGCTCCCGACGACCAGTGCCACCGATGCCGGGTTCACCTCGATGTTGCAGCTGTCGTCGATCGAGCGGACCCGGACGGTCAGGGGCCCCTGGGTGGTCGGCGTGACCACCGCGCTCCACGAGTTGGTCCCCGTCGCTGCGCGCCACGTGGCGCCGCCGTCGATCGAGCACTCGACACCGGCGACGACGCCGCCGCCGGCATCCACCGACGTGCCACTGATCGTCACGGGCGAACCCGAGCTGACCGACGCCCCCGACGCCGGAGACAGGATCGTGGTCGTCGGCGCGATCGTGTCGGTGGACTTCGTCGCGGCCACCGTTCCGGTCTGCCTCGACCCGGGCTGGGCGCCCATGTCGGCGAGCAGGTTGATGGTCGCCTGCTGGATCACGGAGTCCGTGGCCGTTCCGCTGTCGCTGACGTGTTCGGTGTCGAGGCCGTAGGCCCACTGGACGGTGCCCGCACCGAACACCAACGCACCGCTGGACGCGCGGTACATGGTCAAGTTGTGCGTCACGGTGCCCTGGGCGTAGGTGGCACCCTCGTCGATCAGCACCTCGTTGGCCGTGGCGGTGGTCCGTGACATCCGAATCAGGCCACCCGGCTGGACGCCGTTCTCCACGACCTCGTCCCACTCGTAGCCCAAGGTGCTGTCCGCCAGCACCTTCTTCTGTCCGGCAGCCAGGCTCGCCACCGGCGTGTTCCGCCAGAACCTGAGCTTGGAGTAGTCAGACGGCACCTCGAGGTTGAAGTCCGGCTGGTAGGTCGGGTTGATGCACCGGAACAGCTGCCCGGTGAGCGCGTTCTCCGGAGCACCGCCGTCGGCGGGCGGACTGAAGCGGGCGTCGCGCCAGGTTCCGGTCCACTCCGACGTCGGGTCGGTCTTGGCGCCGTCGAGTGTCTCCTTGTAGCAGACGAGCGTCCGGTTGGCAGTGGCCCCGCCGGCGACCGCCGGTTCCAGGCGGGTCTTCCAGAAGATCTCGTTGGCGGAGAAGAAGACGAGGTTGACGCCAGCGTCTCGAGCGGCGGTGACGTTCGCCCGTTGCTCCTTGGTCCAGTACTCGTCGTGTCCCGACGAGATGAACACCTTGTGGCGGCGGATCATCTGGGCGTCGCGCTGCGTGTCGAGCTGGGTGCAGTAGTTGACGCTGTAGCCGTTGCGCTCGAGCCACCGAACCAGGGGGAACTCCGGCCCGAAGAACGTGCTCTCCTGCTCGGTCGACCGCGAGAGCGGCCGGTTGTAGGACACCTTGGTCGCGCGCTGGCTGTTGAACGGCGCATCGGCGTCGCCGAAGTACAGGCTGGCGCCCCCATACATGTTGTAGGCGTGCCAGGTGGCGTCCGAGGTCTGCACGAGGATGTCCGCAGCGCTGTTGGAGCGCACCACGAACAGCGCGAAGTTGTTCTGTCCGCTGACGTCGAGGCGCTCGAACTTGGCGTAGTAGACGCCGGACAACGCGTTCGTCGGCACCGTCCACGACCCCGAGACCGCCCAGTTGCCGCAGTCCACGAGTCGTGTCGCTGACTGGACCACCGGATCCGGTTGCGTCTGTGGCAACGACACCGACGGCGTCACGTCGGCCAGCCAACGGGCACCGTTGCCCGCGTACCACCCGAGCCGGTAGATGCGGATCCGGTAGTTCGACGACGGCGTCGAGACCTTGAACTTGACGGTCTCCCCCGGGAGGAACGACAACCCGTCGGCGAACCCGACGATGCTCGGGGACTCGTTGGTCCACCACTGGCTCTTCGGTGCGCCGGCCAGCGCGTTCTCGGCGGTCACCTCCGAGGACGTGGCGGCCCCGGCGAGGTCCGACAACATCCCGGTGCTCGTCACGGCGATACCAGCACCGCTCCCCAGCACGAAGCTGCGGCGAGACAGACCTCGCCGTCGGGTGACGTCGTCGCTGGACTCGCCTGGGTCGCCTCCTCCAGGTCCGACAGCGCCGGCACCACCACCCGTCAACGGCTCATCCACCATGTTGCCTCCCAAGCTGCTCTTCCCGCTGCGATGGTACCCAATCAACGGTGGAATCGCACCTGAAAGTTGCCGGCGGAACCGCACCTGCACGTTGCCGGACGAGTCGCATCGGAGCGTCCCCGCCGGTGCGACTCGGCGTGGATCTGGATCGGCCCGGATACCCTGGATCAGATGCAGCCCGCCGCTTCGGCGACCTCGAGCCGAGCCACCTGCACGCTCGTCGTCGTGACCTTCAACAGCGCGAGCCACCTGCCGCGGTTCCTCGATTCCGTCCCGGTCGCGCTGCGCGACGGTCACGCCCGGGTGATCGTGGTCGACAACGGATCGACAGACGGCACTGTGCCGCTCGCCCGGGCCCATCCGAGTGTGGATCTCGTGGAGGTGGGGACCAACCGTGGCTATGCGGGCGGGATCAACGTGGGTCGTCGACATGCCGCGCCGAGACTTCCCCTGGTGGTCGCCAACCCCGACCTGCGGTTCCACGACGGGGCACTCGACCGCATGCTCGAGGCAGTCCTCGCGCCTGGCGTCGGGGCCGTAGCCTGCCGCCTGGTGGACGACCGGGGCAACACGTTGCCGTCGCTGTGTCGGGAGCCCACGATCCTGCGGGCGATCGGGGACTCGTTGTTGGGCTCGTCGGTGAAGCGTCGACCTGCGTGGTCCACGGAGTTCATCGACGACCCCCGACACTACGAGCGCGACGTGGACATCGATTGGGCGACCGGCGCGGCGTGGGTGGTCAATCCTGCATGCGACGCGCAGGTCGGCGCGTGGGACGAGTCCTACTTCATGTTCTCCGAAGAGGTCGACTACGCACGCCGGATCCGAGACGCCGGCTACCGGGTTCGCTACGTCGCCGATGCGGTGGCGACCCACGACGAAGGCGGATCAGGTCGCAACGACGACCTCCGGGCGCTGCTGGAGCTCAATCGGGTGCGGTACTACCGCCGACACCACAACCGAGTCGCGTCCGCTGCGTTCCGGATCGCGGTCGGTCTCCGGGGGGCGCTTCGATGCTGGTCCCGACGTGACCGCCGAGCGGCGCTCGTCGCGCTCGGAGCGTCAGATCCACCGCAGTTCAGCGGTGCGGATCCGATCGGAGCCGTTCTGTGGTGACCAAGCAGGCCACCCTCGACACGGATCTGACCCTGACTCCGGTTCGGTCGCCGACCGCACCCGAGACCGGTGTGACGCTCGCGATCATGTACGCGTTCGTGCTGCTGGTGATCCCCTCCGACGTGGTGATCGTCGAGGTCGGCGCAGCGGCCTTCCCGGCAGGGTTGTTGGGGATGTTCGGGTTCGGGCTGTGGGTGGGAGCGAGCCTGCTCGGCCTCCACGATCCCAGCGGACGGTCCAGCCCGGCACGCGTCGCTGTCGGCTTCCTGTGGCTCGCGACATTGGCCGGGTACGTCGCGTTGGCCATGAACATGCCAGCCCAGGACGCTGTCAACAGCGCCGACCGCTGGATCATGCAGGCCATCGGCTGGACCGGAATCGCCCTCGTCACCGCTGAGTCAGTGGAGACACGCCGCGACCTGCGCAGCATCATCCGATCGCTGGGGCTGGGCATCTCGGTCGCCGGCGGCGTCGCGATCATCCAGTACTTCCTGAGCTTCGACCTGGCGAAGTACCTGCGGATGCTTCCGGGGTTCGGACTCAGTTGGGACAACACGGGCATCCACGATCGCGAAGGACTGAATCGCGTCGCCGGCACGTCGACCAACCCGATCGAGATGGGCATCGTCGCTGCATCTCTGCTGCCGCTGATGGTCGTCAGCGCGATCTTCGACAACCACCGGCCGAAGATCCTCAGGTGGGGCCCGGTCGCGCTGACGGCGATCATCATCCCGCTGACGGTGTCACGGTCAGCGATCCTCGGCACTGCGGTGTCCATGACCGTGCTCGCACTGTGCCTGCGACCACGGCACCGAGCCTGGATCCTCGCGGCCATCCCCGCTGCTGCACTGGCGGCGTACCTCTCGGTGCCCGACCTCGTGCGGACGATCGAGCGGTACTTCTTCCTCGGATCGAGTGACTCGTCGATCGCCGCACGCGAGCACGACGTCCCGATGGTCGAGTCGTTGGTGGCCCAGCGCCCTTGGTGGGGGCGCGGCGGCGGCTCCTACATGGCGCATACGCAGCTCGACATCCTGGACAACCAGCTCTACAAGTTCCTGATCGAGTTCGGGCTCATCGGCACGGCGCTCATCGTGTTGGGCTACATCTGCTATCCGGTGCTGGCCGCGCTCTCGGCCAGGCGCCGATGCGACGACCACGAGATGTCCGCCCTCGGCGGCGGGCTGGCCGGAGCAACCGCCGTGGGGCTCGTCGCCTTGGTCAGCTTCGACTCCATGAGCTTCGGGATGTACGCGGGCCTGTTTGCGCTGTTGGTCGGTATAGTTGGGGCGTACTGGAGGCTCGCTCGGTCGAACGAGTCCGGTGCCCTCGTGACCGTTGACCGCCCCCCGGACGTCGACCATTCGTCGACCGCCTCTATCGATGAACGGCTCCGCTGATGGACTTCGTTGCGATCCTCCAGACCATCCGTCGGAACCTCCTGATCGTGGTTCCGATCGCGCTGCTCACCTTGGCTGCGACGGTGTTCCTCATGTCGAGCCGCTCCCTCGAATTCACCAGCGACACCAGCGTGGTGCTCCTGACCCCGCCCAGCCCCCCGATCGACAACAACGGCAACTTCGTGACGCGCACGGAGCACGGATCGACCGACAACCCGTTGACTCGATTCGGCAACTCGGCCACGGTCGTCGATGTGGTGGCCCGCGCGATCTCGACGCCGGAGGCGAGGGAACAGCTCGCGAAGGAAGGCGCCGACTCGCGGTACAAGGTCGCCCCTGCTGATACTGGGCCGATCGCTCAGATCACCACCACGGCCGACACCGCCGCGGCGGCGACGAAGACGGTGCAGGTCGTCACCAGCGCCTTCGTTGCCAAGCTCGCGGAGCTCCAGGCGGCCCGGGACATCGATCCGACGTACACGATCACGACACTCCCGGTCGACGAGCCGACGACCCCGACGGGGAGCTACTTCAGCACCGTCCGACTCGCGATCGGCGTGGTCGGCCTCGGCCTCGTCGCCGCCTTCTTCGCCGTGTCGATCGCGGAGGGGATCCGCCAGAACCGACAGCGACCGGACGACGACGAAGATCCGCCCCGGGCCAGCACCGCATCGAACGGTCGCTCGCCCAGCGACACATCCGCTGCGACCAAACCCGGTTGGGGTGACTGGGACACGCGCCCCGAGCCGACCGCGCCGAACCCCGCCACACCGCGTCCCGCGCCTCCGGCCAAGTCCACGGCGCCTCCGGCCAAGCCCAAGACGGCGACCAAGCCCAAGACGGCGACCAAGCCTCAGACCAGCGCCAAGTGAGCCAGATGGGCGGCCAGGGTCGCGCAGCATGGCACCTGCTCCGCAAGGAGGGTTTCGGAGCCGTCCGCAGGCGGGCGCTCTGGGACCTCGGACGGCGGTTCGTCGACGGCGAGCTCGACTTCCCACTGCTGCCCGGCGACATCGCGGATTCCGGAGCGCTCGACCTGCGCGCCGCGGCCGCCGCGGAGCCGGGCCGAGCGCTGCGGATCGGCTGGGTCGTCCATCCGCCATCACCCGGATCTGGCGGCCACACCACGCTGTTCCGCATGGTGGCGGCGGCCGAAGCAGCGGGCCACCGCTGCACCGTGCTGCTCTACGATCGGTACGGAGGCGATCCGGCCGACCGAGCGCGCGTCATCCGGGCGGGGTGGCCGCAGATGCGCGCAGAGATCCGAGACGCCTCCCGGCTCGACGACCTGGACGTGGTGGTCGCGTCGTCGTGGGACACCGCTCACGTGGTGGCAACCCGCACCCGGAACCTGCCGGTGCACCGCGCCTACTTCGTGCAGGACTACGAACCGTGGTTCCACCCGCGTGGTTCTGAGTACGCGCTCGCCGAGGACACCTACCGGTTCGGATTCCACACGATCACGGTCGGCCCGATGCTCGCGAGCCTGCTCGCCGACGAGCACGGCGTCGAGGCCACCGTGGCGCGGTTCGGCTGCGACACCGACGTCTACCGACGGACGAACTTCGGCGCCAGGAACGGCATCGCCTTCTACGCGAGGCTCGCCAACCCGCGGCGCGGGTTCCGCCTAGGCGCACTGGCGCTCGCCGAGTTCCACCGCCGCCACCCAGAGATCGAGATCCACATGTACGGCGACGCCGACGCCCGCGTGGACTTCCCTGTGACATCGCACGGCAGCGTCTCCCCAGAAGCACTGTGCGACATCTACAACCGCTGCGTCGCCGGTTTGGCGCTCTCGTTCACGAACGTGACGCTCATCACCGAGGAGCTCCTGGCATGCGGTGTGGTGCCGGTGGCGAACGACGACCCGCATGCGAAGGCGTCGATGGCCAACCCCCAGGTCCGCTGGGTCACGCCGACGCCCTCCGCGATCGCCGATGCGCTCTCTGATGCGGTGGAGTCGACCGACGGCGCCGAGCTCGCAGCGGCAACGGCGGCGAGCGTCGAGAGCGGGGGCTGGGAACCGGCGGCCGAGGCCACCGTCCGATCGCTTGAGTCGCTCGCGACCACAGGTGTCCGGATTCCGAACGGCAGTCGATAGCCTCGACTCCGTGAACTCCCCAGCGCAGACCAGTCCCACCGTGCCGGAGCCACCCGAGCAGATCGGCATCGCCGTCGTCGGGGCGGGCTATTGGGGCCCCAACCTCGCCCGGAACTTCCTCGCCTCGACCAACACCGACCTCCGGTGGATCGTCGACCTGGACCTGGACCGGGCCCGCAAGGTCGCCGGCGGCCACAACGGCGTGTCGGTGACATCGTCGCTCGAGGAGGTGCTCGCCGATCCGGGTGTCCACGCGATCGCGATCGCGACCCCGCCGGCCACCCACCTGCCGCTCGCGATGCAGGCGCTCGAGGCCGGTCGTCACGTGCTGGTCGAGAAGCCCCTCGCCACTCGGGCTGCCGACGGCGAGATCCTCGTCCGGGAAGCGGAGCGTCGTGGCCTCGTGCTGATGTGCGACCACACCTTCTGCTACACGCCCGCCGTCCGCACGATCAGCGCCCTGGTCCGCAGCGGGGATCTGGGCGACATCCAGTACGTGGACTCCATCCGGGTCAACCTGGGTCTCGTCCAGTCCGACGTCGACGTGTTCTGGGACCTTGCACCGCACGACCTGTCGATCCTGGACCACATCCTCCCCGAGGGCGTCCGACCCGTGGCGGTCTCCGCTCACGGCGCGGACCCGATCAACTCCGGCCAGGCCTGCGTCGGCTACCTGACGATGCCGCTGTCCAACGGGGCGATCGCCCACGTGACGGTCAACTGGCTGAGCCCGTCGAAGATCCGCCAGATGGTGATCGCCGGCAGCAAGAAGATGGTCGTGTGGGACGACATGAAGCCCTCCCAGCGCATCTCGATCGTCGATTCGGGCGTCGAGCTGCAAGAGCTGGATGACCTCGACGACAAGACCCGCCTGCGGGTCGACTACCGCATCGGCGACATGCTCGTCCCGGCGCTCCGTGAGGGCGGCGAGGCGTTGGCGACCATGGTCGATGAGTTCGCCGCCTCCATCCGGGAGGGACGAGCGCCGCTGACCGACGGATGGTCCGGGGTCCGGATCCTCCGCCTGCTCGAGGCCGCCAAGGTGAGCCTGCGCAGCAACGGCGCACTGATCACGATCGAGGAGAGCTGACATGGAGTTGTCGGGAGCGAACGTGCTCGTCACCGGTGGAGCCGGACTGATCGGCTCGACGGTCGTGGACCAGTTGATCGACCACGGCGTCGACAACATCCGGATCCTCGACAACTTCGACCGCGGAAGGCTGGCCAACCTGTCGTCCGCGCTCGAGCGACGCGAGCTCGACGTCGTAGAGGGCGACATCCGGGACCCTGCCACGGTGCACGCGGCGACAAAGGGAGCGGATGTGGTCTTCCACCTGGCCGCCATCCGCATCACCCAGTGCGCCGAGGAGCCCCGCCTGGCGCTCGAGACGATGGTCGACGGCACGTTCAACGTGGCCGAGGCCGCGGTGGAGGCCAACGTCTCCAAACTGATCTTCTCGTCCTCCGCATCCGTCTACGGCGACGCCGACGTGCTGCCGACCACGGAAGAGCACCACCCGTACAACAACCGCACCTTCTACGGGGCGTCGAAGACGTTCGGCGAGCTCATGCTGCGGTCGTTCAACGACATGTACGGGCTCGACTGGGTCGGGCTCCGCTACTTCAACGTCTACGGACCTCGCATGGACATCCACGGCGTGTACACCGAGGTGCTCGTGCGCTGGATGGAGCGGATCGTGGCCGGGCAGCCGCCGCTGATCTTCGGCGACGGCCACCAGACGATGGACTTCGTGTTCTCGACCGACATCGCCCGGGCGAACCTGCTCGCGGCGAAGTCGGACGCCACCGATGTCGTCTGCAACGTGGCCCGAGGGGTGCCCACGAGCCTGCGGGAGTTGGCCGAAGCCCTGCTGCGCGTGATGGGCTCGGACCTGGCGGTCGAGTTCGGGCCACCCCGTCCGGTGAACAACGTGCAGCACCGCCAAGCGGACGTGTCGAGCGCCCGCGACCTGCTCGGCTTCACCGCCGAGGTGTCACTCGACGAGGGCCTGGCCCAGCTGGTCGAGTGGTGGAAGTCGGAAGAGGCATCGTGACGACCCCGAAGCAGGTCCCGATCATGATGCCCCTGCTCGGCGAGGAGGAGCAGAACGCGGCAGCGGAGGCGATCGCATCCGGCTGGGTCGCCCAGGGCCCACGGGTCGCCGAGTTCGAGCGTTGCTTCGCCGACCAGCTCGGAGTCGACCACGCCGTCGCAGTGTCGTCGTGCACCACTGCGCTGCACTTGGCGCTCGTGGTCGCCGGCGTGGTCCCCGGCGACGAGGTGATCGTGCCCAGCTTGTCGTTCATCGCGACCGCCAACGTGGTCCGCCACGCGGGCGCCGAGCCGGTCTTCGCGGATGTCGACCTCACCACCCAGAACCTGACGCCCGAGATCGTCGAGGACGCGATCACGCCAGCGACGCGGGCCGTGATCGTGGTCGACCAGGCCGGGATGCCCGCCGACGTGACCGCCATCCGGGCAGTGTGCGATCCGCGCGGGATCGTCGTCGTCGAGGACGCCGCATGTGCGATCGGCTCGACGTACCACGGGCGGGCCGCCGGAGCGGCGGCGCAGGTCGCCGCGTACTCCTTCCACCCCCGCAAGATCGTCACCACGGGCGAGGGCGGCATGGTTGTTACCGACGACGCCGCATGGGCCGACCGTCTGGCCCTGCTGCGCCAGCACGGCATGAGCATCAGCGCTGCGGACCGCCACGCCGCCGGGTCCGCCCCACTGATCGAGCAGTACCTGGAGGTCGGGTTCAACTACCGCATGACCGACATACAGGCCGCGGTGGGCATCGTGCAGCTCGGACGGCTGGACGAGGTCGTGACCCGTCGACGCCTGCTGGCTCAGCGCTACCGCGACCTGCTCGGCGACCTCGACGTGCTGCTGCCGAGCGACCCGGCCTGGGGCACGACCAACTACCAGTCGTTCTGGGTGCTGCTCCCCGACGAGCTGACCCACGAGCGCAACTCGATCATGACCGAGATGGGAGCCGCGGGCATCTCCACCCGGCGGGGCATCATGGCGGCGCACCTGGAGCCCGCATGGAAGGGCCATCCGCACCCGCCGCTGCCGGTGACGGAGCGACTCACCCACGGGTCGATCATCCTGCCGCTCTTCCACCAGCTGTCCGACGACGATCAGGAACGCGTGGCCGTGGCGCTGCGCGACGCATTGGAGGCACGACGATGAGCAACGTCCCCTTCGTGGACCTCGCCTGGCAGCACCAGTGCGTGGCCGACGAGGTCCAGTCCGGCTTCGCCGAGGTGATGGCAACCACGTCGTTCATCGACGGCAAGCCGGTCGCCGCGTTCGAGACCGAGTTCGCCGAGTTCTGCGGACGGACGTCCTGCGTGGGCGTGGCGAACGGCACCGACGCGATCGAGCTCGGGCTCCGGGCCCACGGCATCGGGCCCGGCGACGAGGTCATCCTTCCGGCCAACACGTTCATCGCCACCGCCGAGGCCGTCGCCCGATGCGGTGCGACCCCGGTGCTCGCGGACTGCGATCCCGTGCAGCTCCTGATCGACCCGGTGTCGGTCGCCGACCACCTGACCAGCCAGACCCGCGCGGTGATCGGCGTGCACCTGTACGGCCAGATCGCCCCCATGGAGCGCCTGGCCGAGGTCGTGGCGGGACGCGACGAAGTGGTCCTGTTCGAGGACGCCGCGCAGGCCCAGGGCGCGACCCGCAACGGGCTGGGAATCGGCTCGTGGGGCACGGCGGCCACCAGCTTCTACCCGGGCAAGAACCTTGGGGCGTACGGCGACGCCGGCGCGGTGGTGACCGACGACGAGCAGGTGGCGACGCTGGTCCGCAAGCTCGGAGCGCACGGCTCAGCGCAGCGCTACGTCCACGACGTCGTCGGCATGAACTCCCGTCTCGACACGCTGCAGGCGGTGGTGCTCCGCGCCAAACTCCGGCACCTAGCCGAGTGGAACCAGCTCCGGCGTGACGCTGCGGACCGCTACACCGACCTGCTGTCGGGCATCGAGGATCTGCAGTTGCCGTCCGCTGCGGACGGCAACGAGCACGTCTGGCACCTGTACGTGGTGCAGACCGGGCGACGGGCCGACGCCATGGCGGCGCTGTCTGCCGAAGGGATCGGCAACGCGATCCACTACCCGGCACCCGTCCACCGCCACGCCGCGTTCTCGTCGATCGCCCCCAGCGGGGGTGGCCTGTCGGTGAGCGAAACCACGGCCGAGCGCATCTTCTCCCTCCCGATGTTCCCGGGGATCACCCGCGAGCAGCAGGAGAGCGTGGCCGAGACGCTCCGCTCAACGCTGGGCGCCAGCTGAGCGTTCAGCGCCACGCGCCTGCTTCATCGGTCGACAGCCCCGCTCTCGAACGCCCGGTCACGCACGGGCGCTGTCGTCGCGCTCCCAGGTCGTGACCGGGCCGCTCCAACGCAGCTGCAGCATCGCGACCAGGTTGACGACGACGAACACCGTGGTGGCGATGGGTCGGTGCAGCAGCCCTCGGAAGAGCCGACTCGGAGACCTGGTCGACTCCGCCTGCGACACGTAGCCGAGCCGCTCGTACTCCGCGTTGCCGCGGTAGACGCGACGGCGCATCGCGAGGAGCCCCGACAGCGTCCGGGGAGCGTGCACGACGAACTCTCCCCCATTCGCGGTCCGACGCTCGCCGGGCGCGAACAGGTTGCGGACGAAGAGGTCGTCGGCTGTGAGCTCGGGGAAGTCGTCGAACCGCTCCCGGCCCTCCGCCGACAGCACGTAGACCCCGTTGCCGACGAGGTCGTCGGCAAGGTACGGCAGTTCGGCGAACTCCTTGTAGAAGGCGCGGACGAACCACGGCGAACCGCTCAGGTCGATCCGCATGAGAGGGGCCGAGCACATGGCCTCGCCGCGCTCGAGCGGAACGATGGCCGCCCGGAGGCTGGCGGCGCTGAGCTCGATGTCGGCGTCGAGGTACGCACGGGGGAACGCTGTGACGGCACGGTCACCCTCGTTCAGCGCCACGACCTTCGATGGCTGGGCCAGCTCGACGACACGCACCGAGGGACCGAACGATCGGGCACGCTCCGCCGTGCGGTCCTTGCAGCCGTTGGCGACGACGACGACGTCGAGCTCTCCCGACTCGGTCCCGTCGAGCAGGCTCCGCAGACAACGCTCGATCACGTTCTCCTCGTCGTGCGCCGGGATGACGACGGACGCAATCGGACCCTGGTGGCGGTGCTGGGTCATCGCGGCCAACGTAGCGCCTGATGGCCGACAGCGACGACAGCGCCGACGGCTGAACGTGCCAGGGCAGTGGCGTCAGATGATCTGGGCGGCCTGCACCGCGAACGCCACCAGGACGGCGAGCCCGCACAGCAGGGCGAGGATGATCAGCATGCGGGTGCTCACCGCGAAGAGGATACGACTCCCGCTCCGACGCTCACAGTTCAGCGATGACCGTGCGGCCGGGCCGCTCGACTCAACGCCAGCCATCTCACGAAATCCTCACCGTGCTCTCGGCTCGTTCACAGGTTCCGCTGCGACGCTCTTCGCCATGGCCAACCCGACCCTGCTCCTCGTCGACGACGAGGACAACCTCCGCTCCATGCTGGAGGCCGCGCTTCGACACTCCGGCTTCGACGTGCACCCGGCAGCGAGCGGTCGGGCAGCACTCGATGTCGCGGCCGGCTTGCGACCCGACCTGATCGTGCTCGACGTCATGCTCCCCGACCTCGATGGCTTCGAGGTGTGCCGTCGTCTTCGCCAGGACGGCGTTCGCACCCCCGTCGTGTTCCTCACCGCCAAGGACGGCACCGAGGACAAGGTCCGAGGCCTGACCCTCGGCGGTGACGACTATCTGATCAAGCCGTTCTCCCTGGAGGAGCTCGTCGCACGCATCAACGCCGTGCTGCGCCGAACCGGGACGAAAGGAGCCGAATCATCGACGCTGCGCTGCGGCGATCTGGTGCTCGACGACGACGCCCACCGAGTCACGCGCTCCGGTGCGGACATCTCGCTGTCGCCGACCGAGTTCAACCTGCTGCGCTTCCTGATGCAGAACGTCGGACGGGTGATGTCCAAGGCCCAGATCCTCGACCACGTGTGGGAGTTCGACTTCGGCGGCGACGGCGGCATCGTCGAGACCTACATCGGCTACCTGCGCCGGAAGGTCGACGACACGGATCCGAAGATGATCCACACCGTCCGCGGCGTGGGCTACACGTTGCGGGTCCCGGCCTGAGTCCGAGCCCGACGATCGACCACCGGACCGGGAGCTTCGACGTGGAGAACACCGTCATCGACGACGCGTCGCGCAGGGCAGCCTCGGCCGCGCCACGAGGAGGGCTCACGCTGCGAGCCCGAGTGCTCGCAGCGATGGGACTCGTCGCCGTGCTGTTCGTCGTCGCGGGAACCGTCGTGGTTCGCACGACCTCGACGCACCTCATCGCCCAGGTCGACGCCCAGTTGGAGCGGGCGTCGGGACCCACGTTCGGGCCCCGCCCAGGCAGCGGTTCGGTCGGCGACCCGTTCAACCCGCCAACCGTCGGACAGAGCCCCAGCGCGCCCGACGACTCAGCCGCCCCCGAGAGCCCCGCGCCCGACGGCGCGTCGGAGTTCAACACCCTCTACGTCGGCGTCGTCAACGGGTCCACGCTGCGGACCCTCAGGCTCCCCAACTCGGCGAAGGGCGACGTCGCGGGACCAGCCATCACCGCCGCCCGAGTCACCGCAGCGGAGCGCTCCGGTCAGCCCTTCACCGTCGGGGCCGCCTCCGGGAGCGACCGCTACCGACTCCTCGTCCACACCGACTCCGGGACAGGTGACGTGGTGGTCACGGGCATGTTGCTGACCGACGTCGTCAACACGTCGCAGCGCCTGATCGCGGTCATGGTCGTCGCCGGTGCATGCCTCCTCGCTGTACTGGCACTGATCACGTGGTGGGTGCTGCGCTTGGGCGTTCGGCCGATCAAGGAGATGACCGACGCGGCGACCGACATCGCGGCGGGCGATCTGTCGCAACGGATCCCACCCGCACCCCCGGGTACCGAAGCCGCCGAGCTCGGCGACGCGCTCAACGTCATGCTGTCCAACATCCAAACGGCGTTCGACGCGACCGCCGCGTCCCAGGATCGATTGAAGCGCTTCGTCGGCGACGCGAGCCATGAGCTGCGCACACCGGTCACGACGATCCGCGGCTATGCCGAACTGCAGCGGGCCGGTGGGCTCGACGACCCTGAGCAACTCGATGCGGCCATGCGCCGCATCGAGTCCGAGTCCGTCCGGATGGGCAACCTGGTCGGGGATCTGCTGCAACTCGCCCGTCTCGACCAGGGACGGGCCCCTCGCAACGAGGCGGTCGACCTGATCGAGGTCGCACAGAACGCGTCGGCGGACTTCACGGCGGTGCACCAGCACCACCCGCTGGTCCTCGACGTCACGAGCCACGCGGGATCGGTGACGATCGATGGCGACCCCGAGCAGATCCACCAGATCATCGCCAACGTCCTCGGCAATGCAGCGGTGCACACCCCCGAGGGCACCCGAGTGCGGGTGGCCGTGACGTGCACCGACGACGTCGCTCGCGTCGTCGTGTCGGACGACGGTCCGGGCATGGAGCCCGACGACGCTGCGGACGCCTTCGAGCGATTCCACCGAGCCGACCCGTCCAGGACGAGAGCCAGCGGCGGCAGCGGGCTCGGGCTCTCGATCGTGCAGGCGGTGACCGCCGCGCACGGCGGCACGGTCACACTCGATTCGTCCCCCGGCGTCGGCACTCGGGTCGGAATGACGTTTCCGCTCGCCGGACGACGAGGGGCCGCGACACAGCCGGTACCCTGCACGGACCGCTGATCCAGGAGGAGCGACAGTGCAAGACGCACTCGGCGAGGTCCAGTCCGTGCTCGTGTTGGGCGGAGGTTCCGACATCGGTCGGGCGTTGTGCGTTCGCCTGGCCCGCTCCCGCTGTCGGACCGTGGTGCTCGCCGGTCGCCCGGATGACGACATGGAGCCGGTCGCCGAAGCGGCACGTGCCGCGGGTGCCACCACCGTCGAGACGGTCCTGTGGGACTCGACCGACGTGGCGAGCCACCAACGCATCATCGACGACGTCTTCGACCGCTTCGGCGACATCGACCTCGTCTACGTGCCCGCGGGCATCCTGGGCAGCCAGGACGCGTTTGACGCTGATCCGGCCTTTGCTGCGCGATGTGTCGAGATCAACTTCGGCGGACTGGTGTCGGCCACCCTCGTGGTGGCCGAGCGCCTCAAGCGCCAGGGCCACGGCACGATCGTGTTGATGTCGTCGGTCGCGGGGCTCCGAGGCCGCAAGGACAACTACGTCTACGGCTCGACCAAGGCCGGGCTCGACGCGTTCGGCCAGGGTCTCGGCGACGCGCTGCAGGGCACCGGCGTCAAGGTCGTCGTCGTCCGCCCAGGCTTCGTCCGCTCCAAGATGACCGAGGGGATGGACGCCGGACCGTTCCCGACCACACCCGACAAGGTCGCCGAAGCGATCGTCGCCGGACTCGCAAAGGGCCAGGAGGTCGTGTGGGCTCCCGGAATCCTCCAGTACCCGTTCTTCGTGTTCCGACTGCTGCCCCGTTTCGCGTGGCGCATCGTCGCCGACCGGGCGGCCGGCTGAGCGGGCCCACGGACCCACTAACGTCGCCGGTCATGAGCTCCGCCCCGGCATCGATCACCGACCACTCAGCACCCACCTCGTCGACCCCCACGTCGGTCTCGGCGAGCCGACTCATCGCCGCTGACGCCCAGCGACTCTTCGACCTCGTTGCCGACCCCACGATGCACCCGGTGATCGATGGGTCCGGCTCGGTTCGGGGCATCAAGGGCGGCCGGCGCAAGCTGGCCCTCGGCGACCGATTCACCGCCAGCATGCGCGTCGGCCTGCCGTACATCATCTCCAACACCGTCGTGGAGTACGCCGAAGGCCGCCGGATCGCATGGGCGCATGCGGGCGGATGGCGTTGGCGCTGGGAGTTCGAGGAGCTCGAGCCCGTCGACGGCGAGCCCGTCACCCGTGTCACCGAGACCTATGACTGGTCCACCTCGAAGGTCGGCAGGTACTCCGCATTCGCTGCCTCGAAGAACCAGAAGGCGCTGACGCTGTCGCTCAACCGCCTGGCTGCGTACGTCGCCCACAGCTCCCAGCCGCTCTAGACATCGACCCTGAGCACGCACCGATGACCCGCACGATCGCCGCGTTCGACTTCGACGGCACCATCACCAAGCGCGACACCCTCATCCCGTTCCTCTCGAAGGCTGCCGGACCGGTCCGCTTCACCTCGGTGTGCGCCCAGCTCGGCGTGCTCGGTGCACGGCGGCGGATCCCGCTCAATGACCGTGACACGGTCAAGGAGCACATGATCGAGCTGCTCCTCGCCGGAAGAGCCGAGCACGACTTGCGCACCCTCGGCGAGAGCTACGCCCGGGATCTGCTGACGAGCGACCGGCTCCGACCCGAGGTGGTTGCCCGCGTCGCAGAGCACCACCGAGCGGGCCACACCACCATCCTGGTCTCGGCGTCGCTCGTCTACTACCTGGAGCCGATCGCCCGTGAGCTCCACATGGACGACGTGATCGGTGTAGAGCCTGAGGTCCGCGACGGCGTGCTCACCGGTCGCCTCACCCACCCGAACGTGCGAGCGGAGCAGAAGTCAATCCGGCTGCGCAAATGGCTGGGTGCAGCGGCCGACGGCCCACTCGAGGGCATCGAGGTCCACGCCTACGGCAACAGCTCGGGCGACCACGAGCTGTTGGCCATGTCGTCACCGGCATGGTGGCTCGGCAGCGCCAAGAAGCTCCCATCGGGCGCCGCTGGCTTTCGGCCCGGAACGCTGCGGGTCTGACCGGTCCCAGCCCGGCTACAACAGCACTGCCGACCCGATCCAGCACTGCCGACCCGGAACGCGACGGAGCCCGGGGTCCTTGCCGCAGCAAGGCCTCCCGGGCTCCGGTCAGCGATCGGTTTGGGATCGTCAGATCACTTCGGCTGCATGCGCATGCCGGAATCGATGCGGACCGACTCGCCGTTGATGTAGGAGTTGCGCAACAGCTCGATCGCGAGCGACGCGTACTCGGCGGGCTTCCCCAAGCGCTTGGGGAACAAGGTGCCGACGCTGAGCTTCTCCTTGAACTGCTCCGCTGCTTCACCCTCGCCGTAGATCGGGGTGTCGATCAGGCCGGGGATGATCGTGTTGACCCGGATGCCGACAGCAGCGAGGTCACGGGCGATGGTCAGCGTCATGCCGACGACGCCCGCCTTGGACGCCGTGTAGGAGACCTGGCCGATCTGGCCCTCGACGGCCGCAACCGACGCCGTGTTGACGATGGCGCCGCGGGACCCGTCCTCGTCGGCCTCGTTCTGCGACATCGCCGTGGCGGCGAGGCGGCAGACGTTGAAGGTGCCGACCAGGTTGATCTCGATGACCTTGCGGAAGATCTCGAGATCGTGAGCGGACTCGTAGGTGCCATCGCGACCGATGGTGCGGGTGGCCCAACCGATGCCGGCCGAGTTGATGACCGAACGCAGCGGACCGAGCGCCTTGGCGGCCTCGACCGCAGCGATGACCTGGTCGGTGTCGGTGACGTCGCAGGCGACGAACTGGCCCCCGACCTCGGACGCGAGGGCTTCGCCCTTGTCCTTCTGACGGTCGAGGTCCAACACGATGACCTTGGATCCGGCGGCGGCAAGCGCACGCACTGCGGCCTCCCCAAGGCCCGATGCGCCACCGGTGACGATTGCAGATGCTCCGTTGAGTTCCAGCATGTTCGGCACTGTATTGACCGACCGGTCAACANCGCCAGACGACGGAGCGATGTCCGACCGCCGACCGCTGTCCGCTCCGAGCCGAGGCCCGACACGGAGGTGCTCACGTTCCAGGCCCAAGCGCCGATGGGAGAGCCATGACGTCTGCGTCCCCCACGCCCACCAGCGCTGCACCTGGCATCGGTACGCTCACCTCGCCGACACCGTCAGATCCGAGTCCCCACTTCGAGCCGACGTGGGAGTCGGTGTCGACCCACACCGTTCCATCCTGGTACGACGACGCCAAGCTCGGCGTGTTCCTGCACTGGGGCCTGTATTCGGTTCCAGGCTGGGCGCCGCAGGTCGACGACATCCAGCAGCTGCTGCGGGAACAGGGCCCGGAGGCGATGCTGCGCTCCAATCCGTACGCGGAGTGGTACCGCAGCTCGATGCAGATCGACGGGAGCCCCACCCAGCGCCATCACCACGACACGTTCGGCGACGCCCCCTACGACGACTTCATCACCGCCTTCGACCGCGGTTCCGCCGACGCCGACCTCGACGCCCTCGCCGGCGCGTGCCACGACGCCGGCGCCCGCTACGTCGTGCTCACGACCAAGCACCACGAGGGCTTCACGCTGTGGCCGTCGCAGCAGCGCCACCCGGTGAAGGGCATGTACCGGGCGCAGCGCGACGTCGTCGGCGACCTCACCGCAGCGGTCCGCTCCAGGGACATGAAGATGGGGTTGTACTACTCCGGCGGCTACGACTGGCCGTGGAACGACGCGGTCATCCAACGGCCTGCCGACACCTCCCTCGCAGTCCCCGCAGACCCCGCGTACCAGGCGTACGCCACCGCCCACGTTCGGGAGCTGATCGACCGGTACGCACCGTCGGTGCTGTGGAACGACGTCTGCTGGCCCGCCGGCGGCAACCTTGCAGCCCTGTTCGCGCACTACTACAACACCGTCGACGACGGCGTCGTCAACGACCGCTGGCTTCAGCCCACCAGCGCACGCAACCGGCTGAGCGACGCGGTGACCTCGGGTGTCGGCGAACTGATCCAGGCTGCGTGGCAGCACCTGCCGGAGCAGTGGAAGTCGCTGACGTTCCCCGGTGCGCACCACTTCGACTTCAACACGCCGGAGTACTCGAGCTTCTCCGAGATCCGTGACAAGAAGTGGGAGTCCACCCGCGGCGTCGGACACTCCTTCGGCGCCAACCGCAACGAGCGCCCCCAGGACATCGTGACGACCACGGAGCTCGTCCGGATGCTGTGCGACGTCGTCGCCAAGAACGGGAACCTACTGATCGGCGTCGGTCCCGGCGCCGACGGGACGGTGCCCGATCAGCAGATGGCACCGCTGCGCGGCCTCGGCGACTGGATGGCCGTCAACGGCGAGGCGATCTACGCCACCCGACCGTGGACGGTGCCGGCGACCACCAGCACCGAGGGCACCGAGGTGCGCTTCACGACCTCGACCGATGGCGCGCCGCGCCTCTTCGCTCTGCTGGTGGACACGCCCGGACGCCGGACCTTCTCGCTGCGTGACGTCGACGCAACCGGCGTCACCTCGGTTCGAGCGCTCGGTGTCGACGAGCCTCTCGTGTGGAGCGTGGGCGACCACGGAGCGCTCGAAGTCACCCTCCCCGAGCGGCTGCCCGTGGCTGCGGCCCACGCCCTTGAGCTCACCGGCACGGCACGATCCACCGCCACCCATTGACCTCTGGGCGATCGATCGCCACCGTCACTGCCCGCTTGGGCCGACGGAACGGTCGGCGGAACGGTCGGCGGACGGAACCTTCAGTGCTGGCCCGAGTGTGCCGACACAGGGGAGAACAGCTTCCCGCCGGCTCCACCTCGCCAGCTTCCATCCGGTCTCAGCGAAGCGTCCGGATGAGCAGCAGCGGATCGGTCGGAGGGATCGACGACATGACGTGGACCAACCGATGACGCCCAACGACGCACATCCGAACTCCGGCGACCCGAACCCGACCGTGGTCACCCGCGGCGTCCCCGGCGGCGCAACGCGCATCCCTCGACTCACCACGACACACGGCCGGGTCGGACCGGGCGGCGGCCCGCC
>JGI24770J26754_10000346_pt1 | contig 32590 bp, 28 predicted proteins | sample LakOneMetagenome_FD_26754 | JGI IMG/M metagenome (IMG submission 26754) | reverse complement strand
CCGGATCAGGCCAGCAGCTTCGCCTTGGCTGCAGCGAATTCCTCGTCCGAGAGCACACCGGCGGTGTGCAGTCCAGACAGCTGCTCAATCTGTTGGAGCAGGTCGGGCGACGTCGGCGCGGACGCCTCCGGTTCGGCGTACACCTGTTCCGGGGCCGGGGCGGGTGCCGGAGCGGGTTCAGCCGGCGCAGCAGCCGCCTGATTTTTGCGCTGTTGATGCCCGACCACAGCGGACGCGGTGCCCGCGACGACGGCGGTGCGTGCAGCAACCCCGATGAGGCCGGGACGCCCCATTCGACGAATTGGCATATACGTTCCTCTTTCCTTGTTCGGTGATGCGGTTCGTGGCGGTGGCGGTGCGCTAGTCGGTATCGCTGCCAACGTCCGTGCCGCTGAGGATGGTATTGACGACAACTGCCGGGATGCGCACGGTGTCGACCACGTATCCCCCGGACGTGAACAGAGCTTCAGCGAACTCCCTGGCCCAGACCAACTCCACGGCCAGAATCGCCGCCGATGTGCCGGGTTCAATCGCCGCAGCCAGCGCCTCGACGTCCTCGTGCCCGGTGAGACCCCGTTCGAGCAGTCCCAGTCCGGTCAGCTTCTCGGTCTCGGTGTCTTCCATCTCATCGATCTCCAGAACACGAAGATCGCCCTCGAGGCTCTTGCTCACGAACACAAGGTCAAGAAGGTTGATGGTCTGGTTCTCGACAAGATTCACAATGGCCTGCCCCACCTCGGGATCGGGCCTGTCCCCACTGAATCCGATCAAGATCAGATCGACTGGACCATATTCAAAACCGCTCACACGTTTCACCTTTCTGTTTGCTGACGCCGAAGTTACGGCGGGATCATAGCGCGACGGCGACCTTCTCGAAAGGGCGCCGCCGGCATCGTCGGGCGACGCGGCGAACCGGCGCGGGCGGTGGTATCGTCGGCGCGAATCGGCGGCATACATGTCGGCGACCCGGACGCATCCCGACGTGGCGGACCTGATCCTGAAGGAGCGGGCGTGGCGACATACGAAGAGATCATCACCGTTGTCGTGAGATTCGTTGAGACGGCCGGCGCGGCAATCATGGTTCTCGGTGGTGCCGCCGCGGTGATTGCGGCCTCACCCGGGTTGTTGAGGGCTGCCACCAGGGCGAAAACCTACATCGACCTTCGTGCGAACCTGGGCCGGGCCATCCTGCTCGGCCTGGAAGTGCTGATCGTGGCCGACATCATCCGCACAATCCTCGTGGACCCGACGCCGCAAAGTGTGCTGGTGTTGGGCGCCATCGTCGTGATCCGGGTGCTGTTGAGTTTCTCCCTCGAGGTGGAAATGGATGGCGTCTGGCCGTGGAACCGCTGGCGGCTGAGCGAAGCGCCGCGATCCACCCGTCCCCCGGATGCTCGCTGACCGGTGTCCGCGAACCACCACAGTTGAATATCAGGGCTGGTGGCGACCCAGGGCGGCTACCGCTGCCCGGTTGCTTTCGAAGACCACGATATCCGCCAGCAGCCCGTAGTGGTCCATCACCCGTCGAAGATCGGGGCGGAGCCGGCTGAAAGAGACCGCTACGTTGTGCTGTTCCAGCCAGCTCAGAATGGCGGTGAACGCTTCGGCTCCGGTCACGTCCACATCAGTGACGGCTTCCAGGTCGATGACGAGGTGCAGGTTCTCGCCAGCCGGCGACGAAGCCGCAGCCACCGCTTTGCGGATCGTGTCGGCGAAGACGGGCGCATTGGCGAAGAACAACGGCGCAGCGAATCGGAAGACGATCACCCCGGGCGCCGTGATAGTGATGACGGGAGCCGCCGGAAGCAAGGACTGACCGGGTGAGTCGTCGGGTCCCAGCACGTCGATCGCCGGTGCCGCCGCTCGCCGGGCCAGGTTGATCAGGGCGAGCACGAAGGCCACGCCGATCCCGGCGATGGGACCGACCAGGATCGCTCCCAGAAAGCACACCACGGCCACCGCGAACTCGAACTTCTGCAGTTTCCAAAGTGACCGAAAATCGGCGATACCCAGCAACGGCACAACAGCCACGGCCACGATGGCACCGATGGCCGGCGACGGTATGCCGGCGAGCAGGTCGGTACCGAAGATCACCAGCAGCAGTGTGCACACGGCGGCAACGATGCTGGGAAGCTGCGTGCGGGAACCGGTTTGATCCATCGCTGCCGTCCGCGAGGTCGACGAGCCGACGGCGAATCCACCCGTGGCGCCGGAAACGATGTTGACCAGTCCCAGCGCGAGCAGATCACGGTTGGGATCGGTTCGGTAACCGTTCTTTTCGGCGTATCGACGCACGACCAGCAGTCCCTCCGCCATCGCCACCATCGTGAGAGCCAATGCCGACGGGACGAGCATCAGCCACGTTCGCCAGTCCAGCATCGGCCAACCGAGCTTCGGCGGACCGGCATCGACACCGCCGAGCATCGCGACGCCGGCCCCCTGGACGTTCAGCACCGAGACCAGGAGCGTGGCAGCCACCAGCACGATGAGCGCCCACGGGACCACCGGTGCGACACGTCGACCAAGCAGCAGAACCAGAACAGACAGGACAGAAACCAGAATTGACCACGCATTTGCTGTCGACAGCCCCGACACTAGGTCACCGGATTTCTGCACGAACTCGCCTCCGCTGACGATCTTCACGCCCAGCATCTTGGCGATCTGGCTCACGAGGATATCGAGAGCGAGCCCGCCGACGAAGCCGATCAGGATCGGCTTTGACAGGAAGTTGGCGAGGAATCCCAGCCGGAACACCGAACAGATCACGAAGACCAGGCCGCACACAATGGCCTGAGCCAGTGCCAGCGTCAGGTAGTCCGCGCTGCCGGCGACCGCCAGCCCGCCGATGGACGACGCGACGAGAGCTGCCGCTGCCGCATCGGGCGCCGCCACGAGTTGCCGGGACGAGACGACGAGGGCGTAGACGATCGACGGCACGATCATGGAGTACAGCCCGGCCGTGGCGGGCAGCCCGGCGATCTGGGCATAGCCGATGTTGAGGGGAACGGCGATGGCGAGCAGGGTGATTCCGGCCAGAACCTCGCGTCCGGCGTTTCGCACCGTCAAACCTGGTAGTACCCTCATCTTCGTCACCCGCCGTCTCACGTGCGTCTCCGGACTCAAAGTGAAGTGAGTATGCCACCACACAGCGGGCGGTGGGCAACTCCGGCAGCTGGCCCGTGGGCGTACGTCCGAGTCGACACTGCACAGAAGGGTTTGCCGAATGAGAAGACGAATTCGCACGCCGCAGTCGAAATCCTCGCCGTCGGCGTCCGCCCGACCAGCGCCCACGGAGCCACCAGCCAACGTTCCCGAATCGGGCCGAACGAGCCGGCGTGAGGGGCCGAGGGAACACCGCGCCATGGTGATTCTCGTATCCGCAGCGGCTTTCGTGGTGACGGCCGCCGGCATCAGCGGCATCCGCTGGATCGTCGCACCGGTTCTGCTGACGCTCATCCTCACGATCTGCGCACATCCGGTGCGTCGGGGCTTGGAAAAGCGCGGCGTGCCCCACGGCCTGGCCACCGGCTCCGTCATTCTGGTGGTCTTCGGGCTGCTGGCCGGCTTCGTCTTCGTCTTGGGAATCGCCTTCTCACAATTCATCGCGATGCTGCCGGAGTACTCGAGTGAACTTGCCAACATCGGAACATCCCTGGCCACCTGGTTGGCCGGATTCGGAGTTGACCAGGCCCAGATCCAAGCCGTTTCCTCGAGCTTCGACCCCAGCAATATCGCGAGCTTTTTCTCCGGCGCCCTCGGTACGGTGTTCAACGTGGTGGGAGCGCTGGTCATCGTGCTGACCATGCTCATCCTGATGTCAGCGGATGCTGTGTATGTCCCCACGATCCTGCGCCAGTTAGGCCGGGAACAGCCCGACCTCGTGGTGGCCATCGGTGCCTACGCGTTCAATGTGCGCCGCTATATGGTCGTCACAGCAGGCCTCGGAATCCTGCAGGGGGTGCTCAGCAGCGTGGCGCTGGCCATCATGCACATTCCGGCCGCCCTGCTCTGGGGCCTGCTCGTCTTCATCTGCAGCTTCATCCCAAATGTCGGGTATTTCTTCGCCCTCGTACCGCCGGCGTTCTTCGGCCTCCTGGTGGGCGGGGTCCCCACCATGATCTCCGTGATCGTGGTCTACGGCATCATCAACGCCGTGGTGCAGTCCGTCATTCAGCCCCGCGTGGTGGGAAATGCTGTCGCGCTCAGCCAGACGCTCACGTTCTTCTCCGTGCTCTTCTGGGCCGCCATCATCGGCCCGATCGGAGCCATCGTGGCCATTCCGCTCACCCTCCTGGCCCGAACCATCCTGATCGACGCACATCCACCGGCACAGTGGTGGCGCCCCGCCGTGGGCGCGACCGACCAGACCCGCGAGATTCTGAAGGCCTTTGATCTTTCGGCCAAACAAGAGCGCAAGGACAAACGAACCCTGCGTCAGGAAGCCACCCCGAGCCGTCGGAAGGCGACGTGAAGGACGCCGATCTCTGCCGGAGCGATGAGCAATCGGGACCGTCTCTGGGAACGATGACCGGAAAGGGGAAAAACCATTGCACTCGATCCTGACGCTCACCCTGAACCCGGCGCTCGATGTCAGCACCTCAACCGAACAGGTCATGAGCGAGCACAAGATGCGATGCACGGCCACTCGTCTCGATCCGGGTGGTGGAGGCATCAACGTGGCCCGCGTCATCCAACGCCTCGGCGGTCGGACCCTGTCGCTGTATACGGCCGGAGGACCCACCGGCAAGGCGTACCGCCAGCTCATCGAGGCCGAGCACATCCCGGCCCTGGTCATTCCGATTGCGGAAAGCACCCGGCAGAGCTTCACGGTGGATGAGGTATCGACCGGGAAACAGTTTCGTTTCGTGCTGCAAGGGCCCGAGCTGCGAGAGGAGGAATGGCAAGCCTGCCTCGACCTCCTGGAGGAATCGGTTGTCCCCGGTGGATTCATCGTGGCCAGCGGCAGTCTGCCTCCCGGGGTTCCCGCGGACTTCTATGCCCGCGTTGCCAGGATTGCGCGAGTACATGCGGTGCGGTGTGTGGTCGACACCGGTGGCGAGGCGCTATCCGAGGCGCTCACGGAAGGTGTGTTCCTGGTTAAACCCAGCCGCCATGAGTTGGAGGAACACGTCGGTGCTCGTTTGGAGAATGCACAGAGCCAGATTGAAGCCGCCTCCGCGCTCGTCGCCCACGGCGGTGCGGAGTACGTCGCCTTGACGTTGGGCGGAGCGGGCGCGGTACTGGCGTCGGGTGCCGGCGCCTTTCGATTGCCGGCTCCGCGCGTACACGTGCAGAGCACCGTTGGCGCCGGGGACAGCTTTCTGGCGGCCCTGGTGCTGCGCCTCGCCCAGGGACGCCCCATGGATATCGCGTTCCGAGCCGGGGTGGCGGCGGGCAGCGCGACCGCCATGAGCCCGGCGACGGAACTCTGTTCCCGACAAGACGTCGAGAGGCTCGAGGCAGAATTGGCTGCTCACGCCGCGTGACTTGACTGCGCGTCGGTATCCGGCGAAGATTCAGCCGCGCGCATTAGCCTGACGAAATGAATTCCTCACGTCCAGCGAACAATCGTGTCGAGCCCGGTCCCGGTCAGGAATCGGTCTGGGACTATCCCCGGCCACCGCGAGTGGAACGACTCAAGCAGCGGGTGACCATCGATGTGGGCGGGCTGCGCGTTGTCGACACGAGCGACGTTGTGCGTGTTCTGGAGACCAGTCATCCGCCGGTTTATTACCTGCCGCGCAGCTCGTTCGCGCCGGGGGTGTTGCGGCCGTCGCCGGGACGGACGTACTGCGAGTTCAAGGGCGAGGCGCACTATCTCTCCGTGGGCGGCAAAGCCGGCGCGGCATGGTTTTATCCAGCTCCCACAATCGGTTACGAGGAGTTGACCGACCGAGTGGCCGTTTACCCCAGCGCCGTCGAGTTGTGCACAGTGGACGGAGAGACGGTGACGGCCCAGGAGGGTGATTTTTACGGCGGATGGATCACCTCGAAGATCGTCGGCCCGTTCAAGGGGGCAGCGGGGACCTGGGGCTGGTAGGTCCCGACCTGAGCGTGACTGGAGAGCGGCACGATGCCGTCGCCGCGGTTCGTCTCAGTCAGTATTCGTCCATCTGACGTGGGCGATCTGCTCTCCCAGGGCGCGGAAGGTGATGCGGGCCCCGAGGACGACGTCACCCACGTCTCCCCGCGCTTCCTCGTAACGACGCAGGGCATTCACGGTGGCGTGCCAGGGCCGGGGATGTCCCCGCAGGTCATCGTCCAGAAAGGTCGTGGGCACCCGACCGATGCGTGCCTGGATGGCCGGTGCCAGCTTTCGTGCACTCAGAGCGGCCTGCTCTATGGCGTAGAGGCAGCCCAAGGCTTGCGCGAACGTCGTGATTTCCGGTGGAGGCAGGGGCCGCGGAGACGGATCCCCGCCAAGATTACGGAGGTCGTCCTGAAGCAGGGCTGTCCGGCGGTGGTCGATGAGGATCACTCCCAGGCCCCGCCATTGACTCGACCAAGCCGGTGCATCGAGGCGAATCTCGATGGCCGTGTGCATCGCGAGCGACCGTTCCAGCAGCCGCACATAATCTGTGCGATTGCGTACAGATTCGGGAACACCTACCCGCTGCTCAACGCTGTGCCGGAGTNCCGCCGTCTCGTCGTGAAGGCGGCCGGGCAGGTCGACCCGGCTGTGGTCGCCGTTCAGGGGCGGGTCCGGCATGATGGCGGTGACCTTGCTCTGGAGTTTCCGACTGCACCGGCGCTGATCAGCACCGATCGCAGCGAAGCCGTGCCGTTAATTTTCCGTTCCGGACCTGACAATCAGCTGTCGGTCTTTCGCTGCCAATCCGCATCCGTTCTCGGTTGCGCTCAGGTGAGTCCCCACCGCAGTGGCTACAGTGGCGAACATGACGATCAAAGATGTCCCGGCGCCGGCTCGGTCTTTCCGATGGTGGCTCAGCGAAGAAGAAGTGGGTCAGACCCTTGCCCACCATCGCGGCTGGCGACTGGCCGACGATGGCAGCGTACTTGCGGGCAAGCTGATCAAGAAACGCATCGCGTCTTCACTCGCCGAACTGGGCACAGCCGCGCTCACCTCCGGTTGGGCGCTCCGGGCAGCAGCACCGCGAAGCGATGGCAGCGGACCCACGCACGTGATGTGGGGCGTCTTCGACGCCCGGTCCGAAGCCGAGGTCGCCGCCCAGGTGAAGGTCGCAATCGCGAGTAACGTGGGATCATGAGCACTTCCGACCTGACACCCAGCTACATCGAAGCCGGCCAGCCGTTCAACCGCGACACCAATTACATCGAGGATCGGATCACCCGCGACGCCAGGGACGGGTGGCCCGTCGAACCGGGGCGTTATCGGCTGGTGGCAGCGCGAGCCTGCCCGTGGGCCAACCGCACCACCATCGTGCGGCGCCTGCTCGGCCTGGAAGGAGTCATTTCGCTCGGCCTTCCCGGCCCCACGCACGACAAGAACAGCTGGACCTTCGACCTGGACGTGGACGGCGTCGACCCGGTGCTCGGTATCGACCGCATCCAGCAGGCATATTTCGCCCGGTTCCCCGACTATCCGCGCGGTATCACCGTGCCCGCGATCGTTGACATCGCCAGCGGGAAGGTCGTCACAAACAACTTCCCGCAGATCACGCTCGACTTCGAGACCGAATGGTCGAACTACCACCGGGAGGGTGCCCCGAATCTGTANCCTGAGGCCCTGCGAGGCGAAATCGACGAGGTTTCNGAGGNGATCTTCCACGACGTCAACAATGGCGTGTACAAGTGCGGCTTCGCGGGGAGCCAGAAATCCTACGAACGTGCCTATGACAGCCTGTTCGCGCGTCTTGACTGGCTCGAGGATCGCCTCACGACCCAGCGGTACCTGGTGGGAGACACCATCACCGAGGCCGACATTCGCCTCTTCACCACCCTGGCGCGGTTCGACGCGGTGTATCACGGGCATTTCAAATGCAACCGCAACAAGCTCAGCGAGATGCCGGTGCTGTGGGCCTATGCGCGTGACCTCTTTCAGACTCCCGGGTTCGGGGACACGACCGATTTTGACCAGATCAAGAAGCACTACTACGTGACCCACAGCGAGATCAACCCGAGCGGTATCGTGCCGAAGGGACCGGATGCTCGCGTGTGGCTCGAGCCGTCCGGCCGCCAAAGCCTTGGTGGGCGCCCCTTCGGTGCCGGAACGGCTCCCGGAGCGCCGCTGGAATCCGAGCTCGTTCCTGAGCTCTGACCACGTCCGGTTCAGACGTGGCCACCGATCCGACGCGTGCGTTCTCGGGCGCATCCGCCGCACCGGCGGCCTGGACCGGGCACTCACACGGTAGTGCCGATTACCGTCGACTTTTNGGCGGACTGTTCTTCGCCGGGATCGCCACATTCGCCCAGTTGTATTCCCCGCAGGCGGTGCTGTCGCACGTTGCGCTCGATCTGAGTGTCACGGCGGCGGATGCCTCGTTGCTGGTGTCCGCGTCCACCATCGGTCTGGCCGTCGGTGTCATTCCCTGGTCGGTCGTCGCCGACCGCATCGGTCGAGTGCGCGCGATGTCGTTCGCGGTGCTTGCTGCCACGGTCTTCGGAATCCTCGTGCCGTTCGCCCCAAGCTTCTCGTTGCTTCTGACCGGCCGGTTTTTTGAGGGCCTCATGCTCGGTGGTGTGCCGGCGATCGCCATCGCCTACCTGAGCGAAGAAATCGAGCCGCGACACGCGGCGAGGGCAGCGGGCACGTACGTGGCCGGGACCTCGATCGGCGGCCTGCTCGGCCGCCTGATCGCCGGCCCGGTGGCCGAGCTGACGAACTGGCGCGTCGGTGTCTTCACCGTGGCGGTCGTGTGCGCCATCGCGGCCGCGCTCTTCATCGCGCTGATCCCCGCGCCGCGCGGATTCGTCCCCCGCCTGTCCCGTCGACCAGGACTGGACGCGAGTCTGGCCAGCCTGCTGGCGGCCAACCTGCGCTCACCGCGCATGCTGTCGCTGTATGCCCAGGCGTTTCTGCTGATGGGTGGTTTCGTCGCCCTGTACAACTACCTCGGTTTTCGCCTCGCCGCTGACCCGTTCAATCTGCCGCAGGCACTGATCAGCCTTGTTTTCGTGGCGTATCTCGCGGGGACCTGGTCATCGGCACAGGCGGGCGTGCTGGCCGCACGGTTCGGCCGTTTTCCGGTGCTGCTCGTGTCTGTGGCGACCATGGCCGCCGGTGTGCTCCTGACGTTGACCGACATTCTGGCCGTCGCCCTGGCCGGGGTACTGCTCGCGACGGCCGGATTCTTCGCCGCCCACGCCGTGGCATCCGGTTGGACCGGAACCGAGGCCACCATGGGCCGCGCCCAGGCCGCTTCCCTGTACAACCTCTCGTACTATGCCGGGTCGAGCCTGTTCGGATGGCTCGGCGGCGTGTTCTTCGGCGCGATGGGCTGGCTCGGAACGGCCGGCATGGTAATCGGGCTGGCACTGACCAGTGGGGTGCTGGCTCTGCTGATGCTCCGTCCAACCCACAAGCCCGCAGCATCCGGCCCGAAAAGGGTGGACGCTGCGGGCTGAGTGTGCCGGTGGGGCCGGCCGTTACGGAATGTAGTTGAACTCGTCCGGGTTGGGACCGGTGCGCTCGTCGCGGTTCAGCGACGCGATGTCGCTCAGCTCGGCCGCCGTGAGGTCGAAGTCGAACAGGGCAAAGTTCTCGTCGACCCGAGCCCGAGTGACCGACTTGGGGAAGACAATGTCACCGCGCTGGAGGTGCCAGCGCAGCGTCACCTGCGCCGTGGTGCGACCCACACGCTCGGCGATGGCGACGATAACCGGGTCTGCCAGCACCTTGCCCTGTGCCAACGGGGACCAGGCCTCGGTGGCGATACCGTGTGCNGTGTTGAACGCACGCAGCGNCTCCTGGGTGAGATAGGGGTGAACCTCGATCTGGTTGATAGCCGGAACGGTCTCCGTCTCGTCGAAGAGGCGCTGGAGGTGCGACTCGTGGAAGTTGGAGACCCCGATCGTCGACACCCGGCCACTGCGGTGCATCTCTTCCATCGCCTTCCACGTCTCCACATAGTCGCCGACCGCCGGGAGCGGCCAGTGGATGAGGAACAGGTCGAGGTACTCGAACCCGAGGGCATCCAGCGTGCGGTCGAACGCCGCGAGGGCGTCCGCACGGGCATGGAAACCNTTGTTGAGCTTGCTCGTGACGTACACGTCGGAGCGGGCNATTCCGGATTCGGCGATGGCCTCACCGACCTCTTTCTCGTTCCCGTACATCTCGGCAGTGTCGATATGGCGGTATCCGGCGTCCAGCGCCGCAAGTGTGGCAGCCTTGGTGTTTTCCGGTGCGATCTGGTACGTGCCGAAACCGAGCTGCGGAATGACCGAGCCGTCGTTGAGCGTTGTGGTGGGTACGTCANAAGTGGGTGTATCAGTCATGTNGGTTGAAACCGTACATCGTGCCCAGGTATTCCATGCNCAGCAGGCTTGCAGGTCGCTGCCAGCANTCCNAGGTCACCCCACCCGATCCGGTTGCTCCGCTCGAAGCTGTCGGAGCAGGGGAACGAGCCTGTGGGCGAAGTNATCCGCTGTGGTGAGGCTGGATTCGGAGTAGGTTCCGGCTGCATCGAGGAAGTTGATGCAGCCAAGGAAATCTCCGTCGTCGGCCACGACGGCGTTGACCGCCGCCGCGAGCTCGAAGGAATCCAGGTGGTCGGAATGTTCGAAGGCATCCGCGTGGATCCCGCCGCCCTCATCGGCCAGGTAGGACCGTTGATCGAACACACAGTGCTGGATCCAATCTGCGCTGAGGTCGGCGGAGATTCCCCCCACGCGATAGACGTGCGGCCGGCTGGAGTACACGCGCACGAGATCCGCGCTCTCGGCCCGCCAGAGCGACACGGTCACCAGCTGAGCGCCGACAGCCCCGGCAGCTTCCACCGCGATCGCATGCACATGGTCGACCTCATCCGCCGTAACCGTGAGGTCGGCGATCTCCTCGCGCACCAGGGGAAGCCCGATGATCGGAATGGCCCCGGTCAGCACGCCCATGACGGGGATGGCGCCGGTCAACAGACCCGGCCCGGCCGCCTGGCGCCTCGACGTGGCCCGAGACAACATCACCACCCCGACCAAGGCCGCAGAGCCACCCACAACGGCCGCGGTGCTCGGCACCTCACCGAGCACCAGCCACCCCAGAAGAATCGAAAACACCGGGACAACCAGCAGGAGCGACCCGCCTTCGGCCACGCTGGTTCGAGACAGCGTCACATTCCAGAGCGCGTACCCGATCACGGTGCTGAATCCGATCAGCACGGTNGTGGCGAGCCAGAAGGATGCCGACAGGTTCGCTGGGTTTGCCTCGAACGTGGCCAGGGGCAGCGTTGCAAGTCCCCCGATGACGCACCCCCAGAAGACGATCTCCACGGGTGGAACCCGGGCGAACAGGGGCTGCTGCACGATGAGGAAGATAGACAGCAGCAGGGCGGCGGCGACGATCAACAACGCNTTCCCGTTGAAACCGGTCGCCTGTCCGTCCCCGACAGCCACCGTGACAACACCGGCCACGGCCACGAGCATGCCCAGGTAGCCCAGCGGAGTGGTCCGTTCCACGAGCACGAAATAGCCGAGGATGAAGGCGAAGACCGGCGANATGTTCAGCAGCAGGCTCGTCGTCCCGGCAGGGACGGTGGTTTGCCCGAAGCCGATGAGCAAACCGTAACCGGCNTAGCCGCAGAGCCCGACCGCGAGCATCCGCGGCAGGTCCCGGCGTTTCAGCTGCAAGCCCTGCTTGGTCACCAGCAGGTAGATCCCGAGTATGAGAGCGCCGCCAAGATAACGCAGCGCCGTGAGGTCCTGCGGGGCCAACACGGTGAGTGCCTCACGGGTGGCCACGTAGGCCGGGGCACTGGCCAGAACCATCCAGAGATCAGGCCGACGCCACCAGTTTTGCACGTCGCTGCCCACTCCCTGCAGAGCGCCGGTCTCACCTGACCAACGTTGACGCACCGCGCTGATGCCTATCTGTATGACGTCAAATGTACCGTACACGAACGCTGGGAAGGTGATCCGAAGAGGTCCCCGTCCGGGTTGCGGACGGTTGACAGATCCGCCGAAGCGGAGTGATATGTCGGGGTGACGCCGACTGACGATTCCGCAGACACCACCCGGGTGAACTCATCCTGCTGCTCGCCGACTCGACACAGTGANGACCNGTCCCGACCACANGCGATGGCGGGCATCGACCAGTCACACTCTGACGACCACCANCCCCTCGAGCAGGTGGCCGTGGAGGGCCAGCGCTTTCTGATGGGCGATTCCACGGGCGTTGGAAATCCCGGAGACGGTGAAGGCCCGGCGCACGAGGTGAACGTTGATGCCTTCCAAATCGATGCGACCACGGTCACCAACTCGGCCTTTGCACGTTTCGTCGCCGAAACCGACTACCGGACCGAGGCCGAAATCTTCGGGTATTCGGCGGTGTTCCACCTGGCTCTGGCGGCCCATCCGGACGACATCCTCGGTCAGCCACCCCAGATTCCCTGGTGGCTCGGTGTTCGTGGGGCGGATTGGCGGCACCCGGCCGGTCCGCTCTCCACCCTCGACGGCCTCGACGAGCATCCCGCGGTCCACGTGAGCTGGAGCGACGCAGCGGCCTACTGCGACTGGGCCGGACGCCGCTTGCCCACCGAGGCCGAGTGGGAGTGCGCGTCTCGGGGTGGCCTGCGGGGCAAGGCCTTCCCCTGGGGAGACGAGTGGGGCGACCGTTTTCACTGCAACACCTGGCAGGGTGTTTTCCCCACACTCAATACCCTCGACGACGGATTCCTGACCACGGCGCCCGTGCGTGAGTACTCACCAAATCCCTACGGCCTCTTTCAAACCGTCGGCAACGTGTGGGAGTGGTGCTCCGATTGGTGGAACGAAGGCTATTACGCGCAGTCGCCGGAGAACAGCCCCACGGGACCCCGTGACGGTGTACAGCGCGCCATGCGCGGCGGTTCGTTTCTCTGCCACGACTCCTACTGCAACCGCTATCGAAACTCGGCCAGGTCCTCGAACACTCCCGACTCCTCCGCGGCGAACATCGGCTTCAGAACCGTGGCCTTAGAACCGTGGCACTGACCTCAAACACACTCATTCATCGACAGGAGAATCGACATGCCCGTACCGTTTCGAGGCACGATCAATGTGGACATCCGGGATTCCCAGCCGGACTGGTCCCCGTTCGAACCGCCCAAGGCACCCGAGGGGTCGCCGAACGTCGTGTACATCGTCCTGGACGACGTGGGCTACTCAGCCATGTCCAGCTACGGGGGCCCGATTCAGACGCCCAATATCGACCGGATCTCCCGCGATGGGGTGCGCTATACCCAATGGCACACCACGGCTCTGTGCTCCCCCACCCGATCCTGTCTGCTCACCGGGCGTAACCACACTCGCAACAGCATGGCGTGCATCACCGAGGCCGCCATCGGTTTTCCCAATGCGAGCGGAACGATCCCGCCTGAGAACGGAATGCTCTCCGAGATCCTCGGGGAACTCGGCTGGAACACCTACATGGTGGGCAAGTGGCACCTCTGCCCGGACGACGAGATGAACGTCGCCTCAACGCGACGGAACTGGCCAACCGGCCGAGGCTTCGAGCGCTGGTACGGCTTCCTCGGCGCCGAAACGAACCAGTGGTACCCCGACCTTGTTCACGACAATCACCCGGTCGACCAGCCCGCACTCCCCGAGGACGGCTACCACTTCTCGGTGGACATCACGGATAAGGCCATTGAGTTCATCAAGGACTCCAAGGTGATCGCACCGAAGAAACCGTTCTTTCTCTACTACGCCCCCGGCGCCGCACACGCCCCCCATCACGCGCCGCGCGAATGGTCAGATCGGTACAAGGGCCAATTCGACGACGGCTATGAGGCCATGCGCGAGAAGACGTTGGCGCGTCAGAAAGAACTCGGCATCGTTCCCGCGAACACGCAGCTGCCGCCGATCAACCCCATCGGAACCTATGAAACCCGGACGGGCCCGGACGGTCTGCCGTTCCCGCTACTGGATGAAACCCGTCCGTGGGCCTCCCTCTCACCGGACGAGCAGCGGCTCTTCAGCCGAATGGCCGAGGTCTACGCCGGATTCCTCTCACACGCAGACGACCAGATCGGCCGCCTCCTCGACTACCTCGACGACATCGGCGAACGCGAGAACACGATGGTGATCGTCGTTTCCGACAACGGTGCCAGTGGCGAGGGCGGGCCGAACGGCTCCGTCAACGAAATGAAGTTCGCCAACGGAATCCCGGATGAGATCGCAGACAACCTGGAACGGCTCGACGAGCTCGGGGGTGTCCGCACCTACAACCACTACCCGAATGGGTGGGCGATGGCGTTCAATACGCCCTTCAAGATGTGGAAGCGGTACGAGTTCAACGGCGGAACATGCGATCCCTGCATCATCTCGTGGCCCGCGGGTTCCGCGGCTCGGGGTGAACTGCGAACGCAGTACCACCACGCGGTCGACATCGTGCCGACGGTGCTGGACGTGCTCGGCGTGGTTCCGCCGTCGCGGATCAAGGGCCATGTTCAGAGCAGATTCGACGGCGTCAGCATGCGGTACAGCTTCGATGACAAAGCCGCGCCGACCAGCCGACGCACCCAGTTCTTTTCCATGCTCGGTTCACGCGCCATTTGGCATGACGGCTGGAAGGCCATCACCAACCACCCGACTCTCAGCGGCTGGAGCCACTTCAACGACGACGAGTGGGAGCTCTATCACACGGATGTCGACCCGGCCGAAGTCACAAACCTTGCTGCCGCCCATCCCGACCGGGTACGCGAACTCGTCAACCTCTGGTTCGCCGAGGCGGGCGCGAACGAGGCATTCCCCCTCGACGACCGCTCGGCACTGGAAATAATGCTCACGCCCCGACCGGTGCTGTCCCCGGCGCGCAACCGCTACGTGTACTACCCGCACACGTCGGAGGTGCCGGAATCCCAGGCCGTCAACATCCGCAACCGGTCCTACGTGATCGGGGCTCTGGTTGATATACCGGGCGGCGATGCCGAGGGTGTGCTCTTCGCTCAGGGCTCGCGCTTCGGCGGCCATTGCCTGTTCGTGAAGGACAACCGCCTGCACTACGTGTACAACTTCGTCGGCCTGTTCCAACAGACCATCGATGCCGCGGAGGACCTGCCGACGGGCGACAAACTCATCCTGTCCGCGTCATTCACCAAAGACGGGGAAGATCCACCCCATGTCTCCACCGGCATCCTCGCCCTCTACCACGGCGACCGGAAGGTAGGCGAGGGCCGAATCAAGACGCAACCCGGCAAGTTCTCCATTGCCGGCGAGGGACTCTGCGTCGGTCGGGACGGCGGTGAGCCCGTAACCGGTCAGTATGCGGGGGGCTCGCCGTGGGCCTTCACCGGAGGGACCATCCACCGGGTCGCGGTCGACGTCAGCGGCGAGCCGTACGTCGACCTCGAACGCGAGGCGCAGGCAATGCTCATGCGTGAGTGATTCCACACCACACTAACGAGGAACGAGGAACATGTGGCCGCTCATCAGAAGCACGAAACGGACACCATAGGCGATGTCGGTCACGCCAAACAACGGGCATCCGCGCTGGCTGCCCTGGAATTCGGGCGGTCCTACGAGTTCGACGACCCCCGTCACGAGTGGCGGCGGCTCTTCTCCGAGCTGCTCGGCACGTTCTTCCTCGTTCTCGTCGGGGCCGGCGGCGGCGTGGTGAATGCGCAGTCTGGTGGCGCCATTGAGCGGGCCGCGGCGGTCACCGCCCCCGGGCTGATGGTCGTTGCGATCATCCTGTTCATGGGGGCGGTGTCCGGCGCCCATCTCAATCCTGTTGTGAGCATCGCTTTCGCAGCCCGTGGTGATTTTCCATGGCGCCGCGTTCCCGGCTACATCGTGGCCCAGCTGGCCGGATCGACGATGGCGTGCCTGGTCCTCTGGGCGCTCCTCGGCCGGATCGGTGATCTGGGGGCGACCCAGCCGGGTGCCGGAATCTCCGCGACACAGGCGATGCTCATGGAACTCGTTCTCACCGTCGGTCTGGTCAGCACCATTCTGGGTACGGCATCGGGTGCGCAGAACGTGGGCGTGTTCGGGGCGCTGGGTGTGGGCAGCTACATCATTCTCGCCGGGTTGTGGTCCAGTCCCATCAGCGGAGCATCGATGAACCCGGCACGCTCCTTCGGGCCGGACCTGGTCATGCTCGACTTTTCGAATTATTGGGCCTACGTCGTCGGCCCGCTCGCGGGGGCGCTGCTGGCAGTCGGTATCGCATGGGTGCTTCGCGGTCCGGGCGGGGACCGAAAGTCGCTCGCCGCTGCCCAGGGGACTCTGGAAGACGTGGCTGCGGAAAAGGCCGGCCCGAACTCCGCGGCGCCCGCTTCGGGCGTTAAGGACGGGTCGGGCGGATCGATCAACACCAGCGACACTGACTGAGCCGTCAGCGGCGCGGTCCCAGAGTCGCATTGGTGAGGTTGACGGGTCGAAACCGCACCCATCCGTCAGCCGGTGTGGAATAGACCTGATCCAGATGCCCGGTCTCGAGTTCATGGGCGTGGAGGGAATCCTGTGCTCGGGATCGCGTCGGGTGTTTCGTTCTGAACCCGCATTCGTTGCACAAAGCCACAATGATGACCGCCATCAGAAACCACCCGCTATCAGTCGTGCTTGCTCAGCTCATGCTGCCGTGCGTAGCGAACCGGGAACGGTTCCCGTGTCGCCCGGCACGGTGTTTGACGCACTCGGCCGGGATTATGACGTGCATTGTATGGTCAGCCTGCCCGACGTGGCTATGTCCTTGACAGGCAAGATCATTCCGGCTAATCCTTTAGCTTTCCAGATCAAACCCGGCCGGGAGGGCGCCGTCTGCCACGATGTAGAGACGCTGAGTGGCGCGAGTCATCGCCACATAGAGCGCACCCGCTCCGCGTTCCGACGCCGCGATAATAGCCGACGGATCTACGACAATAACCGAGTCAAACTCGAGGCCCTTGACATCATTCGGGGTCAGCACGGCGATCTCCCCGGTCAATCCGAGAGAGCCGAGACCGACAAGGGCCCCGAACTCCGCGGCCAGGGTGTGATGAATGGCGTCGATCGCCGAGTCGACCGCGATCACGGCCAGGGTGCCGCCCTGCTCGAGCGCACGGTCCCGGCGCACGGCATCCGATGCGTCGGCCAGGAGTACGACGGGCCATTCGCTGGCTCGAACGGTTCGCGACGGCGTGATGGGCAGGTCATGTGCCATCGCCACCTTCTCAGCGGCGGAAGCGATCTGGCTCGGCGTGCGGTAATTCACGGTGAGTTCTTCAAGCCGCCAGCGACCCGCTTCGAGCGACCCACCAAGAACCGGCCGCAGAGCTTCCTTCCAACTTGCGGCAGCCGCCGCCGATGCCGCCTGAGCGATATCGCCCACGATGGTAAACGACCGCCGTGGGCCGCGGCGAAGCAGCAACCGCCACTGCATGGGTGACAACTCCTGAGCCTCATCCACGACGACATGACCGTAGGTCCAGGAACGGTCGCGGCCGGCACGCTCCGCCGTGGTCGCGCGGTCTCCCAGCTCGGCGAAGCTGTCCGCAAGCGCCTTCGCGTTCACGAGACCCTTGACCTCCATGTTCGCAATGGCCGATTCAGCATTCTCAATGTCACGCTTACGCTGTTCCTTGGCCGCGCGCCGCTTCGCCTCGTCCACAACGTTGTACTCGCCGAGGAGCTCGGCTGCCTCGTCGAGAAGCGGAATGTCGGCAATGGTGAAGTCGGCGTCGCGGTCACGCCGAAGCAGCGCACGCTGTTCGGGCGTCCAGCTGGGCGTAATCTCGGCCAGCCACTGGGGTCGGGCATAGAGATCCTGCAGCAGCTTTTCCGGTGTCAGCGGGAGCCAGGCCGTGTTCAGAGCCACCCGCACGTCATCGGCCAGTCGCAGGTCTTCACGGAGCATCGGCAGGTCGGTGTCATCCATCGACCGTCCCTGGGCCTTCAGCTGGGCCAGCCATTGCTTGGCCAGCGCGCCAAGGGCATTCTTGGCGAAGGTGACCCTCGCTTCGTTGTGTGATTTGCCGCGGCCCTGGGCACGGGCGATGGCGTGAGCGATCAGCTCGGGGTCCAGGGTCAGTCGGTCGCCGTTGACAACGAGCTGCTGGGCCTCGGCTGGAACGCGTTGGCGCGACCGTACGGCGCGGGCAATGACGTTCGCCATGAACGTCTGGCCTTTGAGTGCCGCCGTGGCGGGCGCATCTTCCCGGGTGGCTTCCACACCGGGATACAGCTGACCCACAGACGCGAGCACGACACCGGTCTCGCCCAGAGAGGGCAGGACCGCCTCGATGTAATGCAGGAAGGCCGGTGAGGGGCCCACGATGAGCACCCCGGAATCTCTGAGTCGATCGCGGTGGGTATACAGCAGATACGCGGCTCGATGGAGCGCGACGGCTGTCTTGCCCGTTCCTGGGCCTCCCTGTACCACGAGGACACCGGGCAGATCTGAGCGGATGACGCGGTCCTGTTCGGCCTGGATCGTCGAGACGATGTCGGTCATGTGACCCGTTCGCTGCGCCGTCAGGGCAGCGAGCAGCGCCCCCTCGCCCTGGTGCAGCGTCGCCCCCTCTTCCTCGAGCAGGGTGGCATCCAGGATCTCGTCTTCGATACGCACGATGGTGCGTCCGGTGGAGAGCAAATGCCGGCGGGCCCTGGCACCCAGCGGGGTGGCTGCAGTCGCCTGGTAGAAGGCACTCGCCTGTGGCACACGCCAGTCGAGCAGCATGGGTTGCAAGTCTTCGTCCCGGAGGCCGACGCGGCCGATATACCGAAAAACAGGCTCCCCGGTCGTTTCGTCGGGGGCGGTCTCGAGCCGGCCGAAGGCAAGGCGATCGTCCACTTCCCGCAGCTGCACGATCCGGTCCTCATACAGGCGCGCGAAATTATCCCGTTCGGAGCGGGCCTGGTGGTTCCCGCCGACGTCGAGCCGGCGAACAGTCGTGAGCTGGTCCTCGGCCTCGCGCTGCAGCGCGTCCAAGCGCGCGTAGAGCGTTGCCACATAGTTCTGTTCACGCTCAAGCTCTTGGTCGACCACTCAAACTCTCCTAAACCGAAAGTACTAGTTTAGTCGCGACGATGCCGTTGTCTCCTGCCGGCGGATCGTGATCGCCAGCAGCGCAGCCGCGAGAACCTGCAGAACGGCCACCACCGTGACCAATACGGCCACCTGGTTGTACAACGACCCGGCGAGAACTCCTCCGCACACGGCAGCACCACCCTCGAAAGCCGCAAAGATCCCGTAGGCGGTTCCGCGTCGAGGCGACGGGACCAGGTCGGCCACCAGCGCCTTCACCGTGGATTCCTGCATGCCGGTGGCCATTCCGGCGATCACCGCGCCCGCGACGACCGCGCCGAGCTGCTGCGACAGCGACAGGCCGGGGACCAGGCAGATCAGGACGGGAAGCACGAAGAGCACGCGACTTCCCCACCTGTCATAGGCAGATCCGCTGGCCAGGGCGGAGAGGGCCGCGGCACCCATGGCTGCCGCGTAGACGAGCGGTACTCCGGCCAGGGTCAGCAGACCGGCATCCGTCAGGTGGAAGGAAATCACACCGAAGCTGACCAGGCCCGCCGTCGACAAGCCGACTGACGTTGCGAGCAGGTAGAAGACGCTCGGCAGCCTCCGGAGGTTCCCGGGCGAGGTCTCGGTGCTCGGTTCGAGGTCGTCGGCGCTTTCATAGACGCTCATATCGGGCACGCGCGCCCGCATCCAGAGGAGAAGCCCCATGGCCAGCGTCCCCGGGATCACCATGAGCGCCAGGGCCGGCGACAGCGACCCCGTTCCGGCGATGACGCCCGCCACGATCAGCGGTCCCATCAGCGACCCCACCTGATCGAGTGATTTGTGCACCGCAAAGCCCCGGCCGCGTCCCACCGCGCCCGCCGCATTCGCGAGCAGGACCGTCTTCGCCGGACTCCGCACGGCCTTACCCGTGCGTTCGAGCAGGATGAGCGCACTGGCGAGCAGGAGCCCGGCGGAGCCCACGAACGGTGTCACCGCCAGCAGGGGAACGCAGACCGCCGTGAGCAGGTAGCCGACCAGGGTGAACCCCCAATACCGCCCGGTTCGATCCGCCACCGGCCCGGAAACCAGCCGGAACGCCAACGCGATGCCCTCGCCGAGCCCGACAATCAGCCCGACGAGAAAAGCGGATGCGCCGAGTTGCCCGAGCAAGGGACCGAAAACGGACTGTGCGCCGTTCGACGAGAGGTCCACCACCAGGCTGACGGCCCCGAAACCTATCACGACTCGCCATGCCGACCAGGGACGCCTCGTCCGCTGTGGCCGGCGGGGATCCGCTGCGCTCATGGGCTCTCCCGTCGGGTCAGATCAACCCACACCACCGTGTCAGGCGCAGTCAGGCATCGTCCTGGTTGCGTCTTCGAACCTTCTGTTTCTTGCCCATCACATCGAGGGGAAGGTTCTTGGAAAACAGGAGGGCGACGACGGAGAAGAGGGCCAGGGCAAAGAAGGACACACGAAGCGAGGACACCTGCGAATCGGCATAGAGGGTCGCCAGCTGCTGTGATTCATCACTGGTCAGGCCCGCGGATTCTCCAATGCCGGCCACGCTCGTCACCGGAACGATGGCGATGCCGGCTTGGCTCGCGGTGTTGACCTGTGATTTGGCGCTGGCAGGCAGATCGCTCGCGTCCACCGCGCCGACGAATGACGTGGCCAGGGAGGCGATCAGCACGGACCCGATCAGGGCCGTTCCGAGGGATGAACCCAGGTTCTGGAAGACCCCCTGCACTCCGCCGACCTCGCTCGTTTCGTCCTCTCCCACGCTTGACATGTTCACGTTGCCGAGTTGAGATGCCAGCAGCCCCAGACCCGAGCCGGCCAGGAACATGCCCGTGGCAAACAGTGCGCTCTTCAAATCAAGAGAAACGGACCCGAGGAGTGCCAGCGACCCGAGAACCAGTATGAGCTGTCCGATGCGCACGATGCGCCGCGGCGAGAACCGCGTGGACAGCCGCGTTCCCACGATGGAAAAGAGGATCAGTGCGATCGACAGGGGAAAGATCTTCAACCCGGTATCGAGCGCGTTCAGTCCGAGCGTCATCTGCAAGTAGACGGGGATGATGAAGAACAGCCCGGCCGTGATCGCATATTGTGACGCCAGCACGGTGAGCCCAGCCCGTAGGCGGATGATGGAGAAGATCTCCACGTTGACCAGCGGAGCACGCTGACTCTCAACCAGCTGACGCTGGCGATTGAAGAAGACCCAGAGCAGGAACGCGCCCCCGACGATCAGGTACGGCACGAGCGACAGCCCCAGCGGCTCGATCGGAACCCCGTTGATTTCCGGTGCGTTCGTGGGCAGAATCCACCCCCAGGACTTNCTCTGCAGCATTCCGAACACGATGAGCACCAGACCGACCGCTTGCAGCAGTGCGCTCGGTANGTCGATCCTGATGCTCTGCGGCTTGCTGGTGTCGTTGATGCGTCGGGCCAGCAGCAGCACGACCGCCATGATGACGACTTCTCCCACGAACACATAACGCCAGTTGAGATAGGTGGTCACATAACCGCCGATCAGGGGGCCCGCAGCAACCGCGGCACCCGAAACGGCGCCAATAGTCGCGTACGCGGTTGCTCGTTCCCGTCCGGTGTAGTTGTTGGCGATCAGGGCGGCAATGGCGGGAATCACCAGAACGGCGCCAAGCCCCTCGATAACGGACCACCCGATGAAGAGCACCCCGATATTCGGGCTCACGGCCGTGATCAGGGACCCGCACGCATAGACGATGCCGCCGGTGACAAAGGCACGCCGACGGCCCCAGATGTCGCCGAGTTTGGCCCCGACCAGCATCATGGCTGCCATGGTCAGGGTGTAGAACGTGATGGTGGTTTGCATGGCGCCGACGGTGGTGTCAAGGTCCGTGACGACCGTGGAGATCGAAACGTTCATCACCGTGCTGTCGAGAACCATGACGAACTGGGCACTGCCCAGAATACCGACCGCAGTCCAACTCTTCACGAATTCACACCCATTCCGGCGCGTGCCGCTTGGTCAACAGGATGGCGTGCGGAAACAGCCGCCCTTCTTGCGCCGAGTATGCACCCATCCCGTCTCAGATGTGTGAATTCACCCCGTCGCGCGCTGGCCCGACTCCGTCTATTGTGTGCGCGTGGGAAGAATCGTCTGGAGAAGAAGCACGCTGCTGTGGCTGCTCGCGCTGGCAACCATGGCAGGCTTCCAATGGTGGAGGGGCGCCCGGGTCGACGGCGTGCTGTTCACGGTGGCGGTGGCCCTCGTTCTGGTCGATCTCGTCAAGGGCAGCCCCGCNCANCCCCTGATCCGGCGGCGGGTCCTTCCCCGCGGTGCGATCCTCACGTGTGCNGCGATCGTGGGCGTNATCCTGATCGCAACTCCGCGCAACGGATGGCTCGACCTCGTCGGCGTCGTCCTGGCCGGTGCTGGCGTCATGTTTCTGGCNTGGTCACCCCAGCGAGCTCGCGATGTACGCCCCGACACCGCGGTGCGGCGCTCCTCAACNTCCTGGGCGCTGCTGGCNATTTCTCTGTCCGTCTGGGAGGCACTCGCNCTGGTGGTCAGCGCAACCTCTCCCCTTGCCGCGACCATCTCCCTGCAAGCGTTTCCGACGGTTTCGGTGTTGCTGGACCCGGTTCTAAGATCTTGGGCCGGACAGGTGTTCTTCGTCGGCTGCTGGCTCGTGACCGGGCTGGCCCTCCTCCGCCTCTGGACTCGACCGTGACCCGGATCATCACCATCGCCGGCTACCTGCTGATCGTCATCTCGATGGTGGTGCTGGAAATCTATGCCCGGCGCAAGCCCGATGAGATCGCACCGCTGTCAGACATGCTCGCCGAAGCCATGGCCTCGCGCACTGTCCGCATCGGCCTGATAGCCGCGTGGTGGTGGTTCGGCTGGCATTTCTTCTTCTCCCAGACCATGTGAATCCGGGCGTTGCTGGCCCGAAACCGTGACCGGTCCCGGGCCGCCGACCTAGGCGAGATCCGAGTGGTGAATGGCCGCCACATCCGGGTGTGCCCGCAGCCGGCTCTTGAGCGCGTTTTCGCCGTAGGTCGTGAATATGGGATTCTCCGGGTCTACGGTGATTCCCGGCGCGTGCAGGGAGTCCGGCAGTTCCAGCAGCGGAATCGTGGCGTCAAGGGCCGGACCGAAGAAGAACGGGATCGAGATTCGATCCTGACCGATCAGGGGCGAGATCACGCGGTGGACCGTGGCCTTGAGGTAGCCATCCGTTGCCACCTCGAGCAGCTCACCGATGTTCACCACGAAGGCGCCATCCAGCGGCGGTGCGTCGATCCAGTCACCGTCTTTCTCCACCTGGAGGCCGTCCTTACCCGGCTCCACGAAGAGCAGGGTCAAGACCCCGGAATCCTTGTGGGCGCCCACACCCTGCCTCGGCGTGGGGTCTGATTTGCCCGGGTAACGCACGATCTTGATCAGCGTGAAGGGCTTGTCGGCAAATGCCGCGTCGAACACGTTCTCGTCAGCGCCCAGCGAGAGCGCCCAGGCCCGCATGAGCCGCAGGGCAACAGTATTGAGCTCCTCGCGCCACTGCGTCATCACCTGTTCCAGCTCCGGGAGAGCCTCGGGCCACTGGTTGGGACCCTCGAGTCTCATGTAATCGGTGCTGGTCGCGGACCGTTCTGCCGCGGACCGCTCGGGGCCGATGTCGATCTGCTCGCGCCAGTCGATGACACCCTGAGTGAGTTCTCCACCCACCCGTGTGTACCCGCGAAAATGCGGACTCTTCAGGTTTTCGATGGCCATCTTGTCGGCTTCGGGCAGGGCGAAGAAGCTCCGAGCCGTGCCCATCACCCGTTCGATGAGCTCGGTCGGGACCCCGTGTCCGGTCAGGTAGAAGAACCCATAGTCATGGGTCGCTTCACGCAAATCCACACGGAACGCCTCGGCGTCGGCATCATCCCCGTCAAGCCGGGAAAGGTCGAGCACGGGCAGGGTCAGGGATGCTGGTGAACCGGTCATGTTTCCAGTCTCGCACTACCGAAGGGTTGGACGATCACTGTGACGCCACCAGCGGGGTGATGTAGGAGTAACCNGTGCTGTTGTTCTTCGTGACAGACAGCACGAGCTCCATGTGTGGTTCAAGCGCGGTCACCTTGTCGAGCGGTGAACCGATGATGAGCTGGAACCCGAGTCCTTTCCACGCAGCCACTGCGCGGCCGGCGAATTCGGAGTCCGATTTCACAAAGCCCTCGTCGAGGAAGACCGGTGCGAAGCGAGGTCGGGTTCGGCTCTCGTCGCCCAGCTGGAATCGCAGGGCGGCGCCCACAACAAAGGCCACCAGTTCCTGCGATTCGCCGCCGCTCTTGCCACCGAGTGAGGAGTAGGTGCTGATGTCCTCACCGTCTGGCGTCGTGCGCACGGCCGTGATCTCCACATGTTTGCGCACATCCAGCAGCAGATCCCGCTGGGAGGGCGTTCTGGAGTCCATCTCCGGTCGACGGATCTGGTTCATGAACGACTGCAGGCGAATGAAGCGGTCTTCGGTTTGCTCATCGGTGAAGTCTTCCGTGGCACCGGACGAGAGAACGCGCAGCTCGGTGCGGAAGGCACTCGCGTCGTCCCGATGCAGTCGGCGCAGGGAGATCCTCAGCCGATCCCGTCCCGCTCCGAACGGCAGGGTGGTGAGGATTTCATTGATGGGCCGCAGGCGGTCNTCGATCTCCTCGATCGAACTCATGAATGCTCCGGTCAGGGGCACCAGGTCCTGCCCGCTCCAGGCGGCGAGGCGGCGTTTCCACTCCCGACGACGCTCATGCAGTCCGAGGGTGTAAACCGCGTCGAGAATGTCTCGGTAGCCGGTGAAGGACTCCATGGTGACGCCGATGTTGGGGTCCGGCCAGCGGCTCTGGAAGGTTTCAAAGATCCGCAGCAGAGAATCGCGTGCACTCGTAGCACGATCTCGGTCCCGCGCCGATTGCTCGGTGAGCCGCTCCTGCAGGCGCTTCACCCCACCGTCGAACGCAACCAGGTCACCCCGCTCGCTGACGGCCGCAAACTGTTCATCGAGGTGCGCGGCGCTCTCAGCCGACAGAGTGACGCTCTCGGTCTGTTCAATCCGGTCGAGGCCGTCGCTGACGACGTCCTGGGCGTCCACGATGCGANCCTGCGCGGCGGCCAGTGCTTCCGCGGTGCGTTCGGTCGCGTGCTTGAGCTTCTGCGCGGCCTCCAANTCAACGACCAGCAGCTCCTCCTGAGTTTTCAGTCCGCGCAGAATGTCGCTACTGGCCAGCATCCGCTGCAATTCCTCGGATTTGTCGACGATTCGAGACTCTGCACCGGCCANGTCAATGNTGCTCCAGAGCGTATCGAGCACGNACTGGTGGGCGACCTTTGTGCCGCGAAGTGCGGTGATCTCGTCGCCGAGCGAGGCGGCCTGACGTGCGAGGGCATCGGCCGTACCGGTCAGTTCCAGAACTTCAGCGTCGATGTCGTCGAGGCGTGACCGGCTGGAGAACCCGATGATGGACTTCTGGTCCTTGTTCCAGCCGTGTGCGCCGCGGGCGCCGTTGCGGGTCTGGCCGCTCAGGGTGACTCGCGGGCCTTCCCCGGCCAGGTCGGCCGGCGCTTCCACACAGAGTGCATCCAGGGTCGATGAGTGCACGCGGTCCTGTACCCAGCCGCTGAACAATGAGTCCCTGTGCAGGAGCTTGCCGGAGACGAAGCGGGAATCCCGGTCGACGACTTCGAAAGGCTTGAGCGCAACACCTTCGAAGTGGATGCGCACCGGGATTCGCAGCGGATCGATGGCGTCGCTCAGGGCTCGCAGGCGATTCTCATCGACGAGCATCACGCGAACGACCGAAGCCAGGGTGACCTCGGCGGCGTGCCGCCAGTCGTGTTCGTCGGGGGCCAGATCGATGAGTTCAGCCACAAAGGGCAATTCCTCTGCCGGGATTCCCGCCGCCTCGGCGATCATCAGCCGAGCGTTATGCAGGTGCTGAGGAACGAGGCTCGCCCGCCCGTTCAAGAACCCGTGCTCCTGTTTGAGCGTGCGGATCTGTTCCTCTACTGGGTAGGAACGCACTTGGACGGCGGAACGCTGCTGATCCAGCACCTGTTCCGTCGCGGAAAAACCGGCNAGAAATGCCTCTGCGAGCCCCTGGGCGCNACGGAAATCGGTCTCCGAATCGATCTCGTCGCCTAGGCCTCGAGTGCGGTCCTCGAATCTTCGGCGGTCGGCCTCGATACCGTCTCGCTTGTCGCCCAGTCGGTCCAGTTCCGTCTGCAGGCTGACCAGGGCGTCGCCGCCGTTATCGCGCTGCTGATGCTGCACCTCGGCAACCCGGAGTTTCACCTCTGCCTCGCGGTCGCGGGTGCGGGTCAGTTGAACGTGGCCGTCGCGCCGCTCAACCCGATTGGAGTCGGCGGCCTGCTCGAGGAGCGCCCGTTCGGTCTGGAGCTTCCAGAGGGTGAACGGCGTGTCGCCCGTGCGGTGCACCCCGAAGGTGTCGATCAGGTCCGCCTGGGCTGCCGCTGACTCGAAGTCACGGTAGAGGTCGGGCAATCGCTCCAGGACCTTGGCCTTTTCGGCCTCGGTCACCATGGCTCCGTAGGAGCGCTCCAAGTCCTCGAAGTGATCGACGGCCTTGTCGGCCGCGGCGTAGGTGGCGGGTTCCTCGAGGACCATGGATTTGTAGAGCCCATCTACGGTCTTGACCTGCTGGCCGGCCTGGATGCGCGCGAGCAGCCGGAGGGCCTTTCCGCCCTCGCCATTGGCTCCGATACCGAGTCTCGTGTACAGGGTCTGGGCGAACGACGCGTACGTATCGAAAATGTCCAGCTCGGGAAACCGCGTCTTCATCGCCCGCTTGTCGAATCGGGATTCCGTGACTTCGGCGAGGTCTCGCAAATCCAGCCAGCCGTCGGTCGTGGCCATCTTCATGGTGATGTCGGCGAACTTGTGGGCGCCGCGCGGCACGAAGTACGCGCGCAGCACGGTGAAGCGACGTTGGTTGTCGTCGCGAAATGTCATGGCAACGGCCCCCCACGTTGCCGTGTCCACTCCGCGCAGCACCTGATCCTGCAGCCGGCCGGTTTCGGCCTCCCGGTTGGAATCCGTCTTGCCCAACAGGTAGGTCATCAGGTTTCGCTGGTCGACGCTGCGCGCACGACCGGAACCCGCATCGTTGGACGCACCGTTGAAGGGCGTGTCCGAGGACATCATGAGGGCCAGGTAGGCGTCGAGCAGGCTGCTCTTGCCCGTTCCCGATGCGCCGGAGACCAGCGTGGCCTCCGAGGAGAAGGTGACGGCATGGTGTCCGTGGAACCCGCCCCAGTTGACCATCTGGAAGGTCTCGGCACGCCACTGCGTGGTGCCTTCGGTCGACCCGTCGATATAAAAAAGGGGTGAATCGCTCATGGGAGGGTCTCCGGTTCCGGCTCGGGGCGCGCGTTCGTTTCGTCGACGGCAGCGTCCGGGTCGCTATTGCGTTCCACCAGCCACTCCAACAGCTCGGCCAGTCGCTCCACGGGCAGGAGAACCTCGATCACCGGCGAAATCCGAAAGCGGTCGGGATCGCTGGTCTTGAGCAGAACCCGCGCCTTGGCCAGGCTGTCCACGGCCACGACGGCCCGTCGAGCATCCCCGGAGCGATCGGTGGCGTTCTCCGGACGAAAGTGGGCCACGTTATCGACGAGATTGTCCCGGTCCACGATCACGATGTCCTGGCCGTTGGCGCGCTCGCTGCGGAAACGCTGACGGAGCAGAACAAGCAGAATCGTCTCTTCGCGGGAATAGGACACGTCGTGCAGCAGGGTCGGAAAACGATCTCCNCCCTCGGCTATCGCNTGACGTTTGAAGGCGATCTCGTAGTGCAGGTCAACATGCAGATCAAGGAATACATCATTGAGCCGNGACTTGATCAGGCTCTGCGACCGCAACAGGGTTCGCCATTCCACGGGCTGCAAGGCCGNCGANATATACCGGTGTTTCAGCAGCAGCACCAGGGTCTTGCGTTGAGCGATGGTNAGCCCNCCCTCGTCCCCCTCGAAGAGGGAGAAGTCCTCGGTGTCCAGGTCGGTGTCGGTCACGTCGACAGGGGCGTCAGTCATCGTCAGGTCCAGAGTTCAGGGCGGCCAACGCCGCGGTTTCGTGCTCGGTCAACATGATGCGGGGCACGGAGAANCGTCGGCGAGACCCATCCGGCCGCACGGTTTCGAAGGTTTCGACCGCTTCCGCACGGTGTACCGCATCAATCTGCGTGGCCATCTGCAGCATCCCGAGTATCTCCACGGGACGACGCAGGTTCTCGGTCAAGCCATTGAAGGCCTCACCGACGGATGTTGCTTCCCCGGCCGAGAACGCGGACAGCAGCGCCAGCCGCATCTCGTCCAGCAGGGGACCGCCCTGCTGACGCATGTCGTCCAGACTCGACGGTTGCGGCGCGTCCAGGGAGACATCGTCGAGCGCGGGCGGAGCCGCATGCATGGTTGGATCGTAGAACCGTTCCCGGAGATGCTCGACATCCAGCGTTCCCGGCATCAGCTCGGCAGTGACGACGGAGCGGGGACCGGCCGTGAGCATCCAGGTTGCGATCTCCTTGTTGATCTCCCTCAGCAGGCGCTCCAGTTCCCGGTCCTTGACCACGTCGTGGTTGACGATGTGTTCACGGAGGGTAACCGTGAGGCCGTTCCGCTGTGTGAGCACGTCATCGATGCCCTTGCGAATCAGGCCGACCGTTGCCATGAAGCTGGAGCGATCGCGTGACGACAGTTCCAGCGCGAAGGGATGCAACAGGATCGTCTCAAGGTCGTTCTTGAGCTCCTGGATCAGCGCGTCATTGCGCAGCAGAGCGAACGCGCCTTCGAAGGCGCGCCCCTCCGGAGTCGATGACATGAGGGCGTCCGTCTTCGCGAGATACTCGTCGAGCACCTCACCGAGGGGACGTTCCTCCCCACGGAAATCACTGACGATCTGCCGGTGCATGCCGGCGACAGATTCTTCGACCCGCTTGAAATCGCTCGGCAGCTGATTGATCAGGTCGATGAGGTTCGCGTACCCCTCGTGCATTTGCTCGTTCGACGTGGCGGCGATCTCGCCCCCGTCACTGAGCCGGTTTCGCTCCGCGGCCTTTTCCGCGATTTCAAGATCGAGACGACGGATGCGTTCCTCGCGATCCGGGTTGGCTTGCGTGGCGCGGTGCCGCACGCTGTCGACGATCGTGGTGAGGCGGCTCTCGCTGATGAGCGCCCGGTCCCCGGACAGGCCGGCCACCAGCAGCAGCGCTTCCAGGGCATAGGAAGTCAGCGAGTACTGCTCCTCTCCCCCGGCGCTGGTTTCGCGGAACAGCCACTGGTCGTTCATCCACTGAACGCACAGGGCGCGACCGTTCTTGGCCGGCACGTCGCTGCCCACCGAACGCAGATCCGCGAGGTAGGCATCGACCTGGGTGTGCAGCAGGTCGGCCTGCACGCTACGGCGTTCCCTGCTGAACGAGGCGTTGAAGACCGCGAGCACAAAAGGCGCCCATTTTCGATCCAGCAGGCGCAACGTGGGTTTGTCGAAGGCCTCACGCACCCGCGCCAGTTCGCCCGCAATGTCACTCAAATGGTTGTTCCTTTCTGGGACCAGATCAACCGTAGTCGGCTGCGGGCGCCCCGAACGCCCCGGNACCAGCGCGGTTCGTGTGAGACTGGCACGATGACCGTCGAAGGAGCACAACNGTGAACGATCCACGCGCGAACATGGATGANAACAACCTNCTCAATTTGGGCGCGCCGCGCGCCGACTGGACGAAAGCACCCGGGCGCATTCCGGGATTTTGGCTGTCAGTGGCCGCAGTCGTGCTGGCTATCCTTTTCCCCTTCCCCGCTCTGATCGTGGCGGCGCTGGGTTTGGCCTTCGCGTCCCAGGCCTATCGCGTGGTTCCGGCGGGGGCTCGTGGCCGTGGGCTCGTGCTTGCTTCACTGTTACTGGCCGGCCTCGCCGTCGCCTTGGTTCTGCTGCGCAGCATCCTGTCCCTGTTCTGATCCCCGGTGCGCCCCGACACCGAATCACCGCGGCTTGCTCTCCCGTGGTGAAATAGAGTCTCATGCACACGCCCGCTGCGCCCCCGCCCCAGTTCGTTCTGTCCGCCGACGGCATCCAGCTGGCCACGTACCAGTTCGGCGATGCCGATGCTCCCGCTGTCCTTCTGCTGCACGGTTTCGCTTCGAGCGCCCAAGCGAATTGGCACGCCACCGGCTGGGTGCGGGATCTCACCCGGGCCGGCTTTCGGGTGATCGCCATGGATCAGCGCGGCCATGGCGCCAGCGACAAACCGCATTTCGCTGCGGAATACACCATGGCCGCACTCGTCACCGATGTATTGCAGGTGCTTGATGCTCACCTCCTCGACGAGGTGTCCTTCGTGGGGTACTCGCTGGGGGCACGGGTGGGCTGGCAGGCGGCCCGCGAGCTGCCCGATCGCATCGAACGCGCGGTCCTCGGCGGCATCCCCGACGGCGATCCCCTGAAGAGCTTCAAAATAGCGGATGCCCGGAACCACATCGAGCACGGCACCGAGGTGGCCGACCGGTTGACCGGCACCTATTTGACGATGGCCAAGTCGCTGGCGGGAAACGACTTGGAAGCCCTTGTGGCACTCGTCGAGGGGATGCGCGGTGGGCCGGAGCCCAGCGCAGAGAACGCTCCCGGGCAACGACTGTTGTTCGCCACCGGCAGCGAAGACCGGATCCTGGAAGCCTCCCGCACGCTGGCGGCGGCCGCGCCACGCGGAACGTTCTCGGAGATCCCGGGACGAAACCATTTCAACGCCCCCACCTCGCGGGCATTCCGTGAGGCGGCCATCCGCTTTTTGCGCGCAGACGATTAGCACTTTCTGACAAGGCGACGGTGTCGCGCTAGGGTCAACCACGAAACGGCCTCTGAGTGGGAGCGTGATGTGGATGAACTCGCAGCAGATGACTGTTCTGTTTGTCGTGATTGCCGGTCTCGTGGATCTGGCCATTCGCATCGCGGCAATCATCGTCATCCCCCGCAACCGCAAGCCGAGCGCGGCGATGGCCTGGCTGTTAGCTATTTTCCTGATTCCTTACGCCGGAGTCGCGTTCTTCCTGCTGCTGGGAAGCTCACGGCTGCCGCGCAAACGCCGTGACCGGCAGACCGAAATCAACGCGCTCATCTCCAACGCCGTGACCGGAATCGATCTGGTGACCGACCGCCCCGATTGGCCAAGCTGGTTCCGGTCCGTGGTCACTCTCAATACCAGCCTCGGGGCCGTTCCGATGGTGGGCGGCAATACCGCGCACCTCATCGGCGATTACAACAAGTCCATCGCTGCCATGGCAGCGGACATCGACACCGCAACCTCGTTCGTGCATGTGGAGTTCTACATCGTCTCATTCGATGCGACGACGACGGCCTTTTTTGCCGCGATGGAGGCCGCGGTGCGGCGAGGCGTCACGGTTCGGGTCCTGCTGGACCACATCGCGTCCATCCGGGTCGTCGAGCACGACGCCACAATCGCCGAACTCGATCGGATCGGCGTGACGTGGCGCTTCATGCTTCCAGTGCAGCCGTTCAAGGGCAAGTACCAACGCCCGGACCTGCGCAATCACCGCAAGCTCGTCGTCGTCGACGGCAGAGTCGGTTACATGGGTTCTCAGAATTTGATCGACCGCAGTTACCGGGCCCCGAAGAACCTCAAACGCGGTTTGCAATGGCAGGAACTCATGACCCGGGTCATCGGTCCCGCCGTCAGCGGCATCAACGTGGTGTTCCTCAGCGACTGGTACAGCGAAACCGATGAGCTCCTCGACCTCGAACGCGTTGCGGCAGATCAGGTTCCGCGCGACACCTCGGCAGATGCCCTGGACTGTCAGGTCGTTCCAAGCGGTCCGGGGTTTAAGGGCGAGAACAACCTGCGGCTCTTCCTCGCCCTGTTGTACTCGGCCCAGGAGCGGATCATCATCACCAGTCCGTACTTCGTGCCGGACGAAGCCATGCTCTACGCGATCACATCCTCGAGGCAGCGCGGACTTGACGTGCAACTGTTCGTTTCAGAGCTGGGCGACCAAGCCGCGGTGTTCCACGCCCAGCGCTCCTACTACGGCGCTCTGCTGAAAGCCGGGGTTCGTATCTGGCTGTATCCGGCGCCCTTCATCCTGCACGCGAAGCACTTCTCCATCGATGACGATGTTGCCGTGATCGGATCGAGCAACATGGACATCCGCTCCTTCAGCCTCAACCTGGAGGCTTGTTTAATGGTGCGTGGCGCCTCCTTCGTGGCAGAGATGCGCGACATTGAGGCCGGCTACCGGGCGGTCAGCCGCGAGTTGAGCCTCGCTGAGTTCGAGGCCTTGCCCCTGCGGTCGACGGTTCTGGACGGGATTGCCCGGCTGACCTCCGGCCTACAGTGACCCGGCCACCGCCATTCCCCGGCGAGCGCCCGGTGGTTGTGACCGATGCTTCGCTGGGTTTCGTCAGATCGTGGCGTCTTGAGGGCCTCACGTTCAGCCTCGTTCCCGGCGCACTGAATGTGATCACGGGCACCACCGGCCCGAGCAAGACCAGTCTGCTG
>JGI24770J26754_10000343_pt1 | contig 32748 bp, 21 predicted proteins | sample LakOneMetagenome_FD_26754 | JGI IMG/M metagenome (IMG submission 26754) | reverse complement strand
AACAGGAAGGTCCCGCCCACGGCGACCAGCGAGCCGAGACCCGCCATGTGTCGCTCGAACCAGAACATGTCGCGCCAGACATATTGCGCGCCGACGCCGGACAGCAGGAGCGCAAACATGAACGAGCCGGTCACCAGCAGCGCGTANTTGAGGAACAGCTTTTCTCCGGTGCCNAACCATTGCGCAAGGCTGTACATCAGCATGCAGATNAAGAGCCCNACCTGNATGCCGCGCAGCATCTGTTCGGACACNCTGGCACGATGGAACGCGGCGGGCTGCATGAATTCAATGGGCAGGATCGTCGCGCCGCGTGATTCAACGCGCAGCATCAGATCGTAGTCGCCGGGCGCGAGTTCGAGCGGCATCGCGTGCGAGCGGCTGCGCAGCGGCCTCGATGCGAAGGCACGCAGGCTGCCGAGCTCGGCCTGTTGCAGCGCGCGTCCGCCCTGAGTGACGTAGGCGTCAATACGGTTCAGCGGCGGGTAGTCGATGTTCATGACCCACTGCTGCGGTCCGGAACCGTTAGCAGCTTCCACGCGAAACGGAACGTGCAGCCAGGTCGGCAGCGGACGCACGCCGAGTGTGGCGTAGCTGGTTTCGGGGCGCTGGAATTCGGCGATCGCGGCGACCGCGTCGGCGAGCGTCAGCGGTTTCTGTTTTTCCGCGAGTATCGTGACCTGCGGCCAAGCCTCATGCACCTGCGTGGTGGGTTGCAGTATCAGCCGCGAAGGCGGATCCGCCGCTGCCGCGTGACCCGAGCCAGCACATAGCGCTGCCATGAATACGGCGAGCGCGAGCCACGCACGGTGCCGCATGCGCTTCACTGGCTCAGCGTGCATTGCCGTGCCAGGCGCCGCGCACCGTCATCCTGTCCTCCAGCCGATTGAGCCAACCCGGCGCCTTGGGGTCGTCGTCCCAGGCGGCCACTGCCGATTCGATCTGGCCAAGCAGGTGGGTCGGCAGCTTAAGCGGTCGCGTCTGGTCCATCAGAAAAGTGGTCAGCAGGTGATAGCCAACGACGCGCGAAAACATGCGCGACAGCGAGAACTGCGGCAGGAAGAGGCGAACCACGCCGTCGATCAGGCGGACGATTCCCATCCCTACCGCGAACAGAATGCGCGACAGGAATGACTGCTTGTCAGAGACACCCAGCGCGTCGGCGACCGCGCTGCCGCACAGATAGCGTGTAAACAGCGCTGGAAACGGCTTGATCAGCCTGAACGGAATCGACGCCTTCATGTAGTCGATGAGTGCGCCGGCCAGCGCGGGACGTGCATCGGTGCCGCCCGGATACACGTGATCGGCCAGGCATTGCGTCTGAATGTCGATGAATAATTTTTCGGCGTCGGCATAGCTAGAGGGCATCCATTTTTGCTCGATGCCGAGCACATAGCCGACCACGTTCCAGCAATGCAAATACGCCTCCTCGTCGGCCTGCCGAAGGCCGATGCCGAGCGTACGCAGGGCGCGCAGGAAGACATAGTGAAACGTCAGCAGCGTGAATACGAGCTGTTCCTGATTGTTCGGCAGCCCGTCGCGCGCGACGTTCCAGCCGTTGGCGATAAACGCGCTGTGCATTGGCATCGCTGCAGCGGAGGTCATGGGTTGCCCGTCTGGCGTCTTGTTGCTCGTCGGCGGGACGACAGCGTTGATCATGGCTTCCGGCGCGCCGTGCAGGATCAGGTTCCTGATGGTGGCGTGAATGAGGCGCACCTTCAACGTTTGTGCAACACCGAGTCCTTCGCCTGTTGTCATGCCGCCGCGCAGCATGACCGGAAATACCATCGCCGCCGTCGAGCGGATGCGGTAGTCAGCATGCGCCGTGAGTTGCCCGGAAATCTGCAGTACGGCTGCCGCTTTCGGCTGGACATAGCAGTCCGGCAAGCTCGCGCAGAACAGCGACATCACCGACAGCGGGCCATGCCCGGTAAAGACGTTCTCGCCCAGCGCAATCTTTGCCGGGTCGGCCCACTCCGGCAGCGCACGACCGGCGTCAAGATACTGCCGCAACGCGTCGACCACGTGTTGCGGCGCGGCGGTGCCAGCCGGTGGCGCCCAGTCCACAATCGCGGCGTTGCTCGTCCACGAATTCATGAGAAGCGTCGCCGCGTGCAGGTGCAGCAGCCGTTCGCTGTTCAGCGCCAGCAGCGTCTGCAAACTTGACTCATCAGGCGGCAGATCCCACGAGCCGACGATGGCCACGACCGTCGCGTCGGCCAGCGGGTCGGCGTGATAGCGCATCGCGGCCGGATCGTAAAGCGGCGGCAGTGAAGCGGACGAGGAAGAAAGCGGAGGCGTGGGGGTAGCGGATTCTGGCGGCATCGGCTCGGAGCGGTGATATGAAATGGGAGGTGGCGCGCGGAAGTGTGGCCGCAGTGTAGGGGCTGCCCGCCGCGCTGACAAGGCGCGTGTTGTAACGCGGCGCGAGTGCTCTGACTGCATGCCACAACACCAATAGCTTTTCTTTAAAACGGGCTGTGTGCCTTATTGAATATGGGGGAAGACAATAAATTTGCGGAAAGGCGACTATTGCCGAAAATAGTCTGTAACCCCTATGAAAAGGTCATTTCGTGAAAAAGCCATACCCGGCACGTCGGCACTTTTCCGACTTTGCGGATAACCGGGGAGCCTGTCATATATTCAATGGCGACATGATCACATCTTCGCCGCCGTCAAGGCGGTGATCGATATGACCGGCGGGCTCAAGTCGGTGACCGGTCGCAAGTCCACGTCAGTCAAAGGCAGTTGAAGTAAAGGCTGAACGATCATGAATGAAACTGCACTCATCCTCGCCCGCATGCAGTTCGCGGCGAACATCACGTTTCACATCCTGTTTCCAACCATCACCATCGCGCTCGGCTGGATCCTGTTTTTCTTCCGCATGCGCTTCAAGGCAACACGCGACGAGGCATGGGAAGAGGCCTATTACTTCTGGACCAAGATCTTCGCGCTGACCTTCGCGCTCGGAGTTGTCTCCGGCATCACCATGAGTTTTCAGTTCGGCACCAACTGGCCGGGCTTCATGGAAAAGGCTGGCAACATTGCGGGGCCACTCCTGGGCTACGAGGTGCTCACGGCGTTCTTTCTTGAAGCGACTTTCCTTGGCGTGATGCTGTTTGGACGTGGCCGCGTGTCCGAGCGCACGCACCTCACGGCGACCTTCCTCGTCGCCTTCGGCACCACGATGAGCGCGTTCTGGATTCTGTCGCTCAACTCATGGATGCAGACGCCGGTCGGCTTCGAGGTCGTCAACGGCAAGATCATGGCGACCGACTGGGTGGCGATCCTGTTCAATCCCTCGTTTCCGTATCGCTTCATACACATGCTGCTCGCATCCGGGCTCACGGCAAGCTTTGTTGTCGCTGGCGTGAGCGCGTGGCAGGTACTTAGAAAGGTCGATAGCAAGGCAACGCACAAAGCATTCAAGACCGCGCTGGTCGCAGCGGCGATCCTGATTCCAATCCAGATATTCGTCGGTGACGAGCACGGACTCAATACGCTCAAGTATCAGCCCGCCAAGATCGCCGCGATGGAAGGCGTGTGGAAGACCGAGAAGGGCGCACCGATCGTGCTTTTTGGCTGGCCGGACAAAGAGACGAAATCCAATCTCTACGCCGTAGAAATCCCGAAGATTGCGAGCCTGATCCTGACCCACGATCCTGACGGCGAGATCAAGGGGCTCAACGAGTTTGAAGGCAAGCATCCGCCGGTAGCGCCCGTTTTCTGGGCGTTTCGCATCATGGTGGGCATGGGGCTCATGATGCTGGTGGTGAGCTGGTTCGGTGTGCTATTGCTGCGCAAGCGAACGGTCGATACGATGCCGCGCCTCTATCTCACCGTACTGTCGGCGATGGCGTTCTCCGGCTGGATCGCGACGGTTGCGGGCTGGTATGTCACCGAAATTGGACGGCAACCCTATGTCGTTTACGGCGTCATCACAGCGGCCGAAACGGCAGCGAAACATGCGCCTGCGATGATCGGGGTCACGTTGACTGCGTACCTCGCCCTCTATGTATTCCTGCTGATTTCCTATGTGTTCGTGGTGAAGAGCCTGTCCGAGAAACCGACGCGTGGGCAGCCGCCGAAGTTGCCCTTGGCCCCGGTTCGCAACACCGCGCCGGCTGCAGGAGATTGACATGGACACCGTTCTTCCCCTGATCTTCATGGCCATCATGGGCCTCGCGATGTTGCTGTACGTCATTCTTGACGGCTACGACCTGGGCGTCGGCATCCTGCTGCACTTCGCGCCGGATGAGCACAAGGACATGATGGTGGCCTCCATCGGTCCGTTCTGGGATGCCAACGAAACCTGGCTGGTGCTCGGCGTGGGTATCATGCTCGTCGCATTTCCGGCGGCGCATGGTGTCGTGCTCACGGCGCTTTATTTGCCGGTGGCGATCATGCTCATGGGTCTCATCGTTCGTGGCGTGTCGTTCGATTTCCGGACCAAGGCAAACGACAAGCACAAGCCGCGCTGGAATCGGGCATTTGCGCTGGGTTCGCTGGTCGCCGCCACGTCGCAAGGCTGGATGCTGGGCGCCTATGTGAGCGGTTTTCGCGACGACTGGTGGACCTGGGCGTTCAACGGTGTCATCGCGCTTACCGTGCCCGCAGCTTATGTCGTGCTCGGCGCCGGCTGGCTGATCATGAAGGCTGAAGGCGACCTGCACGCGCGTGCCGTGATGTGGGCGCGCAAGGCGATCCTGCCGTTTGTGATCGGTGTCGCTGCGATTTCGATTGCCACGCCACTGATCAGCGAAACCATTTTCAACAAGTGGTTCAAACTGCCGGGATTCTTCGCGCTGTTGCCAATCCCGCTCATCACGGCGGCCGCGTTCGCGGCCCTCTGGCATGTGACCGGCAAGAAGGCCATCATTGACGCGGGCTACGGCTGGATCGTGTTCGCGGCAACGGTGCTGGTGCTCATCCTCGCCACGCTCGGTCTCGCGTACTCTATCTATCCCTACGTCGTGATTGACCGGCTTAATGTGTGGGAAGCGGCGAGCGCCACGAGTTCGCTGGTGATCCTGCTGGTTGGAACGCTGATCACATTGCCCGCCATCATCGGCTACACGATCTTCGTCTACCGGATTTTCTGGGGCAAGGCGCGGGAGCTGACGTACGGAGCATAGTTGCTCCGGCGCGCCCATAGTCAGGCGTTGAACAGCAAGTGCGCGTGATCGGCAATGTGCTGGTAGCCAATGCGCTGATAACAGACGTTGCTCGCCGGATTGCTGGCATCGGTGAACAGGAATACCGTGCGCGGCTGGTCGCGCTGCACGTGTACGCTCGCCGCGGCGGTCGCTGCCTGCGCAAAGCCGCGTCCGCGCAGCCTGGGCGGCGTGTACACCGGTCCGATTCGCGCTGACGCCGCGGGCAAGCCATTGCCACCCGCAAACGACACCGGCTCGTTGTCGTCGGTCCAGAGCACGAGCTGCTCGTCGCGAATGCGACGCGCAACGCGCTCTTCCACGGGCGTTGGCACGTCGATCATGCGCACCTCTTTTTCGAACGCGCGATGCCATTCGATCAGCAGATCCAGATCTTCTTGCGTTGCCACGCGCGTCGCGCCTGGCGCGCCGCCAAATTCCGGTTTGCCATAGAGCTGATATAGCAGCAACTCGACATGCACCTCGTAGTCACGGCCGAAGGCCGGCGTGAAGGCGCTGAGCGTGCCCCGGCGCCCAATGACGCCTGCGAGATCAACATTCTGCTCGCGCAGATGATCGCCCAGCGCCATGACCGCGTCGTCTGGCATGACCGAGAGAAACAGCGTCTTCGTGTCGACACGGACAGCGCTGCCGAGAAACTCGCCGTTCGCCTCGACAGAGAAGAAACGCTGACCGTCGTGCGCACCCAGGTCAAGGATGCGCTTCATCGCGCTCAATTGATGGGTATTGTTGGCCGGATCGCGCGACAGGAAGTCTTCCGCTATTCGCCACAGCGACGCAGCGTCTGCGTGTTCGACGACGTTCATAAGCCAAATACCGGGGAAGCGAAATCGGCAGGCAGCATCGGCATGTCGGTGACGCCCACGTCGACGCCACACTGCATCAGCAAGGTCGTGACCTGCCCGCGATGATGCGTCTGGTGGTTGAAGAGTTGCAACATGACAATACTCACGGGCAGCGTCAGCTTGCCCTTGTCGCCAGACAGCCGGCGGAACGTGAGCGTACCCGCAAGTCGCGTGTCATCCAGAGACGCAACGAGACGGTCAAGGCGGTTGTCCGTGAGCTCCCGTTTTTTCGTGAGTTCGTCGAAATCGTCATGCAACTCCAGATCAAGCGAGGTGATGCTGGTTGGCACGCCTTCGAAGCGGTCGAGCCACAACTGGTCCCCGACAACGAGGTGATTCAGCGTGCCGTGAATGCTCTTGAAAAACGCGCCCATATTGCGCTTTCTGGTGCCATCTGGCAGTTTCCCCGCTGCAGCGTAGACAGACTGGTTCTGCCACCGGTTGTAGCGGGCGAAGCGTTTGCAGTAGTCGATCGTGATCATGCACAAAGTATAGGGCGCACCGGCTGCCGTTTGCGCGCCCGGTGTCTCCCTAGGCTTTCACTTTTTGCCACTCGAACCGCACTGCTGGCAACGCCCAGTTAATCAAAGGCACCAGCGCACTCGCAGCGAAGAGCACGACGATCAGCCCATGCGGTTTGTAGAGGACGAATTGCCACACGAAGGCGACCGCGGCAACGGCAACGGCATAGGCGACACGTGCGCTGCGACGCTGCGGTGTGGTCATTGGGTCCGAGATCATGAAGAACGCGAACAGCAGCGTTGCGCCATTGCTGATTTGCTGCGTCCACATGCCCCAGCCGACGACTGCGCTGTAGTCGAGCCAGATCACACGCGCCGCGAGCAATGCCGCCCACGATCCGAGGAAGGTGAGACTGATGTCCCAGCGCTGGATGCGTTGGGTGACCAGCCCGCCAAGTGCCAGAAACCACAGTGCGGCAAGCGATTCCGATCCCCACTGCCCGGGCGACAGCCACGCGCCGGGAATCCAGAACCACGCTGCGAACGCCGCGAGGTTGGCCGGGTTGGCAATGTGGCTGCGGCAGCTTGCCGGACCTGCGCGCAACAGGTATTTCGACGACATCGCGATAGCCGCGAGCAAGGGATGCACCCACAGCGAATCCGCGCGCACTAGGATCGAAATGCCAAAGCCCGACACGATGGCACTCAGGTAGCCGCTCCAGCCAGCGCGGTTCGGCAGCCTGAGTCCCCATTGCCAGGCAACCTGTGTTGCCAGTGCCGACGCAAAGGTCAGCGCCACCTGCTGCCAGGACAGAGCGAAGTCGCGCGCCAATGCACCAAAGACAAGAAAACTCGCGAGAAACAGGATCTGAAACCAGCGCGCGTCGACTTTTCCCAGCATCTGGCGGCCCGCCGCGAACAGCATCGAAGGCGACGGCAGCGGACGCGAAGAGGTGACGGCAGTCATCGCGTTATCCTGCGACTGCCGTGGGCTTGCTGCCGTTCGCGCGGCTGAACAGCTTTTGCCACCAGGTGCGCGTATCCGGCACCTGCACGTTACCCGTCCCTGTTGGGGCCACATTACCCGATGCGCTTCCCATCTTGTCAATCTCGGCCATTGACCAGCCGGTCAGTTTTGCCAGAGTCTGTTTTTCGCGGGCGAGGCGTTCGGGCAATTCGCGTTCGTAGTATTTGCTCGCGGCGTCCAGTGCGCCGCGTTTGCTGTCGCTGCAACTTTTCGCGCAGTCGCTCATCAATGCCGATGAAGATTTGTTCGCGTAAATGTCAGGCAGGCTGGAGTTGTTGCGCCTGCCGTCGCTGATCATGCGCTCAACATTGCTCATACGATCACGGCACATTGCCTCACAATCGGCTTTCGCGGTTTTCTCCGAGCATGCGGCGACGCTGCCCGCGTACGGGTTCTGGATGACATAGCGCGTCTGCCAGTTCTGGCGATCCTTGGTCTGCGTGAACATCAGGTCTTCCGGGAAGGTGTTGGCGGTGTAGCGCACGTGAAGTCGCGTCAGCAGCACGGGCTGGGCGCCGCCGCCCGATGGCGGCATCGGCGGACGCAGCAGTCGTGATGTTCCGGGTAACGGTGTTGCTAACCCCGGCGTGACTTGCACGTCATCTCCACCGACCCAGAACACGCCCGCCTTGCGCAACTCGACGGCGGACAGCGGATCGGCGGCGCAGGGATCACACCAGCCCATATCCCAGAAATACTCGGTGAACACGGCACGGTAGTCTTCACGCGCGGTCGAAGTGTCGTAGAGCGCCTTGTAGAACTCCTTGAATTTTGGCTTCACGAACGGCGGCAGATTTTCGTTCGCCGCGAGCTTCACCGTACGATAGTTGCTGCTCTCGACGCGGCCGGTCTTGGTCAGCACGTAGACGATCAGGTCCTGCGGCTTGTTAGGCGGCGCGTTCAGCATGCCAAGACGCATTGGCAGCATGAACTTTTCGCTTTCGAACGCGAACTGCAACGGCCGCAGCGTGCTGTAGCCAAGCCGTGATTGTTCTTTCAGGTTCACCTTGGCCACGAAGAACTTCATGCCCTGATTGATGTAGGGCTTGAGCGCAGCGCTTGCGCCTTTGGGAATCTTGTAGCCGTTCTCGCGCAGCCAGGTTTCGAGGCCATCGGATTGCGTGGCCGACAGGCTCACGATGTCGTATTCCTCCAGCGTGTATTGCGCTTCAACTGTCACGCCGAGCGCCTTGTCCTTCTTGAGCATTGCTTCCGAGCGCATCGCCGCACCGGCCATCATCGGTGCCGGCACTGCCATCGGATAGAAGTTTTGCCCCCAACTGAAATTCATCTGGCAGGGGTCGGTATCGTGATATTCGGCAAGCCGCGGACTGGAATACGCGTCCAGCCGCTCAAACGTCGCCTTCTCGGCGACACGGACCTGACCCTGCTGCAATACTGTCGGCGTCGGCACGATGAGTGCGAACTCGTTGAGCGGCCCCGAGTAATCGTTCAGCATCGAAATCACGGTGCGATTGCCATCGCGCACCAGCACCACCTGGCTCGCCTCGTTGAACAGGCTGGCGTCGGCCTTGCCGGCGTAGAAACCGCAAAAGGCGTCGGCGAGCAGGGGGCTCAGCGCCGTGATGACGGCGATACCAGCCAAAAGCGCCGGACGCCAGCGACTGCGGCGCTGCGGCAGACTTGGCGAATGGGGGCTGCTACACGCAGCGGGCACAACGACAGTCGGGCTCATGGTCTCTCCGAATTGATGGATGAGATGGGTGTAACGAGCATAGACGGCAAATGGGGTTAATGCCGCGCCATTTCGCTCACTCAGCGAGGTTCCGGTGGATAACCCGCCGTTCGTCCGTTCCCGGCGATGACTCCAGCCCGGATGCGTTACGCTGTCGCTATCGGGGATGCACTTACGGGTAACCTTGATTTCAGAGCACTGAACTTGACCAAATACTTGACCGAGATATTGCTAGCCAGTGCCGCAGCCGTCGCCCTGACCGCGTGCGGGGGAGGTGGCGACAGTGGGTCGCTGCCGGAACCGGTTGCTACAACGACCTGGCGATCCGCACAAATTGCCCCGGCCTCAATAGTTGAGCTGATAGGTGTCTATTCCGATGGACGTGATGGCGCATTCGTCGTTGGCAAATCGGGTACCGACGGAATGGTCGTACAGCGATACGGCATTGGCACTGGATGGGGCGCAGCAACCGTCGAAATGCGTGGATTGCAGGCGCTGCAGGCGGCTCGACTGAGTGATGGTGTGGCGCTTTTCGGCCGTGATGACACGACGTGGTTTCGTACTGACTACAGCGCCACCGGCTCGCGCCAGCTGCAGCCCCAGTTTCCAGTCGAATATCGCGACAGCGATCGCACTTCGGCGATCAACCATGCCTTTACGCCGGCTTACGATGGCACGATCGTTGCCGCGGCAGTCTTACACAACGCCGGCGCGCTGACCACCAGCGTGCAGACCCGGGAGTACCGGCAGGGCAGCTGGTCCGCCACAAACGTTGCTACGCTGACCTTGCCGGACGGCAGTGTACTGCCACCGAGCCCCCTTACCAGCGTTGCCCTGACCCGATCACGGGCCGGTGACGTCATTACGGTGTACGCCAACAACATTTACACCTTCACCTACGTTGCCATACGCCGCAGCACCGACACGTCTTATGTTCCGGTAACGGCCGCACGCTGCATCGGTGCCCGTTGCTCTGCGAACATGGGTCAGTTCCTCGCGCCAGTTCTGGAACTGGACGCCAGCGCCACCGTGATGTCTTGGGGAGGTGCGGCGCCCCAGCCTGAAGACTGGTTCGCCGTGCGCGGCAGTGTACCTGCGCCACTGTGGCAGGGCGCAGTGATGGCCGGGGCGTTCAATTCTTCAGCAGCGACACGCCGCCTGCGAGTCGACGGCTCGCCCCTCTGGCTGACCGCCGATGCCAGCGGCCTCGTGCTTTGGGAGGGAACTCAGCGCGCGCGATGGACGGACGATGCGGCCGCGCTCGCCTCGTGTGATCTGGCGGTTTGCGCGCAGATCAGCGCACCCGATACGACGCATTTGGCGACGCTGCAGGGCGCGACAACTAACTCGCCGTTGCTATATGTCGCGGATCGTTTAATCGACGGGCATTGGACGGATGTGGCTGGGGTTAGCCTTGCGCCTTTCGCCGCCAGCACGATGCCAAACACGCGCCTTCGACTGGACGCATTTCACGCGAGCGGCGCCAATCAGATTGTTTTCGGTTTGATCGAACCACAAAACTATACGTTCGAGAGTTATGCGCTACGGCCTTTCGCCGTGAGCAAACACTGACTTGTCCACGCGGCACAATGCTGAATGCCATTTACGACTTTGAGCTGAAAAACCCATCAGCTATGGGCTAATGGCCTGAAAAAGCAAAAGTCGACTTCTTCAACTTATCGATGACAGCCCTTACTTATTGGCCTTTTTCACCAAAAGTTGATGCATCGGCCGGTCTCATTGTGTTGCAAAGGCCAGCAACTGGACCCTACGCCCAGATCACCGGCCCCGGCTGCGCATACCAGCTCTCCACTTGCGGCGCCATTGCCGCCTCAATGCGATTGCGCTTGATTTTCATGGTCGGCGTCAGGAAACCGTTGTCGATCATCCACGGTTCTTTGGCAACCACGATCATGCGCACCTGCTCATAGTCCGGAAGCTCGGCGTTGACCTGCTTGAGCAGTGCGGTAAGCTCGCCAGTCACGCGCTCGCGTACCGCCGGGTCCGCCACCTGCGGGCGCAGCGTCTCGGCCAGCACAACCATTGCATAGGGGGCCTGCTGACCAACGCCGGACACCATCGAAAGCTCAATGATCGGATTGGCGTTGATGCTGTTCTCAATCGGCGCGGGCGCGACGTACTTGCCCTTCCCGGTCTTGAACAATTCCTTCTTGCGACCGGTCAGCTTTAGCATGCCATCGGCGCGCACTTCGCCAAGATCACCCGTGCAAAAGAAGCCGTCCTTGGTGAAGCTCTCGGCATCAAGCTCGGGCTGCTTGAAATAGCCCGCCAGTTGCCCCGGTGACTTGATGAGCACCTCGTGCTCGTCGCTGATGCGGACCTCGACGCCGGGCATTGGTGAACCCACATATCCCGGCGCGTTGAGCGCGATGGACGACGTATTGGAATACGCGAAGTCTTCGGTCATGCCGTAGCCCTCGACCAGATTGAGGCCCAGCTTGCGATACCACGCGATGAGGGCGGCCGGAATCGGCGCCGAGCCGCTGCCAGCATGGCGCACGTGGTCAAGCCCGAGGCCCGCCAGCACCTTGCGTCCGATGATGTTGCGCAGGATGGGAATGCGCAGCAGCAGGTCGAGCTTCTTTTGCGGCATCTTGGTAAACACCCCCTGCTGAAACTTGAGCCACAGGCGCGGCACCGAGATGAAGACCGTTGGCCGCGCACGCTGCAGGTCGGCGAGGAAGGTTTCCAGCGTTTCGGCAAAGAAATAGTGACCGGTACCGTCGACAAACGCCGCGCACTCGACCCATGCCCGTTCGAACACGTGTGCGAGCGGCAGGTATGACAGCACGCGCAGCTCCACACCGGCACCCATCGCGTCACGCATGTTCCTGACCATGCCTTCCGCAGCGCGCGTAATGCGGTCAAAGCGGTGCATGACGCCCTTCGGTCGGCCGGTCGATCCCGACGTGTACATCAACATCGCGATATCGTCGGCAGCGCGCGCTGGCTTGCCGCCGATCGGCGAGGCCTGCGCGACGATTCCGTCCCACGATGCAAAGGCAGCGGTCGCTGCCGGTGGCGCAAGCGGGAAGGCAACGCATGGCAAGTCGGCTCGCACGGCGCTTGCCTGATGATCCCAGGTGTCGAGCTTGCCGAGAAACAGCAGGCTCGCCTCACTGTGATCGAGCACGTAGCGCACGGTGTCGGCGGTTTCTGTCGGAAAGATTGCGACCGTCGTGTATCCGGCCATCCAGATTGCCAGCTCTGCCATGAAAAAGTGGGCGCAATTCTTCGAAAGGATCGCTACCCGTGCGCCCGGCTGGAAGCCTTGACTCTTCAGGTACGCAGCCATGCGGCGCGCCTGATCCATGGCCTGACCCCACGTGTAGTCCGCGACGGCGCCGCCTCCGGTTGGCTGCGTCAGCCACAAATGATCGGGACGTGCGGCCTCGTGCTCATAGACATAGTCGAGGATTAGTTTGGGTGCGGCCACGGGTTCTCCTTTTTTTGCGTCCGCGGACAGAGATCGTTCGCGTCTCTTCGAAGTCCACCGGGCGCATTGCAACAAACAGTAAAGTGATTAAAGCACGGAAGGCGCTGCGCGGCGCACCATTTGCGGAGCGCGGATGCATCGCTTGACGCCGGTCAATCACGGGGCCGTATCTGGCGTCACAATCAACAAATCCCGACCCAACGTAACCCGCTGCACAGCGCTCTGTCCCAACCCATGCAACCGAAAGTGCCATCGAACGCCGCTGAAGCCGTTGGTCCCGCTACACAGGGGGTACCCGCCGGTGACGAACGCATGCGGTCAATCTTTGTTGCTCACAACCTGTGCAAGATTTACCGCATGGGCGACGTCGAGGTGCATGCGCTACGTGATGTCGAACTGACAATCTATCGGTCNGAATTNGTCGTNCTGCTCGGACCGTCCGGAAGTGGCAAGTCCACCCTGCTGAACATCCTNGGCGGGCTTGATGTGCCCACCAGCGGTGAAGCACGCTTTGCCGACCATCAGCNCTGGTGCAAGCGAAGCCAGATGCCGTGTGCTGCGCGTTACGCAAACACGAGCGAGCGGCCGATCCGGCAGCATTTACCCCGGTTTCAGCGCTCGGGGTCCAAGAGTGGCGCGCGCCCATGCATGTCGATACCACGAGTCTCCCGCGCAGCCGCGCGTAACTTGTCTTTCTTGCTCGGTCGTTTGCCCTTGATGCCACCATTCGCTGGCGACGGCACTGGAGCGAGCTCCGTCGGCTCGAAACCTTCGACATGTTCGAGTTCGAGGACGATTTGCTGGCGTTTCCGGATCAGATGGAAGTGCGCCTCAGTCGCCGCGCTCACAAAGCTCACGGCTACACCGCTCTCACCTGCGCGTCCGGTGCGGCCAATGCGGTGAACGTAGTCAACCGCCGAGCGCGGCAGGTCAAAGTTCACGACCACTGGCAGTTGTGCGATGTCGAGTCCGCGCGCAGCGACGTCAGTCGCGACCACGACCTTAAGCCGTGAAGCCTTGAAGTCAGCGAGCACCTGGGTGCGTTTGCCCTGACTCAGCTCACCGTGGAACGGCTCCGCGTTGATGCGGGCCTTTCGCAATTTTTCAGCGACGATCTCGGCGGCGTGCTTGGTGGCGACGAATACCAGCACCCGCTGCCATCCATTTTGTTCGATCAGATGCCGCAGCAACTGTGTTCGCCGCGGTGCGTCGACGACAATCGCGCGCTGCAGGATATCGGGCTGCGTTTCGGGTTCCGCTGCGATAACGACACGGACTGGGTCTCGCAGCAGTGTTTGCGCCAGGCGCTCGACCGCAGGCGGAAAAGTGGCGGAGAAGAACAGGTTTTGCCGCTCGTCCGGAAGCAATGAGAGCAGGTGCGACAGCTCTTCGGAAAAACCAAGATCGAACAGCCGGTCAGCTTCATCGAGCACCAGCGATTTGACGCTGTCCAGTTTGAGGGCGTTGTGGTCAACCAAATCAAGCAAACGTCCCGGTGTGGCCACCACAACGTCCGTACCGCCGCGCAGACCCATCATCTGTGGATTGATCGACACGCCGCCGAACACAGTCGTGACTTTGAGCGCGCTCGAAAGATGCGGTGGGTGCGGCAGGTGTTGCGCCAGCGCTCGAAACGACTCGCCCACNTGCGCTGCGAGTTCGCGTGTNGGCACGAGGACCAATACTNTCGGTATCCGTAGTTGTCGCGGTTTGGGCGCCGGGNNGTGTTCAAACTGCTGCAGTATCGGCAGAACGAAGGCTGCNGTTTTGCCGGAACCGGTCTGTGCGGTGCCGAGGACATCGCGACCCTGCAGGATCGCCGGGATTGCTACAGCCTGGATNGCCGTTGGTGCGAGGTAGTTTTTGGCGGCAGTTGCGAGAAGCAGCGCCGGTGACAGCCCGAGTGTGGAGAAGGACATAACTACTGGACTTCTGTTAGATGGTTTGCGTTGTATTCCCCAGTGTACGGTGGTTGTTACTCTATCCAAGGATCCGGTGTTTAGTCACCGCCAACCGTAGCCATTCATAATCGCCGGGCCAACCAAGTCCAACAATGACTGGCGGTGGCCGCAATTTAGTAGAGACTAGGAACATGAATATCCGATGCTCATTTAATGACGCCGCCTCTTGTGACTGCAGCCACGCAAGGCTGATATGACGTTGCAGCAAATCTGGTCACTCATGAAGACAGCGTTGAATTCGTGGCTCAACGACTACGTGCAAAGCATGGGTGCGGCGCTGGCCTACTACACGATGTTTTCGATTGCTCCGTTGCTGCTCATCGTCATTTCGGTGGCTGGCGTGATCTTTGGGGAGGCGGCTGCGCGCGCGGAAGTTGCGGGCCAGTTACAGTCCCTGATGGGGGAACAGGGAGCGTCTGCGGTGCAGGCACTGCTCACCAGCGTCAACCAGCCGGCGCAGGGCTTCGTCGCGACTGCAGGGGGTGTGCTGCTGGTGTTGATCGGCGCAACGACAGTGTTCGCCGAGCTGCAGGACTCGCTCGATCGCATTTGGCAAGTACCGAAAAGACCAGGTTCTGGTGGTATAGGTGGGGTGTGGATACTGCTGAGTGGTCGCCTGCTTTCTTTCGGCATGATCCTGGGCATTGGTTTCCTGCTGATGGTGTCTCTGGTCTTTAGCGCCGGTCTTTCGGCGATTGGCGACTGGTGGTCGCCTCTGTTCGGCGGTTGGCACGTCGTGGCGAACATCGCGGACATCACGCTTGGCTTTGCAGTAACGACCGGAATGTTTGCCCTGATTTACAAAGTGATGCCTCGCGCCCGGGTCNTATGGAGTGACGTGTGGATTGGTGCGGTCTTCACGGCAGCCCTGTTTGCTATCGGCAAGTTCCTGATTGGCGCCTACATCGGCCGCAGCGCCATCACCTCCGCGTTTGGTGCTGCCGGATCGTTGGTTGCGCTGTTGGTATGGGTGTATTACTCGGCGCAAATATTCCTGTTGGGGGCAGAAATGACGGTTGCGTACGCGACCACCTTTGGTTCGCACCGACTCGCGACGCAGGTTTCTGGCGCGATCACGCCACTCCCGTAGGCACGAGGTGCGCACCTCGTGCGCAATGTAACGGGTACCGCAATTTGGGCGGAAGTGCTCAAATTGACACATCAATTTGTGGCGCCACTTTTGTGTGGACATACTGGAAACATGAACACACTCACACACGTCCTTCCCGGCCTTATCCTCAAATCGCATTACTTTGAACTGCCGGTTGACTACGCGAACCCTGAGCGCGCAAAAATCAACGTCTTTGCGCGAGAGGTAATTGCGCCGGGAAAGGAAAAGGCGGATCTACCGTATCTGACGTTCTTTCAGGGTGGACCCGGCTTCGACTCACCGCGCCCCAACACGAATAGCGGCTGGCTCAAGCGGGCGCTACAGGAGTTCCGTGTGTTGCTGCTCGACCAGCGCGGCACTGGCCTGTCCACACCGATCACGACGCAAACCTTGGGGCGTTTCAAGACGCCTGAGGACCAGGCTGATTATTTGCAGCACTTCCGCGCTGACAACATCGTGCGCGATGCGGAAGCGATTCGCAAGACGCTGATGGGTGACAAACCGTGGAGCATTCTCGGACAGAGCTTTGGTGGTTTCTGCGCCATGCGTTATTTGTCTGCAGCACCGGAAGGATTGAAGGAGGTTTTGATCACCGGGGGCGTCCCGTCACTCACGCGCACGACGGACGAGGTATATCGCGCGACCTATCCGAGCGTAATTGCCAAGAACCGTCGCTACTACGAACGCTATCCCGACGACGTCGAGCGCGTACGCGCGATCGTGCGTTATCTGACCGACCATGATGTGCAATTACCGCGCAGTGGCCGCCTGACCGTTCAGCGTTTCCTGCAGCTCGGTATGGCGTTCGGCGCAAGTGACGGTTTCGAGACCATTCACTATCTGATTGAAGGCGCGTTTGTTGATGGCCCGAAGGGCCGCGAGATGAGCTGGAATTTCCTGTCGAATCTTGAGCATCAGCAGGCGTTCGATACCAATCCGATTTACTCGCTGCTGCATGAAGGCTGCTATACGCAAGCCGATGCGAGCGACTGGTCTGCGCAGCGGCTGCTTGGGGAGTTCCCCGAATTCATCCTCGACGCGGAGGGTACGGCGGGCGCGGCAGACCCGATTCTGTTCACCGGAGAGATGATTTATCCGTGGATGTTTGACCAGTACCCGCAATTGCAGCCACTCAAGGCCGCCGCAGAAATCCTGGCCAAAAAGAATGACTGGCCTGTGCTCTACGATGCCGAAAAGTTGCGAAAGAACCAGATACCGGTCGCAGCGGCCGTGTACTACGAAGATATGTATGTGCCGCGCCAATTCTCCGACGAGACCGCACAGACGGTGCCCAACGTCAAGCTCTGGGTGACCAACGAGTACGAGCACAACGGGTTGCGCGCTGATGGCGAAATCGTGCTTGATCGGTTGCTGAAGATGGCGCGCGGCGAGGCCTGATCGCTTCGCGAAACGACAATCCGCGTCTGCAGCGCAAAATAGCGCCAATGAAAGCAAACAAAAGACTGCAGGCGCTAATTGACGAAGGCCTGATCGACACCGTCGTCCGCCAGCTCATGAGCGGCAAGGAGGCGATGGTATTCGTGGTTCGGCGGAGTGAAGACACCATCTGCGCCAAGGTTTATAAGGAAGCGACCAACCGCAGCTTTCGTCAGGCGGTCGATTACACCGAGAACCGCCGCGTCAAGAACACGCGGCAGGCGCGCGCGATGGCCAAGGGCACGAAATTCGGCCGGCAGTCACAGGAGGCTGCGTGGCAGAACGCCGAGGTCGACGCGCTGTACCGGCTCGCGGCCGCTGGTGTGCGCGTACCGAAACCCTATAACTTTCACGACGGCGTGCTGTTGATGGAACTGGTCGTTGACGAACACGGTGATGCGGCGCCACGACTCAATGACGTGCTGTTCACGCGCGAGCAGGCGCTTGAGCATCACGCGACGTTGTTGATTGAGGTCGTTCGCATGCTGTGCGCTGGCGTCGTGCACGGTGATCTTTCCGAATTCAACATCCTGCTGGCGGCCGACGGCCCGGTAATCATCGACCTGCCGCAAGCGGTGGATGCGGCCGGCAACAATCACGCGAGTCGCATGCTGCTGCGCGATGTCGGCAACCTGCGTGCGTTCTTCGGCCGTTTCGCACCGGAGCTACTGACCACCGAGTATGGACCGGAGATATGGGACTTGTATGAGCGCGGCGCGCTGAGCCCCGAAACTGTGCTGACCGGGCATTTTGATCACGATACGGCCCCCGTTGATCTGGTCGACATCATGCGCGAAATTGACGACGCGATCTTTGAGGAGCAGGCGCGCCGCCTGCGTATGGCAGAGGTCTAGTGCGCCGAGGCAGCGAACGTCGCGAACGCAAACGCGTCCCGCGACAATGGCTACGGCTTCTGCTGGTGAGCTGCCATTCCAAGTTGCCGGCGCAGCGTTGTGACCTCTTCCAGCAGGTCTACCACCAACGCCGAGATTTCGGGATTGGCGTCAAATGTGCGCTCAATGCTGGCCAACCGACGTGCGCGGGCGAGGGCAGGGCTGGCAAAGCGCCATGATTGCGGACGCCCTGAAACGGTTATCTCAGTGCACTCCAGAAAGCCATCTTGCACGCGTTGCTGTACCCAGGTAATGTCAACGGAGCATGCGTTTGCCAGCTCATCAATGGTCAGTGTCGTCTCGTCAATGAGTACGCCGGAGATGATGGTGTTGCCTGTCAGGTTCATGCTGCCGCTCCCTTGGCTGCTGTATCACGCGGATTGAACGCCATGTCGCGTGCCATCGTTTCGTAAAGTGCCTTTGCCGCCTCGGTGTCTGCTGGTGGCAGCACGACCGTGATTTCAAGGTAAAGGTCCCCCGGCGGTTCACCGGGAATGCCGCGACCTTTGAGGCGCAGCCTGCGCCCGGTCTGCGAGCCTGGCGGGACCTTGACCTGTACGTTGCCCGATGGCGTCGGCATCTCCACGCTCGCACCGAGTGCGGCCTCCCACGGCGTGAGCGGCATGTTCTCGATCACGTCGCGACCATCGATGCGGTAGCGCGCGTCCGGTGCAAAGTGAATTTCCAGAAACAGGTCGCCCGCCGGACCACCACCAAAACCGGGGCTGCCCTGCCCCGCGAGGCGAATGTGCTGACCCTCTTTCAGGCCTTTCGGAATATTCACGTTCAGCGTGCGTTCGTCGCTGACCACGTGNCCAGCTTCATCCAGCCGNGCCGCGCGCANGGTTATAGCCCGCGTTGCGCCGTTGTAGGCATCGGCCAGATCAATCACCACTTTGGCGTGATGATCTTCGCCGCGCATCTGCTGCGTGCTGCCAGCGCTTTGCCGGCGGCCGCCATGGCCAGCGGCTCCGCGCCCGGCATCGCCAAACATCTGCGCAAAAAACTCGCTGAAGCCCTGCGCCTCGGCATCGCTCATGCCGGCGCCGGAATATTCGTTGCCAGTGTTCCAGTCCGGTGGCGGGCGGAAATCCTGCCCGGCCTGATGACGGCTGCCCAGCGCATCGTAGGCCGCGCGTTTTTCCGGATCGGACAACACGTTGTTAGCTTCGTTGATCTCGCTCATGCGCTTCCCTGCGTCGGGTTCCTTGCTGACGTCGGGGTGGTATTTNCGCGCGAGTTTGCGAAAAGCCTTTTTTATTTCGTCGGTATCGGCGGTCTTGTTGACCCCGAGTATCTGGTAGTAGTCCCTGAACTCCATGCGTGAGGACTCCTGTGTCGTGTAATTGCGTGGAACGGCGTTGTTGCGACGCTGGTTCAGTATGCAGTATGTCGCGAACGTTCAGTGAGCGATTTGCGCCACGTCAGGTTGGGCAATTTGCGACGCCAAGGTTGATTCAGGTTTCGCAGCTGGTTCATCAGCTTTTCGGTGAAAGCGTCATTCAATAAGGGCTCGAACTGCAATAGTGACTAAAGTCGACAAATAAAAAAACAGGGCGCCAGGCCCTGTTCAATGGATGTTCTATTAAAAAGCTGATAACGATTTGGACTGACGGCGGGCGCTCCTGCCGTCGTCTCCATCGTCGCCGCCGCCCGCCGGTTAGCCGGCCTGCTTGGGCGTCGTTACGGCTTCAATGCATCAATCGCGTTCGCGATGTCGGTGTCGCTACGGACGGAATTACGCGCGCCGCTGGTCAGAGCCGATCCCGACAAGCCGAGCAGGCGGCGCAGGATCAGAAGCCCGTCTGAAGTGGCCCGCGTGTTGCCGTCGGCGTCAACATCAAACTGCGCGAGATTGGCGGCGATATGGGCTTCGATCTGCGCAGCGTTGCGACGTGCGTTGGTGCCGAGCGCGTTCTGCGTGAGCGCGGTGCCACGGATCCCGAGGAGGTAACGCATGAGTAGCAGGCCATCGGTCGATGCACTGTAGACATCGGGCGCATCGCTGTCGTCGATGTTGAGAATCCCCGCCGGTGCGCTGCAAACACCCGGCCCTGGCGTGCCCACTGGCAGTGTTGCCGTCACAACCGTTCCGGCCGTGATGATGGCCTGATTGAACGAATACTGCGTAAAGTTGCTGCCGGTGGTGGCGGGCTGCGCACCGACCGTTGCGGTAGCCCCGTTGGCAGACGGGCCGGAGCCGGTCTGCAGATAGTGATACTGGAACAAGGAACTGCCTTCATTGAACACAATCGCGAAACGATTGACCAGGGTGGAGGCACCGTCGCCCACTGTCCGGCCTCGCCATTCAATGATGAACTGGCGATTTGGTGCCGTGCCGACCGTGTTGGTGTAGATGCCACCGCCTGTCGGGTTGAGGATCAGGTCGTCCCAGTTGGCAAACAGTGTCGCAGCTGCCGCCGGGAATGCGTCACCCGGGAAGTCAGCGGAATCATCGGTACCGGCACTTGGCAGCCCGGTGTTGGTGTATTGCCGGCTGCCGCCCGTCGGTACGAATTGCACGAGCCCGTTAGTCGAGACGCGCAGTGTGGACCCGCCCAGTACGGTGGTGCCGTAGATGATGAAGTCGAGCCCCGCAGGCGTTGTCACGTTGAACAGGGCGTCATCGGTGTTGCTGCCGGCGACCAGAGTGCCGCCGGCCGGGATCGTCGCACCCGTCGGCGCAGACGTAAACACATACTTGCTCGTCGAGATGCCGACCGGCAGTGAGAAGTTCAGCACGGCAGGCGATACGCCGCCGCCGCTGAACGTGACCGTCAGGGTGAAATTGGCGGTGCTGCCATAGGCCATGCTGTTGCTAGTTGATATCTGATACGGCGTCAGATTGTCTGCCGTGCCACCGCTGCCGGTGATGTTCGGATAGGCCGAAGCACTCTGGGTAATGGTGACACCCGGTGTGCTGCTGGTCAACACCGCAGACACAGCCGTCGCCGTGCCGCCGCCGTTGTTGATGAGGCGAACGGTCAATGCGTTGCAGTCATTGGGATCAAGGCGATTGTTGTCGCCAGTGACCGTGGTGCTCGACGTGCTGATGACGGGCGTGGTTGAGGTCACGGTGACCGTGAACTGGCGGATGCGCGCTGCGCCGCAGCTGTCATTGGCCTGTGCGCGCACGATGTGGGTACCGAGCGTGGTGTTGGCGTCGGTATTGACGGTCACCGTACCATCGGCGGCGATCGACAGCGTGGCGCCAGCGCCGCTACCGGGCAACAGGGCTGGACTGACGCTTGCAGGGATGAGGTTGTTGTTGCCGTCGGCGATGACAGCGTCAGGCGACACCGTCGCCGAGTTGCCACGTACGAGGAAGATGTTGCCGTAGGTGCCGAGGCTCGGTATGAGATTGGCGCCGACCAGAACGTTGACCGGCAGTGTGGTGCTGGCGCCCGCGCTGTCGGTCACGGTGAGGAGCACCGGGTACGTCTTGTTGCTGCTGGTTGGCGTAACGAGCGTACAGCTTGCCGTGGCGGTCATGCTGATAGTGCCACCCACGTTGTTGACAGTGACGTTCAGCTCTGGCGGCACTTGCGAGACGGCGACCGTGAGGCTGCCGGCGATGTCCTGTGCGTCGCTAACCGTCGCGACTACGGCAGTCGCCGCGGCCGAACCCTGACGCGTCGTGACCGAGCCGGTGACCGTGAGGGTCGGGGCGGTATTGGTACCGGTGATCGTGAAGTTGCTGTCGCTGATGTCAAAGAAGATGTTGCCCACGGCGGCGACGCGAATACGCGCCTGCGTGGTGGGGGGCGTACCGGCCGGAATGGTTAGCGTTTCGGTGCCGTCGTTGGGCGTGCTCGCCGCGAGGATGACCGGGAAGGTGTAGCCACCGTCGAGTGAGAGCGCGATCTCAACGTTGGCCGTGTTCACCGGCGCCGCATTGGTGGAGGCCACGTTCCAGGTGATGGTCTGGCTGGATCCTGCTGCCCATGTCACGGCAGCGTTCGGTGCAGTGACCGCGAAAGGCCCGGCTGCGGCCGATACCGTGATGACGGAGGAGGCTTCATTGGTGCCGCCGCCACCGGCACGGTTGTCCCGCGCCGTAACGCGGAAGTTCATGGTGCGCGCCGTACCTGGCAGCCGCTCGCCGGTCATCCACGTTGTCGGCGAGGCCGTGCCGGGCAAGGCGGCCGTGGCGGGAACCACGTTGGCGTTGTCGAGGATATAGCGAAGGCTTGGGAAGATGCGCGTCGGCGACGTCGTCGGGATGAAGCTGCGGAAGATCGGGCCATCACTATCGGTCAGCACACCTTCAGCATTGGCTGTCGCGCCGGCATTGAACTGCTCCCACAGGTAGGTCAAGGTGTCACCATCGGGATCGCTGCCGCTTGCGGTAAGGGCGAACGGCGTCGATTTCGGGATAGTGAATGCCGCCGCGGTGGTGACGGTTGGTGCGTTGTTGCCGGTCGTGGTCAGTGTTCCGCAGCTGGCGCCGGTGCCCGAGGTGGTGAAGCCCAGTATTTCGTTGAGGCTGATGCGGTGAAAGTAGTCTTCGCTGTTCGGCTGTGTGTTATCACCCGCACAGATGCCGGCGTAGGCCTGGATGGTGATGCCGCTGCCCGGCTCGTAGGCCGTGCTGCCATTGCGGTTACCACCGGAGCAATTGCCGCCACTTCCGTTAAAGGTGTGATTACCGGCGAACTGATGGCCCATTTCGTGGGCGACATAGTCAACGTCGTAGGCGTCCGCGATGGGGTTGGAGGAACCGGTAACGCCCCGGGCCTTCTGGCCCGAGTTGCAGACGACGCCGAGGCCGGCGATGCCGCCACCGCCGGTACTGAACACGTGGCCGATGTCGTAGTTGGCATTGCCGATCACGGTATTCAGGTTGGTCTGGTTTTCGCCGAGCATGGCCGAGCCGCTGCCGTTGGTGTACGGATCGCTGGCGTTGTTGGTATAGACCAGCANGTCGTTGTTCGCGACGAGGATCATGCGAACGGCAACTTCGCGTTCGTAGATCCCATTGACGCGGTTCATGGTNGTGACGATGCCGCTCAGACCATCGAGCACGGTGCCGCCGAGCGCGGTCGTGTATTCGCCGGTGGCCGCGAGCGCCAGCCGGTAGGTGCGCAGATTTCCGCCTGACGCGATCTTCGACACGTCATTGCGGCGCAGGATGTTCGGGATACTCTTTATTTCCTCGCCGGTCACGCCACAATAAAACGGCTCGCTCTGCTTGCGGTAATCACTCTTGTTGAACACCACGTAATTGCCGATATCGCCGCGCTGGAACGGTTCGATGTAGGTCGTGTGTGTCGCCGCGATCACCTGTGCACGAAAACCGCGCACGGTCAGGTCAATGCGAACCGTCGCGGTCGGGTTGTCCACGCCCTGACCGAGGTAAGTCCGGAGCATCGGATAGCGCTTNGCCAGTTCCGGCTCCATGATTGACGATTCGACCACGCGGAAGCGGCCGTAGCCCCCTTCTGGCAGCGGAAGCTCCATCTCGAACGGGCTGTCGGGTGCGGCGACATCGCTTTCGCGCGGTGCGCTGCGCAACAAGTCGGTCATGGCGGCGTAATTCAAGGCCATCGTGCGCCCGACGCCCGGCTCCAAAAAACGTGTGCCGCGCGCAGCGACGCTTGCCTCCGGAACATCTATCCAGAGACTGGCCGCAAGCGCGAATCCGGACGAAAAAAGTGCAAAAACCACCCCCGCCAACAAAGCGGCAAATCGAACAAACATGAAGGCAACCCCCGGGAAAAACCGAAAGGAGCATATCGCGTCATTCGGTAAACAGGAAGTACCCTTTTGATAATTTACGGCGCCAGTCGCCGAGACACGCTTCAACTAAATATGGGCCGCCGTATTGCGCGGCGTAGCAGGAACCGCTGCGCGCGGAACGAGCGCCGTGCACCGCAGCCCGAGCAGATCGAGCGATATCGAGATTCCGTCTGTTGCCGCGTCGACGCTGGGCGCGGCGCGGGCATCAATGACGCCGCCGGAGATATCGCAGCGAGCCGGTCAGTTGACTCTGAGCGCCATTAATCAAAACTTCCCCGGCGGGTGTGGCGCGGCGACGTNAGGGTGGCCGGGTCGTGGACTGTGGCGACCGATGCGGTCACCGAGCACATTGCAAGCTTCCCGCAGTTGCGGCGAGCACGCACCGACGAGTGACCATCTGCTGGTTTTCTCGGGTCGTCACGTTAATGAGCAAGCTCCAGCACGCCATCGTTCACCTTGCCATAACGCAGCAGCCAGATGTCCCGTGGATAGTTCTGGTACAGCCGCCACGGCGCTTTCGAGCCCTGCTTCGGAAACAGGTGCAGCGAGCGTGCAAAGTAACTCGAGGAGAAATCAACCCATGGTTCCTCTGTGATTGACGCGTCCGCATTGCGCGGCGTGCACTGCCTGATGTCGTGCTGCTTCATGTAGTTGAGCAGGCGACAGACGTATTCACAGGTGAGATCACACNTGAGCGTCCATGACGCGTTGGTGTATCCAAACGAAGAGGCAAGATTCGGCACNCCNCTGAACATCAGCCCCTTGTAGTTGAGGGTCTTTGCAAGATCGACGGGTTTGCCGTCCACGCTCAGGTCCAGTCCGCCCAGTGCCTGCAGGTTAAGCCCGGTGGCCGTGACGATCAGATCGGCGTCAAGGTGTTCACCGGATTTGAGCTTAATGCCAGCCTCGGTAAAGCGTTCAATTTCGTCGGTCACCACTGAGGCCCGGCCCGATTTGATGGCTGTAAAGAAGTCACCATCCGGTGCCAGACAAAGCCGTTGATCCCACGGGTTGTAGCGTGGTGTGAAATGCTTCGCAACATCGTAATCCGGTCCGAGCGCCATGCGCACGCCGCCCTGAATCAGCCGCTTCACCTTCGCCGGGTTGCGGCGGCACAACTGGAAGATGTACATGCCCAGCAACACCCGCTTCCAGCGGGTGAGGCCGTACGCAAGTTTGCCCGGCAGATAGCGTCGCATCCAGTTCGCCGCTGCATCCTCAGATGGACGCGCTACGATGTAGGTGGGCGAGCGTTGCAACATGATGACGTGCGCCGCCTGTTTCGCCAGCTCTGGTACCAGCGTGACTGCGGTGGCGCCGCTGCCGATCACCACCACGCGTTTGCCAGCGTAAGCGATATCTTCCGTCCACTTTTGCGGATGAACGACAAGCCCGGCAAAGTCCTGCATGCCCGGAAAGTCAGGCGTGAATCCTTCGTCATAGCGGTAGTAGCCGGCGCACATGAAGAGAAAATTGCAACTGATCTGCGCTTGGTCGTTTGCGTCTCCGAGCTCGATTTCTAAGGTCCATCGTGCGTCCGCTGTCGACCACACGGCGCTCTTCACGCGATGGCCAAAGCGAATGTGACGCTCGATGTCATTTTCGCGAGCGGCGTCGCGAACGTACTTGAGGATCGACGGTCCGTCAGCAATGGCCTTGCGCTCCTCCCACGGCTTGAACGAATAACCAAGCGTGTACATATCGGAGTCCGAGCGGATGCCCGGATAGCGAAACAAGTCCCATGTCCCGCCAATGTTGTCTCGGCTCTCCAGAATGGCAAATGTGCGATCCGGGCAGCGCATCTGCAAATGACGCGCGGCGCCAATGCCGGACAGGCCCGCGCCGACGATCACGACGTCGAAATGTTTGGTTGGCATGGGTTGGCTCGTCATGTGCTCCGCCTTTCAATATGCCTTAGATATCGGCGGCGCCGCACCGTTTCAGTCTAGCCGCAGGACATACATCTTTTGTGCCCTGGCCTTACTCAATAAGGGTTAATGCCTGATTTTTCGAAAAGTCGACTTTTGGGAAAAATTGCCTGTAGCCCCAAGAGAGAGGCGATTTCCCTAAAGAGTTGTAAGCCAATGCGGCTTGCAACGGCGGCCGGGCTGCGTTCATGTGCTGAAGAGTGACGCGACTGTACTGCAACGCACAGACACGGTCGCCTACCAGCATCAAGATGCAGGCTGGGCAGTACCACGTCTCCGCTTCACTCACCACACGAGCAGTGCGCCCGGCTGTTTGCACTCAGAAAATTATGCACACTGTCCGCAACCGGCGTGCCGCGCCATCTACCAAGTCCGCCACTGGCATCGTCGGTTTTGATGAGATCACGGGCGGGGGCCTGCCACTTGGCCGCACGACGCTCGTCGTTGGAGGGCCGGGATCCGGCAAAACCATCTTTGCGCTGCAATTTCTCGCACACGGCGCACGGCATTGTCAGGAGCCCGGCATTTTCGTTGCGTTCGAAGAGTCGTCTGGCCGAGTCGTCGCCAATGCAGAAAGCTTTGGCTGGCAACTGGCCTCCCTGCAAAAGAAGAAGCTCTTTTTCATGGACGCACAGCCGATGTCGGACGTTGTCCAGTCGGGGGACTTTGATCTCAGTGGCATGCTGGCGGCTCTCGAAGCGCAGGCTGCGGCGATGGGGGCGCGGCGCATCGTATTCGATGCCCTCGACGTCGTTCTGGCGCTGCTGCCGGAGCCGGCGGCGAGGCGAAGGGAGATATATCGCCTGCATGAGTGGTTACTAGCGAGTAAGCTGACCGGCATAATCACTGCGAAAGCTGGTGCGGATGAATCGTCAGCAGCCATCCAGCAACCGTTCGGTTTCATGCAGTTTATGGTTGACTGCGCGGTGATCCTCAACCACAGTGTCGCGCTCGGCGTGTCGTATCGAAACCTGCGCGTTCAGAAGTTTCGCGGCTCCGGCTTTGATGAGAACGAGTCGCCGTTCCTGATCAGCGAACACGGTTTGGTGGTTGACGCCATGCGCACACGTGTCCACGTGGAAGCAAAAGTCAGCAACCAGCGCGTGTCCAGCGGGGTCGAACGGCTCGACACCATGCTCGGGGGCGGTTATTTCCGTGGCGCCAGCATTCTGATTACCGGACATTCCGGTACCGCGAAAACAACGCTGAGCGCGGCGTTCGCGGAGGCGGCTTGTGTTCGCGATGAGCACACCATGTTCGTGAGCTTTGATTCTGACTGCAACGAGGTGGTGCGTAATCTGTCGTCGGTAGGCATCCGGCTTGATCGCTTTGTCAGGAACGGCTGCCTGCGCATGTTTTCCACGCGCTCGATAACTGGTAGCGCGGAAAGCTACCTCGTACGCATCAAGNCGCTGGCGAGCGAGCATGGTGCGCGTTGCCTNGTGATTGACCCGGTATCAACATGGTATAAGTCCGGCAACGACCTGACTACGCAAAGCGTTGCGGATCGTTTGATCGAATGGTCCAAGGGATGTGGCATTACGCTGGTATGTACCAGCCTGCTTGACGAGATGTCCAACCGCGCGGAAAGTGCCTCACCGCTGGAGATATCGACACTCGCCGACACCTGGATCCACCTCAACTATCTGGTGCAGGCGGGAGAGCGTAACCGTGGGTTGTCGATCATCAAATCGCGTGGCACGGCGCACTCGAATCAGGTGCGCGAGCTGATACTGAGCAATTCCGGCGTGACGCTTGCTGACACGTATACGGCAGGCGGCGAAGTGCTGATGGGCGCGATGCGCTGGGACAAAGAGCGGACCGAACGGCAGGCCGTCGAACTGGCGGACGCGGCGGCGACACTCCAGAAAGTGCGGCTGGACGCAGAGGAAGCAGAACTCGAAGTGCGCGTACGTTCGCTGCAGACCGAACTCGTCGCCAAGCGGGTCGAGAAGGCGCTGCTGCTGCGTGCCACCCAGAATCAGGCGGGTGACATTTCGAGGGATCGGTCGCAGATGCAGGAGTTGCGGGGCGCCGATGCGCCCCCCGCAGTGCACAAGTGAAGATGTCATGAGCAAACGCGGCAATGTGAAATTCCGGCTGTATGTTGCGGGTGGTGCGACCAACTCGGCGCTGGCGCTGGCCAACTTGACGGCGATTTGCCGCAACTATTTGCCCGGGCGACACGATATCGACGTGATCGATGTTTTCCGTGAACCAAAACGGGCGCTGGATGACCGTATCTTCCTGACGCCTACGCTCATCAAACTGGCGCCGGTGCCGATTCGTCGCATCGTCGGCGCGTTGAGCGAAACGGCGACCGTGGTTATGGCGCTCGGGCTCAAACCGGACGCTGCGTGACGTCACAAACTCTTCCTTTCGGTGCGGGCGATACCGAGGAAATTTCTGCGCTGATCGAGGTGTTGCACCACACGGAGCAGCGCCTTGAACATTTGACCGCCGGGCAGGTGGACGCTGTCCTGAGCCACGAAGGTCGGGCGCTGCTGCTTGGGCGGGCGCAGGCGCAATTGCGCGAGAACGAAGCGGCCAGGCGGGTGGCGATCATCAATTCGCTTCCGATGCATATTGCTCTGCTCGATTCACAGGGCGTCGTCGTATCGGTCAATGAGGCCTGGCGCCAGTTTGCAGTGGCCAACGGGATGCGCGACACTGCGAGAGGATTGGGCACAAACTATCTCGAAGTCTGCGACAACGCGAGCGGCGCAGGCCACGAGGGCGCCCACGAGGCTTCAGTGGGCATTCGCGCGGTATTAGACGGCGCCACGGACCGCTTTTCGACCGAATACTGCTGTGATTCGCCGACGGAGCAACGCTGGTTTCTGATGACGGTGACACCGCTTCCGGGACAATCACCCGTGGGCGCTGTCGTCGTTCATCTGGACGTTACCGAGCGCAGGCGCGCTGAGTTGGAGCAACGCGCGACGAAGCAGTTGCTCGCTGACGTAATTGAAAATCTTCCTACGGCTGTTCACCTGAAGTCCATCAAGGACGATCTGCGCATTCTGATGTGGAACAAGGCATCTGAGGACCTGTACGGCTTGCCTCGTGCTCAGGCGATCGGGCGCAACGTCCACGATCTCTGGCCGCTGCTTGACGCGGATCGCATGCAGGCTGCGGACATTGCGCTGCTGGCCGGGGGCGTCATGCAAAATTTTCCCGATCGTGTTGTTGCTACCAGGGGCCGCGGCGACATCCACGTTCATTTGCGCAAAGTCGCGCTGCTCGACGCGGATGGTAACGCCTCGCACATACTGGTTATCGCGGATGACATGACCGAGCAACGAGCAGATGAGGCGCGACTGCGCGAAAGCGAGCGCCGATTCAGCGAGCTGCTGGCCAATGTCGAGCTCTTGTCATTAATGCTGGATACCAGTGCAACGATCACATATTGCAACCAGTATCTGCTGAAACTGACGGGCTGGACCAACGACGAAGTGATTGGGCGGAATCTGTTTGAACTGCTGATCCCGCCAGAAAACCGGGAGGCTAAAACCAAGTTCGCGGCGCTGCTCAAGGATTCTCCAGAGTCCTGGCATCATGAAGACGAGATTCTTACGCGCTCGGGGCGACGTCGTCTGATTCGCTGGAACAATTCGGTCCTGCGCGATGGTGCGGGTGAAGTGACGGGCGCGGCGAGCATCGGCGAAGATGTCACTGATCGCAGAATCGCCGAGGCCCGAGTCACATATCTCAGTCGCGTTCACGCGATGCTGAGTGGCATCAACAAGCTCATCGTGCGTGAGCGGGATCGCGGTGAACTATTCGGCGATGCGTGCCGTATCGCAGTCGAATCAGGCGGATTCCGCATGTCGATGATCGGGATCATGGACGCGGAAGCAAAGAGTTTTGTAACGACCGCTTCGGCAGGCGTCGAGCCGGAATTGGTCTTCGCCATCAANTCTGTCCTGGCGTCAACGGACTCTGCAGTGAAAACGCTTGCAGGGCGCGCGATCACCGGAAAGAAAATCATTGTTTCCAATGATCTGCAGAACAGCCGCGAAATCATGTTTCGTGAAAAGTACCTGCAACTGGGCGTGCACTCCATAGCGGTTCTTCCGCTGATGGTTTCCGGCCGCGCGGTCGGAGCATTCGCGCTATTCGCGTCGGAGGCAGATTTTTTTCACGAGGATGAAATTGATCTGCTGTCGCAGCTCGCGGACGACATTGCATTTGCCAATGAGCATCTCGACAGGCAGGCAAAGCTTGTCTATCTTGCTTATAACGATGCATTGACTGGTCTGGCCAATCGCAACCTATTTCTTGAGCGGGTCACGCAGTACATCGCGATCGCTGAAAGTAACGACCACAAGCTGGCAGTTTTTTTGATTGACATTGAGCGGTTCAAGAACATCAACGACACTCTCGGCCGACCCGCCGGCGACACCCTGCTTCAGCTTGTCGCTGAGTGGCTGACCGAAAACGCCGGGAACGCGCATGTGGTCGCACGCGTCGGCGCGGACCAGTTCGCCCTGGTCCTTCCCGAAGTACGTGAGGACAGCGGGGTTGTTCAGTTGCTCAGGAAGAAGGTGGACGCTTTCCTGCAGCATCCGTTTCTGCTCAACAACGCTTTGTATCGGATCGCCTTCCGGGCGGGCGTATCAATGTACCCGGGCGATGGGGTTACAGCCGCGGGACTGATGGCAAATGCCGAGGCGGCGCTCAAGCAGGCCAAGGCCAGTGGTGAGCGTTATCTTTTCTACACACAAAAGATGACGGAATCGGTCGCCGCCCGGCTCGCGCTGGAGAATCACCTTCGCCATGCCCTTGAGAACGATGAGTTCGTATTGCACTACCAACCCAAGATCAATCTCGCCAATGGAAGCGTTTGCGCCGTCGAGGCACTGATTCGCTGGAACGACCCGCGAACGGGCATGGTACCGCCGGGTCAGTTCATTCCGATTCTGGAACAGACCGGGCTGATCCATGACGTCGGCCGCTGGGCGCTGCGCAAATCCGTGGAAACGTATCTGCGCTGGTGTGACATGGGCCTCGGGGCAGTACGTATCGCTGTCAACGTGTCGCCGCTGCAATTGCGCGATCAGGATTTCATAGAAGAGGTCAAACAGGCGATCAGCGTCGACAGCCGTGCATCAAGCGGTTTGGAGCTGGAAATTACCGAGAGTGTGGTCATGCACGATGTCGCTCTCAGTATCGCCACCCTGGGCGCGTTGCGCGCGATGAACCTGAAGATCGCCATTGACGACTTTGGTACCGGCTTTTCGTCGCTNAGCTATCTTGCGCGACTCCCGGTGGACACGCTCAAGATTGACCGCTCTTTTGTCGCCGACATGACGAGCGGTCCGCAAGGGCTGGCACTCGTTTCCACCATCATCGACCTTGCCCACGCCTTTGGCCTCATTGTGGTGGCCGAAGGGGTCGAAACTGAAGAGCAGTCACGCCTGTTGCGCCTCCTGAAATGCGATGAGATGCAGGGATTTCTGTTCAGCAAAGCGGTGCCGCGCGACGTGCTGGAAGCGAGGTTTTTGACACCGCAACATGCCGGTTGAGCGCAGCACGGCGTCATGGCGCGAAAGCGCATTGCAGTTGGTCCNCTACGGTGTCAACTGCCCCAGATAAGCCTCGATATCGANNGCCGTATTGCGTGGCGCACCGGGGGCCACTGCGCCCTGAATCAGCGCGGTGCCGCGCAGTCCGAGCAGGTAGCGCAGTATGAGGATGCCATCGGTCGCGGCGTCGACGTTGGTGTCGTTGTCGATGTCATAGCTCAGACGGTACGCATCCATGTATGTCTTGATGTCGGCAGGCGTGCTGCGTCCGGCGCCTGCCACGTTCAGTCCCGCCGTGAGCGCCGCACCGGTCAGTCCCTGCATGTAGCGAATGGCCAGCAGGCCGTCGGTCAGCGCGTGGTAGTGGGTCACGGTGAAACTGTTGTCGATGTCCAGCGTCGGCACGCGCTCCAGGAAGCCGCGGATTTCTCCGCCGCCGAAGGTGCTGCTATGGATGTTGAAGTACGCCTTGCCTGCGGCCATTCCGGCGAGCAGCGCGGCAAAGGCAGTGGCCGGCGTGCCGCCGTTGGCGGTGACGAACGCCGCGTTGTAGGCCCCGGCCAGCGTCATGTCGAATGTCGTATCGTAGGAGCCCGCGGTGACGCCCAGTGGAAATCCGGTGAACGTCGGCGTTAACGTCGCCACGCCAGCGGTCGCCGTGCGCGCAGTGGCGGTGCAGCAGTGGATGTGCGAGGCGGTCGTAGTGCCCGTCAAGCCGGAGAACGTGGCCTGCACGCGCATCGTTGAGAGCACGGTGTCGATCGTGATTTTCGCGTTGCCGATTCCGGGCGATGCGTTTGGGGGCGACTCGTTTGGGCCGGAGAGCGGCACCTGATAAATCATTTGCACTGCGTACGCGCTGCCCATCAATGCAATGGCTGACATACCGGCAATGGCCCGGATCATGAACGTCGCAGCGACGAAGCGGAAATATCGGTTGCCCATGATTGCCGTCTCCTGCCTGAATGTGTGGAAATGCACCGAACAGCGTGATCGCGTCGGGCTACACGGATTGTCGTTCAGTTGCTTGTATAGCGCGCCCTCAGAAGGGCTGCACTGGAAAAGCAACTTTTGTCTGAAAGTGCCATTGGATAAGGGCTTAAGTGCATTTATCGCTTAAGTCGATAAATGCAAAAACGGGCTTTTATCCCATATTGCGCGGTTGTTTCAAGAAAAAGCTGGTTGTCGAAATCATGGCGTTTTGTCGCGGCGATGGGTGCACGCGACGCTCCTCCTTATATGCATTGCTGTCCCCGGCAGCCCAAAATCCCGGCGCTCCGGTTGCAAAGGCGCACAAAAGCGGCATCCGATCCCGCGTACCGTTGCGTCGTATTCAGCGCGCGTAATGCGTCTAGTTGCATGACCCCTCATTCAGAGNGCTGGAGGTATTGCAATGGGCGNAGTTTTTCTTGATCCGGCACCGGGCACGAACGAGGGCTTTGACGTCACGGCGCAATANCAGATGGTGCCAGCGGGCGGCGTCCGGCGCATGGG
>JGI24770J26754_10000340_pt1 | contig 32794 bp, 27 predicted proteins | sample LakOneMetagenome_FD_26754 | JGI IMG/M metagenome (IMG submission 26754) | reverse complement strand
GTGATGAAAGCACGCTTAGCCATGAAGTTCCCTACTATGTGACTGGAAGGGCGGGGCACGCAGGCGGTCATCCGCTGCGGCCAAACCCTCGACCCATAGAGCTTACCGATCAATGGACGAATCGTCGCGCAGCTGCTGCTGCAAAGATGCGATGTCGGCGTCGACCATCAGGGTGACGAGCTGCTCGAAGTTCACACTGGGCTCCCAACCGAGTGCCTTCAGTCGGCGCGGATCTCCGACGAGCTCCTTGGGATCAGCCGGCCGATAGAAAGCCGGGTCGATGACCACGTATCGGCTGGAGTCCGTCACACCGATGTGGGCAAACGCCGTGTCCACGAAGTCCCTCACGCTGTGCGCAAAACCGGTGGCGACGATGAAGTCGTCGGCTGTGCCGGCACGGGAGATGCGCACGAGGGCGTCGACATAGTCGGGCGCATACCCCCAATCGCGAAAGACGTCGATATTCCCCAGAGCCAGTCGTTCGGAAAGCCCCAGTGAAATACGAGCCACTTCCCGGGAGATCTTGCGAGCAACGAAAGATTCCGGTCGGGTGGGCGATTCGTGGTTGTAGAGGATGGCAGAACTTGCGAACATGCCCCTCTTGCGATAAACGCTGATCATTTCATGGGCGAAAGACTTCGCCGCCCCGTACGGAGTCACGGGGTCTCGCAGCGTGTGCTCCGTTTGGGGAACCTCGGTGGCGTCACCGAAGATCTCCGCGCTGGATGCTTGAATGAAACGGACCGTTTCGCCGGTGCGTTCACCGAGGGTCCAGGCGGCTTGCAAGAGGCGGACCGGACCCACGCCGAGCACATCGGCTGTTTCTGCCGGGAAGTCCCAGGAGCGGGCAACGGAGGTGTTGCCGGCCAAGTTGAAGATGATGGTTGGGCGCACGAGTTCGATCAGGGCGTCGATACCGCGAGGGTCACTGAGGTCACAGCTGTGCGCCGTCACCTCCGGGACCTCGGCAACCAAGCGGGCCGCCCCGTCGGCAGAGTGGCACATACCGTGTACGTCGTGGCCTTCGGCCACCAGGCGCCTGACGAGGTACATACCGTCTTGCCCGTTGGCGCCGGTCACCAGGGCACGCTGTTTCTCATCGCGCTGTGTCATGAATTCTTCCTGTGATAAGCAGCCCGGTAGGCCTGCTCGTGAACGTCGCCGCAGTTGTCCCAGCTGAATTTCTGCACCTGCAGTAGGCCGGCTCGGGTGAGTTCAGCTCCGCGGGATATCGCTTGCACGATCCCCGCCGCGATGGCCTCCGGTTCGTGGGGATCGAATTGCACGGCCGCGTCGCCGACCACTTCGGGCAATGATCCGGCATTCGATGCGGCGACCGGGCAACCCGAGGCCATCGCCTCGAGCGGGGGCAGGCCGAAACCCTCGTACAGACTGGGAAAGACCAGTGCTGAGGCACTCTGATACAGACGCAGCAGCTCATCCTGGGAGACGAGTCCCCGGCGGTCCACCCAGTCGGGCAGGTCTCCGAGGCCCTCCAGCCCGCCTCCGGTCAAGACCAAGCGCAGGTCGGGACGCTCCCGGCGCGCCAGGGTCATCGCCTCGATCAATCGGGCGTGGTTCTTATGGGGCCAGCCGCGTGCCGGGTAGAGCACGAAATTTTCGCGTGTGCCGAGGTTGGGTGTGTATCGAGCGGTGTCGACACCCAGGTGAGCCACGTGGATGCGATCAGGATCGAGGCCGAGGCTGTGGATCATCCGCGCCTTGGCGAAATGGCTGATTGTGATGACGGCATCCGCCTTGGCTGCGAAGCCTTCGTAGAAGTGCCGGCGATACAGGAGCTCGACTCTACTGAACATGTGCGGCATTTCGAGGTGTTGCACGTCAAGCAGTGTTTGAACGGCGGCCTGCGTGCGGACCGGGGTCGGCGCCGGCACCGTGAACGGGAAATGAACAATGTCGGCCTCCGCCATGCTGCGCCGGATCGAGCCGGATCGAGCGGTGACGTGAGCAAGGCCCAGCAGGCGCTCGCGGGTGCTCGGGCCGGTACGCACCGAGTGAACGACGTGCTCGGAAATCCCCTCGCTGAAGCCCTGGGCCGATGCCGGAACAAAAGCCGTGGCCGTCACCGCATCGGTCCGGCTGAGTTGTTCAGTGAGCGCCCGGGCGTACGTCTCACTGCCGCCCATTCCGCCTCGCACGAGAGTGAGCATGGAAAGGGCGACGCGCAAGGGGTCATTCATGTGATTCACTTCACGGTTGGTGGACCTGAGTCAAGGTTTCGGCGCAGGGAGAAATTCAGCCTACCGCAGCCTGCTTTTCAGGCTTGGGCGCTCACCCGCCGTGCCGCATAGGCCGACGCCCAGCGGATGGGGTAGTTCCACAAGGGGCTCAGCGGGCGCAGTCCGGCGGGGAGGTGTCGTCGCTTGACCGCTTCGGACTCGAGGCTTGAACTCAACCGGTTGGCCACGGTGAGCGAGTCCGGGTGCCAACGAAAGGCGGAAACCGGGACCCGTGTCGATATGAACCTGCCGTGCTTGCGAAGCTTCAGGAAGGCATCCAGGTCCATCGCGTACTTGAGCGTCACATCGAAACCGCCGATGGCTTCCAGCGCATCGAGTCGAATCATGGTGCCCGGGTGCGGAATGAGATCGGGGCCCCACGCGAGGAGGAACGTCGCCAAAGGTCCCGCATTGCTCAGGGCGAGCTTCTTTCCCGTGGGGTCGATGTACTCGCAGCCACCGAAGGCCAGTACTGCCGAGGCGTCCTGGTCGAGCAGGGCCTTTAATCGCTTGAGGCCACCGGGGCGAAAGAGGTCATCATCGCCGATCCAGGCGTAGTACTGCTCGGTCGTCCGGGCGGCCAGACCGCAGTTGATGGCGGCGGAAATGCCGGTCTTCGGGTCGTCGATCACAACGGCACCGTACTCAGCGGCCATGGCTCGAGCCTCTGTCGCACCGAGCGGTGCAACCACGGCCAGAGTCAGCGCGACGTCGTCACGCTGGCGCTTCACCGCTTCCAGCGTTTCGCGAAGGCTGTCGATTCGGTCGCCGAGCGTNGGGAGAACGACGAGGATGTCTGATGTGCTCATGAGCGTGCGAAGACCGCGTGCCTTTCCTCGGGATGATCAGATGCCAGGGCGTGTGAATCGGGTTTCTCAGCACCCGTCTGACTCTTCTTGATGTCTACGAGTGTATCCGCGGCCCGAACCGACACCCGCCTCGGACGGGGAATCGCCGCGCACTCAGGAATCATCCGCTCGCCCCCATGGATTGGTATGATCTCCTATCATGCATACCCGGCTCGAGCAGACCTTGATCGTCCTGCCCGCTTACAACGAAGAAGAGACCGTGGCAGCCGTGCTGGCGGAGGTCTTCGCGGTATTGCCTGGCGTCCAGGTTCTCGTCGTCGACGACGGTTCTGAGGACAGCACAGCAGACGTCGCTCGCCGAGCCGGTGCCCATGTCGCACGCCTGCCCTTCAACCTCGGCGTGGGCGGCGCAATGCGCGTCGGCTTCCGCTACGCGATCGAGAACGGTTTCGCCAACGTCGTCCAGGTGGATGCCGACGGGCAACACGATCCCGCCGGTGTCCATTCCCTGGTTGAGGCTCTCACGGATGCGGACGTCGTGCTGGGCGCCCGGTTTGCCGGGGAGGGCGATTACCAAGCCCGTGGGCCCCGGCGTTGGGCCATGGTGGTCCTCGCCGGCATCATCAGCCGACTGGCGAAGACCCCACTGACAGACACGACGTCCGGCTTCCGAGCCAGCGGGCCGCGCGCTGTGCGGCTCTTCGCCGACCATTACCCGGCCGAATACCTCGGCGACACCATCGAATCTTTGGTGATCGCGGCGAGGTCGGGTTGCACCGTGAAGCAGATTCCCGTTGCCATGAGGCCCCGGGCCGGTGGGGTTCCGTCCCACGATTCGTTCAAAGCCGCAGCATACCTGGGCCGAGCCAGCATGGCCCTCGTTGTCGCCCTGATGCGGCCCAGGATCGCCCTCATCAGTCAGGAACCGAAATTGTGACGCCTACCAGCTATGTACTGGGAATAGTGGCCGCCGTCTTCACCCTGGCTGTCGTGGTCGAGATGCTCCGACGACGACGTCTTCGAGAACGGCACGCCATCTGGTGGCTGATCGCCGGTGTTATGGCGCTGGTCGTCGGCATCTTCCCTCGAACCCTGGAATGGGCCGCCGACGTTGCCGGAGTTGCCGTTCCGCTCAACTTGGTTTTCTTCGTCAGTGTGTTCATCCTCTTTCTGGTGTGCATCCAACACAGTTCCGAGCTGACCGAACTCGATGAGGAAACGCGAACCCTGGCGGAGCAGTCCTCGCTTCTTGAACTGCGCATTCGACTGCTGGAGAATCAGATCGGCACGCGAGCTCGCTCCGAGGACCAGTGAGAAAGTTCTGGGGAGTCTTCCTCACGTCTTGGCTGCTTCTATCCGTCTTGTCCGCGGTCTGGTCCCTGGCAACACCGATCTCCGGCGCACCGGACGAACCGGCCCATTTCGTCAAGGCCGCGTCGGTGGCTCGCGGTGAGTTCATCGGAACTCCTTCCGAGCACGGTCACACGGTGAGCGTGCCGAAATACATCGCTGAGACGCATGCCGCCACGTGCTTTGCATTCAAACCGGAACTGCCTGCAGATTGTGCGAATCCCATTTCGTTCCAGTCCGCCGAAATCGTCGACGCTGAAACTTCAGCCGGACTCTACAACCCCATCTACTACGCACTCGTCGGCTGGCCCACGCTCTTCCTGAGCGACACATTCGCGCTGTATGCCATGCGAATCGTCAGCGGAATTGTCGCGTCGTCGTTCCTGGCCATCTGCTTTGCCGTGATTTCCACCTGGGCGCGCCGGGAGATTCCCATCCTGGGTCTCGCTATCGCCTGCACCCCCATGGTGCTGTTTCTCAACGGCGTGGTCAATCCCAGCGCGTTGGAGACATCGGCGACGCTGGCAGCATTTGTGGCTCTGCTGTCGATCATTCTGCACGCTGACGAAAGCCTGCTGCGAGCCCGCTTGGTGATCCTTGGAATTTCGGCAGCATGTGCCGTGAACGTTCGAGGGCTTTCCCCGCTCTGGGTCGCCATCGTTCTGGCCGTTCCCCTGATCCTGCTCAGCAGAGTCGAGTTGGCCAAGCTGTTTCGGCGCGGACCGGTGCTCTGGACTATTGGCGGTATTCTCGCTGCTGTCGGGCTCGCCGTGACCTGGACGTTGACGACCAGCTCATTGAGCCGCGGCGTCACCGTCACGGCTGACCCTCCACCGTATCCGGGCGTGGGTGCCAGCGCCTTCGCGGGCTTTACAGCTATCCTCCGGGAAACCTTCGGCTATGCCAACGGACTCGTCGGACAATTCGGCTGGCTGGATACAACCGCTCCGGCTGCCACACTGTACACCTGGGCGGTACTGACGGGCGCGCTCCTGCTGACAGCCGTTGTGCTCCTGCGCGGACGCGCCCTCATCGCTTTCTCACTGCTCGTTGCGGCGCTCGTGCTGGCGCCTGCCCTCGTGCAAGGTCTCTACGTCACGCAGGGCGGTTTCATCTGGCAGGGCCGCTATGCCTTGCCGCTGTTCGTGTGCGTCGTCATCGGCGCTGCGGCATTCGTCTCCCCCCAGGTGTCCTGGACGTCACCGACCCTCCGCAGTCGAGTCACCGGAACAGTCCTGTTCGTGAGCGCCAGCGCCCAATTCCTCACCTTCGCCGTGGTACTCCAGCGCTATGCCGTGGGCACGGCCGGCAGCGTGCACGCGTTCTACCTCGCGCCCCAGTGGCAACCCCCGGGCGGTGTGCTGATCATCCTGCTCGTGTACCTGGTGGCGCTGATCGTCTCTTCAGTTCTGGTTCAACGCTGGCTCGGCCCCCTCGATGCCCACGCGCCGGTGCGAAACCGGCTCTACAGCTCCACAGCGCCGACTCGTCGGGTCACGATCACGAGATAGCCGGTGTGGATCAGAAGACCGATGAACGGTCCCAGTGCCAAGGCCAAGATGCTGCGCGCAGTCAGGTCCAAAGGCAGGAAGAGCGTCAGCACCACCACAGCAGCGGCGACGGACCAACCGAGCGAGTAGATATTGTGTGCTCCGCGGGCCAACACGGCCGGCCCACTCACGCACAGGGCGGCTGTGAAGCCCGCGGAAGCCACCACCAGCCCCATCGTCACTGCGTCGATCTCGTACTTGGGACCGAACAGGGCGAGAATCTCGGGTCCGATCCACCACGCCAGCGCTGCAGCCACGGTCGTGGCCACGAAGATCGCACCGAGAATCAGAGCGAAGGATCGCCAAAACGATCGCGCCTGGTCCCGAAAGAACACCAGAAGGTAACTTTGCAGCGCGAGGAACGGAATGACCAGCGGCGCACGCGTCAACGTCACGACCGCGATCATCGTGCCCACGCTCGTCGCTGGGTCATTCTGTGACGCGAGGCTGAGGAACAAGGGAAACCCACTGATAAGGATCCCGGTCGCAACAGACCCGGTNACCGTTCGAAGCGAATTCCACGACAGTCGCTTCACTCCCACATCCAAGACGGAAAGACCCGCGGTTTGCCGGCGAACGACCAGCCACACAATCACGACCGTGATCGGGAATGGCGCAACGACAGCCCAGGACAGCAGCTCGTTCGACGGGGACACGGACACCGCCACAGTGACTGACGCAAGGCGGAGCAAGGCATCCATCGACGTCATCACGGCGAGGGTTCGCCACCGGTGAAGACCGTACATGGTTCCGCAGAAAACGGCGACGACCACATACGATGCGGCGCCGACGGCCACCGCGAGCACCAGAGACCACGACGATGCCCCGGAGAAGACCATCGGGCCCCAGAAGGAACCGGTCGATGCGATCAGCACGAACACCCCCAGGGCCGCCATCGCACCGAATTTCCGTGCCGTTGTGCTGGCTGCAACCGCCCGTTCAGGACGGATCCGCGTCGCGCGGGTGACCTCCTGCTGGATCCCGGCCAGACCGCTCACGAGCAGGTACAACGCCGACCAGAATACGGAGAATCGGAGGTAGTCGGCGGGAGCCAGATGGGCGAGCACAACAGCTTGCACGGTGTAGCCGGCCAGCCCGGCGATGACGGTCGCGAGCAGGATGAAGCCCAACCCGGCGCGCACCGCCGCGGCGGGAGATCGGATTGTCCGTGTCTTCACGGCGTTTCCTTCTGGGAAGCGGGCTGCAACAGGTCACGCACAATGTCCAGCTTGCCTTGACTGGCGAAGCGCGAGTAGGCCTTGCCTTGGGCAGCGCGAATGATCGGGGCGACCCGGCGGATCCGGCTCGTTGGAAGCTGTGCCCGCAGCGCCTCGAAAGCAGCCTTGCCCTCGGCAGCGGAGGTCTTCGATTCCGCAACTTTCGGTCCGAGCAGGTGCAGACGTTCAACAAGGTTGCCGGCACGCAGGTCCAACGCCCGATTCCGGGAGCCGCGGTCTTCGAGGGCACGGCGCAGCTTCACCCCCAGGGTCGGAACGCGAACGCCGATCTGGTTACCACCGTGCTGCCGGTAGTCGACCAGCGGATCGGGGATGAAATCCACATCCCCGATGGCAGAACCGATCATGGCCAACCATTCATCGTGCACCCACGCCGGCGGGAACGGCAACGCGCTGGCGAGCAGCTCACGTCGAATCATGCTGGTCGCACCGGTCGCCAGGTTTCTGCGCAGCAGCACGGTGAACGCCTCGCCACCGTGGATGGCGGCCGCGTCGACAGCGGCGAGCTCGAGCGTGCCCAACAGGAAACGACCGGTCGGAAGGCCGTCCGCATCGACGAGTCGCGCGTCGGTGTGAAGCAACAGCAGGCCGGGCCTGCGATCGAATTCGCCGACCATGCGCGCGACCTTGTCGGCACGCCAGACATCGTCTTGGTCGGCGAGGGCGATCAGGTCGAATCTGCACGCGGCGAGGGCTCGTGCGAAATTCGCGGCGACTCCGAACCCGCCCCCGGCCAGAAACCGGAATTCAGTGCGCGACCCGTCGACGATCGCCTGATCGGCCACGGCGCGAACCCGCGCCACCGTGTCGTCGCTGGAACCGTCATCGGCCACAATCACCTCACCCACCACATCCCCTTGGGCCAGGATGCTCCGCAGTTGTTCCGCCACGAAACGGCCGCCGTTGAAGGTGCACAGCGCCACGGAAACGCGCTGCACGGTCACCTCAGGCGCCGAAGGCGACTCTGCACTTTCTTGGCCACCACCCTTGGTCCACCGGTGCGCAGGTAATGCACCAAAAGCTCGGCATCGTGGCGAAGCCCGTGCTTCCGACGGCGAACCAGGGGCCGTCGAACCGCTGAGGCAGCGGGGTCGACGACCCCGCTCGAGATGAGGTCGGGAGCATGGCGCGGGTTTGCGACGAAGGAGACCAAGGGTTCCAGGACCGTCTCCCATTCGAAGCGTTCCCGCACCCTGCGAATGTTCGCCCGAACCGTTTCAGCGAACTCGTCATCAAAGAGCACCCGTTCCAGGGCGGCGACAAGCGCCGGCACGTCTCGGTCAGGAACGACGATTCCCAGGTTCTCTTCGGCGACGATCTCAGCGAAATGATCGCCTTCCGTCACAACCATCGGGAGATCGGCCCATAAGTAGTCGAGGATCCGGGTGCGGAAGGAGAACGTCGTCTCGACGTGCGCGAAGTGCGTGCTCACACCGGCATCCGCTTCACCGAGGTAGTTGTGTCGGTCGGCGTAGTCGACCCATGACGCGTTGAAGAAGACTGCAGTCTCCAGCACGCCCAGCTCGGTGGCGAGCTGCCGCGATTCGGCGACAATGCCCATTTCCGGAACACCGGGGTGCGGATGTTTGGTGCCCTGAAAAAACAGTCGAACGTTGCCCCGAGTGCGGGACAGCTCAGCAACGGCCGAAATGAGGGTCTTGGGATCGAACCAGTTATAGAGTCCACCGCTCCACAGCAGGAGCTTGTCGTCAGCCCCGATCCCGGGAAGTACGCCCTTGAGAACCGGCTGGGTTGCCGGCGGGAACACCTGGTTGAGGCCGAACGGAGCGACGTCGATCAACTTCTTCAGGTCGGGGTCGTCAGCATAATTCGACGGATTCACCCTACCGAGCGCGGCGAGCTGTCCCAGGTAGAAGTGTCGCTGCCGTTCCGACGCGCACAGGAAGAAGTCGCCTCGGGCGAGTTGCTCGTTCAGCACCTCAGTGGCATCGGCAACCTGCTTGTTCCACTGCTCGGAACCCAGCTCCCGACCCTGCTCGAGTTGCTCGAGGTGCATCGGATCGTAGATGTCCGCGACGATGATCTTGTCCGTCTTCCTCAGGGACTCGAATAGGGCCATGGCCAGCCCCTGGAAGACGATGACGTCAGCCGTCTGTTCAAGTTTGCGCATGGCGCGATTGTCGCCCGGCTCCACGTGCACGATGTCGAACGGCGCCGACATGGCTTCGGTCCCGGCAAGGGTCACCAAAGTGACCGCGTTGTTCTTCGCCAGCGCTTCCGCCATGTGCCAGGCGCGAATGGCAGGACCGGCCATCTTGGCGCCGATGGGATCACCGGTGATGATGAGCACCCGCGTCAGGGCGGGGGCTTGCGTCACCCCGAAAGCGGTGACGATCTTGTCGTAGCCCTCCAGGTAGTGCTCGGATGAGTAGGAGGGCGCATCGGTTTCGCCGAACAGAAGCCAGATCCTGTTGTCGGCCACAACCCGGGTGGATTGCACCTCATTTCGCGACTTCGTGAGGGAGGGCAGCTCTTCAACGAATTGATCGATGGCATAGACACCGGCGAGGGCTTCCTTGGCCACAGGCATGACGGGGCCGTCGTCCGCTCCCTTGCGGAGGTCGAAGGATGTCGAGTCCAGTTGACCCCGGGCGACCGAGCGCCGAACGGCCAACATCAGGGTGGCCGCAAACGTGCGGGTGAAGGCTTCCTCACCCAGGTTCTTGTACTGGGCGAAGAGTGCATTGCGCTCCAGGAGATACGCTTCCTTGAAGCTGCCGAAAGACGACATTGAAGCGTGGTGCTTGTGGTAAGCGAACGATGCCGGCTCGTAGACGAAACGCCATCCGCGCAGATTCAGCCGCCAACCGAGGTCGACGTCCTCGAAGAACATGAAGAATCGTTCGTCGAATCCACCCAACTCCGCGTACACGGAGTGCCGAACGAACATTGCCGACCCGGTGCCGAACAACACATCCTGAGTTCTGTCGGGTACCTTCGGCAGCGGTTCAGCCGTCAACGGCTTATAGCCCTGGCCGAACCACGTCATCGCCGAACCGATATAGTCCACGAGCACGCCGTCCCAATCGACGACCTTGCTGGCGACAGCCCCGACACTGGGACTTTCCGCGAAACGCTCCACGGCGGCCCGCACCCACGCCGAATCGGGCTTCGCGTCGTTGTTGAGAAAGGCCAGGTATTCCCCCGTGGCGGATTTCACGCCCAGATTGCAGCCACCGGCAAACCCCAGATTCTCCGTCGACTCGATCAGGACCACGTGGGGAGCAGCAGCACGAATGCGTTCGGCGCTGTCGTCTCCCGAGGCGTTCTCAACGACCACGATTTCCAGGAGGTTCGCCGGCCAATCGAGTTCGCCGAGTTTCTGGATTGCGGCAATTGTGTCGTCAGTTCCCCGGTAGTTGACCAGGACGACGGAAACAACATTTGGTCGCTGCGTTGGCATGCAAACCTCTCGATAGCGGAACGGCGAGTGCAATTCTATCAAGCTCTGTTTTCGCCTCAGCTCTTCGCTGTGCACCGACTGCAACCAGGGCTGTCAAACCGGCCGTGGTAATCTCCAACATTGGGCATCACAGTGCCCAGACCGGTGGGACGCACCCTGTCCGACCATGCACCGACTTACAGAACAAAGAGGAACCGTGCAGCGAAAAGTTCTCATCATCACGCCGGACACACTGGGCACGCTGATGGCCGGCCCGGCGATTCGCGCGTTTGAGATGGCCAAGGCCCTGTCACGAGTGTCCGAGGTCCGCCTGGTGTCCACTGTGAGTTCCCGGCTCACCAGCACCGAGTTCGAGGTCAGCTACGCGAACGATTCGCAGCTTCACAACCACGCGGACTGGGCAGACGTCATTGTCTTCCAGGGCCATATTCTGGCCGGATATCCGTGGCTGAACTCCAGCAAGTACATCCTGGTCGCGGACATCTACGACCCGATGCACCTGGAAGTGCTTGAACAGGGCAAAGGACTGCTGCCGAGGGAACGGCTTGAGCAAGCCCTGCACACGGTGGAAGTGCTCAACGGACAAATTGAGCGGGCGGATTTCATGCTGTGCGCGTCGGAAAAGCAGCGGGACTTCTGGCTCGGCCATCTCGCCGCGCTGAGCCGAATCAATCCGGCAACCTACGACGAGGACGCAAGCCTTCGTTCCCTGCTGGCGGTGGCGCCGTTCGGAATCGAAGACCAACCGCCCGTTCAAGTCAGGCACGGTATTAAGGGGGTCGTCCCCGGTATCAGCGAGACCGACACGGTCGTTCTGTGGGGCGGCGGAATCTACAACTGGTTTGACCCGCTGACCCTGATCAGGTCCGTGCACGCGCTTTCACAGCGCCACCCGGATCTTCGGCTGTTCTTCCTGGGCGTCAAGCATCCGAACCCGAACGTCCCCGAAATGGAAGTCTCGCTCAAGGCCAGGGAGTTAGCCATTGACTTGGGCTTGCTCGACACAGTCGTCTTCTTCAACGATGGCTGGGTGCCGTATCAGGAACGTGCGAATTTCCTGCTCGATGCCGACATCGGTGTGAGTACGCACTTCGATCACCTCGAAACGTCCTTCAGCTTTCGAACGCGCATTCTGGATTACCTCTGGGCTTCTCTTCCCATCGTCAGCACCGCCGGTGACACCTTCGCCACAATCATCGCGGACAACGGTCTCGGACGAGTTGTACCGCCGGAGGACACGGTCGCTTTGGAGCAGGCGTTGGAAGACCTGTTGTACGTGAGCGGCGCCCGCGAGGAGGCCAAACAAAACGTCGTTCGCTATGCCCAGGATCTCAAATGGAGCGCTATGCTGACGCCATTGATCGAGTTCTGCATCTCTCCACGACGAGCGCCCGATATCGCCAGTGGAGTCCGGTCGCCGCGTAACCAACACGTAGCCGATCTCGTCTTTCGCATCAGCAGCTTGGAACGGAGTACATCGTGGCGATTGACCCGCCCGGTTCGGTGGCTGAAAAGCCTCGCTGCCCGTCATTGACGGTTCCGTGCGGGAGACTCCGTGACGAGTGAATCAGGCGCGGGGGCGGCGCCGGCGAGGAGTTTCCTCTCATCGGAATCCTTCCGGACGCGAGCGCACGATCGCGAGCGTCGCCGCCGCATCCGCTCGGTTTCCCGGTCAGTGATTTTCGATCTGGCCTATTACGAGGTCCAGGCCGGTCAGCACTTCGCCACTCGTCGCGGTGCCGTCATCCACTTCATCGATTACGGAATCGCCGCGGACCTGTCGCCGACACCATTCTTCCAGAAAGAGTGGTATCAGTTTCACGCTTCACTGGACCATGACCGCACCCTGACGACCTTTCTCTTCGGCCGAGATTCGCTGGCATCAACCGCGCCCACCTTCGACGCCCACCGGTACGCGGTTCAGCTGAAGTCAACGAGCACCCGGCGGGTGTCGACGGCACGGGCCGCCCTTGAAGATTTTCTTCGCCGAGCCACGGACACCTCGCCTCTGCCTGTTCACGTGTGGTGCGCAGGAACACCAACGGTCGCGCAAGGGAGGGCCCGGGCGCTGGAAACCGCCGGCCACAATGTGGAGAAGACGCGGCTTCTGCGTCCACGGCTGTCGTCCACTCAGGACGGGTATGTCGAAGCGGAGTGGTGGTCGAAGGAATCAGTCCCGTCGACTGCGCTCGTCAGCGTGGTTCTGCCGGTGCGCAACCGGCCAGATCTCATAGCGGCGACGATTCGCTCAGTGATGGCGCAGTCCCACCGGAACTGGGAACTCATCGTCGTCGACGACGGGTCCACCGATGAAACGCCTGCCGTCGTTTCCTCGTTCAGTGCTGTGGACGCCCGGGTCACCCTGATCCGGCAGGCTCCAACCGGAGTCTGCGCGGCCAGAAACGTGGGCCTGCACGCCTCGTCCGGGGACTACGTGGCGTTCATCGATTCGGACAACACCTGGACCCCTCGAATCTTGGAACGCAGCGTCGCAGCCCTCGAACAGACGGACGCCGTCGCGGTTCATTCCGTCGTGCACCTTGTCGACGAGGAGGGCACCAGCCAGTACCTCGCTTTCGAGGGCGATCGTGACGATCTGTTGGCCGGTGGTAACTTCGTCGATCTGAACACCCTGGTGTCACGGCGGACTGCGCTTGTCTCCATCGGCGGCTTTGATGAGGGGCTGAAACGATGGGTCGATTACGACCTTGTCATCCGGTTGTTCGCCGTCGGAGATCCGATGTTCCTGAACTTCATCGGGGTCGAATACAGCCACAACAGGGCGGTCGGCCGTATCAGCACAACGGAGCCCCTGGGCTGGGAACAGGTTGTCCTGAGCAAGTATCTGATGGATTGGCCTAGCCTCGAGGACAACCGCACTGAGCGCCACTCGGGCTTTGTCTCCATCGTGATGCTGACATACGCCGACTGGAGGATGACTCTTCCAGCCGTGAAAGCCATTCTTGAGGTGTCCGGTGAAACAGCGTTCGAACTCATCGTGCTGGACAACGGATCGCCCTCATCTGTCGGTGAAGTCTTGTCTTCCGCGCTCCTGGGAGACGATCGCGTGACGTACGTTCCGCTGATGCGCAACGTCAACTTCGCCCTGGGCTCGAACCTGGGCTTTGCCCGCACGTCCGGAGAACTGGTGGCGTTCGTCAACAACGACACCTGCGTGAGCCCGGGGTGGCTCGATGCCCTCGCCGCATCATTCGCAGCCGATGACCGTATCGGCGCCGCTCAGTCCCTGATCATCGGCGCAGATTCAGAGATACTGGACACCGGAATCGAATTCCCGCCCCCGTCGCACGAGCCTCTCACCCGCACCGGCGGGCGCCGGAGGACGGATCTGACCGAGGCGGTATCCGGCGTCGCCGTCATGTTCCGCGCGGCCGAATTCATCGGCGTGCGCGGGTTCGATCCGATCTTTTCCAACGGCTGCGAAGACGCCGACATCTCTCTCCGGATGAAAGCCCGTTCAGGCTGCACCTTCTCCCTTGTGAACGATTCCATCGTCACTCATTTTCAAGTGTTCAGCCCGGGGCGTTTTGCGTCTGTGGCCAGCAATGAACGTCTATTCAGCAACCGCTGGCTGCAGTACCTCAGCGACACCGCCCTGACCCAACGCGTGCCGGAACCGAGTCATCAGGACGGGTACGTATAATTACCAAGTCCTCGTCCGCGGAATGAAATGAATGTATATGTCAGCTCAGGAGCGTTTTGCCAATCTTGCCTCGCAGGAACTGGTAAGAGTCGGTTCAGGACCCGGTAAGGGCCGCGGGATCCGGGCGTCCTTGCGAGAAGTGCTCAGCAATCGGGAAATGCTCTCGCTGCTGGTGCGCCGAGACCTCAAATCACGGTACAAGGACAGCGCGCTGGGCTTCGTCTGGACCCTGGTTCGTCCGCTCACACAGCTCTTCATCTACTACATCGTGATCGGCAAGTTCCTGGAAGCGGAGCGTGGCATCCCCGATTTCGCCATCTACGTCTTCACCGGATTGACGGCCTACGGCCTGTTCAGCGAAATTCTGTCCAGCGCAACGTCCTCCATTGTGGGCAATGCCGGTTTGATCAAGAAGATCTACCTGCCGCGTGAGATCTTCCCCCTCGCCAGCGTGGGCTCAGCGCTGTTCAATTTCTTCAATCAGTTCCTGATCCTTGTCGTGGCCACGATCCTGCTCGGCGCATTCCCCACAACGACCGACGTGCTCTACCTGTTCCCGGCGCTGATGGTGCTGCTCGTCTTCGGGACCGCATTCGGCGTGCTCCTGGCCGCTGTGAACGTCTACCTCCGCGACGTGCAGTACCTGGTCGAGGTTCTTCTCCTCCTCGCCCTCTGGGCTTCCCCCATCGTTTACTCCTGGGAAATGGTCAAGGGTGTTCTGGGCGATAGCCTGGCGCTGGAGATCTACACGAACAATCCGGTCACACTGAGCGTGCTCGGGTTCCAGCGCGCGATGTGGACGGCCGGTCAGGGCGTCGTTGACAGCCCCGACGATCTTCTGATGCGTCTGGGCATCGCCTTCGTGGTCGGCTGCGTCCTCCTGGTCCTCTGCCAGCGCGTATTCGCCAGACTTCAGGGGAATTTTGCCCAAGCCCTCTAGCTCGAAATCACGGAAATCAGGATGATGCAGCAACAGACAAGTTCCAGCGGCACGGGAGACACTCCCGACATCGTCTTGATCGACAACGTCTCCAAACGCTTTGTCTTGCGCAAAGACAACTCGCTCAAGGAACGTCTCGTCACGCTCGGCCGGGTCGGCCGACGGCATCGGGAGGAATTCTGGGCGCTGGCGGGAGTGACCACCAGCATCCAGGCCGGTCACACCGTCGCTTTGATCGGTCATAACGGTTCGGGTAAGAGCACGCTTCTGAAAGTCATCGGCGGCATCATCGATCCCACGTCCGGCAGCGTGCAAAGGCGCGGTCGGGTCGCGGCGTTGCTCGAACTCGGTGCCGGTTTTCACCCGGACCTGACCGGGCGCGAAAATGTGTTCCTCAACGCGTCCATCATGGGCCTGAGCCGTTCCGTGACGGAAGCGCGCTTCGACGACATCCTCGAATTCTCCGGCATCGGCGACTTCATCGACACCCAGGTCAAGTTCTACTCATCAGGCATGTACGTACGGCTCGCCTTCGCCGTCGCGGTGCACACCGACCCGGATCTCCTGCTGGTCGATGAAGTGTTGGCGGTGGGTGACGAGGCCTTCCAGCGCAAATGCCTGGACAAGATCCGTTCGTTCCAAGAAGAAGGACGCACGATCATCCTGGTGACGCACGCACTCAGCCAGGTGGTTGAGCTCTGCGACCGGGCCATTCTGCTGAACAAGGGCGTCATCGAATTCGATGGTGAGCCCCGCGTCGCCGTCGCCCAATTTCGCGACATCCTCGAAGATCGTCGCCTGGCTCAGGTCACTCCCGACTCCGTTGAGACGGTACGAGAAGCAGCAGTCCATTCTGCCAGCGCCCAGGCGGAAGGCCGTGGTCCGGACGAGGACCTCCAGCAGGGCGACGACCTGCTCATTGAGATGGACATCGAGCACTTCAACAGCACCAAGGATTGGATGTGCGCGATTCAGATCGACAACACGCTCGGTCAGGTCGCGTACGGAACGACGACCAAACGGCTGGCACTCCAGCTCTCACCGCTGCAGGGCCGCCGCACGATCTGGTTCCGGCTGCGCGACACGCACTTCGGAGGCGGCAAGTACTTCGTGAATGTGTCCCTGATGGATTCCACCGGCCGCCACTTCGCCGATCTTCCGCAGGCCTGCTCTTTTGACGTGGCAGACATGGAACTCGCCGTCGGATCGACGTATTCAGTCCCCGAGTTCTTCGAGCTCGCACCCACGACATAGACACGGGCCACTCGAGCTCCGCACCGAATGATCTCTCAGAAAGGCCTCATGTCGCCCTCCGTGCTTGTCGTCAGCGTTACTCACAACACGGGTGCCACCCTGAACGTCTTTCTCGAGTCCCTGGCCGAGGCCAGTGCGCATCCGGTGTCCGTGGTGATCGTGGACAACGCCTCACGGGACCTCAGCCAGGAGCGGGCTTCGACCGCGGCTCACGGTGCCACCCTTCTTGAACTCGCCGACAATCTCGGCTACGGGGCAGGTGTCACCGCAGGCATCGACGCGATGGGCGCGGATTTCGACTATTTCTTGATCACGAATCCGGACGTGACGTTCGCTCCCGGAGCCATAGACGCCCTGGTCAGCGCCGCCGAGGAGCTTCCGAACTGCGGCTCGTTCGGCCCACGTGTCCTCGACGCCCTCGGCGGGGTCTACCCCTCGGCACGCAATCTGCCTTCCCTGAGAACCGGTATCGGCCATGCGGTGCTCGGCCGACTGTGGCAAGGTAATCCGTGGTCGGTCGCGTATCGATCCGATCAGAATTACGGCGAAGAACGCCGACCGGCGGGGTGGCTCTCCGGTGCCTGCCTGCTCGTCCGGCACAGCGCGTACAGCGCCGTCGGCGGTTTCGACCCGCGATTCTTCATGTACTTCGAAGATGTCGACTTGGGCGCACGCCTGGGCAAATCCGGCTGGGCGAACATGTATATCCCGTCCGCCGTCGTGACACACACCGGTGCCCACTCAACGTCGGGAGCGGCAAAGCGTATGGAGCGGGCCCACCATGACAGCGCATATATCTATCTGGCNCAGAAATATTCGGCCTGGTACCTGGCTCCGGTTCGCGTCGCCCTGCGCCTCGGACTCAGTGCACGAGGTTGGTGGGTGACCCGGTGACAGCGGGACGATCAGAATCNGCCGGCCTCCGCGCTCGCCTGATCCGCCTGTTCCGCCGTCTCGCCGGACGTGCTCTCCGGCTGCTGGGCCTGTCGCCATCACGTGTGCGCACGTCAGCCGACAATCTGGTCCACCGCATCCGAGCTGAGGTGGACACGGGGAGCACCCGGGCCCAGTGGCACTTCAGGGTCTTCCTCGGCCGCACCGGGCGTTTCACCGTTCACACCCTCACCGGAAACCCCGATACGGCAGCCCTGCCCGTGATCATGTGTCTTTGGAACCGTCCGCAACGCATCGACGAGATTCTCGCTCAGCTGGACGCCCAAACGGATGCCCGCCCGGTCCGTCTCTTGTTGTGGAACAACCAAGCAAGCGACGATTCCCACTATCGAACCCGGATAGCCGCTTTCCGCGCCACGGGCTCGCTCTCCAGCGTGGAGTACGTCTGCAGTCCCCATAACCTGGGCGGTCTGGCGCGCTTCTTCCTCGCCCGGCAGTTACTGCGTGACGGCTACCGGGGACATGTGGTGTTGCTGGATGACGACGAGGACGTGACGGCTGAATTCACGACGTCGATGCTGCGCTACGCGAAACCTCGTGAAATCGCCGGGTGGTGGGCATACAACTACATCGATTCACACTGGAACCGTACGATCCCGGAACCTGGGGAAATCGCGGACTATGCGGGGACCGGCGGTTCGATCCTGGACGTGTCCATCGTGCAGAAGGCATCCTTCTTCACCGAACTACCGTCTCGCTTCGGTTTTCTCGAGGACCAATGGTTGTGCGGCTACGCACAGAAGCGGGGATGGATCGTGCGTAAGGCGGACGTGGACATCACCTTCGTCCTCGACGAGACCAACCAGTTCCATGCCCTGGCTGACCTGAAGAACGAATTCAGGACCTACCTCGCGCGCTAGTGCGGTGTCGGCTGGTTATCAGGCGAACAACGCCGCGCAGGTGGTCACCGTCACCACGAGCAACGCCCCGTAGACGAGGGTTGCCCACTGGGAGAACTTGTTCTGCGCCATGAACGCCCACGCCACCAGGAACGCCGGGATCAAGGTCACCGCATATCGGGCGATCACTGGGAAGACATCACCGAGCAACACGTACATGGTGACGGCGAGCAGCGGCGCGAAGACAGTCGCCGCGGTGATCGTGGCAATGGACAACGACCGTTCCAAAGAATTGGCGTGCTTCATGCAGACAAAAGCCACCACGCCGGCCACCGTTCCCAGCACGAGTGGAGCCCCGATAATCTGCGGCAGACGCAGGATCGGGTCATAGCCTCCGCCCAGGACGCCCGGGTTCAGGAACAGCGTCAGCTGCCCGACGATATCGCGCCACAGGAAGTCGGTCGCGAGGCCCTGATCCGGGCCGGGCCCGACCGACATCCGTGACCGGATGACCAGCCACACCAGTTCGGACAGGGCCGCGCCGCCCACCGCCACCACGGTAGCGGTCAGTAACTGCAGTCGCCGCGAGCGTCCAAGGGCCTTCCACGACGAGAGGACGAACAGCACAAGGAACACGGCGACCAGACCCAGGGCCAGGATTGTGGTCACCTTCAGCAGAATGCCGAAAATCGCGATCGGAACCAACCACCACGGCGAGCTGCGCCCCATAGCTGCACTGACTCCTGCGAGCAGGAGCAGCGCTCCGGTGAAGAACACCGGCGCATCGGTGGATATGTACGTGTTGGCCCAGAATGTGGTCGGAGCCCCGATAACGGCCAGGCCGAGTCCCAGATTCACCAGCCGCGGAACCTTGAACAGGGTGAGGAGCTTGTAGAAAACCAACACGCCGCCGACCAGCCAGAAGATTCCGGTGGCCCGTGCGGCCATCAGGAACTCCGCACCCGTCGCGAATTGAATGGCCTTGCCCAGTGCCCAGGTGATGACGAAATATATCGGTGTGTAGAGGTCCGCCGAGGTCTTGCCCTGTTGCGGGTACTGTGCGTGGAGGTCCTGAACGTTGTCGCAGGGCTCCCCGCGCGGACCGAAGGAGTCGCCGTTGCAGGCCATAGCCGTCAACGCCTCATGCCCCATGAACTCACCCTGGCGGACAATCCCCTGGGTGGGGACCTTCACGACGTAGTCGAAGTACACCCATTCGTCGAAGGGGGCTAGCTGGTCGGAATGGTTCGCCGTGATGATTCCGCCGCTGATGGAGGCAGCCAGGACCAGCACGATTGGCACCCACGACCGGCGGATCCACCGAAGCACGCCCGCATAGACATCGCCCGACGTCCGGCGGGATTTGACCGCAAGGTCGTCAGTTCTGGGTTCAGGCACCGGCGTTGTGCTCATTTTACTGCGGACCGATCAACGTGCTGAGGTATGTGCCGTACCCACTCTTGATCAGGGGAGCCGCAAGGACGGCAAGCTTTTCGTCACTGATCCAGCCTGCCCGCCACGCGATCTCTTCGATGCAACCGACCTTGAAGCCCTGTCGATCTTCGATCACTCGCACATACTCTGACGCCTGCATCATCGATTCAAAGGTTCCGGTATCCAACCAGGCCGTTCCCCGGTCAAGAATTTGAACGTGAAGTTTTCCCTGCTCCAGGTAGCGCTCGTTGATCGCGCTGATTTCCAGTTCACCACGGGCACTCGGCTTGATGGTCTTGGCGATTTCCACAACCGAGTTGTCGTAGAAGTAGAGGCCTGGAACGGCATAGTTGCTCTTGGGCTTGGCCGGTTTCTCCTCGATTGACACCGCCGTCATCGACTCGTCGAATTCAACCACCCCGTAGGCCGTGGGGTTGCTCACGTGGTACGCAAAGATACGTGCACCGTCGATTTCAGCGTTTCCCCGCAGGGACGCGCCGAGACCAGCGCCATGGAAGATGTTGTCACCCAAAACCAGGGCGACGCTGTGGTCTCCGATGAAGTCTTCGCCGATGATGAACGCCTGGGCCAAGCCGTCCGGAGATGCCTGCACGGCATATTCGATTCGGATTCCGAGTTCGGAGCCGTCCCCCAACAATGCCCGNAATTGATCGTTGTACTCAGGCGTCGTGATGATCAGGATCTCTTTGATGTCCGCCATCATCAGCGTGGACAGCGGGTAGTAGATCATCGGCTTGTCATAGATGGGCATCAACTGCTTGGAAATGCCCTTGGTGATCGGCCACAGCCGTGTACCCGAGCCGCCGGCGAGAATGATTCCGCGCATCGTCAGTTCCTGTCTTTCAGAGTGTCGTAATAGGCGCGTGCAGCATGCCAGTCGGGGAGCAATCCGGCAGCACGAGCCTCGGACAGGCTCGGCGCCTCCGTGTCCTTCGGGGAGAGCAGGAGTTCACCAGCGTCCGCAGGGAATATTAGACCGATTTCTTCGTCCAGGGGATTGATGCCATGCTCCCGGCCCGGATTGAACGCGCTGCTCACCAGATAGCTGACGGTGGCGTCTTCGGTCAGGGCGACGAAACAGTGGCCCAAGCCCTCCGCAATGTACACGGCACGGCGGTCTTTGTCATCCAGCAGCACACTGTCCCACTGGCCGTACGTGGGCGATCCGACCCTGATATCGATGATGTAATCCAGAACCGCGCCGTGCACGGCCGTGACGTACTTGGCCTGGCTCGGCGGAACGTCTGCAAAGTGAATACCCCGAACGGATCCACGCTTGGAGACCGAGGTGTTGGCCTGCGCGATCTCCAAGCGATGACCGATCGCTTCCTCAAGGGCATCGAAGCGATACCACTCAAGGAACACCCCTCGGGAATCCCCGAACTGCTTCGGTGTTACCTCATAGGAGTCGGGGATAGATAGCTCTCGAATTTGCACCTGAGCAGTCTAACAATGCCCTACGGCCGCGCAGATGCGGCTGCGCGGCCGGCCGGATTCCCGCATCAGTTGCAGGGCGTCAACGTTCCCACTCCAGTGCCCAGTGCCGCGGTGCCGCCCAGCAGGCCCAAGCTGGTCACCTTGGCCGTCAGGACATGACCGATGACGCCGGTGGGCACACAAGTGGGCTGCGCCAAGTACAGGGGTGCCGAGTCTCGTCCGGCTACGGCGCCTCCGGCCAGGCCATCGGCGAACGCCACCGCACTTGCCACATAGCCCTTGGTCGCCGCTGGATACAGGGCCGCGTTGACGGCGAGGGACGTCGCAAACCGATCCGATCCGGAAATACGGGTCACCGACACGACACCGGGAATCGCAGCGAGTTTCTGCTGCAGGGCAGTTGTGATCGCCGAGGTGCCACCGATCACGGTCAGCTGGGTCACTCCCCATCTTTGCAGCGCCTGTGACGTCGCGGCAGGAATGTTGGAGGCCAACCCATCGAGCAGGATGACGGGACTGTCGAGAGCGCCTGCCGCCGACGCGACCGAGAGCGCGTCAGGGAAATTACTTCCGCTGACGATGAAGGCCTTGCCGGAATGCAGTACACCCACCGTCTCAGCGATCTGACGTGACGTGTCCCAGCGGTCGGTCCCTCCCACCCGGGTTATCGGCGGAGCGCTCGGAAGCGCGGCCAACTGGTTCGCCACATTGGCCGACAGGGCTGCGGTCCCACCGACGATCACGATCTTCTGCGGCTTCAGCCGCTGGAGCTCGGTGACAACCACCGGCGGAAGGGAACCCTGGGTCGAGAGGAGAACGGGCCCACCGACCGTGGCGGCGGCCGGCACGACGCTGAGGGCGTCGGGGAAGTTCTCCCCCGCTGCGATATAGGCCACCGGCACACCCGGGGCGTAATTCGTCTTGGAGATGTTCGCCGCGGTGTCATACCGGTCGGTGCCGGCCGTGCGGGAGACCGTGGNGGCTGAGGGCACGTTCACCGCTCGGCAGCCCAGGGAGATGTCGCGTCCCTGGCCCTGATTGGAGACGTCGATACACACATCTTGCGACCCCGCAGTGGCGTAGAACGTCGCCGCATAGCCGTGGTTCGTGCCGGCACCGGGGAAAGCGGTGTTCGAGTCGGGACTGGCCCCGTTGGCGCTGACGGTGCGGCTCCAGCCGGCTCCGTACACCCGAACGGTGACCGGAGCGGAGACGTTGTCGGGGTCGACCGCCCAACCTGAAACCGTGACGGCGTTGTTTCCGGGCGTCAACGCCTGGATCTTGCCCATCGGGTCACCGGTGGGGCTCCCGAAGTAGGAGTTGTAGTAGACCCAGAAATTACGATTTCCGTAGGACGAGCACGCATCGCCGGTGCCGGTGAGGTTCGCCCGAGCGGCCGCGTTCGGCTGATAGGGCGTGTAGTAATAGAGCGCCATCGTGGCGCGGTTCTTCACGAGCACGGGACTGCTGCCGCAGCGAGCCGCATCGGGATGGAAGAGGATGTTGGACACCTGCCCGGGCTGGAAGCGCGTGGTGAAGCTGCCGTTTCCGTAGCGGTTGAACTGCCGGGCCGCGGCGTAGATCTGGTTGAAGACCCCATAGAACTGGGAGTCGCACACGGATGTGTCCGGGCAGCCCATTCCCATTGCCTTGCGAAGAATGGACAGTGACGGGGCTGTCCTGGTCACCAGCCCCTGCTCCTTCTGCAAGGTCACCAGGATCGCCTTGGCGCTGATGTTGCAGGCGGCCTGAACTTTGAAGATGATCGCCGAAACAGGCTCTGATGCTGCACCGACGTATGCCTTGCAGTAGTCTTCTGCGGCGATCGACCGGGTATCCATCCTGTACACGTTCAGGCAGTTCGTGTTCTGGCACGTTCCGATTTTCGCGTTCAGGAAAGCCTGGATTTCAGCCTGGCTCATCGCGTCGTTGTCGTAGAACTTCGAGTCGTCGATGAGGTAACCGACGTCGAGATCAGAACCTGACAACGCCTCCGCTGCCGGTGGTGGCTGCACAGCCACCAAACCCACTGACACAATTATCGCTACGAGGGATATTCTGACAAATCGACTGAACCAACGCATTACGCCCTGCATCCTTACATCTATGGACCGGTCGAATTAGCGCTTATATAAACGAAAGATCTGTGCCACCAGTCAAGGTAATTCCCATACTACGGATACAGCCCTCTAAATGGGGTAAACAGATAAAACTAGGTCACATCGACGGATGCACGGAGCGCGATCGCCGGAGCTACGTTTGTGGTTCTGCCGTGACCGGCAAGACTCTGCTCTTCCGGGTGGAGGGGCCTATCAACAGGACAGAGAATCTGAATCTGGCAATCACGAGAGCGACCCCCCACGGCACGATCACTGCGGCGAGAAGGGTCCATTTCGGGAGAAAGCCCATGAGCGGAAAAGCCCAAACAACCAGTGGGTGCGACAGCACGACGGCGATTCCAACCACGGCAAGAGCAGCCATTNGCCGGCTGAGCCCGTCACCGAAAGGGATGGTGCGACAGGCCAGCAACAGCCCCATCGACACGGCCACGGCAATCAGGATACCGATCAGGGGGGTCCCGAAGAGTCCCTGTTTCAGGTCCACGTCGTCCAAGGGGAAGAAGGCGATGACCGCTGCACCGGCTGCCAGGACGAGGAGTCCAACGGAACGTGGGTGTGATAATCGCGGCTCCACCGCGGCGATCCCCCGACCAGCGAGCAGGAAAATCAGGCAGGGCCAGGCGAGTCCCACTCCCAACGGCAAGCCTGCCAACTGGGGCCCCGCGTAGTACGCAGCAACCACGCCGACGACGGCAATTGCCCATTGCACGGTCCGCGGCAGGCGGTCAATCGCTCGATAGAACAAGGCAGTGAAGAACAACACTGAAACGAACCAGAACGTTCCATACGGCCCTGTCGCCTGTGACCCTCCCCACAGCGGAGCAAGGAGCGTCGTAACGTTCCACGGTGAGTTTTCAGCTGGAACCGCCAGCACGATCAAGCTCACCACCACAAACCAGGACACGTACGGCACCATCAGCGCCCGTGTTCGAATCGACAATTCTTTCCCGATCGTGCGCCCTGGTTTCCACAGATACCCTGTGAGCACAAAAAAGAGCGGAACATGCCACGAGTAGACCCACTGGTGGGTCAACGCTCCCGCATACACGTGGCCGAAAATAACGGCGCAGATGCCACCCACTCGAATGGCGTCGATCCCGGCAGATCGCGAAAGTGTCACACACCCCATGATAACTCGGAGCCGAAAACAATCACGATTGCACGCACCTCGTCAGTGCAGCGCCCATGAGGAGCCGTACATTGCCGCCCGGTAGTATAAATATTGGTATTTTCCGTTGACAGTCAGGCACACACATGAAGATCCTCGTCACCGGCGGCGCCGGTTTTATCGGCTCGAATTTTGTTCGACGCACCATTGAAGACGCGTACCCGGGCCTTGAAGGCGCCGAGGTCGTCGTCCTGGACGCACTCACATACTCCGGAAACCTCGAGAACCTGGCTCCGATCGCCGAGTCTCCNCGGTACTCCTTCGTACACGGCGACATTCGCGACGCCGCTTTGCTCGACACTCTGTTCCCTNAGATCGACGCCGTCGTGCATTTCGCCGCGGAGTCNCATGTGGACCGCTCGGTGCGCGANGCCTCGATCTTCGTGGAGACCAATGTGCTCGGCACNCAGCAACTGCTCGATGCGGCCCTGCGCCACAACCTGGCNCGTTTCGTGCACGTCTCCACCGACGAGGTGTACGGTTCCATCGCCGAGGGCTCCTGGAACGAAGAGCGCGCGCTCGAGCCGAACTCCCCGTACTCAGCGTCCAAGGCCGGCAGCGACCTGCTCGCCCGCAGCTACCACCGCACCCACGGCCTCAACGTGTCGATCACGCGCTGCTCGAACAACTACGGCCCCTACCACTTCCCCGAGAAGGTCATCCCGCTTTTCGTCAGCAACCTGATCGACGATCTGCACGTGCCGCTCTACGGCGAAGGCAACAACATCCGCGATTGGCTGCACGTGGACGACCACACCCGCGCCATCGCGATGGTTCTCGTGAGCGGACGGGCCGGCGAAATTTACAACATCGGCGGCGGCACCGAGCTGACCAACAAGGAACTCACTCAGATGCTGCTCGATTCGACGGGCAAGGATTGGTCGTACGTGGACCGCGTCGCCGACCGTCTCGGCCATGACCTGCGCTACTCGGTGGATATCTCCAAGATCCAGGCCGAACTCGGATATGCCCCCGAAGTGCCCTTCGAACAGGGCCTCGCCGACGTTGTGCAGTGGTATCGAGACAACCGCAGCTGGTGGGAACCGCTCAAGGCTCGCGCCGCCCTCGACAACTAACATTTCCGCCGTCACGATGCCTGCTTTCGCGGTACCGTCGGACCGGGCGGTCTCGAACACCTTTTAGGGGAGTCAATGAAGTATTTGATCACCGGAGCGTCCGGTATGCTCGGCCGCGACCTGCAGGCCGCGCTGGCCGGACACACTGTGACGGCCATGGGCCGCGAGAACCTCGATGTGACCGATCTGGATGCCGTGACCGCAGCCGTCGAGGGGCAGGACGTGGTGATCAATGCCGCGGCGTACACCAAGGTGGATGACGCCGAGACGAACGAGGAAGCCGCATACGCCGTCAATGCCGTCGGTGCCAAGAACTTGGCGATCGCAGCCTCGATAGTCGGTGTGCGGCTCGTGCAGGTCTCGACAGATTACGTGTTCAACGGCAGCGCCACATCTCCATATGCCGAGGACTCCCCGCTCGACCCGATCAGTGCCTACGGTCGGACCAAGGCCGCCGGTGAGGAGTTCGTGCTCGCCAAGAACGCTGCCGCCTCATATATCGTGCGCACCGCCTGGCTCTACGGTCAGCACGGTCCGAACTTCGCCAAAACCATGCTGCGTCTGGCCGGCACGAATGACACTGTCACCGTGGTGAACGACCAGTTCGGCCAGCCCACCTGGACGAGCGACCTCGCCGCCCAGATCGTCTACTTGCTCGATGCGGACGCGCCTGCCGGCGTCTATCACGGGACCAACTCCGGCCAGACCACCTGGTTCGACTTCGCGCGAGCCATCTTCGAAACAGCCGGACTCGATCCCGAGCGCGTGCTCCCCACGGACAGCTCAGCTTTTGTGCGCCCTGCCCCCCGGCCTGCTTTTTCCGTGCTCGGTCATGACGCCTGGCGTGCAGCCGGCCTGGAGCCGATGCGGCCGTGGCGAGAAGCCCTGACCGACGCCGCGGCCGCCGGAGCCCTCGGGACAGAATGATCACCCTTCGTGTTGTCGTGGATCAAATGGTCGCGCCGGTTCCCGGCGGTATCGGCCGCTACACCGAAGAGCTGACCCGCGCCCTGATCGCAACCGCTCCGGCGGGTTGTGAAGTGGAAGGCATCGTCTCTTCGTCTTCCGCCGAACAGTACGACCGGATCGAGACGGCCCTGCCGGGACTCGCTTCACTGTCCAAGACCGTGCTGGCCCGACGGGAGGTGGCAGCGGCCTGGAGTCTCGGCGTCACGGCCTCTTCCGGAACGGGGATGATCCACGCCCCCTCCCTGTTCGCTCCCCTGCACCGCCATCAGCGCTTGAGTGACGGCACTCAAATTGCGGTGACCGTTCATGACGTCCTCGCTTGGACACACCCCGAATCGCTGACCCCGACGACGGTCGCTTGGACCAAGGCAATGGTCAAGCGCGCACGCAAGCACGCCGACGCCGTGGTCGTGCCGAGCCACGCAGTGGCTGACCAGCTCTCCGACATCGCGGACTTCGGTGACCGCATCCGCGTGATCGGCGGGGCCGTCGGCAGCGGCTTGATCCTGCCCTCAGATTCTCTTGTTTCCGGCCGTGTCGCCGCCCTGGGCCTGCCACCGGAATACATCGCAACCACCGGCACCCTCGACCCACGCAAGGGCATCACCTCGCTCATCACGGCGCTCGGCCTGCCCGGCGCTCCCGACCTGCCCCTCATTGTGATCGGTCCCGAGTCTTGGGGCGAACTCGACATCGCCGCAGTAGCCGACGAGGCCGGGCTGTTGCCCGGCCGGGTTCGGACCATGTCCGGCCTCAGCACTGAGGACCTCGCCGTGGTGATCGCCCGTGCCGCGCTCTTCGTCTATCCCAGCCGAGAAGAGGGCTTCGCCCTTCCCATCATCGAGGCATTCCACCTCGGTACACCCGTGGTTCACTCCGATGCCCCCGCCCTGGTCGAGGCCGCCGGTGAGGCAGGAGTCGTCGTCGCTTTAGCAGATGCCGCCGGCTACTCCCAACGACTCGCCACGGCGATGACCCGTGTCTTGACCGATACCGAGCTTGAGCAGCGGCTGCGCATCTTCGGCAGCGACCGCGCCCGCGCCTTCAGCTGGCGGGACTCGGCCGAGCGGGTCTGGCAGCTGCACGCGGACCTGTAGCACCCGGGATTCTGGGGTCATGTCAGTTGCGGGCACCTGCAAGACGTCCGGGCTGCAACCATTCCAGCCGCATCTGATCGATAGTGCGTCGTATCCCGGCCGAGAATGTCGTCTGCGGTGCAAGATCAAGGTCCGGCCAGTAGCCGGAACGAAGGCGCAGGTCTCGGCCCTGAAGCACTGCGGCCCGTGACGCGCCCATGATCACCAGAGGCCTGGACCCGCTGACCTGACGGAATTGTCCTAACACTGCCCCTACCGTCACTGCGCGTCCAGAGCAGAGGACCTTGAGATGCTGACGATGGGGAAAACTCCGTGAAGTCAGGCGCTGAGCGCACTCGACCAACATCCGCGCGCAATCGTCGACGAAAATGTAGTCCCGCAGCGTGTCGAGAGGAACGAAGATTGAGATCGGTATCCGTGTCACCGTTGAGAAACACAGCATGGAGACGAGGCCTTGACGCTTGTTGAGACTCTGTCCAGGACCATACAGGTTGGCTAATCGGCCGACGAAGATGGAGATTCCGGTCTGCTCGGACAGCTGCTGAAGCACTTCCTCTGCTCTCAGCTTTACGGCCCCGTACCGGCCGAGCGGTTGGACGTCTGAAAGTTCGGTAAACGGCGCACCCGTCGAACCTCCATAGACCGCTCCCGCAGACGAGCTGAAGATAATCGACCCTCTCGACAGCGTCGACTCTGACAAACGTGCGATGGCTGCGAGGAAGGATGTGAAGACGGAAAGCTCCGTTTCCAGTTTGGCTGGGTCAGAATCGGTCACACCCGCGCCTGCGCACCAATAGATCTGCCACGACCTACTGCCCGCTGCGCGCAGGAGCCCAGCCAAACCGGACTCAAGGTCACGCACGGTCTGGGGCCCATTCCAACCGATGACCGGAGACGGAAACATGCCAATGTTCTGCTTCGCCAAGCTCCTGATTACCGCTGATCCTAATAGTCCGCCTGCGCCGATGACCCAGCTGACCGACGTCACAGCGGGAAAGTCCTCCGCCCTAACGGGCCGTTTTCGGGATCGTTAATGATGAGATAGGGAGGCTTACCGAGCGCCATATTCACGACGACGCCGATGTACTCGGCAATCACACCGATAGAAAAGAGAATCGCGCCCGAAGCGATCAGGATGACGGTGATCTGCGACGTCCAACCCGCGGGAAGATCTCCGGATGTCAACCGCTCGATGATGAAGATGATCGCGAGCAAGAGGCCGGCGAACGCAAAAATCGCACCTAGGGCGCTGACAAGTCGCAGACCCCGAGTGCCGCTCGACAAGATCAACCTCCAAAAGTGGCGGAAGAGCGTCGGCAACGAATAGCCCGATGTCCGTCTGGAGTCATGACGCAGTTCAACCCCAGCGGTCGTGTACTTGGACGCGACCCAACCCAAAGCCACGTCAAGATAGACCTGTGCCCCGGAGTACGCGGCGATGCTGCGACCCACCTCACCCAGGACGAGACGAAAACTCTGATAGTCGGTCATGGCTGGATTTCCGGAAAGCTTCGAGACGATGACTTTTGCTGACCGAGAAGCCAGGTTCCGCATGAGCCCGTGCGGTGGTTCGTTCATCGGCTTGGCGTAAACCAGTGGCGCGGCGTCGGCCAGAGCGGCATCAAGCAGCACGGCGATGTCAGCCGGGTTGTGCTGGCCGTCTTCGTCCAGAGTGACAATCCACTCAGATCCACTCGATGCCATCCCCGCAAGAGTCGCTGAGTGCTGACCGAAATTGCGGCTCAGCCACACGGGCCTGACGAAGCTGTAGGCGACCTGGAGTTCCCTGATGACGTCATCCGAGCCATCCGGGCCGTTGTCAAACACCAAGAGCACCTCGGTGATCCGCCAATTTGCCCCGCCCGGCGACCTCACCACGGCGGTCAAAGGGGATATTTCCAGCAAGAGTTCGTTCAGCGTCGCTTCACCTTTGTACACAGGCACGACCACGGACACCTCGTGTGGCGCCACCGTATGCTGACGCTCCTCTGGTGCAGTCATGTAGACAATGATCCTAAGCTTGACGTGACGGCCGTTTGAGCCTGATGCCTGACAGTATCAGCACGGGCGCCGGAACGGCTTCGGTGACAGGCCAACCAAAAGGGGCGAATGCGCACTCGATTGACAATAATCCTGAGGGACCAACGCGTGGGTTTTCTCCTCGTGGGCGCCACAAACACCTTGGTCGGCTTTGCGACTTTCTCCGCGCTCACCCTCTGGGTCTTCCGCGATGTGACTCTGGGGTACCTGCTCAGCCTTGTGGTCTCTTACGCGATCGGTGTCTCCCTGGCATTCGTGCTGTACCGACGATTCGTGTTCAAGGTTCGTGGACACTTCTTTCGCGATTTCGCCAGATTCGTGAGTGTCTATCTCGCGGCCATCGCGGTGAACGCTGCCTTACTCCCGCTTCTCGTGGAGGTCATCACGATCCCTCCGCTTGTCGCGCAGGCGATCATCTTGACGTCAACGACATTATTGAGCTTCTTCGGTCACAAGAAGTTCTCCTTCCGACGCAGTTCTGATGAACAGCCGATGCCCAGTCCAGACGATGACTAGGGAACAATCCGATATGCGGATAGCGTGCACCCTCCTGTGCCTCCGTTCATGAACGCACGGACTATTTCTGTGCCACGAAGGATGTTGAGTCCTTCAAACGCGCTGTTGTTTCGTGTTCGGACCCCGGGGGTGACCCGGAGCTCCAGATCGAATTGAGAATCGATCTGGTCATAGAAGTGACGCTGTTCGCTGTACTTCGTGTTCTGGAAATAGCGGTCGTTCATGCAGCTGCTGGTCAGAACGAATTTTCGGCTCGGATCCGCGGCAACCAACCGTCCATCGACGGTCTTGAAATCGCCGAAGATGGTCTTGGGTGATCCGGGGATAAATGTCGAGTAGCCCTCAAAGACAGTGTTGCTCGCAGTCATGCCTTTTTCGGAAAGACGTTCCGCGGACACGATTCGGGTATCGGGCGCGAGGAAAGCCACGACAAGTGCGAGCGAACCGACCAGGAGATTCGCCCCGATGACGACCGCGACACTGACCATGACCGGTTTCCGCCACCGATTCTCTGGAAAGTGTTCTGCAGCATAAGTGGAGGAATAATAGATTCCAATGCTGGCGAGGATCAGCGGGCTGATGACCATCGGCACTCCCCACCGCTCCCAGTGCAGGGGTACCGCACTCATAATGACCCAGAAGAACAGGCCCAGAAGGGCGGGAAGCACTGTCACCAGACGCCGGTGCACGACCACCCAGGCGCCGATCAAGGCCAGGGCTGACAGGAGTATCCCGCTGACCCCGAAGAACTCATTGGCATAAAACCCGAGGTTCCCGCCCCAGCCCAGGCCGTCGGCACCGGCGTGGGTGGACCGAGCCTCCTCGCCGATCGAGGTCATCACAGCCTGGAAATTCGTGAAGAGAACGGGCGAGATGAAGAAGAGGAAAACAAATACCGCGACGATGGCGGCGATCCCATGGCTGAGAACCCGGGCATACTTTCGGTCCCTGACGGCGGCGAAGACGACAATGACGGCGATCATGGCAGTGGCGATAGCCCCGGGATACTTGATCGCGACGGCGACGGCTGTCGCTGCGCAGGCTAGGAGCAGGCTCGGATAGCCCGGCCGTTCCATGTAATGCATCAGCGCGAGGACCACAGCCATCAGTGCGGCCGTCAGGGGAACATCCGGACTCGCGAAGTGCGAATGCTCCACGAACAGCGGGAACAACGAGAACAAGACGGCTGCGATGACTGCAATGCTCCGGTTGAAGCGACGTCCGATGAAATATGCCAGAACAACAGATGCCACCCCGAATAAGGCGGTGATCATGCGCGAAATGAGAAGGAAGACCCCGGGATCGGCCGCATACGCTGCTTCAACAGGCGCGTGAACGACTAGGTGGGCATACGCTTGGTATGCAATATAGCTGAGCTGGATCTCGACGTGGTCCGGTCTGAAGTACAGCGAAGGTTCAAAGGAGTTCCTTTGGGCCAGATCCAGCGCACCGGTGACAATAACCCACTCATCCGGGTTCAGGTTCTGTGGTAAACCCCAGTTCAGTCCTAAGAACCGCAAAGCGATCCCGGCCCCGAGCGCACACCCGATAACGACGAGTCTCCAGTTGATTCTTTTCATTGTCCAGGCGGTCATGTATCTTCCCGAGTTCTTTCACCGAAGCAAACGCCGACCGAGTGGATCGGGATTCGACTTGTGCTGTGGCTTTATCTGCGGGGCACAATTCGAGCACCCGGCCTGATTCTTTCACGCTGCCGACGACGACACCCGTACCAGGGTCAACGTGTCAACAACACGAGGTATCAAGGGTGCTATTGTGCCGGAGCGTCCGTTGCCGGCGGCGCGAGGGCCGCGTCGATGAGGGCCGTGATCGCTGGGTAGTCCGGGCGCTCGGGATCAACGCCGTTTGCCGGGATGAGCGGCACGGCCTTGATCGGCAGCGTCTTGGTCTTGGACGCCAGGTTTACGAAGTAACCCAGCATTCCTTGCGGCACGTCCGTTTTCACGACTTCCTTGCCGGCCCGCGCCACGGACTGGAACTGGGTAAGCACGTTCGCCGGGCTGGCCTGGGCGAGAAGGGCTTCCTGCAACTGCCGCTGGCGATTCATCCGGTCGTAGTCGCTCGTTCCGTGTCGAGAGCGGGCGAACCAGAGCGCGTGGTAGCCGTCCATATGCTGCATGCCCGGCTCGAACCAGAAAGCCACGGTCGTGAAGGTCTCGTCCTTGTGCACCGGAACCCGCGTTTGCACGTCGATATCGACGCCGCCGAGCGCATCGACGAGGTCGGCGAAGCCCTGCATGTCGATCAGCACGTAATACTGGATGGTGAGCCCGGTGATGCCCTGGGCCGCTTCGCGGGTGGCCTCGATGCCCGGGGAACTGCCCTGGGCGACGGCATCAGGGTACAGGAAGGACCGTTTCAGTTCGGCCTCGGTGTAAATGGAATTCAAAATACAGGCATCGGTGTCACAGCCATCGATGGCGCCGTATCCCTTGGGGTAGAGCTCACCCAGAGCAGAGCCCGCCGAGAACGGCACGTTCTCGAGGTTGCGGGGCAGGCTGATCATGGTGGCCTGGCCCGTGGCCGCTTCGATACTCACGACCGAAATACTGTCAGGCCGCAGTCCGTTGCGGTCGGCACCCGCGTCACCGCCCAGTAACAGAACGTTGTAGCGACCGTTCACGGCGGGCTCC
>JGI24770J26754_10000336_pt1 | contig 32922 bp, 24 predicted proteins | sample LakOneMetagenome_FD_26754 | JGI IMG/M metagenome (IMG submission 26754) | reverse complement strand
CGGTCGCGGGTGAAGTGATGCCGCAGCGTGGCGGCGTTGCCGAAGCCGACCTCGCGGGCGATCCACTCCACCGACCTGTCGGTGCGCTCGAGCAGCTCCTCCGCGGCCTGCAGTCGCTGGCGCGTCAGCCAGGCATGCGGCGTCGTCCCCGTCTCGTCGCGGAACCGACGTGCGAAGGTCCGGGGCGAGAGCAGCGCCCGCGCCGCCAGGCTCTCGACGGTGTGGTCGTCGCCGAGGTTCTCCTGGGCCCAGACCAGGACTGGGGTCAGCGTGTCGGCCTCACACAGCGCCATCGGACGCGCGATGTACTGCGCCTGGCCGCCGTCACGGTGCGGCGGTACGACGATGCGGCGCGCCGTCGCGGCGGCGACTCGCGCACCGAACTCGCCACGCAGGAGATGCAGCGCCGCATCGAGCCCCGCCGCGGCGCCGGCGCCGGTGACCACACGATCCTCTTCGACATAGAGCACATCGGGATCGACCCGGGCCGCCGGGAAGCGTCGGGCGAGCTCCTCGACGTGGCGCCAGTGGGTGGTGCAGCGGCGGCCGTCGAGAAGACCGCTCTCCCCCAGCTGGAAGGCGCCGGTGCAGTGGGCGAAGACGTAGCCGCCACGGTCATAGACGCGCTGGGCAAGCGCGGCGACCTCGGGGGACGGCTCCAGGAAGTCACGCTTGGGCGACAGGATCAGCAGATCGGCGTCCTCGGCCTCGTCGAGGCCGTGCTCGACATGCAGGTCGAACCCCGACGGCCCGGCGATCCGGCCCGGGCGTGGCGTGACGACGACGAAGTCGAACGCCGGTGTCCCGTCCTCCGGGTGCTCCGGCTCGGCCCACACCTCACACATCGCCCCGAGACCGAAGGGCTCGACCCCGTCCTGGACCGCGACCGCGACCTTCTGCATGAGGACAGTCTCGCGCCATTGTGGCAGAAAATCAACGTACAACGTCATTCCTGCCACTCGTGGCAGGAAGTCGCTGGAGCAAGACTTTCTGCCATGACCTTTCTCCTGATCCTGATCCTGGTTCCCGTGCTCATGGTCNCCGCCACGCTGTGGGCGCTGATCCGCCGCGCCGACACCCCCGTCCACGCTCCCCGTTCCCACGCCTTCGACCCGCAGCTGGCACCGCCCTCGGCCCGCTGAGACCTCGCCTTCGGGCCCCCGGACGCACGAAGACCCGGCGCGATGCGCCGGGTCTTCGTGTCTGTCGTGCCGGCAGTCAGCCGTCGACGGGTCTCGCGACCGTCTCAGGCACCGCCGCCGGTGAGCTTCTCGCGGAGCGCCTGCAGGGCCTCGTCGGAGGCCAGCGCACCGGTCGTCACCGCCTCAGCGGTCTCACCGGAGGAGTAGGACGTCGCCTCGCCGGCCTCGACCTCGGCCTTCTTGGCCTCGGCCTGCTGCTTGACGTGCGCCTCCCAACGGGCGTGAGCCTGGGCGTACTGCTCCTCCCAGGCCGCGCGCTGCTCGTCGAAGCCCTCGAGCCACTCGCCCGTCTCGGGGTCGAAGCCGTCGGGGTAGACGTAGTTGCCCTGCTCGTCGTAGGTCGCGGTCATGCCGTAGAGCGTCGGGTCGAACTCCTCCACGTCGCTCGCGGTCGCGGTCTCGTTGGCCTGCTTGAGNGACAGCGAGATCCGNCGACGCTCGAGGTCGATGTCGATGATCTTGACCATGACGTCGTCGTTGACCTGGACGACCTGCTCGGGGATCTCCACGTGNCGCTCGGCCAGCTCGGAGATGTGCACNAGGCCCTCGATGCCCTCCTCGACGCGGACGAACGAGCCGAAGGGCACCAGCTTGGTGACCTTGCCAGGCACGATCTGACCGATCTGGTGGGTTCGCGCGAAGTGCTGCCAGGGGTCCTCCTGCGTCGCCTTNAGCGACAGCGAGACCCNCTCGCGGTCCATGTCGACGTCGAGCACCTCGACGGTGACCTCGTCACCGACGGCCACGACCTCACTCGGGTGGTCGATGTGCTTCCAAGACAGCTCGGAGACGTGCACCAGACCGTCGACACCGCCGAGGTCCACGAACGCACCGAAGTTGACGATCGAGGAGACGACGCCCTTGCGGATCTGGCCCTTGCCCAGCTGGGTGAGGAAGCCGTGCCGCACCTCGGACTGGGTCTGCTCGAGCCAGGCACGACGCGAGAGCACCACGTTGTTGCGGTTCTTGTCGAGCTCGATGATCTTGGCCTCGAGCGTCTGGCCGACGTAGGGCTGGAGGTCGCGCACGCGACGCATCTCGACCAGCGACGCGGGCAGGAAGCCGCGCAGGCCGATGTCGAGGATCAGGCCGCCCTTGACGACCTCGATGACGGTGCCCTCGACGACGCCGTCCTCCTCCTTGACCTGCTCGATGGTGCCCCAGGCGCGCTCGTACTGAGCCCGCTTCTTGGACAGGATCAGACGGCCTTCCTTGTCCTCCTTCTGGAGGACCAGGGCCTCGACCCGATCACCGACCTTGACGACCTCGTTGGGGTCGACGTCGTGCTTGATCGAGAGCTCGCGAGAGGGGATCACACCCTCGGTCTTGTAGCCGATGTCGAGCAGGACCTCGTCCCGGTCGACCTTGACGATGGTGCCATCCACGATGTCACCGTCGTTGAAGTACTTGATGGTCTCGTCGATCGCGGCGAGGAAGTCCTCCTCCGAACCGATGTCGTTGACAGCGACCTGGGGCGCTTCGGCCTCGCTCAGAGGGGTGGTGATGCTGCTCGTCATAAGGGAAACAGATTCCTTGGATGGATAGGTATCGTGCGGACACGCCACAGGACCTGTTTCACTACCGGTGGTTCGTCGCCCCGACCGGGGCTGATAGCGAGCACGCGTCCGCTCCGTCTGGGACTCGGGCAGACCTCTGGCGCACCGGATAGCGTACGCGTCCGCCCGTCACCTCGTCCAACCCGCGGAAACCACGCGCAGGACCGGCCCCAGCGCTCACGCAACCGCATGGAGATCGCCGGTCGTGGCGATGGCCCGCAACAGCCCGGACGCCGCCGTGGCCACGGGATTCTGGCCCGCTCGTGCGGCCAGGTCGACCAAGGCCCACAGGTCGGCGGCGCGCGCGAGGTCGAGTGCCTCCGCGGCGGCCACGCCCCGGCGCTCGCCGTACACCGCCAGCACCGCCTCGACGAAGGCGGGGCGCCGGTCGAAGCGGAGCAGGTTGCCCAGGTCGGTGAACGGGTGTCCGGCATGGGCGAACTCCCAGTCGACCAGCCCCGTGACCGTGAGGGTGTGTGGATCGACGAGAACGTTCTTGGGGTTGAGGTCACTGTGGACGAGGCAGCACCTGTCGACCGTGTCGAGCAGCCGTTGGGCGTCGTCGCCGACGTCGCGCAGTCGGTGCAGCAGGTCCGGTGACCAGGCCAGCACCTCGGCGTGCTGGTCGACCCAGGACGGCAGGTCATCGGCCGGCCCGAACGGCTCGATGCGCAGGTCCGCGTCGACGAAGATCCCGGCCCGGGGCTCGGGGATGCCACCGAGATCGGCCACCAGCTGTCCCAGCGCGTGCCCGAGACGGGCCGCGCCCGGCTCGTCCAGGTCCGGAAGCACCAGGTCGGCCCGCTCCCCGGGAAGCATCGAGGTCACCACCAGGGCCGGGATGTCGTGGGCCGCGTCGGCCGGACGGACCTCGAGCACCTCGGCGACGGGCAGGAGGCCGCGCAGGAGCCGCAGGAGCGCGGCATCCACCTCGTGGGCCAGGGCTCCGCGATGGCTCGGCCGCGCATAGATCCGCACCACCGACCGCTCCCCCGCCGCCTCGGCGACGAAGGTCTCGCCCGACCAGCCACCCGCCAGCGGCGCCAAGGTCGAGAAGTCCACCCGGCGATCCTGTCACGGTCGCCGACCGCTACCGTCGGAGAGACCCAGGAGGAACCATGGCAGCACCCCCACCGGCCCTCGACGTGCTCGTCGTCGGGGACGTGGAGGCGGCGCGGCTCACGTGTGGGGCGCTGACCGCGCAGGGGCATCGGGTGACCCATCTGGTGGCGCCCGACGAGGCCTCGTTGCGCGCGGCGCTGACGCCCGCCGTCGANGCCGTCGCGATCCTGGTCCGAGGCGACGTCCAGGCGCTGCGACTCGCGCTTCTCACCGAGCACCTGCGCCCCGGCATCCGGCTCCTGGTCACGATCTTCGACCTGACGGTCTCCGAGCAGCTCCAACGCGCGGTGCCCAACAGCCTGGTCACCTCCCCCGCCAACGTCGCGGCTCCGACGATCGTCGCGGCCTGCCTGGGCGGTGAGGAGAGGGCGATCCAGCGGGTCGGCGAGAACGTCGTGCGCTGGGTCGGCGATCCCGGTGACCTCCACGCGGTTCCCTACGACCAGATTCCGCCTCGGTGGCGGCAGTGGGTGGGCTGGCTGACGCCGCGGCTCCGCTGGCAGTCCGGGTCGACGGGGCTCATGCTCGGTGGCCTCAACGGCCTGCTCTCGATCCTCGTCGTCGACACGCTGCTGGCGCTGACGGTGCTGCACGAGGCCCCTGTCAAGGCGTTCTTCAACGCCACCGCCGTGCTCGCGACGGTGGGTCCCGCGGGCTCGGACGGCCATGCCGTCCCCTCGTGGTACCTCGTCGTCGCCGCCCTCTTCATGCTGGCGGCGATGGGCTTCACCGCCATGTTCACCGCCGGGCTGATCGACTGGCTGCTGTCGGCCCGCAGCGTCGCCCTCATCGGGCCCCGCCGGCTCCCGTCGCGCCAGCACGTGATCGTCGCCGGCCTCGGACAGGTCGGTCTCCGCCTCGCGCTCGGCCTCCGCAGGATCGGCGTCCCGGTGGTCGGTGTCGAGGTCCGTGGCGACGCGCCCGGGGTCCGGACGGCCCGGGCGGCCGGGATCCCCGTCGTCATCGGCGATGCCGGGGACCGGGCCACCCTGACCCACGTGGGCCTCACCCGCGCGCGTGCGCTCGCTGCGATGGGCTCCGACGACCTCGACAACATCGAGATCGCCATCGCCGCGCTCGGCATCGCGCCAGGGGCACGGGTCGTGCTGCGCGCCGGCGAGGGCGAGATCGTCACCGAGACCCGGTCGCTGTTCCACATCGGGCAGGTGGTGGACGTCTCCGCACTCACCGCCGCGACATCCTCGTTGTCGCTGACCGGTCGGCAGCCGCGCGTCGTGCTCGGCAGCGACGGCGGCTGCCTCGCGGTGCTCGAGGACGGAGAGCTGGCACTGCCCCGGGCGGCCCGCTGCTCGTGCTGACGTCTCGCGCAACTCGAACCCGGGGCGGTTCCCTCGCCCCTAGACTGCAGGTCCCTGACCGGAGGAGTCCGATGCTCAAGACCGTTCTCGCGGCGGCCCTGGTGGTCTCCGTGCTCGTCACGACACCCGCGGGTCCCGTGGCGGCCGCGAAGCCACCCACCCATGTGCTCCAGGTCTCCGGGACCGGCGTCGGGTCCTACCCGGCTTACGACGCCTCGATCCGGCGCTACGCCGCCACGACCACCCAGGCGACCTATCCGTCCAACGCCTCCGACCCCGTCGCCAACACCGGGGCCACGGTGACCGTCACCGCGACCACGTCGGACGCCTCCGGGGTCGTCCTGGTCAACGGGGTCCCGACCAGCTCGGACTCCGTGACCCTCACCGGAGTCGACGCCGGTGACGAGATCTCAGTCGTCTTCGAGGACTCTGGTGGCCGCGAGGCGAATGCGGTCTATGTGCTGCCCGCCGACTTCCCGACGCTGACGGCGACGGTCAAGAAGCCGGGGATCACTCCCGGGTTGGTCGGCCTCACGATGTTCGAGTTCCAGGACCCCGCGATGCCGCGGTTGCAGGCCATGGTCGACGTCAACGGCGTCCCGGCGTGGACCCGTGCCAGCATGGCCACCGACATCGACCTGAAGCGGCAGCCCAACGGCAGCTACACCTACGCCCGACCGGTCACCCCTGGGCCGACCCAGACCGGCTCGGAGATCGTGGAGCTCGATGCCGCGTTCCAGGAGGTGGCGACCCACCGAGCCACCGGCCTCGTCGACACCGACAACCACGACTCGATCCTCGCCGCGGACGGCTCCAAGGTCTTCGTCTCCTACGAGGTCAACGCCGGCACGGGTCGGACCGACTCCGTGATCCAAGAGGTCAACGCCGAGGGCGACGTCGTCTTCCAGTGGGATTCCGCCGACCTCGCGACCGAGACGGTCACGCCCAACCAGCTCGGCACCGACTACGCGCATATCAACTCCATCGAGATCGCCAACGGTGGCGAGGACTTCCTGGCCTCGTTCCGTGGCCTCTCGGCCGTGCTGCTGATCGCCCGGCAGGCGCACGACGGGTTCCAGCCCGGCGACATCGTCTGGAAGCTCGGTGGGCGGGACAGCAGCCTGACCTTCGTCGACGACGCCCTCCAGGGCCCGTGCGCTCAGCACAGCGCCAGGCAGCTGCCCGACGGCGATATCATGATCTTCGACAACGGCTCGGTCGGCGTCCTCGGTGACGGCCCCAACTGTGTCGACCAGACCGACCCGACGGGTGCCCTGGAGGCGCGGGCGCAGTCGCGGGTGTCGGTCTACCACGTCGACACCAGCGCGGACACCGCGACGCTGGTGCGGGAGTATGCCCCAGCCGGATGGTTCTCCTGGTTCATGGGATCCGCGCAGTACTTCCCCGCCAACGACCACATCCTGGTGGGCTGGGCCGCCGAGACGCGCGCCCTCGCCGAAGAGGTCGACGCCGCCGGCGAGCCCGTCTGGCGCCTCGTCGCGAGCAAGACGGCCGCCAACAACCAGACCTACATCTCCTATCGGGCCACCAAGTTCGACGCCCCCGACGCGATCGACCCTGCCGTCACGGTCTCGGTCCCGACCGAGGGGGCCAGCTACGAGCACGGTCAGGTGGTCCGCGCCGACTTCACCTGCACCGACAACGGCGGGTCCACGCTCCAGACCTGCGGTGACGAGCACCCCGGGACCCGGCTCGACACGACCACCCCCGGACCGCACACCTACACCGTCGAGGCCACCGACGGCGCCGGCAACACCACCACGGTGGTGCGGCACTACACCGTCGGACCGGTGGTGCACCGGCCCGACATGTCGGTCCGGCGACCGGACGGGACCTGGCTCGGCGCCCGCGACTACGGACCGCTACCCGACCAGACCGCCACCTGGCGGATCCGGCGAGGGTCCGTCCAGACCATCCGCTTCGCGATCACCAACCGTGGCAACGCCGCCGAGCGGTTCACCGTCGACGGCACCGCAGGCAACGGCAGTGTCCGTGCCACCTATTGGTTCGAGGGTCGTGACGTGACCCGACGGGTGGTGGACGGGACCTGGCGCGCGCCGAGCGCCGAGCCGGGCCAGCGGCAGGTGCTCGTGCTGGAGATCCGAGTGAAGGGTTCCGTGGCCGTCGGGCTGGAGCGTCGGTTCACCGTCCGGTCCGCCGCCGGCAACGGCCCCACCGACCGCTCGGCAGCCTTGGTCCGGGTCCGCTGACGCAGGCAGCGGCTACGCGACGTAGGTTCGGCGTGTGACCGACTACGACCGTCCCGTAAGCGTCGAGCGCCGAGAGGTGGGGGAACCGGAGTCCCGCCGGGCCAACGGAGCGGACTGGGACCGCTACGCCGACGAGTACCAGGCCACCCACGGTGAGTTCCTCGGCGACGTCGGCTTCATCTGGGGTCCCGAGCGGCTCACCGAGGCGGAGGCCGGCGCACTGGGGCCCGTGGACGGGCGGGACGTCCTCGAGATCGGGTCGGGGGGCGGCCAGTGCTCACGCTGGGTCCGCTCGCGAGGGGGCCGGCCGGTGGGCGTCGACCTGTCACACCGCCAGCTGCAGCACTCGCGCCGGATCGACGCGGAGACCGGGATCGCGGTGCCGTCGGTCCTCGGGACCGCCACCCAGCTGCCCTTCCGCGACGCCTCGTTCGACGTGGTGTTCAGCGCCTTCGGGGCACTGCAGTTCGTCGCCGAGATCGACGCCGCGGTCGCCGAGACCGCACGCGTGCTGCGGCCCGACGGGCGGTTCGCCTTCTCGATCACACACCCGACCCGCTGGATGTTCCCCGACGATCCCGGCCCCGCCGGCCTCCAGGCCAGTCAGTCCTACTGGGACCGCACTCCCTATGTGGAGATCGACGACGAGACCGGGCGGGTCGCCTATGTCGAGCACCACAGAACACTCGGCGACTGGGTGTCGCTGCTCGCGGGGCATGGGTTCGTGATCACGGCACTCGTGGAACCGGAGTGGCCGGTGGACCACGACCGGGACTGGGGCGGCTGGTCCCGCACCCGAGGGCTGCTCACCCCCGGCACGGCGCTCTTCATCGCCGACCACCCGGCCCCTCGCTGACCCGGGCCCCGCTGTGGCGGGGAGCTGGCCAGGCTCAGGTGCCAGGCTCAGGTGCCGGGCTCAGGTGCCGGGCTCAGGCGTCCGCCCCAGCCTCCGTCGCCGGGCGGCGCGAGCGAGCGAGCATGAGTCCGACGACCAGCAGCACCAGCCCGAGCACGAGCGCGACCCACGGCAGCACTCCCGTCATCAGCCCGATCAGCTTGCCGTTGGCCTTGGCGTCGTCGACGTTGGCCTGGACGGTCTTGTCGGTGTAGGCCACCTCGATGTCGAGCACCGTGGTCCCGCTCTCGAGCATCAGGACCTGACTACCCGACTGGTCGATGATCGAACCCGTGACCGGGTCGACCCAGAGCGTCTGGGTGGTCTCGTAGGTGCCCTGGGTGTCCTTCAGGATCTCGGCGCTGGTCGGCGGGACCACCACGGAGAACTCNTAGGTCTCCAGACCGTCGTANTCCTTGGTGCCCTCGTAGGTCGCGTCGACCGCCTTGCCCAGGGTGCCGTCCCAGTAGGGGTAGGTCTTCTTCTCCGTGTCGAACGGCCACTTGTTGACCAGCCCCACGTGCGGAACCGCACCGTCGGCAAGGTACTTGGCGTCATCCACCGCGAGCGCCGTCTGGCGGTCGGTGGCGAAGGTGTCGATGCTGTTGGTGATGACGCGGTCGTCCTCACCCTCCAGGCAGGGCGGCGGGTCGTCACGGTCGATGTTGACGCACTTGGTGTTGACGAAGGCGACGACGTCGTCGTCGGACTTGTCAGGGTCGACCGTGGTGTGGCTCTGGTAGACCACGGGCACGTTCTCGAGCTCGCCGGTGGCGGGGTTGAGCTTCTGCGCCTGCCCGGTGAGGTCGGTGTAGGTGTCGATGTTGAGCGGCGTGCGCTTCGCGGCGCTCGGGATCCACGTCCACCCCAGTACCGCGACCACCAGCAAGAAGGCTCCGAGGACCGTCAGCAACCAGCCCAATGTTTTGCGCACGTCAGAGCCTCTTCTCGGGAAACGAACGATGGTCGCCGTAATGTAGCAGCGTTTAATACCGACCGGTAGCACCGTGTTCGACGGCCGCTGCCTCACCCCCGGGACTCCCCGGGACGGGCCCGTCGGCGGAGCGTCGTGTGGCATAGTTCGCGCCGTGATCGGGCCCGGCAGCCAGCCCCCAGCCGCCGACCCCACGACCCGGTCGGCCACGTCGTCGACTTCCGCGGTCGTCTGGCTCGTGGGTCTGACCGCCCTTGTCGCACAGACGGCTGCGCGGGCCTGGGCCGTCTACCCGGGCTGGTTCGCCGCCGACGACTACACGCTGCTGCTCCAGACACGGGCTCGTCCGCTCACGTGGGAGCTTCTCGTGGGAACGACCGACGACCCGATGCTCCCGTTCGGTCGGCTGATGGGGTGGCTCGTGGCCCATCAGGAGCCGCTCTCGTGGACAACGGCTGCGCACGTCTCGGTGGCGCTGCAGGCGCTCGCCGGGCTCGCCTGCCTGTGGATGCTGACGACCATGTTCGGCCCTCGGCCGGGGATCCTGGTCCCGTTCCTCCTCTACCTCACCAGCGCGGCCGGGCTGCCGGCGTCCCTGTGGTGGTCCGCGGCCGTGACGGAGCTACCCGGGCAGATCGCCCTGTTCCTCGGGGTGGCGGCGTGGGTGCGGTTCCTGAGGAGCGGCCGTTGGATCTGGGCCATCCTGACGGCGTTCGTGCTGCTCGGCGGGCTTGCCTCGTGGCCCGCTGCGCCCCTGATCCCGGTCGTCCTGCTGGGGATCACCGCCGTGTACGCCGGCTGGTCGCGAGAAGGTGCCCGGCGGCGGCCCCTCGTCGGCTGGGTGGCTGCTGCCACCGGCGCCGGCGCCCTGGTCGTCGGCATGGTCGTGGCCGGCCGCACCTGGCTGGGCACCCCACCCCTGGAGCAGAGTGGATGGGGCCCGTGGTGGAGCGCCGCCCGAGTGCTGGTGACCGGCGTCCCGGTGACCGTGCTCGGTGGCCCCGGAGGATGGTCGATCGCCGCGCCGCCCATCCTGGAGGACCAGCGGTCGGTCGCACTCGCGGTCGCCGCAGGTGTCCTCGCCGGGGTCGCCGTCGTGATCTCCCTCATGGTCCGGCGCCGTGCGGGCCTCGTCTGGCTGCTCCTCGCCGCCTACCTCGCAGGGCTCGCCGTGCTCCGGCCGACGCTCGGGGACGGCCTGCCCGGGGATACCGACTACCTGCTCCTCGCTGCCGCGCTCCCCATCGTGACGGTGGTCCTGGGCCTGGTCGCGTTCCCCGTCCTGGGTGCCCGGGGGGCGACGCGGGTCCGCGACCACGCCCGGCCATGGGCGCGCCCGACGGCCGTTGTCGCCATCGGCCTGGCGGGCCTGGCGGTTGTCGGCGGGGTGTGGAGCTCGGCCACCCTCGTGCGAGACTGGCGCGCCGCAGATGTCGGCCACCGGTTCGTCGACACCGTGCGACTGTCGTTGGCCGCGCAGGCGGGGCCGCCGGACCTCGTTGACACCCCCCTTCCGCCTGAAGTCGTGCCCCCCGGTGTGCTGCCCACCGAGTCGGTCTCTGCCCTGTTGCGGCTGCTGGACGCTGATGGGCAGTTCCCCGACCACTCCGACGACCTTCAGATCCTCGATTCCGAGGGACGCGTCCGACCGGTCCAGATCGAGGCCGAGGCGCGAGCCCGCACCGGGCCCGCGGTCGACTGCGGCTGGCTGGTGCGGCACCTGGTGACCATCCCCCTGGACGCCGACACCACCGATGGTCCCCAGTGGGTACGGCTCGGCTACCTGGCTCCCGACGAGTCGCCGCTGCGCATCGCGGCGGGACCGACGGTCGTCGACGCCCACGTCCGCAAGGGGCTCCACAGCCTCTGGGTGCGGGCCGACGGTCCGTTCCGCTCGGTCTCGGTCAGCGGGCTGGACCCAGGTGTGGCCGTCTGCGTCGATGTCGTCGAAGCCGGGACCGCCCTCCCCCAGGAGCCATCGTGAGCACGCCACCGGCCCGGACTGCGGGCTACTTCCCGTCGCTGGACACCTTGCGCGCCGTCGGAGCGCTGGCCGTCCTCACGACGCACACCGCCTTCTGGGCCGGTGACTATCTTCGCCACGGTGTGCTGGGCGTCGTCTTGGCACGCCTCGACGTGGGCGTCGCGATCTTCTTCGTGCTCTCGGGCTTCCTGCTGTCGCGGGCGTGGCTGATCCGGGCGGCTCAGCAGCGTCCGTCGCCCCCGACGCGGGAGTACTTCTGGCACCGGTTCCTGCGTGTCGTGCCGCTCTACGTCGTCACCGTGCTCATCGCCTATCTGATGATCCCGGAGAACGCCGGCCGCTCCTGGACCGACCTGCTCGTGAGCCTGGGGTTGGCGGACACGTTCACCGGTGAGTCCCTCCCCGCGGGGCTGACGCACATGTGGAGCCTCGCCGTCGAGGTCGAGTTCTATCTGGTGCTTCCGGCCCTCATGTGGTGGGTGGTCGGCCGGTCCCGCGGGCTGAGGCAACGCCGGCTCTGGGTCCTGGTCACCCTGCTCGTCGCGACGTCGGTGGCCTGGTACACCGTGATCGACCGCTCGGAATGGGGCAACGGCCCCTGGCAGTCGCTGCCGGGCTACGCCTCGTGGTTCGCCGTCGGCATCGCGCTGGCGGACCTTGAGGTGCTGCGGTCCACCGGCGGGTCGCTCGGGCGCATCGGAACGTCCGTCGCTCGGCTGGGCCAGCTTCCCGGCAGCTGCTGGGCTGCGGCCGGGGCGCTGCTGCTCGTGGCGGCCACCCCGCTTGCCGGTCCTTCCATGCTGGCCGTTCCCACGGCCAGTGAGGGGTTGGTCAAGAACCTTCTCTACGGGGGGATCGCAGGACTGGTCGTGCTACCTGCGGTGATGGCGCCCTCCCGGTCGGCGTTCCAGAGGTTCCTCTCCCATCGGGTGCTGCGCCACCTGGGTCTCATCTCCTACGGGATCTTCTGCCTGCATCTCCCGGTGCTCCACCTGGTGATGACGCTGACCGGCTATCCCCTGTTCCACGGGCACGGGCTGCAGATCTGGGTGCTGACGGTGGCGCTCAGCCTGGTGGCGGCGGAGCTGACTCACCGGCTGGTCGAGCTGCCCGCACAGCGCTTGCGGAACTGGCCCGCTCGGCTGCGACAGCGCCGAGAGCGACGCAAGCCGTCAACGACGCGAGCGTGACCAGCTGCGGCCACCGCAGCTCACCGGCCCAGCGAACAGCGTCTCCCCAGGGGTAGAGCGCGTAGCCCACTGCGGCGATCAGCGGCCCCGTGGCGAGCACCCAGGCCGCCGCCTGGCCGAGGCGTCGGACCAGGACGACGGCAACGACCGCGGTGACCGTCGCGACCAGCACGCCGGGCCAGGACGCCACCAGTCCGGCCAGGCCCACCGCCACCAGCGGCAGGAGCACGCGCGGCGGCCGGCCCGGGCCCACGGGAGCGGACGCCGTGGTGCCCCACCACGAGCGACGCCCCAGGAGCACCCCCGCCGCCACGAGGGCGAACAGGGAGATGCCGGCGAGCAGCCCCCATCGATAGGGACGGTCGGGTCCGAAGCTCGCCTCGACCGTGGTCCCACTGCTCACGAACCCCTGCTGCCACCCGTCGAGCGTGACCGGGGTGAGCGCGCCGGAGCCAGCCGTGGCCGTCCAGCCCGGGTTCGCATTCATGCGCAGGGACAGGAGTCCGGGACCATCCCCCTCGGACGACGGGTCGGCCTCCGCTCCCTCTCCGATCCGCAGCTCGCTCGGCGAGGGCGCCTGGACGTCGAGGCTCAGCGCACCCACGGGGCCGCCGCTCCCCAGCGCACGCAGGAGCAGGGACTGGGCGGCGAAGAAGCGCGAGTCGTGCACGGCGATGTGGTGCACGCCGGACCCCAGCCAGACCGACGGCGACCCACAGAACCGGACGGGTAGTGACCGGCCGGCCATGACGTCGGCCGGGCTGCCGACCACCGCCGTCCTGGTCTCGGCGCCATCCACGCGGATGACCGGGCCGGAGTCGCAGCCAAGGTCCCTGACCTCACCAGACGGCGGGTTCGGCAGCGCGGGGAGGCCCGTCAACCGCACCTCGCCGACGCCGACGCTCAGCCGGTGCGAGGCCCCCTGGAAGTCGATCTCCCGGGCCTCCTCCGCCTCATCGACCCGGATGGAGAGCTGGTCGGTCCGGATGGCGGGGAAGCGCGCCGCCCCGTCCGCATCGAGCTCGACCGGCCGGGACCCACCCGGCCACGAGAGGGTCACGGCCGCGGGCCGACGTGCCGCCGTGTCTTGCGACAGCGACAGCCGGAGGCCGGTGATCCGCCGAGCACCCAGCCACGACAGGGTGAGCGTGGGCGTGAGGTCGTCCTCGCGCGCCGTCCACGCGGTGCCCTCACTGCCGTCGATCGTCGCCAGGGCACCCCCTCGGAGATCGGCGGTGGCCCGGGACGACGCCTTGACCGCGACCAGCTGGTCGGCCTGGAGGACCCGTTCGAGCCTGGCCCCGGCGCGTGGGCGCACCCGCAGGCTGGCGTCGTACTCCGAGCCGGCCGGCAGGGACAGCCGGCGCAGCATCCGTCGCTGCTCCTCGCTCGGCATGGCACGCCACTCCGCGCAGCGCACGTCCTGGTCGACCCGGGCGCAGCCCGTGCGGTCGTCTCGGAGCGGCCGCAGGAGGATGGCCGACGGGGCGGGCCAGCCGTCGGGGAGCCCGGGCAGCACCAGTACCCGGCGTACGTCGACCCCGGGCAGCCGCACGCTCGCCAGCGCCAGGCGCCGTCCGACCGACCCGGGGGACTCGATCCGGACCCAGTCGGTCGGCCCGGAGGGGAGGTCGACCGTGCGTTGCTCGAGCGGGCCCAGCTCGAAGGGGGCCGTCACGCCCGCCTCGGTCCGGACCCGGATGATCTGGCGCTCGTCGGCGCTGCGTCCACCCAGGACGGTGACCGAATCCGGCCGGCTCTCCTGAAGCAGCCGCACCTCCCAGAAGGTCTGACCGGCCTGGGTGTTGCCCGAGACCCACTCGGTCGCCCGAGCAGCATCGAGCGCCGCCTCGGGCGACCGGCCGGGGACCGTGCCGCCCAGGTTGGTCGCGTCGGACTCCGAGGAGGATGCCGTGACGTCGGCGACGCCGGTGAGGTCCGCGGTGGTGGACCACCGGTCCCCCTCACCGAGCAGGTAGTCGCGGGTCGGGTTGCCGCTCCGCCGCTCCTGTCCCGGGGTCACCACGGCCGAGGTGGCGTCGTGGATCCTGCCGAAGGTCCGCTCCCGGGCCCGGAGCCCGTCGGTGAGGATGACGGGGGCGTCCGGAACCTCGCCGGGTGGGACGTCGACAGCGAGCCTCGTGGGGACCGGACCGACCAGGCCGGTATCCAGGAGGTCGAGGAGGTCCTCGGGCCCGCCGACCACGACCGGCGCCCCCAGGGCATGAACGGCCTGATCCACCTGTCCCGCCACCTCGAAGATCTCCACCGCGGGGAACCGCGTCTGCCAACCGGCGTTGACCACGACGCGGTCCGGACCGGTCCCGAGGTGCGCGTCACCGCCCAGCGCCGGCCCGAACCAGGCGACCCGGGTCAGGCCGGGTGAGTCGGCGAGGGCCTGGTGCACGAGGACCGGGTCCGGCACGTCAGACCCCGGCTCCAGGTCGTTGCGGACCACGAGGTAGCGCACGCCGGCGCGGCGGAGGAACGGGGCCACCCCTGCGCTGCCGAACCCCTGGTTGAGCCGCTCCTCCACGGCGTCCAGCATCCGGATGTTGGCAGGCGGGGTGAGAGGGATGCCGTTGCGGACCGCCCACGGCGAGCGGGCCAGGGCCTGCATCGGTTCGTCATGTGGGGAACCCCAGACATAGGTGCCGAAGGAGCTGCCGGGCACGAGCAGCGCGGTGCCCTGGTCGGCGCGGTCGGCGAGCCAGTCGGCCGTGTCGTACCAGTAGCCCGGCACGGCCAGGAACCCTCCCGCCGGGGTGAGCCTCCCCTGGAAGACCGGCAGGGCCGACGTCGCGACGATGAAGGCCAGCAGGCCGGCGACGGTCCGTCGGTGGAGTCGGCCCCACCGCGGCCCGCCCGACGACGGATCCCCCGGAGCCACGGCCCGGTCGAGGAGCTCCTCGACCGCCCAGGCCAGGCCGATCACCAGCGGCAGCCGCACGATCGGGTCGAACTTGTGCACGTTCCGCAGCGGTGAGAGCACACCGTCGAGGAGCCCGGCCGCACCGTCGGCCCACCAGCCCGACACCGATCCCTGGTGCCCCATCGTCACGAGGAGGATGCCCACGGCCAGCCCGACCACGAGGAAGACGCGCTCCTGCGTGCGACGCAGCAGCAGGCCCGCCAGGCCCAGGGTGAGGAGCAGGCCGCTGTTGAGCGGCAGGAAGTACGTCGTGATCAGGGTGTGCCCGGCCCGCCAGGCGTTGTCGACGTAGGGCACCCAGTCCGACGTCCCTCGCAGCGTGTCGAAGACCGTGGTCGGGAACGTCGTCACCGAGGAGGACTCGATGTAGTCGAGGAAGGGCGGACTGTAGCGGCCCATGAGGAGGAGCGGCACCAGCCACCACGCCGTCATGAGGGCGGTGAAGAACGGCCACCAGATCATGAGCGCCCGCCGCCGAGGTCCGGGGCTGCGGGTCAGCAGCCAGACGGCCCCGAGGGGGATGACCGCGAAGGTGGCGACCGCGTTGACGCCGCCGACGAAGGCGATCCCGAGCGCGGCCAACGCGGCGGCACGGCGCGGGGAGCCCTGCCTGGACCCGTGGACGAGGGCGAGCAGCACCCACGGCGCCAGTGAGCTCGGCCAGGCTTCGATCGAGATCGGCCCACCGGTGGTCACCATGCGGGGGGAGAGTGCGTAGGCGGCACCGGCCAGCAGGCAGGCGAAGTCGGAACGGACCCCCAGCGCACGGGTCACCTTGGCGGCGCCGGCGAACGCGACTCCGAGCACCAGGCCCAGCCAGAGCCGCTGGATCACCCAGGCCGGGAGGCCGGCCAGGGCACCGACCCAGAAGAACGGGCCCATCGGCCACAGATAGCCGTAGGCCTGGTTCTGGAGCTGACCGAACGCACCCTGGGCGTCCCACAGATGTGTGGCGCGCTCGAGGAACTGACCCGGCCCCAGGACCAGGTCGAGCTTGGTGTCGGCGACGACCAGCCCCGGGTCCTGGACGAAGGCCAGGCCGATCGCCAGCAGCACACCGACGGCGATCCTGACGCGGAACCTGCCCTCGGGCGTCCACGGTCCTGGCTCCGGCTCCGAGGTCAGCGCCTCCGCAGCACGATCGCCAGGTTCCACGTCGCCACCTCCCTCAGCCCGGGAACGGACAGGAGGCGATAGCTCCAGCGAGGGTGGTAGCGGGGCAGCACCTCGAGGACCTCCCCCCGGCGCTGACCGCGTGCCCACGCCAGACCCTGGGCGACGGTCACGGGGAACAGCGACTCACCGAACCGGTTCTTGGGCTCGTGACCGTGCTCTCGGAGGTACCTGGCCCGCGCGCGGGCACCGCCCAGGTAGTGCCAGGGAGAGGTCTCGTGGCCCCCCCAGGGGCCGTACCAGACCGTGTAGGAGATGAAGGTCAGGCCGCCGGGCCGGGTGACCCGCACCATCTCGTCGGCCATCCGCCAGGGATCCGGCACGTGTTCGAGGACGTTGGAGGAGTAGCAGACGTCGACGCAGCCGTCCCGGAACGGCAGCTTCATCCCGTCGCCGATCACCGTGCCGGCCGCCACCTCTCCGAGGCCGGCGAGCTCGCCGACATCGGCGTCCAGCGGGACATAGAAGGCGCCCGCCGCACGGAAGGCGTCGCGGAAGTAGCCGGGCCCACCGCCCACGTCGAGCACCGTCGCTCCGTCGAGCTCCTGGTAGGCCGACAGCTGCCCGACCGAGTCCTGCGCAAGCGCGGTGTAGAAGCGGGCCGGGTCGTCCTGCTCGTGACGGAAGTCGGCGAAGAGACCGACCGANCGGCGTACCGTGGCTCGCCAGGGCGTAGCGCTGTCACGGGGACGGGTCGGCACGGGCGCACCCTACCCGAGAGTAGGGGTACNCGAGCGAACGACCGGATCGGTGACTAGGCTTCGCTGCCATGTCCCCTACCGAGGCGTCCCTGCTCGCCGGTCGGCACGTCGTGCTGCTCAACTGGCGTGACCTGGGCAACCCCGAGGGTGGTGGGGCCGAGCTCTACCTCGACAAGATGGCCCACGGGCTGGTCGCCCACGGCTGCCGCGTGACCCACTTCTCCGCGGCCTACCCTGGTGCGGCGCCGGACGAGACCGTCGACGGGGTCCGCTACGTGCGGCGCGGCTCGAAGCTGAGCGTCTACGGGCGGGGCCTGACGGGTCTCCGCTCGGGGCTGTTCGGGCGGGCCGATCTCGTCGTCGACGTCCAGAACGGCATGCCGTTCCTCAGCCCGCTGGTGACCCGTCGACCGGTCATCGTGCTGGTCCATCACGTGCACCGCGAGCAGTGGCCCGTGGTCTATCCGGGGCTGCCCGGCCGAGTCGGGTGGCTGATCGAGAGCCGCGTCGCTCCGCGCCTGTATGCCCACAGCCAGTACGTCGCGGTGTCGCGAGCGACCCGCGAGGAGCTCGCCGAGCTGGGCGTCGACCGCAGAAGCATCGCGGTCGTCCACAACGGTGCGGAGCCGGTCATCGACGTCGGCGCTCCGGTGAGCGATCACCCCACCATCTGCGTGGTCGGACGACTCGTCCCCCACAAGCAGGTCGAGCACGCGATCGACGCCGCTCTCCAGCTGCGGCGAGAGCACCCCACGCTACGGCTGCACGTGGTCGGCGCCGGCTGGTGGGCGGCCGACCTGCGTCGCTACGCCGACGACCGGGGGGCCGGCGACACCGTCGTCTTCGAGGGACACGTCGACGAGGTCCGCAAGCAGGAGATCTATGAGCGTTCGTGGGTGATGGCGCTGCCGTCGCTCAAGGAGGGCTGGGGGCTCGTGGTCGGGGAGGCCGGCATGCACGGCACCCCGACCGTGGCCTACCGATCCGCGGGAGGCACCCGGGAGTCGATCGCCCATGACCACTCCGGCGTCCTCGTCGACACACCCGAAGAGCTCACGGCGTCGCTCGGCCGGATCCTCGATGACCCTGCGCTGCGAGCGAGGCTGGCCGCGGGGGCGCGACAGTACAGTCAGCAGTTCACGTGGGCGCACTCACAGGCGGCCTTCGCGCACGTGGTCGCGAGCGCCCTCGCCGGGCGCAGGATCAGCGCCCAGGACGAGGTCGTGGAGGATCAGCGAGTGCCGTAGGTGATCGCCGGCTGGTTGACGTTGCTGGTCACCTCTGCCGGCGTGTTGACCTGGCCGTTCACCAGGCCGATGACGGTCACCGAGGCCACGGCACCCCCGATCAGGATGCTCACGAACCCCATGATGATGTTGCTCAGCACTTGCCCCTCCTCAAGATCGTTGGTGGAGGGTACCACCTGCGGAACGCATTGACCCAGATCCTGGTCGCCGGCGCTGCGCGAGCGTCGCCAGGGCCGTCAGCAGCACGGCGAGCCAGGCGGCCCAGGCAGCCGCCATGGCCGCGATCCAGCCTCCGCTCGTCGTCGACTCGGGCGCGCGGCCCGGAAGCCGCAGCAGCGTAACCTCCGGCTCGGACGCCAGCACCTGACCGGCCAGGATCGGTGTGGCGCCGTCCTCCACGGCGGCGTACTGCAGACCGAGAGCGACAAGCGCCTCCGACCGCGCCTGCGCGGTCGGCAGGGCAAGGGCCGCGCTCACGCGTGGGCCGAGCGGATCCTCCCCGGGAACGACACGTCCGGGGAGCAGCAGCTCATCACTGGTGACCACCCCTGAACCCAGCAGACGCCCCAAGGGAACCAGGACCTTGCGGCCGTCGTTCCACTCCGGCGCTCGGTAGCTGCTGAAGGGGAGGACGACGACGTCACCGGGCAGCTCGGTCCGAGCGCGGTCCAGCTCGTCCGCGGCGCGCAGCAGGCCGGGCGGGTACGACACCGGGCGGAGTGCCCCTCCGACACCCCAGGCCGCGTCGGGCATGGCCATGACGGGCAGCAGCACCAGGGCCGTGGCCAGGCCCCAGCGCGCGGGCGACGCAACCCGCTCGACCAACGCCTGCGCGCCATCGGCCATGAGTACGGCGACGAGCGGGGCCAGGAGGGCCAGCGAGCGGGCGCTGTCTCGCAGCAGCCCGGCGCCGGGAATGGTCTGGACCAGCCGGTCGAGGGGGCCGGGCGCCAGGGTGGGGGCCAGGGCCAGGGCGAGACCGATCACCGCGCAGACGACCAGGGTCACCCGCTGCGGCGAGCTCGCGGACCGCGACCAGCGGCGCGCCCCGGCAGCACCCAGCGCGAGGGTGACGGCCAGACCGACCCAGGCCAGGGCGGTGGACCGAGACGCCGGAACGACCTCGGCGTTCCAGATCCCGCCCAGACCGAGTGCGGCCAGGGGGGCCGGCAGCGGCCCCTCGCTGTTGAGCGCGAACGCGTCGACACCCGCGGTCACGGCGCTGCCGGCGTGGAGGATTCCGCTGACCAACCACGGGGCGTTGACGGCTGCCACCAGGCCGACCAGTCGCAGCCGAGCGGAGCCGGCATCGCGGCCGCGATGCCCGGCGAGTCCCGCGACCACGGCGGCGAGGCCCGTCATGAGTCCGGCGTTGGGGCTCAGGCTGCCCAGGACGAGCCATCCGGCCACCGCACCCCATCGCGCCTCACCGGCCGCCAGGCGGGTGACGGAGTGGACGACCCAGGGCAGCGCGGCGTACCCGAGGAGCAGCGGCCAGTGTCCGATCCAGAGACGCTCGACCACGAAGGGGTTCCATAGATAGGCCGTGGCCGCCACGAGCTTCGCCACCATCGCGTCGCCGACCAGGCGTTGGATACCGCAGCCTGCCAGCACCAAAGCGCCGAGGAGGACGACCTTCTGGAGCAGCATCCCCGGCACCAGTTGGTCGAGCACCGCGACGATCGCGTCGGAGGGGACGGCGCGGGGCAGCGCCGAGGACACCCCGAGCGCAGCCGGGCCCAGCGCGAGGTCGGGGACCCAGACCATGTCGTAGGTGAGGACGTAGCCCGGCGCCAGGGCCGGACCCAGCAGCACGAGCGAGAGCACCAGCACCCACACGGTCGGGAGGAGTCCGGTCAGGAGGGTGGCCGGGGTAGTGCGGGTGCCCAGCGACGGCACTCTGGGTCGCCACGCCAGAGGCATCCTCCTCACCGGGCTGAGTGTAGGTCCTGCCCCTAGGCTCTGGTCATGCCTTCGAGCCGCGGCGCGTTCCGTTCCCTGCTGCGCAGCGGATCCGTCGTCGCTGTGGCGATGGCCGTCATGAACGTCGCGACCTATGGATTCCAGCTGGTGTCGGCGCGGGTGCTCGGCCCGCAGCCGTACGGCGCCTTCGCTGCCCTGATGAACACCCTTCTCGTGGTCACTGTGCTGCAGCTCGGGCTCCAGGCGACCGCCGCTCGACGGATCGCCGCGGACCCGGCCCACGTCCAGCAGATCGAGCGGGTCGTCCTCGCGGTGACCTATCGCGCGGCGCTCGTCCTCGGGGCCGCCCTGTTGCTCGCCTCGCCGCTCATCGACCGGGCCCTGCGGCTCGAGAGCCTGCCCACCGCGGCCCTGGTGGCCCTCTCCGCCGTGCCCCTGACCGTGATGGGTGGGCAGGCCGGCATCCTCCAGGGCGAGCGGCGGTGGCGCGCACTGGCGGCGATCTATCTGGCGGCCGGCGTACCGCGGCTGCTGCTCGGGACCGTGTTCATCGCCTTCTCGCCCACCGAGGCCGCCGCGATGGCCGGTGTCACCGTCACGTCGTTCGCCCCCGCGCTGGTCGGCTGGTGGTTCCTGCGGCAGGGACACCCCACGGGGGAACGACACGTCGACCACCGCGTCGGCAACATCGTCCGAGAGACGCTGCACAACTCCCAGGCGCTGTTCGCCTTCTTCGCGTTGTCCAGCATCGACGTGATCATCGCGCGCAACACGCTCGACGCCCACGACGCGGGGCTCTATGCCGGCGGCCTCATCCTCACCAAGGCGACGCTGTTCCTGCCTCAGTTCGTCGTGGTCGTCGCCTTTCCCGAGCTGTCCCAGCCTGCCGAACGGCGCCATGCCCTCACGCGCAGCCTGATCCTCGTGCTGCTCCTGGGGCTGGCCACGGCCGGGGGCGCGTGGCTGCTGCCCGATCTGACGCTGGCCTTCATCGGGGGCCGGGAGTTCGCCGAGATCGCTTCCCGACTGTGGCTCTTCGCGCTCATCGGCACGGTCCTGTCCATGCTTCAGCTGCTCGTCTATGCCGTCCTGGCGCGGCGGGGCCAGCGCTCGGCCTACCTGCTGTGGACAGGGCTGCTGGTCCTCATCGGGGCCGGGTTCGTCGTGGACTCGGTGGACGCCCTGATCGGCGTCGTCCTGGTGACCGACAGCACCCTGCTCCTGGCGCTGCTCGGCATCAGCCTCTTCCTGGTCCCCGATCCGGACGACGAGACCGCCGACCAGCCGGCCTCCGGCGAGGGACGAACGCACGGGTGAGAGGCACGGGGCCGTGCCCTCGCGAGGCCCCCTGCGCCGTACGATCACTCCCCATGGGGGGAAGGCTTCGCCGGCGGCTGCAGAGCGGCGTCTTCATGACGGTGGGTGTCGCGTGGCTGGGCGTGGCGATCTATCTCGCGCTGGGTCCCCTGGCGATCGAGCCCACGGCCGCGAACCTCTGGAAGCCCGTGGTCATCTTCGTGGCGCCGCTCCCGGTGCTCATGGTGCTGATGGCGGTCATCCCCGACGTACGGCGGACGCGACCGACGCCGCGCCGCCGCGCCGACGGCTGATCCGACCCGGCCGGCCTCGGCCCGGATCCACCGATCCGGGCCTCAGTGAGCGGCTTCGTGCCAGCTCCGGCCGGTGCCGACCGACACGTCGAGCGGAACCGTGAGATCGGCGGCTCCGCCCATCGACTCGCGCACCAGCGTCTCGAGGGTGTCGCGCTCCCCCGGCGCGACCTCGAAGACGAGCTCGTCGTGGACCTGGAGCAGCATCCGTGAGGCCATCCCCCGCTCGCGGATGGCGGCGTCGACCCGCAGCATCGCCACCTTGATCAGGTCGGCCGCGGAGCCCTGGATCGGTGCGTTGAGGGCCATCCGCTCGGCCATCTCGCGGCGCTGGCGGTTGTCGCTGGTGAGGTCGGGCAGGTAGCGGCGGCGGCCGAGGATCGTCTCGGTGTAGCCCGTGCGGCGAGCCTCCTCGACGATGCCGGCGAGGTAGTCGCGGACACCCCCGAAGGTGAGGAAGTAGTCGTCCATCAGGCCGCGAGCCTCGCCGGGGTCGATGCGCAGCTGCTGGGCCAGGCCATAGGCGGAGAGGCCGTAGGCGAGGCCGTAGTTCATCGCCTTGATCTTGGCGCGCATCTCGCCGGTGACCTCGTCGGCCGGGACCTCGAAGACCCTCGACGCGGTGATCGAGTGGAAGTCCTGGCCCGAGCGGAATGCCTCGATGAGGCCCTGGTCCTCGGAGAGGTGGGCCATGATGCGCATCTCGACCTGGCTGTAGTCGGCGGTCATCAGCGACTCGTAGGCCGTCCCGACGACGAACGCCTCGCGGATCCGGCGGCCCTCCTCGGTGCGCACGGGGATGTTCTGGAGGTTGGGGTCGGTGCTGGAGAGCCGGCCGGTGGCCGCGATGAGCTGGTTGAACGTCGTGTGGATCCGACCGTCCGAGGCGACCGTCTTGAGCAACCCCTCGAGGGTCTGGCGCAGGCGGCTCACGTCGCGGTGACGCAGCAGCGCGAGCAGGAACGGGTGCTCGGTCTTGTCGAAGAGCTGCTGGAGCGCGTCGGCGTCGGTGGTGTAGCCGGTCTTGGTGCGCTTGGTCTTGGGCATCCCGAGCTCGTCGAACAGCACCGTCTGGAGCTGCTTGGGCGACCCGAGGTTGATCTCCTTGCCGATCACCCCGAACGCGTCGGCGGCCGCGCGCTGCACCTCGCCGGCGAAGTGACCCTCGAGCGACTCCAGATGCTCGACGTCGACGGCGATGCCGGTGCGCTCCATCGTGGCCAGCAGGTGGACGAGGGGCAGCTCGACCTCGGCGAGCAGGGCGGTGCCGCCGTGCTCCTCGACCGCCACGTCCAGCGCCTCGGCCAGGTCGAGCACGGCGCGTGCGTGGAGCATCGCCGTCTCCGGCGCCCCGGCCTCGTCGATGGTGTCGAAGCTGAGCTGGCCGTCGTCCTCGGTTCCCTGCTTGAGCTCGCGCTTGAGGTAGCGCAGGGTCAGGTCGGCCAGGTCGTAGGAGCGCTGGTCGGGTCGGACGAGATAGGCCGCGAGCGCGGTGTCGCTGACGAGCCCGGCCAGGGTCCACCCTCGGGCCGCCATGGCGAGCATCGGGCCCTTGGCGTCATGCATCACCTTGGGCGAGGCCGGGTCGGCCAGCCACTCCGCGAGCGCAGCGTCGTCCTCGACGGACAGCTCCGCGGCGTCGAGCCACGCGGCGGTGCCGTCCTGGGCTGCGAGTGCGACCGAGTGGGCGTCGCCGGTTCCGGCGCGCCAGGTCCCCTGCACCGTGATGCCGACGCGTACGCCGTCGACGGCGTGCTGCTCCAGCCATGCGGCCACGGCTCCTCCGGCGAGACGCTCCCCCGCGAGGTCGAAGCCTGAGTCGTCGATCTCCTCCTCCGACTCCAGCGTCTCGAAGAGCCGGTCGCGCAGCACCCGGAACTCCAGGCCGTCGAAGAGCGTGTGGACCTCGTGGCGGTCCCAGGGCTGGACGGCCAGGTCGGCCGGCCCCAGCTCGAGGTCGAGGTCGCAGACCAGCGCGTTGAGCTGGCGGTTGCGGATCACGTCGCCGAGGTGGGCACGGAGGTTCTCCCCGCGCTTGCCGGTGATCTTGTCGGCGTGCGCGATGACGTTGTCGAGGCCGTCATGTTCGCCCAGCCACTTGGCGGCGACGCCGGGCCCGACCAGCGGGACACCGGGCAGGTTGTCGGAGGTCTCCCCGACCAGGGCCGCCAGCTCGGGGTAGCGGCCCGGGGGCACGCCGTACTTGGCCTCCACCGCCGCGGGCGTCATCCGGGCAAGCTCGGACACCCCCCGCATGGGGTAGAGGACCGTGACGTGGTCGGTGACGAGCTGGAGCGAGTCGCGGTCCCCGGTCAGGATCAGGACGTCGAGGTCCGCGGCGGCCGCCTGCGTCGCGAGGGTCGCGATGATGTCGTCGGCCTCGTAGCCGTCCTTCTCCAGGTAGGGGATGCGCAGCGCCTGCAGCACCTCCTGGATCAGTGGGAGCTGGCTGGAGAACTCGACGGGGGTCTTGTTGCGGCCGGCCTTGTAGTCGGCGTACTGCTCGAGACGGAAGGTCTGTCGCGACTTGTCGAACGCGACCGCGATGTGGGTGGGCTGCTCGTCGCGGAGCACGTTGATCAGCATCGAGGTGAAGCCATAGACCGCGTTGGTGTGCTGACCGGTCGTGGTGGAGAAGTTCTCGACCGGCAGGGCGAAGAACGCGCGGTAGGCCAGCGAGTGTCCGTCGAGCAGGAGCAGGCGCGGACGGGTCGCGAGGTCGGCAGCGGTGGTGGTCTCGGGCACGACCGCGACTCTATCCGCCGTCACCCCCGAGACCTCGTCCGGCAAGAATGGGCCCATGACCGAGCACCAGCCGACGCCCGAACCCACCCCGACCATCCACGACTACATCGCCGCCATGCCCGCCGGCATGGGTGCGCTGAACGACAAGATGGGCGTCGAGCTCATCGAGGTCTCGGCCGAGCGCCTGGTGGCGACGATGCCCGTCGAGGGCAACACCCAGCCCTATGGCCTGCTGCATGGCGGCGCCTCGGTGGCGCTGGCCGAGACCCTGGGGTCGGTGGGCTCGGCGATCCATGCCTGGCCCGACAAGCTGTCGGTCGGCGTCGACATCAACGCCACCCACCACCGCTCCGTCCGGTCGGGCATCGTCACGGGCGTCGCGACCGCGGTCCACCTGGGCCGCCAGATGGCGTCCTACGAGGTCGTCATCAGCGACGAGCGAGGCAAGCGCGTCTGTACGGCGCGGATCACCTGCGCGCTGCTGCCCAAGGAGAACCTCGTCCCGCCGAGCTGACCGACCGGCTGAGCCCGGACCAGGGCTCAGCCCTGGGCCTCGCCGAGCTCGCGGCGGCGCTGCGCGCGCCGGGTCGCGAGCACCTGGGCGATCTGTCGATGTCCCGCCGAGGTCCGCGCGCGACCCGAGCGCTGGCCTTCCAACCGGGCCCGGACCGTGGGCGTGGCACCGACGCGGAGCACGATCAAGGGGCCGAACCCGAGCCGGGCCATGAACCGGCTGGCGTCGCGCGACATGCTGAACGACCCGCTGCGCAGATGAGCGATGCCACGCTCCTCGGCGAACGAGACGGCGGCATCCATCAGCGACCGGCCGACGCCCTGACGGCGCAGCTCGGGGAAGACGTGCGGAGCGACGACGTGGACCGCCGGCTCGAGGTTGATCGCGGTCATCGGGGCGAGCTTGAGCAGCACGGCCCCGGCGACCCGTCCGTCGGCCTCGGCGACCACCACCCGTGACTCCGCCGGGTCGGCCGTGCCGTCCACGATCGCCGTGACATCGGCGGCCAGCTGGTGCGGCTCCCCCTTGCGCATGACGTCGGCCCAGAGCTCGACGAGCACGGGTACGTCGGCCAGGGTCGCGTCGCGTAGCGTCACGGCACTGCGGCCCACGCGCGCCTCCGGAGTCTCGAGAACCTGCGCCGCTCCCCCGGATCAGCGGCCGTACCGTCCGAGACTACGCTCAAGCCCTCGTCGACGTCAGAGGAGTCCCGGTGTTCCCAGGTGTCGGAACCGTGGTCAACGTGGTCACGGTCCTGGTCGGTGCCACCGCTGGGGTCGTGCTCGGCAACCGCCTCCCGCCACGGACCCGCGATCTGGTCACCGACGCCCTGGGGCTGGTCACGCTCCTCATCGCGGCGACATCGGCCTGGTCGGTCCTCGACCGCGACCTGGCGGCGTACGTCGGCACGAGCGCACCGATGCTCATCGTGCTCGGCTCGCTGCTCATCGGCGGGATCGCCGGCTCGCTCGCCCGGCTCGAGACTCGCGTGGAGTCCCTCGGAGGCTGGTTGCAGCGCCGCCTGGCGGGCTCCGCCGGGTCGGAGGAACGGCACCGGTTCATCGAGGGCTTCGTGACCTCCTCGCTGATCTTCTGCACCGGGCCGCTGACGATCCTGGGCTCCCTCAACGACGGGCTCGGTCATGGGGCCGACCAGCTGTTCCTCAAGGCGACCCTCGACGGCTTCGCCGCGATCGCCTTCGCCGCCTCGTTCGGGTGGGGGGTGGCGGCCAGCGCGCTGACCGTCCTCGTGGTGCAGGGCTCGATCACGGTCATCGGCGTCGCGCTGGGCGACGTACTGCCCGATCCGCACCTGGCGGCCCTCACCGCCGTGGGTGGCCTGCTCCTCGTGGGCGTGGCGATGAGGCTGCTGCGGATCCGCGAGATCCCGGTCGCCGACCTTCTCCCGGCGCTTCTCGTGGCGCCCGTTCTGGTCGAAATCGTCGGTTCGCTGCGCTGATGGTGTGATCTGCGACTCGTAACGAATGGCTAACGACCGGGGTCCAGCCCCGTCCCACGGATGTTGACGCGTGGGTAAGGACCATTAACGTGTCCCCAACGCTGCGCGCTCCCCGGGGAGCGCGAGGCGCTCCATGCACCAAAATCCCGAAGAAAGGTTCACCGACGTGAATCGGACCAGCAGCGCCTCCTGGGTGAAGCTCATGGCCGGCACCGCCGCCCTGACGCTCGCCCTGGCCGCCTGTGGCTCCAGCGACGACGACCCCGACACCACGGCGAGCGACAGCCCGTCCGCGTCGGAGTCGTCCTCGGCTGCCGCCACCGACACCTTCACCAACGACACGTGCTCTGCCGACCAGACCAGCGCGGACACGCTCCGCGTCGGCGGCATCCTGCCGCTCACCGGCAACCTTGCGTTCCTCGGGCCCCCCGAGGTCGCGGGTGTGGGCCTTGCCGTGTCCGACATCAACGCCGCTGGCGGCGTGGCCGGCACCAACGCCTGCATCGACATGCAGGACTCCGGTGACTCCACCGACATGTCGGTCTCCACCAACTCCGCCGGCCAGCTGGTCGCGTCGAAGTCGTCCGTGGTCATCGGTGCCGCCTCGTCCAGCGTCTCGCTGAACGTCGTGGACACCTTCGCCCAGAACAAGATCGTCGAGATCTCCCCGGCCAACACCGCCGTGGCGCTCAGCGGCTACTCGCCGTGGTACTTCCGTACCGCTCCCCCGGACTCGGTCCAGGGTGCCGCTCTCGGCACCTTGATCTCCTCCGACGGCTGGCAGAAGGTCGCCTTCCTGGTGTTCAACGACACCTACGGCACCGGCCTGCGCAACTACGTCGAGAAGACCGTCAAGTCCAACGGCGGCCAGTGCGTCTATGGCTGCAAGGGCGACGGCGACGAGTTCCCCGCCGGCCAGACCACCTTCTCCACCGAGGTCAGCGCGGCCCTCGCGGCCAAGCCGGACGCCATCGTCGTGCTCGCGTTCGACGAGAGCAAGGCGATCTTCCCCGAGCTCAAGGCTCAGGGCTGGGACATGTCCAAGACCTACCTGACGGACGGCAACACCGCCGACTACAGCGCGGACTTCCCGAAGGGCACCCTCGAGGGCGCCCAGGGCACCATCCCCGGTGTCGACGCGGCCCAGGACTTCAAGGACCGCATGAGCGGCTGGTACGAGGTTGCCGAGGGTGAGCCGCTCGCGGACTTCGCCTACGGCGCCGAGTCCTACGACGCCACCATCCTCGCTGCCCTCGCGGCCGCCAAGGGTGGGGCTACCGACCCGCAGACGATCCGCGACAACCTCGCGGCCGTCTCCGGCGCCAACGGCGGCACCGAGTGCTCGAGCTTCTCCGAGTGCCTCACCGCCCTGGAGAGCGGCGACATCCACTACACGGGTGTCTCCGGCATCGGTCCGTTCAACGACAACAACGACCCGTCGTCGGCCTTCGTGGCGATCTACAAGTACGACGCGGCCAACAAGAACGTGTACACCTCCGCGGTCGAGGGCCAGGCCAGCTGACCTGCTCACCGTGATCTGACCACACGTCAGGAAGGGCCCCGGACCATTCGGTCCGGGGCCCTTCTGTGTGAGTCGGTGGGTCAGCCCTGGGCGGTCTGACGCTTCGTGTCGACGTCCTTGGCGAGCGTGCCGAGGTAGAGCTCGATCACCTTGGGGTCGTTGGCGAGCTCACGGCCGCTGCCCGTGTAGGCGTCCCGGCCCTGGTCGAGGACGTAGCCGCGGTCGACGATCTGGAGACAGCGGCGGGCGTTCTGCTCGACCATGACGACGCAGACGCCGGTCTTGTTGATCCGGCGCGTGCGGATGAACGTCTCGTCCTGACGCACCGGCGACAGACCCGCCGACGGCTCGTCGAGCAGGAGCACCGACGGCTCCATCATCAAGGCCCGCGCCATCGCCAGGGACTGCCGCTCACCACCGGACAGAGCGCCCGCGCTCTGGTTGCGGCGGTCGCTCAGCACCGGGAACAGGTCCCACATCGCCGCGAGTCGCTCACCGACCTTCTTGGGCCGCATGTAGAGGCCCATCCGGAGGTTCTCCTCGATGGTCAGGCTGGGGAAGACGTTGTTGTTCTGGGGGACGAAGCCGACCCCCATCTCGACCAGCTTGTTGGCCTTCAGGTTGGTGATGTCGTTGCCGTGCAGGGTGACGTTGCCCGAGTGCACCTTCACCAGGCCGAACATGGCCTTGAGCAGGGTCGACTTGCCGGCGCCGTTGGGGCCGATGATGCCGATCATCTCGCCCGGGTAGGCGACCAGGTTGCAGCCGTTGAGGATGTTGACGCCGGGGAGATAGCCGGCGACCACGTCCGTGGCCTGGATGACGGGCTGGGCGCTCATGCCTTCTCCTCCAAGGTCGGGTCCGGCTCAGCATCGGGTTCCGACAGATCGACGGCTCCCTCTTCGAGTAGTGCGTCGTCGCCGAGGTCCATGTCGTGGTGGGCACCCAGATAGGCGTCGATGACCACCTGGTCGGACATCACCTGGTCGGCGCTGCCTTCGGCGATCACCCGGCCCTCGGCCATCACCACGACCCAGTCGGAGATGTGCCGCACCATGTGCATGTCGTGCTCGATGAACAGCACGGTCATGCCCTCGTCGCGCAGGCTCTCGATGTGCGCCAGCAGCGACTGGGTCAGCGCAGGGTTCACACCGGCCATCGGCTCGTCGAGCATGATCATCTTGGGCCGGCTCATCAGCGCGCGAGCCATCTCCAGGAGCTTGCGCTGACCTCCGGACAGGCTCCCGGCGTAGTCGTCCTTCTTGGCCAGCAGCTTGAAGCGGTCGAGCAGCTCCTTGGCCTGGTCCTCGATCTCCCTCTCCTGCTTGGCCCACAAGGGCTTGAACATCGCCCTGGTCAGCGACTCACCACCCTGACCTCGGGCGCCCAGCATCATGTTGTCCATCACCGTCATGCGGTTGAGGGCCTTGGTCAGCTGGAACGTGCGGACCATGCCGGCCAGCGCGACGCTCGACGCGGACGTCTTGTCGAGCGTCCTGCCGTCGAAGGACCAGTGCGCCTCCCGCCCCGAGGTGGGCCGGTCGAAGCCGGTGAGCAGGTTGAAGAAGGTCGTCTTGCCGGCACCGTTGGGGCCGATCATGGCGGTGATGATCCCCCGCTGGACCTCGAGGTGGCCGACGTCGACGGCCGTCATGCCGCCGAACGCTCGCACGATGGTGTTGACGCTCAGGATCGGGTCCGGCTTGGCCACCCCGGGTGAGGGGTCGATCCCGGCGACGAGGGCGGACCGGGCCGCCGGGTCTGCGTAGTCGATGGTCGTGGTGTCAGACATTGAAGCGCAGCTCCCTCTTGTCACCGACGATGCCTTGTGGTCGGAAGATCACCAGCAACATGAGCACCACCCCGATGCAGATCCAGGCGAACTGCGCGGTCTGCGCGGAGTTCATGACACTGTCGGGCACCAGCGCACCCGCCGCACCCTGGATGAAGATGCGCAGCGAGTAGAAGATGATCGTGCCGAGCACCGGCCCGAAGATCGTCGCGGCCCCACCGAGCAGCAGCGCCGTCCAGGCGAAGAACGTGAGGTTCCTGCCCATCGCATCGGGCTGCATCGCGGAGGGCAGGATGAAGATGATCCCTCCGAGTGCGCCGAAGAGGCCACCGATGATCAGCGCCTGCATCTTCACGGCGAAGACGTTCTTGCCGAGGCTGCGGATGGCGTCCTCGTCCTCACGGACACCGCGCAGGAGTCGGCCCCACGGGCTCCGGACGAGGAGGAAGACCAGGAACGAGCAGACGGCGACCAGGGTCCAGGCGATCAGCCGGGTCCACCAGTCGTCGGTGCCGGTGAGCGGGTAGGTCAGCTTGCTCAGCGGGAACGTCCAGTTGGTGTTGTCCGGGAGGAACGACAAGTCCGAGAACGGGCCGCGGTACTCCGCTCCGGGGATCCCCTGGGCTGCGCCGGTGAAGTCCTCCAGCACCGCGAGACGGCCCGTGTAGCGCAGGATCTCCGCCGCCGAGATCGTCACGATCGCGAGGTAGTCACCGCGCAGCTTCAGGGTCGGAACGCCGAGGATCAGCGCGTAGAGGAAGGCCACCCCGAACGCGACCAGGATGGCCATCGGCATCGGCAGGCCCTTCCAGATCGAGATGGAGAAGCCGTAGGCACCGAGCAGCATGAAACCGGCTTGGCCCATGTTGAGCAGCCCGGTGAAGCCGAAGTGGATGTTGAGGCCGATCACTGCGATCGCCAGCGCCGCCGTCTGCGGCTGGATCGCCGCGCGAAGCATGCCGGCAGAGATCTGGCCGACCGTCCCGGGCAGGTTGGAGCCCAGGAGCATGGCCACCAGCAGCACGACCAGTGAGACCACGCCGAGCCAGAGCCGACGGCGATTGGCAGCGGCCGACTCCGCTTCGGTGGTCACCGGGGCGGTGTCATCGGCGACGGCGGTGTGTTCGTCAGGAGTAACGCTCATCGGAGTCCTTCCTTAACCGACACGTTCCGGCCGACCGAGCAGGCCCTGGGGCCTGACCAGCAGCAGCAGGATGAGGATGAGCAGGGCGGAGGCGTACTTGAGGTCACCGGGCGCGCCCACGACCGGGCTCAGCTCGACCACCAGTCCGATGATGATCGAGCCGATCAGGGCACCGAACGCCGTACCGAGACCGCCGAGGGTGACGGCCGCGAAGAGCAGCAGCAGGATCTGCAGGCCGGAGTCCCACCGCATGCCGTGCTGGATGATCAGCGAGTAGAGCAGGCCCGACAGTCCGGCGAGCACGGTGGCGACCACCCAGACCAGCCGGATCACCCGGTCCACGTCGATGCCCGACGCCGACGCGAGAGCAGGGTTGTCGGACACCGCGCGGGTGGCCCGGCCGACGCGGGTGCGCAGCAGCGCGAAGCCGACGATCCCGATCACCACGGCACAGACGGCCATCGCCGCCAGGTCGGGCGTCGTGAAGGCGATCGGTCCCAGCGAGCGGGGCGTCGGGTTGAAGACCAGCACCTTGACGGTGTCGTTGGCGATGAAGAACTGGAACGTGTACTGCAGGGCGAGCGACAGACCGATCGTCACGATCATCATCTGGGTGAGACCGAGCCCGCGGCGCCGCAGCGGCTTCCACATCACGAAGTCCTGGAGCCAGCCGGTGAAGCCACAGATCACGAGGACGAGGACCCCACCGACCCAGAGCCCGAGGCCGAACTGGTTGACCAGCAGGTAGCCGAGCATCCCGCCCATGGTCACCTGCTCGGCGTGGGCGAAGTTGGACAGCCCGGTGGTGCCATAGATCAGCGACAGCCCGATCGAGGCGAGCGCCAGCAGCAGGCCGAGCCGCAGGCCGCTGAAGGTGCCGTTGAGAAGCCGGTCGATGATGCTGGTCTTCGCGGAGTAGTCGCCCGAGCGGATGCCCCAGGTCGGCGCGACGTTGTTGTTGAGCTGGATGTCACGCGTCTGGNTCGCGGGTGAGTCCTTCTGNAGCGACAGCCCGGAGGGGAAGGTCTCCGCATCGATGGTGATCTCATAGCTGCCGGCCTCGGTGATCACCACGGTCCACTTGCCCGCGTCGTCGGTGGTCACCGTCTGGTCGAAGCCGCTGGGCCCGGTGATGTGGATGTCCACACCAACCAGCGGCTTCTGCTCGTCGCCGCCGCGCACCGTGGAGGAGATGCAGGCCTGGGTCTTGGACTTCAGACACAGGTCCGCGGCGTCGGCCTGCTGGGGCTGGGCAACGACGGCGAAGAAGGCCGTCAGGAAGATCAGTGTCAAAGCGGCCAGGATCTTGGGTCCTGGTCGCTCGAGCACCGCTGCTCGGGGGTTCACGGGCTCCTCCTCCATGCCGCCCGGCGGCGACATTGGTTCGTGAGTGTAGCCCCAAGCGGCCGGAGCGCCCGTGACGTCCGAGTTACGAATTCGAGTCGCTGCCGAGGCCTGCTCCGTGCTCCAGAACGCCGTCCGCGACCTGCCGCATCGACAGTCGCAGGTCCATCGCCGTCTTCTGGATCCACCGGAACGCATCGGGCTCGCTGATCCCCAGCTCCTGCTGGAGGACCGCCTTCGCACGGTCGACCGACTTGCGCGTCTCGAGGCGCTCGGTGAGGTCGCCGACCTCGGCCTCCAGCGCCGAGATCTCGGCGTAGCGGCTCATCGCCATCTCGATCGCCGGCACGAGGTCGCCCGCCGAGAACGGCTTGACGACGTAG